>JGI24158J21664_10000448_pt1 | contig 37082 bp, 25 predicted proteins | sample Ectturendosymbi3_FD_21664 | JGI IMG/M metagenome (IMG submission 21664) | reverse complement strand
GAATAGCGGTAGCGGTAAAATGGTGATAGCTCGCTACCGCATCCGTTATTTTTTCAAAAAGAGCGGCGCTATCGCTAACGCTACTGGAAAATTAGCTAGCTACAGTAGCTCGCTATTTTAGTAGCTCGCTACTGCCCAGCTCTGGCCACAAGTGATAATTTTCCCTTATGTTGGTCTTAAATATTTGGCCGGCCTTAATGAACTTCGCTGAAGGAACTGTCCTAACAAGATTCACTGCTAGAGTCATTATAATTTGAGAAGTTCTAGTGTGTTAGTTCTTTTTGCAGTTGCTGCAAATTATTAATTTTCAAAATATCGGCTTCAGGTACTGATCTTCAAAACACCGGCCTTGGTTAATTACCAGTAAAATACCATCCAGGCCAGTGAAATACCGGCCATTCGGCAACCTTAGTTGGGGCCCTTGATACTTAACGCAACATAGGAATATAATATAGAGTTGTGTTCCTGTATCGCTTCTGACGCACGAAAATTTTTCAAATGAGTATTTTATTTAAAACAAACAAATTTCATCACGGGGGGTCTCCTTGCAGCGGGGGACTGGGAGAAATTGGCCCAGTTGTCACCCCCCCCTTAATCTGGCCTTGCACTTACGTTACAATTTGCTGCTGGCTCTTTCCGTTGCAGCTGAATGATTTCAAATTCGCCATAGGATAGCGCGGTAATTACATCAAATGAAAATTGTAACACTTTCAGACTATGTAGCCTACAGGTCGCCTCTGATTACTTGACAAAACTGCATTTTTACTCGCCTGCCAGGTAAAGTATATGCAGGATTGCAACTTTCGGAATTGTAGGGGAAATTTCCCCCCTGGTTACGTACCTGGACTCGGACACTGCACAAGAGCCAGGTTCACTCTTCTGCCCAGGTGTCAAGCAGTGATGAGATTGCGGTTCGGTCATGTCCGCTCCTTTGCCTGCAGAGACAAGTGCGGATCTTGCTAACGGACTACTCTACTGTTGGTCTTTACTGCGTAACAATAAACACGGCAATAAACCTTCAAACGTTCACTTAAAGTTACGGTATAGTAGGCATGTTTCCGCATGTGACCAGAGGTCCCACTGCGGGCTTTTTCCACCCAGACCTGCTTTTTTAGTCGACTTGGATGTCTAGGTTTGATTATGAAAAATCACGTTACATGCGGGTTTTTTGAAGTGATAAATTCATCAGCAACTTCAGTGTGTTCAATAAAATGAAATAGGTTTATGTTACAGTGTTGGCATGCGCACATCAGGGGAGAAAGTACGCAAATCCGATGAAGCAGAGCGAATTCAATCGGTTTCATATCCTCATATGAGATGATTGTCGGTTTTTTTATATAATGCTATTGTCTCTAATGTCAATTGAAGAAACTGGTGAAACAACGGTTAGGATTGATTATTTAAATTTCGATCTTTCCTTACACATACAAATGAAAAAACATATTTGAATTAGAGGCATTGGGATTATATTTTCTGTGGCATTTTAGATCCCGCTGCAGTTCAAGATTGAACAATATTTCCTAGTTTAATAACAAATGTACTCCTGCAATTAGTGAAGATATCATCAACGTCAACGGAGTATGTTACCAGCGTTATGAAAAACGTCTTGAACCACAAAAAGGTTGTCCAAATGTATATTTGCGCTGCAGAAGAACATTTCGAAGAGGAACTATAATTATTATCAGTATTTGATCATCATCATAATTCAAATAAGCACACTCAAAGGTTTGTTTTGCAACACAAGCTTTCTGAGTTTTTATTGTACGAAGATACTTTTTTTGGTGCGAAATCTGGGTTTATTGGAAATCACTGAATGGAAGCCCTGCATGCGACTTTGAACACAGACATCTTGGTAGGTAATGCAGCGAGACAGTGACACTGCTGGTAGCGGACCGGTAAGCCACGTATAGTTTCACACTGTGTGAAAATAAGCATGAGTAAACCAGAGAAGAGCACTGGACTGGATCCGGACTATAGCAAATTTTGTTAATTTGGATTGGATCCGGACTGTAAATCTCTTCAAAATTTAAGAACCGGATCGGATTTGGACTGAGTTAATGCAAAAGAAATGCGGCATTTTTGTTGTGAAAAGGCTGCATTTTAAAAATATTTTGGACTTCATTTGGTCTTGGACTTTACATTTGAAAAAAATGTTTGGAGTGTGGTTGGACTTGGACTGAGTTTTAAAAAATCAGGACTGGATCTGGATCGCAAAATTTGACAGTCCGCTCATCTCTGGAGTAAACCTGTAGTAGTGCTTCCACATCTTTTAAAAAGCCATTGTTATTGTGACACTGTGACCAATGTGTTTAATCAAACGACTCTTCTTTTCACACAATATAAAAATACGTGGCATGTCAGTATACGTTTATGCAAACTTGTGGGATATACGTTTTTATCGTTAAGGTTTAGTTCTGAGTTCTTAGTGAGCACTAAGTGCGAAACTATATTTGCTGTAGCGAGTTTTCGTAATTTATCTGCTAAATTTTTCAAGCCTGCGTGGTGTTCTATTGTAACGATAGTAAGTTGTCCGATAGTCTTGCCAACATATAGTTCTACTTCTCATTGCTTGAGACAGTTTTGCGAGAGTGTCTAATTTTCTTATTTTTTCACCTCTCATGTACTTCTGGCTGTTGATTATGACTTATTTGTAAAAAGCGCTCGAAAAAAAATGAATATTAGGCAGTTTATCAAAAGAAAAGCATTACTGATAGCCGAAGTGTAGAAAACATTTTAGACAAAAGATTGAGAATTGAGATTGAACCGGAACAGACTAATAGGTAATAAAGGGTAAATCGTTTTTGAACGTCCATTTGCATTGCATCGTCACAGGGGCGGATCCAGAGGGGGGCGATTGGGGCGATCGCCCCCCTTAAAACCTACAAAAGTAACATTTTTCACCATGATATTGTACAATTCGGAAAGAACCATTCGCGATATAAGGCCCATTTGGATCCCGATTGTTTTGTCACAGCAGTGTTGTGAAGTATACTTCATGTCGCTTACAGTAGTCAACTCGTAATGAGACTTGACTGCAAAATAATACTAAAATTGCCCCCCTAAACTTACTGGCTGGATCCACCCCTGCATCGTCATCAACTATAAAAGGATAAGCAAAATTTCGACGTTGCCCCCTCCTCGAAAAATTTCTGCGGACGCCTGTGATATGAGGCATGACGTTGATTCATTTCTATGCGATGTAGAATCATGGGCATAGGGTTTAAACTGAAGTCAATCTCCGGGAGATCTTGAGGTTAGCATCACGCCATTTGCCTCGAAAGTTTCGTACTGCAGCAAGAGTGTCCCTGAAAGTTAAAATCTGAGCTTTGCTCTAATGTAGGTCATGACAGATGCAAAAGGTCCCTTGCATTTTTCGGCTGTAAGTAGTAGGCCTGCGCTTAGATCGGAACCCGGACCCCCACTACAAAATTTATTCCGCCGCCCCTAATTTGAAAGCCTGTAGCGCATTTACCAATGTGCTTTTTCTACTTTCGTTGGCACAAGATGTCCTACTACGGTGTTACCATGTCCACGTACCCGGCACCTGGGGGTCAACTGCCATTCCTTAAAGATTGACAAACAGCGCGTTTAGGGGCAAAATTTTCTAAACTCAAGTAAGACTAGGACAATTGATGATGTGCTAACACCTACTCTGAAACGCACTATGACTAACCATTTGTGCTCTTGTATCATTCGATTGTGCTGTGGTATGGACCATGAGTATGCAGACGAATAAAGTAAAAATACTGTAAATAAAAACATATTCAAAGATATGCTCATGACTGTCTGTGGTCTGTTGGACGTTTTTATGAAAACAAACAGGTAACTTCAAATGGAAATTCAGATGAAACTGTTAATCGTTATGGACAAAGTATGCATCTCCCCAAAAGTTTAGGTTTGCTACACCTGTGCCTCTCATTTGTCTTGCCTTGCCGTCGTCCTGGCTACTAATCTAATTTGCAGCGCGTGCTTCAAGAAAAACGTATTGGATGTTTCGAAACGCAATTATTTTTATCGTCACCAAATGTTGATTGAATGTTCAATACGACTGAATTCGAATTGTTAGTTTTGTGTTATAGTTATTTGCAACATCGAATGATTTTCAAATTTCACTCTGTTCTAAGTTAGTAGGCTTGTGCTGGTTAGCCTGTGCCAAAATAAGAGAGTGAGAGGTGACAACGCGCAGTCGACTCGCCGAGAGGAAAAAGCGGTTTCCGAGAGGCGCTAAAGACTCAAGGAAACAGCGGAGATAGATTGAGAAAGGGTACAAGAGAAAAAGGTAGATGAACTGCTTGCCTTGCTTTGCGAGACTCGTTCTCGTCCATCGGAGGTGGTGGTAAATAAAGAGACAGGTTGCTCTTACCGACAGGTTTGATCCTGCGTGAGTTGTTCCAATGCGCGAAGAAAGAATGATGCTGTGAATGATATCCTTGTCTGGCAGCAGGCGAATTAAAATGCGTTGCCTGGTATTGGCGTTTTTCGCTCATACGTGCAGGGTAGTAATTGATGTTCAGGCACGATACAGGTCGTACCTCTTAGCAAACTTGCGACTCATATTTCGATAGTTAATTAATCGTTATAGTGACGTAGTCGGTGTTGGTCATGAATGTTCATGGGTCCTACCGTAGTTATATTACCAGTGTGATGTTACGTAACAGCCACCGCAAATGTGAGCTCACAGAAATAATCAGGCAATAACGCAAGCGAATGGATGCAAGGCCATTTTTCAATGTTTTTTGATTGTGAACTCTCTCTGCGACTTGAATAACCAATCCAAAGCACTGTTAACTGTCAGAACGTTCAAGCTATAAAGCGTCGGGAAGCACGATGGCCTAAAGCCGTGCAATCAATACCGCGCAGTTAGTCACTGGGACACGCGCTTTACGCTGTCCGGCATCGCTTTCGTGACAAGGAGCTGTTTGTTTTGTTTACTCGCTGTTTCTCTTTCGATTAAAGGTAGCGCTAGCGCTGTGATGCAAAGGAACTTTCGACTGCTGACTGGTACAAGTGGAAGTAAATTGATTATAGTAGTATTTAATGTATTTTTGTTTGTCTCGTATTTACATGCGTTCAGTGCTGCAGTTCGGCGAAATACTGCGGGCACACATAAATCTCAATTTTAAACATTCGCTGGTAGACTGATGGCCTTCAATGAAAAGAAGGTACCCATGAATAATTTATGGTTATGCGGTGTCGAAAAGCGAACCCTAAATATCATGAAACATTAGTAATGGTAAAGTAGCATTAACATTAGGTGAAAGCACGTTGCTTCTTTTTAATGTATTGCAGTAGGCTAAGCTATTTTAAAGTTGGGAAACGTCAGAGTTAATTTTCAAAGCGTTGGTGACTGGTCTGATGGTTAACCAATAAATGAATAACCAGATTTAATTATCGTGGCTGCAATGCTGTGTTCAATTTTTGTTACAGTATAGCGCTTAGCAGGGATTGAAGATTTTGCAATGAGTTGCAGCTATAAGGTATGTCCTGCTTTTCAATTAGCCTAGCAGGCCTAAAATATTGAGTTGGGTTGGTATTGGACTCTCATTCACTGAACCAGATACTGGTTCATCATTAGGCCTAGCATTTGCCAGAACTGCCCTAGATGTAGGCCTACATGCCTTAGACCTAATTCAAACAGCAATTAATTGGCCTATGGTTAAAAAATGTAGTTAAAAAGTAATTTATTGAATGACTGGTGACCCACAGAATCACAAATTGCATTAGCACCTGTCCATGACACTGGTCAGGGAATGCTGCCAACAATTATGGCCTATGTGTGACCCTAATCTGACTCAGTCATCTCATGTCTCCCCATGGGTCCCAACCTGTTTGCCAGTATTAGTACTGGCACTGCCTGCCACTTGCCTTACTTTCTTGCAAATTGAAATTACACTTTGTTTTTTATTTGTTCTACCACAGTGGCTGCTGCCAGTGATGAAGCTGTGGTGTTCTGGTTTGTTCAGAGTTGCTTCTAACTTCAGAGGCAGTAAATTGCTTTAACTAAATAACAGTGGAATGACAGGCAGTAATACTAGTTAGTACGTTAGGAATAGCTAAAATCAGATCAAACTTCCACACAGGCCAACCTATGAGTATATCTTTTTGTGATTTACAAACAATGTTATGGATGCTGTGCAGTGGAGACAAATGGCTTAAAAATTGCATTTCAGAAATTAGCAAAACTGTGAAATGAAAATGTGGTTTTAGTGTGCAGGCAAGTATTCTGTGGAACATCAGGCATGTCAGTTAAAGGCTTGCCTGGTGATTAAAGTTAAAGTTAGACATGACTTAGGCTTCTGCCATTCTTAGCAGATAACACTAATTGGAGGGCCGGGCGGGCTGAAGGGCTGTGTTTCCAAACAGAAAAGGTGAATTTTCGGCGGGCTGCTGCACACAAGACAGAAAAGCGGGCCGGCGGGCTGCACAAAAAAGGCGGTCCGTCGGACTGCAGAAAAGGGCAGCCCTCCGGCCTGTCCTTTTCCGCAGCCCAGCTTAATGTGCAGCCTGCCAGACCGCCTTAATGTGCAGCCCACTTGCCCATCCTGTGGTGTAGCCTGACGGTCCGCCCTTCTGTGCAGCTCTCCAGCCCGTGGAAAATTCATGTTTTTCATTTGGCAACACAGCCCGCCGGCCCTCTGTTCAGTGTTATCCATTCTTAGCTGTGAAATAAGTGCATTTCCATTTGTAGGGATTTTCATAGTAGGTCAAGATTAGGTAAATGCTATTCATTCAGCCTCTATCTTTAGGGCGTTAGATCGTGCTTGGCATATAGTTTACCAATAAAGATTGAAAAGAAAATCCAAGTGACCTCAGAAGTTTGAAGCGAAGTGGAACATCGCAATACTGTAGCTTCAATATAGCCTATCCAGCAGTCAAGAAGGTTAACAATTGAGTGAAATAACAATCTACAAGGGGATGACAAAACTTAATGAAAACACATATGTGGAAAGAAATAGCTATGCATCATTGAGACAAAGGTAAGTGGCAGGCAGTAATACTGGTTTAAAGTAAAAAAGAATGAAGACAATACGTGTAGAGCATCAGATGCAAACAAATAATTGAAAAGCAAGCAATATACTCCTGAAGTCAAAATTAGCAAATGAAGGGAGGCAATTGCCAACATGAATGTAATAATCCCATGACTTGTTAGAACACTGTGAATAGTTAAAATCAGATCAAACTTGCATAAAAGCCAATATTCTCACAGCATTCCCTCTGACCATAGCCTGGGGCAATGCTGGTAGAGCCACTGTCGCTCCTGGGATTACCAGATGTGTGTTGTTATAGCAGTGCTAGTTTGCTTCAGATGTCCTTGTCCATGATTTCATTGTTTTGTCCATAGCCAGACTTCAAGATTCAGCCCAGTATTTCACCAAGATTTCATTATTTCATGCATAGGCACATTGCAAGATTTAACCTAACATGTTGCAACCTATATTCTAATGCGTTGAAAATGTCTTCAAGTGAATGTGCACAGCTTCACCATGATCATGGACATGTAATGGACAGATTGAAGCGCCGCTTTGGTACATGCCAGCAGCATTCCCAGGTAAACCACTGCTTATCAATTGATTTTCTGTTGGTGTGAATGTTGGTTGTCACTCTAAATGTTATAAAAAATGTCCATCTGTAAGATTAAAATGTACTGTTTACTTCATGGTACGTGCAAAAGTGAAATCTTGCAATTTGCATTGCAGACATGCTTACGCTGGTTAACAAGAACTATTGAAACTAGGCAGATCATATCAGCATGTAACCTGTTGTTACTATTTATTAATGGTTATGATGTGAAAAAACTGAAGTAATTCATTTATCAGCACAAACATTCAGTATTTTGTGTCAGTTACTTGCAAAATGTTTTGTATGTGAGTGTAATTTCATTACAATTGTAGGATTGCCAAGCCAGACAAGCTGCCACTCAGCAACAACTTGCTGAAAATGAAAGGTTGTGTACTGCAATGCTCCATCAAAAAGCGCAAGAGAACAAGGCCAAAAAACCTGGAAAGTACAATAAAACAGTAAGTGAAGTTAATTATGCTAGCCTCAGGTAGGTTTCTTGACAAGCTCACATAACTTTCGTTTTTTAAGTTCTGTTCATCTTCAGAAACTTATTGCATTTCACACTGTAGGTATATGTTTGCAGCATTGGTTATAATGTTTGCAGTATCATTCCTGATCTAAAATTGCTCTACTGAAAACTAAGCATCCACATATTCATTGTTCCATTCTTGTCAGTTATTACAAATGAATGCTTAAATAATTGCAATTTCAAACAAGTTTTTTATTACACACTAGGGTTGATTGATTGAGCTTTATGGGTTGACTTAATTTTTAGTTCTTGGGTTTGAAATACTAAGGTTTAAGAAGATGTGTACAAGAGACATTTTGGTCATTTGTCTCACAAGTAACAGTGTTCATTAGCATGTCTTTTCAGACATTCTGACCAAATGACTCAATCTTTTTCAGTCATTTGTGAAACATTTGTATATGACTGAAAAAAAACAGCCTGCAAGTAGTATACTAACAGTTCATGAATTTTTATTACTTTACTAAAATAAGTAGTTGTAAGTGTGACGTGACCAATAAAAGAATATGCTTGGAATGAAAAGAAAACNCCCCACGAAATATAAAGAGGTCACAGGCTACTGCACACTTTGAAACCATGTCTTAGGAAATTTGCATGTCTTCTCAGCTGTTCTTACTTTGATGAGCACTCAGATATTTGCTTATATTGGTCAAGCTCTAATTATGTTAGTGTGCTGCATCACTAAAAGACTGATGCACAAATGAAGAGACTGTTTTCAGAATTTTTTTGCACTGTGTTGATGTTATTTTTGTAAAACGTGCTGTGACTGTTGAATGTGAAACTAACACTTGCAGCGAGATTTTTTAACGTTAAAGTGTTTGCTTGATTGAAGTTATGAAAAATACAACCCATCATCTAGCTAGGTTGATACTATTGTACAACTAATACGACTCTTGGGGCAACTTTTTCTATTGCTTGTGTATACCTTGACTTCTCTATTTTTTCGGCTTACTGCAAGATAGTTCTAGCATGTGGGTGAAAGAGCATATGTAGGTGCACACTTAGTAAAATGCAAATAGTTGCTGTTTTTAAACACTGCTTTAGAGTTTAGACCACATGTTTCTTTCGTTCACAAATCAAGTTGGTTGTATACAAATTTAATTTCATTGTTCTGCAGTGATAACTAACAGCATGAAATTCAATTAACTAGTGATTTCATCAACAATCTTTAAATTAAAAAATTTGTTAAAAGACTTCAAAGCTTGTAAAATAGTGCGGAACTGCCGAATAATAAAAATAGCCTCCCAAACAAATTATTTTTATATTCAAGTGGTTCATTTTCGTCTACACACGGGTTCAGTTTTTTTACTAATTAGCAGAGCTTCATTATAGCGTCAGCGTTCTTTTTGGTATGGTCTGTTTGGTGCAGCTCAAAGGCTCGCCTACTTTTACTCAAATGACCAACATCTTGGCTTTAAAGTAGCAGTTGTCTAGCTTGCAGAGGCCTAAGATAATACATTGCTGTGGCAAGTGGAAATGACACGGTCGCTGACGAGGGCATGGTCTCCCAATGTCACGGCATGGGTTCATGGGAACCGTTATTCAAAAAAACACACTCATTTATTGGACCGGATACTAGCGTGACGTTGAGCGAACTAGGCAAGATCATTTTCCGGTTTGAAGGTGGTGCGATGGACGAACTAGTTAAGCTCTTGTTGTTTTGGTTGTTGTGCACCTGAGCCAGTGACGCGCTCATCGTCATGACATACGTTGCCGTAAGTAACACACAATCTTTGATTGTTGCCTTACTAATAATGCGGTGTTGCCTGAGGGCGGTCTTGTCGTTTGTGTCATTGCTCAATTTGTTTTTGACCGTTCGTCTTCATTGTCAGCGCGTTGTTGACTCGTATACCACTTGAAGTGATGCTGATCTGACGGCTACCCCGTTCGCTTTGGTGACAAACACGGTAAATAAAAGTACCTTCCATTTTCCATGTTGCAACAAATGTGTGGTATAAGTTCATTACCTTAGGCTTCTTTGCATGCTGCACAGAGCCAGGAAATGTTGTACATTCCTTCATACACTGCTGTCACCATTGCCAATCATTGCTTGTTCGTCGTGTTTACTACAACTGCTGTGCTTTAACAGTTGCGACACGGTCTCTTGCTACTTAGAGCGTGACGTCGTGGTGCGAAACAACGCGCGATCCATTGTTTCACGCGCGAAGCAATACGTTTATCTTCGCTGTCGCAGACAGTTCTACCTTACTTTTCCAGTTGTGAACTTTTTTAGGTCAACCGTGTTGCTTAACTTACTCGTAATCGCTGCATAACGGAAATGCTGTTTTAGAGTGCTTACAGAGCCGTGGTCAGGATGTGTCATGCGCGTTCATTCCGGATAGCTATTACCGGTTCACACCGTGTCGGAAGCTCGTGTCATTTTCATTGACAAGCAGGCGAGCTCACTTCAAGGACACTTGTTTCTTTTTTATCATGCGTCAATCACTTGCAAACGTAGGTGTGACGTATGATAGAGCTGACCATTGCCCTTGCATTTTAGCCAATCCGTAAGTTGAAACACTTTTCGATAGAAAACAAGGCTTTTGTTAGAAATTTCAAAGTAAGGAAGAACTTGCCGCTGGGCTACTTATTTTGTTGTAGCTGCACGCCATGTATTCATGTGGAATTGAAGGGGAACGAGCATGTATAATGCTGTTGATATGCTACAGAATTTCACGTGTTTCCAGTGACCTCCCACTTTCGAAGACCAAACAAATAACAGCTTAAATCTGGCTTCTACCACGCTTCCAGTGAGCCCACCCGTCACCACCACTGAGCGTTTATGTTCTTGTTAGAGCTAGAAATCCTGCCCAAGGTCAATTCGGGACATTGCACTCCTCACTAATCATTCTAATCGTTTTTTACAACACGGACTTTTTCCAGTGGAACGTCTGCTGTCAACTGACTTTTATCGTCACGAATTACAGGCTTCACAGTGATTTGATTCCAATGCTAGTATTCCGCCAGCTCGTTTTTAATAGTTTTAGCGGTGAGGTGTGCTCTTATCTGTTGTTTCCGCGACTCCTTTCGTCTGGTCCACGTGACCCCGATGTTCCAATTTGCATGGTCTGCAACAGTTGCGTATATATTGTTGGTGGGAAGTACTTCTTTAGGTTTTATAAGTTTTCTTGTGAACACCGTTATAAATTTTTGTCTCGACGTGTTTTAGCTTAGTTTCAAGTTTTTCGGTAGCTTGGAAATTTTCATTGTCTATTTCTTCACGATGCACCTTGGAAGCAAAGAAATGCCGAGCTAGCTATGATGGTCGCGGAATAACATACCTTAAGACGTTAATCCGATAGAAGTCGTATTTGTCCGATAAAAATCGCGCATTGATTGATCGTCGATATGCTTTTGTCAGTTGGCTGTTATGTTGTTGAATTAAAATTCTATCTTTTTGATTCTTATCTACCATGCTAGCATTGCGTCTATAAGCACATTGACGAACGTTGTTACCGGCCAACGTGCAGTAGATTGACGTGAACAGTTTAGAATACACAAAAATTAATTTTCAACGCATTACCGTCAGTAGATCAAACTGGCGAGCTTTCAACTTCTGGGTTGATAACCTTTTAAGTAAAGCTGTGCCGCTGTGTGCATTTCGACACCACCCTGTTACATTCGCAGATGGTATACATGGTCGTGTCATACTGCGAGGTGAAATGAAAGACATATTCTACGGAATTTAAGTGAAACGTACCTTAACGCGTTGTCTCGTTTGTTGTCCTTGATATCATGTTGCGGCGCTGCCCAGTGAACCATGATCTATGTTTATTTTGTTAGCTGGCTTGGCTACTCTATGTTCTGTCGCCTGTTTTGTCATGGAATGGTACTTAATATTTCGTCATTAGAAGAACCTTACCATCCAACAGGTTAATTACTTGAGCGCAATCACTCTTGTTTTTCTAGATTTCTGACATAAGCCTTAAAGGCATTCTTGTAAGAAATAAACTGCATGATGTGATAAGTTTGAGAATTGTTCTGTTACACTTTCAAACACTGCCAGTTGCATCAGCTTCTAACTTATTTGTGTTGGTGTTTCTAACCACACTGGGCCTTGTACCGCCGTTCTGGTGCACGAAAGAAGACGTAAACAGCAGCAAAGACAGCGGCCACAACACTGAAGTAAAACACAAAAACGCTTCGCTAAATGACTATTGTTTACCTTGTTGGAGATACCGGGCCCGTGATGGTTATGACTTAAACCAAACCCATTGAAATTGAAATGCGTGTGTGCGTTTTATTTATAGAATAGGTATGTTAGTATTGATGCACAATTAAACTGATTTTTATATAGTTTTCAATAGAACGAAGTGTTGCTTGCTCTTTTCAGCTTGTACTGCTTCATACCATCTATATATTAGAATGCCATATGTAGGCAAATTCTAAAATGTAATCCATTTTTTGGATGAACGGAAGCTGCATTCGCTGCGAACCCCCGCAACTGGCTAACCGAGCAGCAGGAGCTCGATCGTACCCACATTAAGAATGGTACTAGCACCATCAGTGCAGCGAGACTAAGCAATAGCTGGCTTGTTGCGAGCTTGTACGCGGCAGGGAGAATGGCAATGTACTGTAAAATAATGGAAAAGCAAAACATGACGGCAGTAACGAAGAGGCGCGAAATGTTTATCTGTCACGTGACGCAACTCACGACTGATGAGTGAAGCAGTACCACTCGTTGAAAATCCATAGGCACGTTAAGTATCTCTTTTTTAATCTATGCGATGAGNTCTGGAAACTGAAGCCGCTGCAAATGGTTCACACTGCCCAGAGTTGAGGGGTAATGAAACCAATTGCACGATCGGCGTTGTCTTACGAATGTGTGCAAGCTGCTGCACTCGGGAATGTGAGATGCTTCTGCATGCGAGTGTTCAGGCTGCCTTGCATTTGCCGCTGTGTCTCCACATAAGCTTTGAAAAATAATGTGAAGCTCCCTGTGCCCATCGCTTTTAATGGGTTTGGTTAGAATAAAAGAAGAGATAAATAAAAAGATGAGTTTAAAAGTTAGAAGTTTCGAGGTAGTACTTCTTTTTTGTAGCCGGTGTTTTTGTGCATCGGTTGTACTTTTTTGGGAAATGTCGAATTTATTGATTCTTATCTTATTGTTAGTTAAGTAAGAAATTCGGATTATTTCAACAGTCTCAATACAAAACGTTGAAATCGATTTTTTGCCTGTTGCCTGAGATGTACTGTTTATTGCAATGAGATTTGCCGATTGTGATGAAATCAATATCAGCAACGGCAGTGTGGCTGCAAAGATGTGTGTTGACCGACAAATAGAGCTAGACCGATAAGTTTTTTTTGGGCTGATACCGATACCAATGTTTTTCAATTTTCATTGCCAATATCCAATGCCGGTAATTTTGTATTACTCAAGCAGTATCTGTTTTGCCTCATGAGGCAAAATAACCACTCCTGGGGCTATTTTGCCTTCAACCAAACATTTTCAAACTACAACTGAAAGACATTACAGTGCATATTTTTCTTCAGGCCACATAAACAAAGAAAATAATTTCACAAGTTACAATTATTTTATGAGGTAACATATACACGCCTGTTATGCCTTGTGAGACAAAATGTGCACTCCTGGAGCTATTTTGCCACCAGCAGAACATGATTGGCTGAACTGGTCACATCACAAGTTTGGACAGCGTGACTGCCTTAGTTGACTGTGACATCTGTAAATGGGTCAGTCTGATAGACAAGTAATGTTATGGTTTCAATGTTGGCAAGCTGTTAGCAGCTGCGTCCTTGCAATGTGTGGACTGTACGCTAAACCTAAACCCTTGTTTCTTTACGTATTGTGCTTGTCACGTGACCGTTTCAACCAGCTGTGTTTGACCAAAAGGATGGCTTAATCCGTTGTGCCTACTGCAGTCCATAGATTACTGTGACTCTAAATAAAAAAATGCACAAACAGCAAACATGTGTTGCGTATAAGTGGGCTTGCTCCTTGTGTAAACATCTGTGCCTATGCTTAGATGCCATAAGCAAAAAAATGCGCGACGCATTAAAACCACCACTTCACTGCGATGAAGAACCGTACAACATCGAATTCTGCGCAAACCTGGGTCCTGCTCACTCTGTCTAGCCTAGAGAGACTTCGTTAAAACAGCCAACCAACACAATAGCACGTAACCTAGTTTGTTCGCAGACAATCATGTGTTTACCAAACCAAAACCTACGAGTGAATGTTACATCATAGAGCGTTTTGTCGGGACTTTTGCACTACGGTCTATATGCGTGAAGGCTCTGTGCGCTAGGAACGGACAGAGCATTTGTGTTAATCAAACAGGGTCAGAGACAAAGTAGCAACTTGGGTTTCCGAACGCTTCATGCAGAGCAACAGCGCAACACTTATATGAGCAAATATTGCCGATATATAGCGGCGGAATTTTGCTGATACGATACATCGGCAACATCGTCATATCGGCCGATATACATCGCTGTGCCGATACATCGGTCGAGCTCTACCGACAAGATGAAAGCATGTCTGCTGCCACAAGCCTCGTTGAAGTGCGATTTTAGGTAGGCAGACGCTATGTCCAACAAATGTATATATAGTTGTTTGCCTCGTGTCTGGCAGTGACAAAAGCTGTTGCAAAACCACAGGTTGTCTTATTGGGGAACATTGATCTTCGCAAAGGATTACAAATCGTGTTTGTTCGCAACGTTTCAGAGACGCTGCTCTGCTTCCGCAAGAAAACTTGGTTGATTGGTTAGTACAGAGCGTAGTATGATAAAAACCACGATTGAGTCCCATTTACGATATTTCGTGGTCGTACCGAGATATTATGCTAACCTGGTTTCTTAAAAACGGTAAATAAATAAAGTCTTGGAACCTGCGGCAACAATCTACTGTTTCGTTATGTACTGGAATGTATAACAAAGACCAACCACAAGTCTAAAGAAGCAAGAAAAACTATTAGAGCAAATTTAGTTAGGTCGGTGAGGTGCTCATTTATAGAGCGCAGAAATGGTGGTCCACATTTGCCAGCAACAGATTTGTTGACGACACGGTGGATTGTCAGTTGGTTGTCTTTTGAATCGAATTCCTGTGATACTGTTTGCATAGATCACGATCGTAATGAAATCTGTGCACCGAAAAATGCAAATTCGTAGTAAGTGCTTTGAACAGTGGAATTTGGGATTGCGGAGCTTTGACAGCAGTTTGCTTTTCTTCATTTTTTTCATGAACGTAGTTATTGTGAGTTTGATTTGGCAGTTTGGACCTGTTCATCTAGTCGCAACCATTGACAACGTTATTATGTTGACTGATTATATCCAGACGTCCCAACTGCATTGTACGCAATGGTGTTGTTAGGGAGAGGATTCCCCTTCACATCTGAGGTGAACCGCGTTGCCCAACTTCATGCGACACAACAAAATATACCTTTTGTGGCCATCTTTGCGAAATTTGTCAACAGGAAGAAGTCCCAGCTATGTTGACTGCAGGAAGTCACATCTTAATTTAATGGAGTATTCCCCACTTCTGTTGTGGCTCTACGTAGAAAGCGGGTGAAAAACTGAAGTTTACATTTCATTCGGTTGAAGAAACATGGGGAGGACGCACGAATTCCATGTAGGATAGTGATGTCATGTTTGAAGGTATTGCTGGACGTCCGATATCTGGAGCGAGCAAAATCATGGCACTGTGTTTCCCCAAAAATTAAACCTAATCAGAAAAAATACATAACATGTTTTTCAAGATGATTGTGATATAAGCACTCCCAGCCCTAGTTGCGATTGTCAGCAAGAATTTAAAAAGGTCAATCATTTTATATGAGCCCTTGATCGTGAAATTGTTGTAGATAAATATTTGAGTAAATTGTCGTGCATTTTGAATGAATTTCGGTACAGAAAAAGTAAGACTTCTGAAAATATACCCTAGTACCTCATTTTGGGACGAAAATTTATATAAAACTCTTGTTTTTGAGAAACCTACGACAATGTTTTTGTCAGTGCTTGCGAATCTTCTCGTAGTGGCGTTTTTTGTTATTCCGTAACAAGTCGCTTATCACCGATTGTTGCTCAAAGCAAGTTGTACGTGATATACTGGTGTATTTTCGAACATAGTGCCAAACCGCCGTTTCATTGTGGTTGGCTTTAACTATATTCGACTTCCGTCTGCCTTGCGGCTTATGGCTTCGCAGCCACGCCGTCAGCTCAAGCTATTCATTGTTTTTGCTCAAACCAATTCTCCTTTCTGAGTTGCAATCATGACGTAAACTCCGAGCAGTCGCACGCAACCCTGACGTTTGCTCATGGTCTTGCACACAATTCAACTTTTGTGCTGCTCAGCAAAATTTAAAACCGTGCGCAATGTTTCCGATTTTAATTCTTTTTGAAATAAAGACGTAATGAGTTCCTGTACCGACAGATCTTAACTGGGATTAGATTTATCGCTTGGGGTGAATTTCATCTGCTCTTGTGGTAAGTTCACTGAATCGTGATTTGTAGTAAACACGTATTTGTTTGGACCTTTGATGTTTCGATGAAAACTTTCCTGCTTGCATTAATTAAATTTAGGTAGATTCATAACCGTTCTTTGAGTCTCCTAAGCTACTTTGAAATTTCTTACGTCAAAACCTTTTTCGTCACGTAGTTCAGTATATATAATAAATCTGTAGAAACGTATAGGCGAAACAGGGGGGTGGGGTAATTTCAGTTAGAAGTCTTTCGAGGGGTAAAATGTTAGGAGGCCACTGTGCAGACGACATTGTCCTATAAACAGCGTGATTTCTTGAGCCTTTTTGCTTATGATCTTCATTGCGAATTGGCATAACTGCTTTTTCAAAAATCACTCAATACTGTATCTTCACCGCAAAAATTTCGTTCGGTTGTTACTTTATTGAGTTTTGTACGGCTCGAGTGTGTGGCTGGCAAGATTCCGGGTCCCTGCAACGTGTTCCTAATCGGTGTGAAGTGAATCATCAGTGGCCGTTTGGCGCCGTCACGTCTAATGCAGAATTGACGTGAATCGTTTCGAACTGAAATCATGCATGCTAACTGGTTGAGTGGTGGGACGTGAAGCTTATGCAAGTGCAGTTACACACCTGTTGTTATTCGTATAAAGCGCAAATAATGTTGTTGCTGGCACTACTTCGGTATGTCAAACGCACCGCTGGTACTTGTGTCGTTTTTGCCCACTAGCAATCTCGATTGGCAATACAGCACGCAATCTCCAAAGACCCAGCATGGGTCTATCAAATTGTATGTCAACGTAGTACGATCGACATATACCTTGAACAAAGCTCAATTCAACCGTATAATCCGTACCCACACCATCACACAGCCCCAGTGCTTTATGCGAAACTTATCCCAAATAATCCGCGGTTGTATAAAGGAGCAAATCTATCGACTTTCTCCATGTTCTGAGATTGCAAAGTAGTTTGTTTTGGCTTTTCGAGTCGTCCACCGTAACGGATAAAGAGAAAAAGGGTAAAGAGTGCATACGAATGGTGTGGTTTAAGCAAAGGTGTAGTGAGGTGGGAACGCGTTCCCACACTTTTCATAGTTACCTGACTTGAAGATGTGTGTTTTTACTCAGATTTCCAGTGTGCAGCTCCAGACGTCGCATAAATGAATAAATGACAAGCTATCTCTTCCGTAGCACCTTAGCATAATTGTGTAATTACTGAAAATGACTAGTTTTTGGCTGCGTTCCCACACTTTTTTTACTTGAAAATGGCTAGATTTTTGGTGCGTTCCCACCCTTTTTTGGCACTACACCCCTGGATTTTAGCAATCAATTGATAATTCTTCCTAACTTATTGCAAAACAAATCAAAACGCAAGATTTCGAACCGAGTAAGAAAAGATTCACAAAATCACATGCTCTAGCGCCGATGTCTTCAAACTGCGAGTTCAGAGCAGAAGAGCAGATAATACTTTGACCGCGGGTACAAGGATGCTTTTTCTGGCCTTGTGCTCCATGAGATGTGCGCGTTTCACAGCAGCGGACCATAAGAGTTCTACTGGCTTGCGCTTCACGCTGTGTTTTTTACCGTCTCATCACCACCAGCTCAAAGCGTCAGTTCAACTATATTGGATCGAAAACAGTCGTTGGCTGGAAAGCTAGATAACGCTTTACATGTGAAGCAGGTCCGATGAAATTCATCCAAACCAGATCAGGTAAAATTTCCTTGTTTACTAGTCTTCGTACCATAGGCAACAACACTGCATAACGTAAACATGCAAGTGGCACAAAGAAAGAGTGATTGTCATCATATTAGTGCTCGTTTCGCTCGTCGAGGAGACGTTGTTTTAAATAGGAACAGACATCAGTCTTCACTTTACTAAGTCTCCTTTAGGCAGTTTTTACCTTCACTCACTGGCTGAAATAACTTGGGATATATTTTTTCAGCCTGGTTTGATTCTGATTAACCACACGGCTCGGATCAAATTGTCTTACGAGACCTCTGTGATCCCCACACTCATTATTTCCCCCCCAGAATGGTTTGGGAGTTTCGCATTCCTGAAGAATATTTATTCAGAAAATATAGTGTGATTATCTGTTAAAAGTTTTAGTGACGTGTCAATTAGATTTTGATAACCTAATCAATATTTTGTAGTAATGCCATAGTATTGAACATACTTTAGATGTGTAGCCGGATTATAACAAAGCATCGCCAATGAGTCACATTCCATACAGCGAATTGTTGACTACCAGGCAGGTTTTAACAAACGATTAAAATATGATTAATAATGTTTGAAGTATTGGCAGGGAAGAAATATGATCAACAAACCAGAACCAAAGGAATATTATGCGTTTTCGAAAATTATTTTGACCTGTTGTTCACGGCAAATAATAAGTTTGGATTTGAAATGGACAAAATGAGCCCGGATCAGTGCATGGGCATCTGTACATTTTTTAAATGCTTGTTTTTGTTTTGGAGATGCTATGCTGTTCAAGGGCTCACCATTGCAAACTTGCGTTCGGTACGTTATGCTAGTATCAGTTATTTTGCTATACGTGTTTTTGGCTACAAAAAGCTTTCGACAAATGGCTTTTTGTTCTTTTGGCAACTCTTTAATTCACAATTCGGCACGGGTCAGCGGTTGCTGCTTTTGTGAGTCTTGATTTGTAACTCTCGTGCCTTGGTGTCGCGGACAAGTGGCGTTCGCGTACGGTTGAGGTGTATCGATTTATCTACGGAGCTCAATCCGTCCACCGCCCAAATGTCGCATTGCAAACGTAAGTGTGTAACGCAATCGACAGGATGAGGCGGTTTACATTGTTTCGGCTTTCCTTTGCCATTGTACAGTTGTCTATGGCTGAAAGTCAAAGCGCAGATTTTAACAGGTTGTTTTCTCTATGGGGACACATATTGGTGGCAAAGGGAATGGTTGTGAAGTGTTCAGGCTCTTTTGGTTGACGACGAGAAACAGTGATCAACCGTTATCTGGTCGCTTTGTGTAAAGGTTTGGACCACATTTGGTCTCTTCTTCAGCATCTTAAAACACAACGCAATAGAAAATGTTGCGTGGAAGCGGTTCCAGTAGTTTCGTTGGGCACAGATAGTCTCAGCTCAAGTTCTACAAGTCAACTTTGAAAGAGCAATGAAGTCAACGTTGAAGCAGGTCACACGTTTCGTTGATTTGTAAGCAGGGCATTCAGCACAGATTGCTCATTGTGTCGGTGCCACTCAAAACGAAGCTTGTGGAGGTTGTCCGACGAGACTTTATTAAGGGCGTTTTCTGGTCATGAACGAGTTTCGTCTTGATACGCTTACCTTGCCACAGGCGTTGTACCGTCGTAATTGCTGGTGTAGCATTCTGTCACCTACGTTGTTGACCTTATGGTGATTTTCGATTGGTTGCGGTGTGTCTTACAATAACCTAAATACTGAAACCCAAACTGATGTTTTCGTCGCGAACAGCACAGATACATAGCGGTAGGCAAGTCCAAAGTTGCGTAATGTCACATTAGCTTGCCAAGTGGCGATTTCACTCTTCTTTCGTACCTACTGTTCTGTTTGTTGGTTTCCGGAACGTTTGGGCGTGCTTCCACAAAATGTAGAAAACAATTGTTCGAATACCGGTTGACGCTGCTCTCATATGACTCAGGACAGCCGTCTACCTGCTTCACTTGTTTCGTCTTCGCTTGCAGGTTATAGCTCCGCGTCCCTCTGATATCTACTGACTTAAGCAACCTAGTTATCGATCAAGGAGTGCGCCACCAGCCTTGGCTAGAACGCAATTACGAAATCGTATCACGTAGCATTAACCTAGATCTTAAGTGTAAAGGTGCCGAACTTAAAAAATAAGTTAGAAAACTATTTAGTTATTTCTCGGTGACAAGGGTTTTTTTGGGGGTTGACGTTTTTGTTTCAGGCAAAAAAAATTAAAGAAATAGCTTCCACAGCATTGTTGCTTTCTTGGTCGTTGGTTTATTTTTGTTATTTTGCTTGTTCATGACTGCATTCATGTTGGTGAGTAAAAACGCGCACATGTGGTGTGGAAGGCTTGTCTGCTCGTTCAACAACGAGCCGCATCTCAGCCGGTTTCTAAGACATCGCTTTCGATTTGCGCACTCGCCGTGACGCCCTCTCCCAGAACAGCTCTGCGCCATTTCTTCGTAACTCAATGAGCTGCTGTGCTGCCTCAGTGCGTACGTGTGTGACTTGGTGTTCACATCACCGCACGACTACAACCGAAGCCTCGCTACAACTCGCTCTCCGTTTTTTTGCGACCTCACTAGCGGATTAACCGCTAGGACAAGTTGCGCCAGTACTTATTGTGTGCGTAGTTAATTTCACCGTACGCGTTGCTAGAGCGCTGCATGCCGGTCTGTCGATATAGTGACTTGTTAAATGTTCGCTGCGGCAAAGCAGCAGCAGGGATTTGCTTAAGGTTTCCTGTACACGGACGTGCTCCATGTGCGGGGTTGGAATTTATTGCTTCTTTATTGGAGGTTACGGTCAACCGTGGTGGGCGCCGGGATACACCCATCAGCATTGCAACATTGTGTTGTGTCGCTGTTTCAGGAATTAATTTGTAATAGTCTTTACTGCTCATATTTCGTTTGCTCTTGTTCTGCTTCGTGTTTGATTCCATTTACCAAAGCCGGTAACGGCTAGGCTGGTCAGGTGAATGTGCGCAACATTTGGTTTTCAAACAGAATCTGCAGAAACGGACTCAATGTTTTTGTCAAAGCATATTTCATATCCCGCAAAGCTTATATTACTCCTTGGAGCAAGATGTCAGGTTTGAGGTTTTCAGTTTTGCTCGCCAGACAACAGCCGTTCGGTCGATTTGACTTCAATTAACACCAAGCCGTTTCCACCGTCCTGCATACCTCGTGTATTTTGATTTGTATAGGTTACTGCTAAGCGTAAACGTTTGTGATGCGTTGTAGGATCCGGTCCGAACAAAACAACTCACCGACCAGAGCAACGATGCCCGAAACGATGCTTCCGACGTCAATGTTCGCGTAGGTTCATCGTTCTTTCTGTTTCGACTTGTGCGTTTGTGTTTGTGGCTGCGTAATATGTTCTCCATTTGCTTCGAAATATTGATGATTAGCGCGTAATAGAACTGCGATTGGGCGATAAACGGTTAGTACCATGGTTGTTATACACAGTATGATATATGCAATTGCGATGTGAAGTGTTTTAAGTTGTTGGTAGATATGTTGCAGCTCACCAATCCCATGATTGTTCAAGACGTGATAAGTAGGGCAACCAATTTATTGACCTAAAAACTTAACTATCAATTTTCTGCGTTTTCAATTGAATTCGGAGTACAAAGCATACTTATACGCAGTAATAGAAAACAAACTGATAGATTTGATCGGTTTGTTCTGTTGAAATGAAACGAAGTAGTGTATCTGCAAAATCTGGCATAGCATGCTTTAAAACTGTCTGGCTACTTTCAGTTTCACGAAACGAACGTCGTTGATGCTTTGCACTGCGGCGATGTGCTTCCACCATAAACCTTATGTCACGTTTTACTAATCAGTCACAGAATTTGCAAAATATTTCACCCTTACGTGTTGAGGTAAACTCAGTATCTTCAAACTTTTGAAGAATTTGGTTGTTTCAACTTAGGCATGATATGTTGATAAGTACATTAAGTACATTAACAAATACAGTATAGTCAAATCTGAGAATATCATTAAGTTAACACTATATATGCATGTATCATGAATTGAGTATTTGCAAAAGCAAGTACTCTAAGACCAGGTTTTTTGAATTGACATGCTTAGTCTACTTTAATATTCAATCGTCCAGTAGTGGGCTAAACAACATTATTGCGTCAGAAGTCGCAAAAAACCATTACTTATTTCAGAAATACAACTAAACTTGCAAAAACATATCAGAATCTGTTGTAACTTTAATAAAATATCGATAACGAGAAGAAAACTCTGCTAGCGATAAATTTTGACTTTTTTGACCTAATAACTTTGGAGTCGCACATGGTATCAGCGTGAAATTTGGTTTGTGGACGTTTTATAAACTTTTAAATAGGCAGAAAAAATTTGACTTTATTGACTTTTGGTTGCCCTAGTGGTAAGTGTGTAAAAAGTAGGTATTTGTCGTTTCTGTTATTGCCTTTGTTTTCTGCTAGCATCTTGTACTGATAATTTTCTCGCCGGTTGTTTGAAGTTCAAACTTGTTTAAAGTTTAACTCCAGATGGGTTCTTCACAGCTGGTTCACCACATTTTAAACCTAGTTTTAATGATTACCCACCGTGTTATTGTCCCAAAAGCGTAGCAGCACAGAGATGTGACTCAAGATCGTTTAATGCACAATGAAAAAGCCGTCGTTTGTTTCAGTTGAAGAGAAAGCTTGAAAGCGGCAGCGCGTGCTCAAACACAGCTCTTATCCAACCGAGCATGAATGGCTCCGACTCCACCGGCCCACCTAGTGGAAATATGTCAAACTTCATCAACGGGCAGCACTCGAATCAAGAATTCGCTGCTAAAAAGATGAAAATAGACGCAAATACGGGATTTACATCTAGTATTAACCACCAGGGTAAGTTGTAATGTTTTCCCAACATGCAACGGAAGCGCTTTTGACTGAGTTTTTACCCACTCCAGAAAGGTGAGTGGGTCCGTGCTACTTCGGCATTTTTTTGCAGGATCTGGAAATACAAACTTCAACGGTGGGACCAGTCTCTCTGTACAGATTGTACAACAAATAAGTTCTGAACAACAACCGCGGATCGAAACAACTGTTAACGTTAACACAAGTCTCAATTCGAACATGGGGAGGCCTACTGGTGGGTGTCATATCCAAGCTTTTAAATCGAGGAAGTGCTTAAAGCGTGAATTGTTCGTGCATGCGCCGTTGATGACCGTTTCTCCAGTACTTCGGACTTCTTGGTTAACCTTACGCTGCAAATTTATTTCTGAGCTTACATCCTTGCGCAGAGAAAATATTAGATTATTGCTTCAAAACATGTCACTTGTAACGCTCCCACAGCCCCAGCTCATGCAAATATGAAGGGGCATATGATTGCCAAGCTTGCAACTTTCGTGTGGTGAGATCACGTTTGAAAAAGTGAAAACGTTTTCGAACTTGGCGATGAACCTTATGTTTTGATCCTGTATTCTAAGGATCGCTACAGTGGTCAACCCCCATGTTCGCAAACAGTTGCAGGGACGATACTGCTTTCGTGATTCATATGCGTTTAAAAGCTGGTGGGAGTGGTAATTTATAGTTTCGATATTGTCCTGTTTTTTTCTTTCAACACTTTGTGTGGCAGCACAGTTGGTCACATTTACGTACTCGTTGAAAGAGAGCCTGGTGCAAGAACATGGTTTTAAAGACATGGCCATTGCTGAAACGATGATAATTTTTTTGAAGTTTGGAAGGGGTTCGACTTTGACTCAAACCTTTGAGGCGTCAGCCGCATATGTAGACTTAGTTTCCGCTATTTCTATTCAACCCGTCCATATTGTCTTTATTAGTCTTATCCCATGGCATTAGCGACAACTTTCGCCAGCGGGAGACTCGGTATAAATCAGTTGCGGATCCAGGGGGGAAGTTTGAGGCAGCTGCCCCCCAAACGTCTGTGGCGCCCCTTTGAATGACACCCCTTTGCTGTAAATGCACCATTCTTGGTGCCTATTGAAGTAAACACAGATCAAAAAATAATCTGAACATAAAAATACTTTGCACTTCGTTGTTTGGGACATCAACAGTGTTTTCCTCAGAACACTGTTCGTGTCCCAAACGGTGCCTTTATCTACAAAATGTATTTAAAAGGGAGGTGGTTTGATGATTGACGACATCTTGTGCAGTTATAGAACCAACCACCTGTAGCAAACAAATTTATAAGTCAGTCTTTGATACGAAAAGGTTTCTACCGCTTTGGTCGGACAATGGCATACAAGTCACATTTGCTTGCATTCTTTATTTACAACGCGTACTTTGAAAGGCACTATTTTGCCACTTGATTTTTTGCTATTGCCGTCATGTCTTCTGTCGAATAAAAATCTGCAGTGCTTCAAACAGCGCGTAACAAGAAGTGGAGCATGCGTCGAATTTTGTTAAGGTGTGGTTGTGCTATGTGCTTGATAATGAGTGTGTGCTCGTTGTAACTTGTCCACGGGCCAGGGTGAGGTAAGAAGCTGATCAATAGACCGGGCATTAATTTTGCAGACAAGCAATCTGTGAGCGTCAACGTTGATTCAAAAGATATCAAACAAGAGAGTCAGGAAAACAGTTACGTCAATCAAAACACTTTTGTGAACGCCAACATGAACGCGGACGCCAGTCATGCTAGCGGTCAGCAGACTAACAATGACATTGGCGACATGGATTTCAACGAACATGATTTCGACGTAAGTGTTGCAAAATATTCAACGTTGGGTTCAGCTTTTGATAACACAACGATCGAAGAGTGTTTTGTAACTTGGTTTCTCTTTATTTTTGTCATTGGGTGACGCACGACTATTACGTCTGCTTCAGGCTTGGCTCGAGCAGATCTCACAGAATCCTAGCGTGTCTAGTGGGATGACGAACTTCGACATGTCGACGCAAGATCCTCAGCAGCAAAGCAGCACCCCACAATCCCAGCAGCAACAGCAGCAGGACAATCAAATGAGTCATGACGCTCAGACGCTCGATAAGCGTGCGAGTAATAGCGCAAGACAGGTTGGTGCTATGAACCGTCTGCGTTCGTGGTGCATTTCGTTGCGGTCACGTTGGTGATCGAATTGCATATTCTGCCCGTGGGCTTTCAAGTGAATGGTCAGGTCAGCGTAAAATACTGGCCGTACTTTGTGATTAACGTGTTCAGCGGATGCGTGTTCCGAAATGACGCATGGAGCAGTGGCTCAGAAACGCAAGCGTCTTTTATATCTGTTAGCGTTAAGTAGCTTGTGCGCGGAGTGACACGATTTCCTTTCGACCGTGCCTTCGGTTGTTCTCTGTTTTAAGCCAATGCACTGCGCTCGTTGCTGTCGAGCGTTTCCTGATCACGTTACATTGACTGCGCTTCAACATCCTCTTTCGCAAAACAATTAACAGTGTTTAAAGCTCCGTTGGATTTCGTTGAGACATTTTAGAGCCAAGTCTCTATACTAGGTTGTAAAAAAACGCTGACACGTTTGATGTTGTGGGGTTGATTTAAAATTTCTTTGCTGCTCGAAATATTGGAAAGGCTCTTAAATGTTGGAGTAAATTTCTTAAATTGACCAACTGAAATCACACGCGTGGTGTTGGAATATATTGGTGATTGCGGAATGAGAACATCGGGAAGGGCGTTTTGGGCTCGTTATTTGTTCTACTGTTTGCACTGGATGTTTACGACAAAGAAAACCTCGTAATGCTTTGGAACGTTTCACATGTGACAATGCTTGCAGTTTTCGAAAAGCAACAATTTTCAGTGCAAAACGGAAAAGATCGACTACGTGGGTTTCGGCAGTGAACCGAACAGTGACCGATCAAAGAGTCACAACATCTTCAGCAACAACGAAAATCAATCGTCGAACGCTGCTCTTTCCGGCGCCGGCATGTCAGGGTGTGACGCTGCTAAATCTCCATTCAGCGCTGGTCAAACTGTTCATCATCAGCAGATCATCAGTTCCGGCGGCAACAACAGCATGACCAGTCAACATATTCAAAAGTAATTTTTTTCTCGCTTTCTTCGAGGAGTGACCAACGAAGTCGTTGAATAATAAGGAAAAAAACATTGTGGTAAATTAACCGTAGACAGGCATGTCGTTATTGCATTATTATGTATTGTTGCGATAGGAGCAAAATGTGAGTAATAAGGGTCTTCGTGATTCGTTCCAATGTGTAATCAAGGGCTTGCGTCGAAAGATTTTGTGTAGTGGTTACTCCTGGTCAAATCAAGTCATGTGCTGGAGGTTAGAAAGTGACTCTTTTTGCCAAGATGCTTGTTGCCTGTCTTCAGGAGTTAATGCCTTTTATTCTGTATCAGGCTCCAGGTTTCTGTTCAATCCAAGTTTCACGTCATGCCCGATCAACACGCGCAACATCCGTCTCAGCAGCATAACATGCAAGGCAATCCTCAACCTGTGCACAGGACGACACCTACTGGCATGGAAAAGATGAGGCACACCCCCGATTTAGCGTCTTCGCGTTTATCGCACCAGCCTGGCCACTCCATGGCTAAGTCAATGTCACCTTCTTCGGTCAGCTACTCAGTGACTCACCAGCCCCACCCGGGCCTGGCTGCCGGTATGTCCAACGCTGAGCCGTCACCTTATTTTGGATCTTTGCAACATAACCAGATGAGCGGCCAGGTCATGGGCGGAGTTGGTTCCCACGGCATGCAGCGGCCCCGGATGCAAATGCCAGGCGCTGCCTCTGACATGTCACCCCACTTCAACAGCGCCCTGCCCCGGCACGGGACGCCAGGCTTAAATAGCGGCATGGGCGGTCAGGGCTTGCCTGGTCCAGCCATGTCAAGGTCGCATTCCCAGCAGCTGAAAGCACTCGCGGACAAAAAGCAGGACAGGTTTCCTGCAGGTAAGCAACCTGGCTGTTTGGTGGTTACCGTGAATATAGAGTGGTGACCAGTCAAGGTGTGCTGCTGTCTTTGCAGGAGTTGGTACCCAGTGGAGTTCAAGCGCCTCAGCATCGATGAACATGGCTTCGAACATGTCCTTCGACAATCAAAGTATTAGTCAACAACAACACATGTCGGCTGACATGCAAAGCTATACATGTACGTGTTCTGCTCCGTGTGTGAGGTCACAGTAATTTGTAGCTGAACAACATACATGGTGATATTCGTTTGCTACTAGAAAATTGGGAATTTTTTGGAGTTTGGGGCTTGGGTTGAGCTGCAAACAATATCCTAAATTTCGCGTACTTTGAAATTAGTGGATAATCCGTTTACTGCTGTCACCTCGAGTGCGTTCGTGCACTTCTATTTTTGTCTAGAAACGTGTAGCTTCATTCTAGAAATGATTTCTGGTAAGCTATGAAGTAGGGTTGTTTAGTTTCCCTGTATATTTTGTTTGCAAATGCTGGTCTTAATGTGGAACGATTCAACGAGCTTGGCATACGTGCGCCAGAAATACGTTTCATGCATAACTTTTACACGAAACATAAAAACAAATAATACACGTATGTTATTGGCGCCGGAGGATTTCAAACTCGTGAGTGATTTCAGTTTGTCCAAGCAAGTATTCTCCACTAGCGGGGTAATGAAGGAATCGATTTGCAATTTTAAAAAAATAGCAAATCGATTTCACGTAATGCTACGCATCCTTAGTCCTGAAAGCTGCAAGCAAAGCTTACGGATGAAATCAAATAAAATTCTTTGAAATAAAAATATTGTGAATTAAATTATTTGGAACAGACGCATGTCCAGTTCTTGACTTGTCGTAGCTTGTGGTCTGATTTATATTCATTTTAATCTTGAGTTAATTTGCTTTCTCTGCACTTGCTTCAGCCTTCAACGTTTCACCCATAAGCACTGCTTGCAGATTGTAAAGGACTGAGGATACATAGTGCTATGTGAAGTCGACTTCCTATATGAAAAAACTTTCAGATCGACTCCTTGTTTTCCCACTTGTGGAGAGTACTACATTATATAGCAGTGGTTCCCAAACGTCTCATCACGTACCATTTGTGGGACCCATACTGTCACTACGTACCACCTTGCTCCAGGAAAACTCAATCTACCAAATATATTATTCGATCAAAAGTTTGGAAAACTAGAATTGACACAAATGCGACAGGAAGATAATGGCTGTGAGAAATTATAATGGCCATTTTTAAAAACCAGTAAAGGAAATACACAAAAATTCAGGGATTAATTAACAGAACCCGATAAGTAAAAAACATAGCTATGAATATATTTTTGTGAAGGTAAAAAGAAAGTAGTAGGCCTATTCGCGTACCACCTTGAAGGCCTTCGCGTACCACAGTTTGGGGACCGGTGGTTATAGATATGTGCAAGTTTAAATAATCGCAGAAAGATGAAAGCAGAGCCCAGTCGGCTGATTCCTCGAAAAGTTAGAGCTTTTCATTGTTTTATGTTTGATAAATAAATGTTGTTGATATGAAGTTCTCATTTGCAAACGTGTGAAATAACTGGTGAACTTCTGCTTTAAAAGTGTTTTTGTAAGCTTTATTATGAAGTTGTTCATGTGTCTTCGAACAAACTTATAAAAAGTTGCAGCGTCGCGCGATGCTTGTATTGTATTCACCACGACTTCTTCTGGTTCTCAGCTTACCGCGGTTCTGGTCCAATGATGTACAGCGCCACCACAGCCAACCCTGGTTCTGTTCCACCGAACAACTTCAGCGCAGCGTCTGCCGCCGCTGAACAAGTAGAAGCTTACGCGCGGAACCAGCACCAGCAGAGCTTGCACAACGCGGCCAATCGTCTCACGCACTATCCTGCTGATGCTCAGTTTGTCGGCAGCCACATGCCACCTACCGGCATGGGAATGACAACAAAACCAATCCATGCGAATGGGTGCGTATGGTTGCCTAGCGACAATGTTGGCGAACATGAAAACTGTGTTGTAGCCTTTAGAAGAACTGTTTCCTGAACGCTGGGTTGCCCAGTCTTGTCAGCGTTTTTTGGCCTATCAAAATTTTTAAGCGAAAATGAAAACGAGCTTAATTGCAAACATACAATAGGGAAGTACAAGCTAGGCCCTAGCTTGATGTGAAGCTTATTACGCCAAAATGAAGGTTAATTCGCTCATCGCTAAACCGTGCAAATATGCCACTTGTCAAAATCAACATTTTTAGGTGAAATCGTATTTTATTATGATTTTCTAACTTGGTAAATTCGTACCTGTACGTGGCGGAACTCACACAGTAAAGCTTACATCAACTGTTAATTGGTGTAGTTTTGTGACTTAATTCGTAAGTTCTTTTTTCCAAATTGTGAAAGGTCAGTTTTGAATATGGCAACACTGTGGGAAGTGAACTGATCATTCACGTACGCTTTGCGGGATGAGATAAACTTTCGCATGTGTTTGAAAAAATAGTAGAGAAATAAGAGTGTTTAACCATATTGTTAAGGTAGAGGCGACATTACAGCGAAGAGTTTTTCCCAAGAACAACGCATGAGTTTTGTTTTTGCTTCCAGAAATATTAGTCACGGCCAGATGCATGCAGTGATGATGCAAGCAAAATCAAACCAGTTTAAGAATTCCTCAACTGGATTTCGTGGTGAGTGAATTTATTCACAGGATTACATCTGTACTTGATTCCTTCAACGATTCTAAGTGGTTTCCTCTGAACCAGGTCACTGAAATTGACAGAATGTGACTTTCCCCGTCTGAAGTATCCTGTGTAAAGTCACTGACTTTTCACTTGGTAGTTAATGCAGGCCACTCAGGGACAGTTGGGCGAAATGGCCTTTTGCAAATGTGCGCCCGATCGAACGTCAGCCGGACGCCTGGTTTCCATGTCACCAAATTGTCGCTTGGCCAAATGGGTTGTCGACGAAATTTTTTTACTGTTGCCAAGCAAGCATTAAGCTTGTTTGTTGGAACATCGCAAATCGTTAGTTGTCAGGTGGTTTGCGTGCACTGCTCTGCAGAGGCTGTAAGTGTCGTCCACTGATAATGAAGAGACTACTTCAACGACGTTAACGAAGCATCCAAGGTTTAAAGAAACATGGATCAGCAAATTTACAGACTTCTAAAGTTGGATGACGTCATTTTGCTAAAAATAACTTCATAACGTTATGTTTCGGATGATTGATGCGGGTTCGCATTGTACAGGCCAGAATGAAACTGAATGTTCTTAATATAAAGGGGCCATAATCACTGTGTTGCTTGACATATAATTTAATGAATGTACGATTTCTGCGTACAGTTCTAGTCCATCTGTTTGAATGTCTTAAAATAAAATAAAAAATCAGTAATCTGCTTCCTGTATCCAGGTTGTTGATGAATAATTTAAGCTGACAAAGACTGCAAAAATTTTTGCGTTAGTAGTCTGTGTCAAGAGAAATAGATCATGAAGATTAATACATAAACATTGCTGGTGGCAAGTAATGTCTAGCTAATGTACATTCTGTTTTCAAACATTTCTATGCCGTATAAAAATTGCTTGCGTCTGTGATCAACCATATGTGATTGGATGTAACACGTTCATTCAATTCCTGAGATTTTACGTTTCAACGTGGTTTTGAAGCCACCCGCCAGCTCCATGCACTTATTGGTCATGCCTGCTCACCAGCTTACGTTTTTTCCCATTCAACTTTGCGCAGTGAATGAAGCTGGCTTCGGTCCTCGCGCCTCATTAGTGAGAGGCGCTCACCGCCAACCTGGAATTGGCACCGGTGCTGCTGCTGCTGCTGTGATGAACTCGTCCGCTGCAGTGAACATGCGCATGCAGCAGACGTCGACACTGACGAGCAACCAACAACGACAGATGCTGCAACAAGTAGGACCTTGGTCGTTAGTATTTCGTTTGATGAAAGGCAGTTAGAACACTGTGGGTTGAAACAAATTAAAGTAGATTTCAGTCATTAACTGCCGTTGTCAACTAATTCTTGAGTTGGAAGTACTTCGGTCAGTTATCAGCTGCCATAGAAAACTCGCAAGTATTTCAGTAATTCCATAATATTCCTCAGCTTCTTGCGACATCATTGTAGTGGGAACTGTTGGTCTATTGGTAGCTTCCTTATTTGAGGCTATTCGAATGCAGCCCTACTAGATATTGTTTTCCGTCAACAAGACCTAAAAAGGCAATGCCAATGTACTTCAAGCAATTCTCGTCATGACCAAGGGTCTCCACGCAGCCGATTGCCCAATCAGTAAATTCCAAAACATCAAACAAGGCACTCGATATTGTTGTTCATGAAAAACAGGGCCAGTCGCCAGCGGTGTCTGCTCTGGACCAATTCGACTCTGATTTGCGCCACAGTTTGAGAACCTTGCTTAATTGTTTCATATTCCAGGTCCATACTTAACGTATACTCATCATAATTTTCTGGTGTATAATGTTGTCTGTATCCCTATCATATCATCACTTGCCAATATTTCCCATTTTTAAATATTGCGCTATACACAGATTCGTCCCTTTTCTTTCGATAACGATTATTCTGTGCAGTTCTGAAAACAAAAACAGATTCGTAAGAATTAGCGTCGCAAATAGTGTTTTGGCAGCAGCAATTTTTGTCTGGGCGACTTGACAGCCGAGGCGTTTGTTACGCGTTGTGACAACACAGTGTTATCGCGATTGTCTTAATGCGGTTGCTTGTGAAGGATCGTTATTGCAGGAAATAGTCTGGTGGTGAATTGATTAGATGTTGTTGCTCAAAAAGTATCCAAGCGCAGTGTTTCAAATTGAAAGCTCGAGGGCAATACTCTACGGTCTGTGATTGTTGTGTACGTGGCGAACACGGTTGATCCAATAAGTTTTTATTACAAATCAGTAATTTGATTGATCAGAACTTTTTATCTGAAATACCGTCCATTTAGACTTTCAGACAAATTATATACACTTTTGTCGAGATGTTTATTTCTGGCTTGAACGTGTGTGCAATCGATGGGTCGAAACACAAACAGAAGGTACCCCAAATGTCTGGGTACATTTTAATTTTCTGTTTTTAGAAATATATGATGGAACAGCATCAGATGAATTCGAAACCCATGGTTGCATCACCAGCAAGTGGCAGTTCTTTGTACAACGCCTCAAACGCTTTGCCCCGACACGGTCTGCCGGCTCAGATGCATGGAATGCAGCGACAACCACAAGCGTCTTCTCGAATGTTCGTCGGTAGCAGCGATGGAATACAGAACCACTCCACATCACAAGGTATGTTAATCTTCAAGATGTCTCCGGAGCGTATTTGTGTTGGTCTCCAAGGCTGTTCATGTGCGCTTGAATAAAATGGCATCAGTCGTTTTTGGGGGGAAATGCAACAGGTTGTAGTTGAGAGAAAAGTGACATCTATTGTTAAATGCGCTTTCAAAATCACACTAAGAATCTGCGTTGAATCTATAAACACGTTGTTGCTGTTGTTCAGGCTGGGCTTCAAACCTTTCCCCCAATCCGAGCGGAATGTCGCAGGGAAGCACTCCTGTGTGGAACCGGTCGCTAAGGCCTCAAGTGATGAACAATCAGATGAGGATTCCGTCAGGTGTTAATATGAACACTGCACCGAACCATGCAACCGCACCGCATGGTGGTTACCAGACAATGATTGGCGGACACCAGAGACTGTCTATGACCAGCAGCATGACCATGTCTGGAACAACCAATCATCTTGAGCAGAATGTCATGAATCAAGGACAAGTGATGGGGAGCATGCCGCATCACCACCAGAACATGGCTGGCATGGGCGGCGCAGAACAGCAAAGGAGCAACGTTTTCTCCCCTGGAATAATGGTGGGGGGGAACAACGCGATGCTGTCTATGGCTGAACAAGGGTATCCGGGCCAGATGCCTCTCCAGCAGCAGCATGTGAACGGCAATGGTGATCGCATGTACCACGTCAGCAGTTCAACTGATAACGAGCTCAACCTTATCTACGAGCTACTAGATGGCAAATGAACAAATCACTTTTTTTGGTTAAGTTATCTTGTTTTTCTTTGTTTTATTTATTTATTGTCTTCGTCAGATCGAAAGATATTGACGCTAATACGCGTAATATTCCATGAATACATTTGTGTATTTTTCTTGTTGCTATTTGCAGAAGTTTTTGAGCTTCTTCCATGAGGTTTAGTATAATACACTGATCAATATCTATGTGGTGCGTTATGTGACAATTGCTTTTTTGTTTTGTGACTCTCTTTTGTATGTTTTTTCAAGGGCACCTTTTATCATCATCTTGCAGTCGCGGGTGGTTTTGATGTGATGTTGTGTTTTTATTGCCGGTAATTTGCGGATATTTTTTCGTCTCATGACCAACTTGTTTCTACCGCCAAGTTGTTATTTTCTTTTGTGGTTCTGTACTATTTCGGTTTCGTGCGCGAACGTCCTTTATGACGTTTCAGTCGCGGCCACGTCGCCAACTTCGTTGAACACAAATTTTCTTCGAGCGGTTTCCTACAGTTTTTGCGGCGACAGTGACTTGCCATCTGTTATGAATTGCCAGTATTTCCATTTCTCGCTGCGACCAAAGGCTTGCATGCATTCCTCCTCAAACCGCTCGTGGTGAGCTCGCGGTCTTTAGTGACGTATTGTTTCATTCTCACAACATCTTAAAGCGGACCCAATATCTTTGAAGATGTTTGCAGCTGTCGGCGTAAGTCTTGGAGAGACTGCTGATCATGTCCTGCACTGCAACTGGACTGTTTTGCGTTTATTTAGAAGATAAGTCGCAAGGTTTCATTGCACTGGCTATGCATGTGCAGCGCCATTGAAACTCTGCTTGCCACGAAGGCCCGGCCACCACTTGTGCGATCGTTGCACGTAAACTTTATGCCAAACTTCCAATCGACTTTTTACGATAACTTGTGAATTATCGATGTTTCTTCCACTGGACTTTTTATTGTTTACTGTCTGTACTTGGAACAATAAAACACTCACTACAAAATTTGTTATCTTCAGTACTCCTTGAGGATAACTAAACACTCAGTACCTTGATCATCTTGCGCCGGTATCAAATTTTAATCAGTTTTCTGAGTTAACCAACGCCCTGACATTTCGTGGTAGCATTTTGAATCCACAGCTACATGGGATAAATTGCAGTACCGAGCTAGAGCTGGTGGAGCGGTCCTTTCGGTTATTTAATTGTAGAGATGCGAAGTTTGAAGATTCTCTCACCACAGCAGCAGAGAGAGTGCGTGGTTCGATCACAAACTTCTGTCTACATCTTCAAGGCAGCAGCTTCCATACAGCAATGGAAGACTGGAAAGCCATGTGCAAACGGCAAGTTTGCCCTGCTCCCTGCGTTTGATACCGACATACGGCTCGAACTCAAGTGCACGGTATCAGGAATACGTAGAAAAAAGTAGTGATGCCCTGCGAAAGGTTATAGCTAACTGTTTCACGATCCTATTAGGAGATTTCAATGCACACGGTGCAGGGATGTGAAAAGGTGTTATTGCCCAGGATAGTGGTGCTGACGTAAAAGACAATGGTAGGCTCCTGCCACAACTGAGCTGTAACAATGAACCGTGTAAGATTAACACTTTCTTCCAACACATATGTTTGCACAAGTACACCTGGTGCAGAGATTCGTTTGGTCAAAGGTCACTCATTAATTTCTGCATAGTTCCAGCTGACTTGTTCCAATCAGACTACGGGGGACGCCGAAAAGTCCTAACAATGTCACAAAATACTTTCTTCAATACATTTGCTTAGCAACCCCAACTTCGGACATGTGGGCGCCGAACTTGCTTCTTCCCCCGGGCGCCGTCTAACCTCGTTACGCCCCTGGTTTTGTTAAGTTGCCATATGAACGCAAAGGTGGCAGAAGACTATTCCGTCTGGTATTGAAGACTACATTTTTGGGCTAACAATTGCAAAGGAACAATTTGCTGAAGATGAGTAAACTCGAGGAAAAACGAGTTGTTGATAGTTTTTGTGAAGTGGATAGTTTTGTGAAGTAAGAACGAATAGAGCTAATTGGAATAAAATTGTCATCAATTTTGCTGTGATAAGAGTGCATGAATTTACCTACTGATAAGGTATAAAGTTTGGGAAGGCATAAGATGTTTAAGTGCTGGAAAGACTCTTCCAGAGATGTCTTGTTAGTTGATCTTATGAGCTTTACAGCTTTATTTTGTAGTTTAATGAGAGGCTGAACGGTTGCATTTAAAGCACGTCCCCAGCTGAGGATGAAGTAAGTAAGGTAGGAATAAAATAATGAGTTATGGACAACTTTCAATGCAGATTGTGTTGTGTAATACTCAACTAAACATGTTTTTGAACATTTCGGGGAGGGCAATTGCCCGGTTGCCTCCCCCCCTCCGATTTTTACAACCATGTTGAAAACCAAATAACAAAAGTATATCTTGAATTTAACACGAGTTCTCAAAATTTAAACTATCAAAACTCGCATGGCCAGATCCCCTTCTGCCTCTGCGTTTTCCTCTTCGGCACCATCAGTAGTCCGCTGAAGAGCAACTTGTTCAAATTGCCTCACAGCTTGAGCTTTTCACACCATGATTTCTAAAATTTTAACATTTGCCCAACATTCAAATAGTATTTGTGCTTCTTAGAAAACGACTTTAAACGTGCTATTTTTACCGTCAAAGTCATGTGACAAGTTTGCAATAAGTTATACACACAGTCAAATACACTAAAGTCAACCAAAGCTACAAAAACTGGCATGTTAATATATACTTCAAAACAAAAACTGTCGTCACATCAGAGTTGTAATTGTAAACGGGCTCATTATGAAGCTCGAAACCGGCCCGAATCCGAAATCACAAGCCCGAGCCCGGCCTGAGCTGACAGTTATTTTTGAAGCCCAATTCAGGCCCGAAAGGCAAATTACACGGAGTGAATTAAGATATGCGCAACTGCGGGATATCAAAAAACGTAGTGCACGGGTATAGCTGCTGGAACACAGTCTATCACATCCAAAATAGCAACCATGTTTACCATTTTGGGTGCAACTTGAACAAAACACTGGCTTGAACAAGGGCGAGCTTTAGCTTGTTAGTCAACGATAGTACTGTGGAATTTAATGTTTATCAAGAAAAACGAAATTATCACTAACTATCCACGATGGTGCTATAGGCATAAAAGAAACTATCTAGGATAGCGCTATAGGCATGAAAAACCTGTTTGTAGGCAGTGCCGATTCAAGAATTAAAACAGTGGGGACCACTGCGGGGCCAAGGAAAAAGTAAGGGGACCAACATAAATGTCTATCCTGCATGGTGATTTTCCGTTGTTTTGAAGTTTAATTTGCTATGGTTAGGTCTAACCCTACCAAACCCAGCGTAGGCTTGTGAATATCGTTAATATGACCTAGCGGTATTATCCATCCACTAGGGACACCTAAACGCCACTAGACGCAATCGCACACTTGTACTGCTATGTCGAATATTCTGCGCTAACCATGCAACTTCCACACCACTACACCTCATAGATAACGGAACCGGGTGGCCGTTTGGGCCTAGGACCCCCACTTTTATTTTTGGGAGGCCTGGCCCCCTACTTTTAAATTTAGAATTTTGCCTAAATATCGTAAGTTTAAGTAACACAATTAGTATTTGGTCCAGTGTTAAAGTAAATCGTTTAATGAAAAAAATGTTGCAGAATTTTGGCAGTATTTTGTCGATATTATTTCTAATATATTATTTGTAATTTGGCAGCATTTGTAATTGCTTGACAGAATGCTCCGTGCACAGTCTGTCATCCTACTATGGATTGCTTACAGCAGTGGTGCTCAAACTTTTCGGCTCGTGGGCCATATTTGTCTTTCAGAAACTCTTCGCGGGCCACAAGAATTAATAATCTCAATAAAAATTCTCTAAAAAGTTATCTTAAATGATTAAAGTGTTAAGTTTTCTTTCCAATGAAAATTGCTTCGCGGGCCACGGTTTGAGCACCACTGGCTTACAGTATTGGCATTGTTGAACAGTGTTGCCGGACGGTGTCCTGTAATACAACACAATTTTTCACAAAAA
>JGI24158J21664_10000447_pt1 | contig 37084 bp, 30 predicted proteins | sample Ectturendosymbi3_FD_21664 | JGI IMG/M metagenome (IMG submission 21664) | reverse complement strand
GGGGGGGGGGGGGGGCTGTCGCATTCCTGTGCGCCACAAGGTGGGAAAGTTGTGGAGGAAGTAAGCTGTGCAAGTTTGCAAAGGCTGTTTCCCTTGTCAAGTATATTGCACGCAAACACGCCAGGCAAAAATTTCAAATATTTGTCATTGGAGTTCTGAACTAAGAGCCGAAGCAACAGTAGCTTGTAGTTGCAGCTAATGTTGAGCAAACAACTACTGGTACACGGCTCCAATCCACCAAGTTCGGCATCTCCATCTATATTCAACGAAGACCTGGAGTCATGGCTGGCTCAGAAAAATAAAAAAGCACATGGCACTAACGGTATGAAAAAAACGAATGCCATTCACTTTAAACCAGTGATTCTCAACGTGGTCCAAGTGGACCACCTGGAAATTCCAGTGGTCCACAGAGAGTTTCATAAATACTTTATGAAACGTTCCTAAAATTGTAACCTTTACTGTAAATTGTGCAACACTGCTAGCTAACGAGGTGTCAACAAAGCAAAATTTTCCATCGGATATTTTTTTGAAAAGATGGCCCATGAGCCAAAAACGTTTGAGAACCACTGCTTTAAACGAACAGTGGAATACTGCGGAAAGCGCGTAACACAAGTTTGAAATGCTTGACAAAACTGTTTGATTGTCGGTAAATGATTTGTTTTTTGCGAAGCCTCCTTGAAGCACTTAAGACAGGCAAGGTTAAATTACCTGGACTAGGAGTGCTTGGCGTGGATGATGGAGATGGAACTCCTTGCTGCTGAAAAGATGGGGTTGCGTGAAAGCTGCATGGCCCTTCCGGCGAGTTGAAGAAATACTGTAATACAAAAAAAAAACTACAGTAGTTTTTAGCACAAAATCAAATTTGCATGAAAAAAGTGGTCGAGGTGAAAACGCGCTTCTACACGGTCACGCTTCGCTTCATATCTCATTTCAACTTGTATCTCGACGTAAAACTCTCAGTCATGAGTTACTGATGGTTTCCGAAATTCCAGGCTAAAGTACCAAACTACAAGCAAGACGTAACTACTCATGGAAAGCTTACTTCTTTAACAACGTGTGCTAATAATCGGCTCCTATGATGCTATGCATTTGTACATCGGAACGACACACCTTCTGTCGATTTCTGTATTTGCAAAAAAGCACCTTTTTCTCCAAATTTACTACATTCTGACCTTAGGGAAATCATTGACTTTTACTAGGAGCCCCATCCTAGAAAGTCACAATGGAGAGATCTAGAAAATGTTGTGTTTGTTTGCTGACAACACAACCAGTGGCAAAAAGAACCGAAAATAGTAGACTTTTGTTGTGCTTTCAATAACTTTGTTTTCGAGCATCTAAAATTAACAGGCAACGCTCTCTTGTTTTTAGCAAACCACCGAAAAACCCTGTTTATCCTTAGCCCCTATGCAGCCCCCCCCTCATTTGCAGCAAAACACATTTTCCCACCTCTTGCGCTGCCACGTGACGCCCCGCACTGCGCGACCCAGGCAACCCAACCTGGCAACCGCACGGGTTCCAATCGCGCGCCGTATTGCTGACGTCACAATCGAGGTCGAAGGCGCTGGAGGTCGGGGAGTTTTTCACGGGGGTCGATCCCGGGCTGTGGATTCCGCTGTCCGTGTCCGAGAAGGTGGTTGGAGCGCTGGTATGAAACCTGCTGGTGATGAGCAGATGATTGTCCGGGGGGCGACGATAATCGAATGAGGGGGCCGCGACCGACTCGACCCGCTCGATTCTCGGTTCGTCCAAGCACTGCTGTTGGGGGAGCGTGACGTCACTCGGGCCGCGATGCGCGCCGTAAAAGTCCTTCATTGCGTCGTCCTGGAAACAGAGCTGCGGCTTTTCGCGCGGCGAGCCGAGTTCGAAACTGTGCCCGCCGCAGCTGATCATGTCGAAAAAAGAAAGGTCGCCCTCCCCCAGGAAGTTGTTGATCGCGGTTTCGTCGAGAAAATGAGCGATTTCACCTTCGAAAAGTTTCAAAAGCATCGTAAGCGATTCGCGAGGCAACTGAAAGCGAAAAAAAATTGCCTGGTCTATTTGCGAGCGCCATAATGGTAATAACCGATGACGTAACTGCAAAAAAGCTTGTTCGCTCCTAATGCAGCAAGTACTGTCAGCTTTGAAGTGATCGTCGACGCCTGATACTAAAAAAACGGAATACGAGGGCGACCGACCTTTGTGACACTCGCACGATACTGTTATGAAGGCAAGACGGTGTTTGGATAGTCCTGGCCTTTGTGGTTATTAACTGCTTCAGAGCGGATGTTTCGTCGGCGATGACGTCAGGCGAGAAAAACATCAGCACCGGCTCCGAGAGCAGCTCCGCGCAGCAAGCGTGAGCGAAGTTCTTGGTATTGTAACTCAGCGCAAGTCAAACGATGAGGGCCTTGCTCGCTTGCCTCCAGCAAATACAGTACGCCGTTGGTTAGCGAGTGAGAGCGAATATGGACAAGGGGGGTAAATTTGGGCGGGATGTTGTCTTTTCTGTTGTCGCCTTTGCATTGATTTCTCCGATCTTGGAAATGCGAAACGAAAAATAAACAAAACGCGCCTTCGTCGTTTCGTGCTTTGATTGCGCAGTGACCCACGATCTTTCGCTTAACAGCTCAAAACCAACCGTGCAAAACGTCACTTTATGGTAAAATCCATAAAAGAAAGAGTTTAGTCAAGTTGTAGCTGTTTCGAATCCATCGGAATACTTTTAATCTTACATCAAAAAAGTTGAAATGCAGCCTAATGGAAGATCAATCGTTGTTTTTTAATGCTTCAGACAGAGCCAAGAAATTCATACAAAGTTTAAACAAGCAAAGCCGGTTAGAAACGTGTTCTGCGTGAAAACGTAAACTTAAAAAAGCGTAAGCATCAAACGTTTCCGGAAATTGAAAGAGTTCGCTCTGTTCACCTGCAAAGCATGAGTTTTCGTCAAAATCTGGAGTGGGGGGAATGGTTCCTGCGAAATCGTTGTTGGGGTAGACGAAATTCGAATGGTTGTCATACCGCCCCATCATGTCTCGTGAATCCAACCGCACAAACTGGAAAAAACAACTTCTATCGTTTGACATAGACATAACTTACGTATATTATAGATATATACACAAAGAAACTATTGATGCGTCGCGTGTGAAGCACGCTTACCAACGTTACACAGGCACGCTTAAATCGGCCTCTCACCGTGTCTACAGTTTCCATTTCAGTTGGTGTCGTAGATGTCGTTCTTTCGTCGCTTGCTGAACAAGAAAAGCACGCAACTACTTAACCACAAATCAAATCTGCAACAACATAATCTCGCGCAGTGTATAAAAGCGCATTTATAAACATGCATAGAAAAGGCGACTCGATTACGTCGCAGATACATGGAGTTTGCAGCAGTCTTACTGATCCTTTCAAGTATACGCAATGGACGACTGGAACTTGACTGTTAACTCAGGTTACGGTTTTATTTCACTCTTATTTCACCCAAGTCGGGCTCTAGCTATAGAACTTCCTATCATTCGCACGTACATTACTTTTTAGTCGAAAATCAATGTCTTATTATTCGCTTGTAGATGTCCACGTTCAAAGAACACTTAGGAACAACGTTACTGGGAAATCTACAGCTTTATAACATGTAGCATACATCTGTCAAACACCTTCCTTTCCCTGAATTGAAGAAGAAGCAAACAGGACAAATTTTCCTATATTTCTAATAAATTAACATTTTCAGTTCCTTTTTCCTGAAAAAGTATACACTTCCACCATGCAACTACTTCTTGAAATACAGTAGTGCGTTTAAACTATAAGCTCGTCGTGTTCACGTTTCATGGCACTGCAATAGTGACTTGAATTCTACTCATACCAATCTTTTTGTCCGGGGAAAAGCAACCGTACCAGTTTCAAGAAACTTCAGGAGAACACAAAAATTCGATTTGAAGGCTTTAAACAGGACTGGGCCCCGCGTCAAAGACTTTTTTCGGTTCGCCAGCAACAGATGTCAGTTTAAATGGCAACCTATCCGCTGCAAACCAATTCACAAGCAAACGTTTTGTCACAGATTTTCAATGTTTTGTGAGCAAGCGAATATCTCTGACAAACTGCGAACTCCTGCAACAAAATAATATTTGAACGCGTCACCTGAAGCTGACACTGCGGCATTTCTGCCTTGCGCATTCTAGATGACCTTCTAAAACCAGATGTCTCGCAAGCCCTTGATTCATAAAGGTTGGCGTGCACGTGCCCCGACAAAGGCCTGGTGGCGATTGAAACGTTGTGACAATCCACCCACTATCCGCAGCTTCATGTCCGGCCCACGCGGTACCTACGCCGCGCAAGCCTATCTATATGTGATTTGCGACTGTTTATGCTACACACACCATCGGGTGTGCTGGTTCAAAGCAATGTTGAGCTAACAAGCTGTTCTGCACCAAGCAGGTTTATTATTTCTCTTAAAATCTGGTTCAAACGTCAAATGGATGTTTTGTCCCGATGTTACCTCACAAGGCGGCAGTTTAAACAACCACATAGTACAAGGCAACTTAAACATGTTGTTGTTGCTTGCTGCAAAGACATCCAAGCTCGAGGACCAGCAAACAACTTTACGGCACTCATTACTCGAATCCTGATTTAACTGTGCATTTTTCAGGCGCTCACAACGTTGCAAACCGGGCCCAAAACCTTTTCGCTTCGCCCAGGCAGTTGAGAACGTAAGGAGTAAAACCACTCGCGTGGACAATAAAACGATATCATGACTCGCGAGTCTGAACCGCATCTTCGGGTCGTACCAACACTTAACGGTATCTTCCCAGCTTAGACCTTATCTAGAACTTGCGGTTTGTGCTCAGCTGCGGATGCTTAAAGATCTGTCAAAACAAAAACACTTTAACACGACTTCAAAGCGCCAAAAAATGTCCAGTAGACCCACTTAATTTCAAATCAAGAAGAGTCCAAATGGCACCTGATTTACAGGCCCTTGGGTTTGCGGCGAGATTAGAGTGGATGATGTGTTTGTTTTACGATTGAGCAATCCCCACGTTCGGAAGCATCAGTCGTTCATGGGACTGTAGCTTGTTTTATTCCACTGCAACCTTTCGTTCAACTTTTGTCAAAGGCGCACTCAAGTCACCAGCGGTTATGACCGACCGCTGAATCACTGCAAACCCAGGTTAGCCGAAACAGCCGCGACGGTGTATCATTTTGCACCGATCTGTTCAACGCGCATATTGCCCACCTTGCTACTTAGCACACTCGGCTCTTTTTTCCACGTAACCTCAAGTTTTTCACGAAACCTCATGTTCTTCGCGAAACCTCGCATTCTCGCGTAACCTCAAGTGCTTTATGTAACCTCACGTTTTTCACATGACCTCAAGTTTTTCACAAAAACTCAGGTTTTTCTCGTAACTAAAACTTTTGCAAGTGACCTCAACGTTCAACAAGAAAAATCCGAACCCTAGAAACCCTGACAAGATTGAATACCCAGATAAACAACACGCTTAGTTTCACCGCAACACAGCCACTGCATTGGGTTTTGTTGCCTAAAATATTTCGCAGTGAAATATGAACAAAACTCTGCTTCGAGAAACCGGCGCCATGCTTCGGTGGGAGGCGAAAACGTACTGGCAAGAACTGTTGCTTCGAGCAGCGCTCGCCGAGAAATCATTGCCAGATAAGAAATGACGCAAAGGATGACGAACGGCATGGTCTTGCACACTGACTACGCGCGTGACTGTACGAAAATAAGCAAAAACGATTGCCCTCTCCCGTTTCTGCAAAACTGTGTTCGACTTCAGAAGTATCGAGCAAACCGTACAGGTGTTGAGGTTTGTTGTGATGGTTTTCGCGAGGAAACTGGATAACTACGATTAACTCGTGAAACGTTTGAGCTATACGCACAAATATACCGTGAAGCTACAAGTGCTTGCGATGCAAACAGGATGATGAAAGAATGTGATAGTTTGCAAATGGACGCTGCATCACTTTCGAAAAACAGCGTTTTCCCTGAAACGATCGAATCGAAAAATTGGATATTCGCTGCAAATGTTTTTCTAAAATCTGACGTTGCGTCGTCTGCTGGATATTCTCAGTTGAAACCTCAGCATCGACAACTATCGAACTCGACTGCTTTGCGCCCTTCTGCTGTACCCTTAAGGCGGATTTCGTATTTATGTTCGCCTCGTGGTGGCAACTGGTGACGGAAAACGCAGCGAACAGAGTTGCACAAACGCAAACTCACTCGTCTCGCACGCAACACATCACGAACAGCACATTACAACGCACCGCAAGTCTAACCGCAGCAACATGCGGCACGTTGACGCAAAACGAAACCGTTTTGCAGCGTTCGCGTCGTCGATGCCCGGCGACTGATGCCTCGTGAAGAAGTTCTGGCGCTACCCTCACCTACAGACCGGACATCGACACTTGTGCTGATCCCGGCGGCTTCGTGACAGAAACTGGAGCGCTGGTGAAAAAGATCTTGCGCTGGACTCCTTTCTCTTCGCTTTTTTCTATCCAATTTGTTTCGATGGTATTTTTTCCCAGGCACAAGTACGCGATCAGGAGGCGCGTCCTGCGATGAATCTGGACAACGTTCTGCATCCCGCTCAAGATCGGCTGTATTTTTCGCTGAGACGTTTCGGTCATTTGTCTCGCAAGGTTTTTACAGCTTGCCGTAACAGTATTTACTAGCCTACCTTTGCGGTGATTATGACCGATTCGCTATCTCACCGAAACAAGAACTAGGAGATCAGTGAGACTATCAACTGCAATAAACTCGTACGGAAAGTTAGGTCGCAATAAAAACTTCTAGTTTTTAAAAAAAATATTTTGACATGCTTTTCACTGTCGCTCCAAATTTAAATCGAAATTATTGTACCACAAGTTAAAACAAGATTTAAGTCTTTAGTGCACGGCTGTTCCTCAGCGGACATATTTACTGATCAATGCAACAGCAAATAACGACCAACTATTGTTCATAAATCGCCTACGATTTTGGTGTACAGTTCATTTATTCCCAGCGGCCACATCGCCTTATTAGCGGCGACCTGGAAATCGAAGCGCGTGTGAAGCGGACAACGAAGTTTTACAAATTCAGACCAGCAGCAAGGAGATCCTTCAACAACAATGCGCTAGTTTCAAGCAGACACTTCGTCTGATACGTCAGAAGATGAACTGTGACCGGTTGTGCAACCGTTGCAACAGACGCGACGTTTTAAACCAGGCGATTGCATGGCAAAAAAAACAGCGTCGCCGACCCATTCTGTGCGCGATGATTTCAAAAAATCAATTAATTATTATTTTGAGAAGAGACTTTCTCATGAAAATCGATGACGCAATCGTTGCATAACGGCATGGTCGCAAAAAAGATGGTGTTGTCATCGATACCCTCGTGTGAATACAAGCGGAACGGTTGTAAGCGAACTAGGAACTCCCAAATGGCCCGAAAGCCCCTGACAATGTACTGCCTATTACGATTTAACGTACGAAACAGGATATTTAGGCCGTTTCGGGGTGTCTATGCAAAAACTAATTAAAGACCTCTGTCACAACTAAACCTGATGGTGTGCAAGTGAAATTTTTACTTCCCCAAGAAAACGCACAATGTTTCCGATGGAACACAGAAAACAAAACAAAAGGAAAACACGACAAAGCGCTCTTGATTACATGGGGGCCACTATGCCCACGAAAAATTGTGTGCCTGGCACACTGTTTCAGAACGTACGTGCAACTAGCCACTGCATCTAGAGGCACAATAATCACAAAGCTAAAGCAGGGTATGAACCTGGCACGCCATGAAAGCGCTTTTCACGAATCAGAAGTTAATTGCCTGGGGTGGCGTTGACAGGGGTAGTTGTTGCATGTAACAGCGTATAGTAGGTACTTCTTTTATATCCACTCGCATGCAACAGTCGCCGCTTCTCAAAATATTCGGGAAAAGCAATGGCTGGTTTTGTGCAGTCGCTGAAATAACGCGACGGTCTATTTAAGTCACTTGACGGTAATTTTGACCAATTTAAGCTGCGGTCAGCAATTTTGCCTGTGTCGCAATGTGACCTTGTTGAAATGACCGACTATAACGCATGCAGTGCAAGGGCAAGCAAGCCCCAACCGCTTAAACCGCTACGTAAGTTTTTTGTACCACGGAGTTAGAAATGCACAAGAAAACCAACGTTTCACTGACATTATCCAGTACTACAGTTAGAAACATACATTAAAACCTTTGCGCCCGATGTCGGAGGCGTCAGCGTCCAGAAGGTATACTCTTTGTAACAAGTGCGTCGGGCAATGGGTTGTTGAGGTGTTTGTGCCTGAGATGACGCCACAAAGTCACTAAAGCTGTTTTTCATCGCTATTTCTGTACAATATATGTGATCTGTATCACAAGGTACAAGCACAGTGATCAACACAGCGCGTTGAAACAATGTTTTTCACAAGGATTGCTCAACAAAAATTCAGCTCTTCGTCTTCAAGCTCCCCAGAGATGGCAGGATCCAAATAGTAAAATGTGATAATACCCACACCTAACACTTGCTACCACGCGCAACAGTGCGACGCTCCTGCTGGCAGCCAGCCACAACAGCTTCACGCATTGTTTCATTGTTACCTAACAATGAATCATATGAGTAAGCGCGGTTAGCGCAAACAGCACGTAAATTATGTTCGGCATTTACGCAACACATCGGCCTAAATCCAATACGTAACGCTTCGAACTGTGGCAAAGTGCTGATGGGAGAAATGGTTTTTCAGATCTCCATGTTGGTACCTGACTGTGCAGCTGCAAGAGGTCGGAAAAAGCTTCATAAATACTGCGCTCTGTCAAATACAAGACTCACACAAGATAGCAACTTTCTTCGAACGAAACTGACACACACAGAAAAGTACTATAGCCTGTACAAGCAGCACGCGAACGAGAACCATCACAAAACCAAGGTTTTGCCTCGCTGAAGGAAAACTGTGATTCGCAGATCTGCTTGCGGAGACTGTCCCAACAACCTCGTCTCACGTGACCTCTGCAGCTATCGCAGCTTTCGTTAATTTCTCTTTCACCTTCTGCGCTCAACTGCACTTCATCCGCTTTTTGATTAGTTCTTGGAAAATTCCCAAACCGGATCTGTTGCCCTCATCCTGGCTGCCTCGCTTACCTAAACACGCTACTGTCTGCCTGCGTGGACAAAAGCGAAAACATCTCGGTCGGAAGAAGCACAACTTCTGAAAAATACTAATTGTGAAGATAGAAAGGAAGTCAAACCTGCATTTGCATCAAACAAACAAATAAATAAATAACAACAACACTGTCTGCTGTGTGTGTTTTCACTGCAAATACCGCGGCGCTCTTAGCTACGTGATGTTATTTTTTTAAACAGTGACGAAGCAAGCAGCAGAAAACCCATCAGCAATAAAAGCTAAGTGGGTTTAAAGGTATCACTAAAAGTGTACGTTCGCAGAGCTTCACAAAACTGAAATGAAAAATAAAGCTAAGTGGTCGAGCATCCTACTGACGATTCAACATTTTCTATCAAAACTTAAAATCGCCACTAATAATTCACCTGTTTAGGCTAACACAAAAATATACGTCGCTTTTACGTTAAGGAACTTTAAAGTATCGAGTTTTCATCATTTTGTCAAAACGAGGGTTTTGCTTAACTACACACAATATGATTTCCATGCCTAATACGTTCATTCCCGTTTTTAGTGCAAAGCCCTGTTATTGAACATCTCACACTGCCAGCAGGACATTCACTTGGATTCAGTTACTGTCGTTTGACAGACAGCCATGCCGCGTGTGCGACTTCCAAGGGGAACAGACCAACGTTTCAGTTTCAAAATCATTAAACACTTGGATACAATTAGAGCTTTTCAAATCGCGCGGCATTTTGTTCATCGGCAGTTGTCGACTCGCGATCGTCAGGATAGCGGCTCGCCCCACAGCACAGTTCTCGATTGCAGCCTCGCGTCTCGCACGTGAAATTCCGCGCTTGATTGATTGACCAGCATTGCCGCTGCGAGCGTCGTTTGCGCCGCCTCGGTTCGGCGAGTGCTGGTTGCTTGACTCCACATCAGGCGGATGAATACATCGGCAAAAACTTTTTCTTGAAAGGTGGAGACGCGTCAGCTGCAGTGGTGCCATTCCTAATGTTTTTCCACTAGATCCAGAGTTTTTGCATTTCCTCTAGTGTTCTGGTGGTTTTTCATAGCTATCTAGTGTTTTTTTATGAGTGAGCTGAATGTAGGTAACCGCAGTTAAGACATTTTGATTTTGTGGAATTGTAATTTGCTAAAAATTCTACTTAACTGCATCTCAAATGCACACGAGCATATAATCTGTTTTGAGTTAAACCGCTACGAAGTCATAGTGGTCATCTGTTCAGTGAACTGTGCAAATAAACACAAGCGTTGCTGCTATCTCCCGTTTTCTTTGTCTCCGTTTTACAATGAGCTGCGCAATGTCTTTGCTTGCATTGCAATGCATTTTCTGGCCATTTTCATTGTGTGTAAGTTTGCCTTTTGCTTTTACAGCTAACTTGCATTGAATTACTTCAGAAGACTGACCAATATTTTGTAATCTAGTGTTTTTTTGTGAATCTTTTTTGTGAATCTAGTGTTCCTTTATCATGAAAGTACTTTTCCGTAACAACGGAGTGGCAACATTGGTCAGCTGTTGCCGCACGGCTTACATATTCTGAAAGCATTTACACAAAACTCTAACAAACTGCCACCCGCCCTGCCTCTGACCTGTGCTCCACTTGACGTTCATTCCGAGGTCTTCTTTGATACAAATATTCATAATCATCAAATAACCACCTCCAGCCAAAAACTACTTTTAAAAAAATCAACTCTGCTTTAAGATAAAGACAAACCCAAGTTTTGCAAAAACAACGCTGCAGACATTGTTTTCTACCGATAGACATGATAGCTCAACAACAATTTTATTTTTGACCGTAACGTCAGTAAACTTGTCAATACAGACAGTAAGACCGGGAGGCGGCGAAAAGACACTCCGGTCAGCCCGTGTGCCAGCACCCAATCGCTTGTTGTCAAACACACCAAGCGAACACGCTCACCTAAGCCCTGCGCAAACCAGCAGAAGTGAAAGCAAAGAACAGGACATAGCTTTGACCTTGATCACACTTGCAGAATCCAAAAGATGAGCAAGACCAACCTTGCTCATGCGTGATGTCACGCACATCCGTGATGGTTTTTTTACGTTTTGCCACTTAATATAACTTTCTATTGTTTTCTCTGATTCGAATCCCTATAACGATAGTAAGCGGCAACATCACAAAGATAGACCAATACACATATTACACCCGGAAAAAAAGTTTTTAACCGCGATCCGGTCTTCGTGAAACTTTCGCAATATTGATCCCAAAGAAGGTCAAGCAAAGTGCCAGACTTTCTCTCGAGGATCACGCACAAGTGGGTTGCAACAGGCCTCTACATCAAGATGAGAAAGTGTCTTTCTATCAGCTGTACTGTTCTGGCGACCGTTAACATGGTCACTGCGTTTGAAAATGGACGGAGTCGTTTTTCGAAAGAGCACGTATGTTGCAAAAGATGCTCATAAACTTTCTCCCGTAGTGCTACGTAGTTAAAGCTTTGTCCATATCTTGCGCTTCGTTAAGATAAAAAAACAAGCACAAGGTTTGATGATAACTCGCCAAGTACGCTACGATGTGCAAGTGGGACGATCGTAGATCTGAGCATCGTGTGCGGCAGTTACTCCCGGCGTGCAAGTAGTGTTGCTCAGGAAGTTATGCAGGATGTGTTGACCAGAGTCACGCACACGCTCTGCGTTCTGGGAATTTTCGCTTCAATTGGAGATTGGCAACAACCGGGGGAGTCAGAAACCAAGCAGCAGCAGTAACACTGAAGCACCTTGGCGCGTTGTTGGAACTTTAAATCATTACCATGTTATCCGGTTAAAGATGTGGAGTGATCGAGCGTTTTACGCGTTTAACTTGGTTCAATTAAAAGCTCTAGGTCTGCTGCAAGCTTTCGAGCAATTACCGACTGGTCTCTGCTTTCTGCTGTTTGCGATGATTCAAACTTGCACATATCTCTATTCAAGTGAGTAGTCTCCATAAAGGCGACGAACTTGGGTTAATCAGCAAATTAATTATTCTTGTTGGGAAATCGATTTCACGCAACACTGCGCATCCTCAGTCCTGAAATCTTATTCAAATAGAGCGGGGTCCGACATAAAACAGGTTATAAGCTGCTTCGACAATCGAGCAAAGTGGCCGATTCCTGACAATGCACTTTGAAAACGAAATACATGCATCTGTGTTGCTTATTACACCTGGTGCTGTTAAACGTGTCAACGGGTTTGGTTCGAATAAAAGTTAACCGTAACCGTTAAATGAGACCGAACCACTACTTTCAGGCACATCAATACCTGACGTACCGAACGGACCGGACCGCACCGCGAACAGCAAGAATTGGAAATCGTTCTCACCTTTCCTATCTTCACATCGATCCAGCCGGGCGTTCGCGCCGCTTCGTTCCATGTCACTGATGACGACGTCCGCGACGTCAGCGTCAGGTGAGGGAGCACAGCAAGGAAGCGGTATTTCCGGACATACCAGCTCCTGGCAACCGGCGAGCGCAAAAACGCTGTCCGCTGACGAAACCTGCGTAGCGTCGCTCGCTTCGCTTTGTGACGTCACGGGATCGCGTAAATCGCTAAGGACGACGTCGCAATCGCCGTCGTCGGGCAACCCGAGGAAGGCGTCGTGTCTGGGGTAGACATTGTTGGATTTGACTGTTTCTTTTATGGTTTCGGCGACGGCAATGTCGCGCTCGGCCAGGTCGCGCCAGGCCAAGGGCAGGGGCAAAGCTTGCTGTGCCAACGTCCTGGTGTCCCCCAAGCCTGGTCGCGCTGAGGAACTGGGCGGGGTCGGTTTGGGGTCAGACAATGGCGCAGGTCTGGGTTGAGTGTGACGCGCTTGCTTGGACTCAGGGGGAGCAGCTGGCTTATATTCAGTAATACGTTTGGGGGGAATTGTCGGCAGCTTTTGGGCCTGGATTTCGGGCCTGGACGCTTTCTTCTTGCGGTTCTTGTCCGGATCGAAGTTCGTATGATGCCATTTCAGCGTCGGACCGAAGGACTTGGTCCGCGACCAAGAAGCGGGGGGACGCAGCACGAGGGCGCTGTTCCGTGGCTGGGCGGGGCAATTTTTTGCTGAGTTCGCTTCGGCGCGGACGGTGAGGTTGCAGGCCTGCAAAAGCTGCGCGAACTCTTTTGTGGACAGTGTTGTCACACTAGCGCCATCTTTCACTTTCGCGCCATGCTGCGCTAGTAACCTGACAACGTTCTGCGCCCACTCGGTCACCTTGTCGTGATCTTGTCGTAAAACCGGTTCTGACCGGTCGCCACCGGTCTTTGCAGCACAACTTTGCGTTTGATTGCAAGACGGAACTGGAGGCGCGACAATGGTCTTTGCTGCAGAAATGTTCGAGCGTTCACACGTCGCAGGCGAACAAATGGTATACTGGCAATGATCTGGGATCGCTGGCGTTTTCGGTGCGACCGGTTTGAGGGTTCGCGGCCTGGATGTGGACTTTCCCAATGGTTCCAGGCCAGAACTTTTGTTCGATGCTGCACCAATCGCAGTCCTGTATTTTCTGAAAGAACAAACAAAAACGCCTCGTTAATTGAGAAAGACGGTTTTGATGCTTGAAAAGAAAAAAGGCGCAAATACCACCTAAAGAAACATCAGCTTTTTCAAAAATTCCTCTTTAAGGTGAAAAACTTAAATTAACAAAGCCCCCCAGCCATTAGCGACGTCCGGAAAAACGCCCACCCGGGATTGCAAGAAACACACGTGGCAATCTAAGTAGAACAACGCTTTCGTGCCTTCTGTTTTCCACCAACAGGTTATTATCCAGCGGCAATTCGCACCGGATATCCAAGAATATGCATTCGGGTGAACAAACAAGCATGAGCGCAAAATAGAAACAAGACAGTACGGCTTGGAAATGGACTCGGTCTTCTTGTAAGACACAAGGAGTCCCTAGGAGCACCTGCATGAACGAACTGACAAAAGTTCCAACACCTGTTCTGTAATCGCACGTGTTGTGCTTACGTGGGATCCAGGCGGAGGCACAAGTTCGTTCATGGCGCAAAAACGTTTTACGACGTTTGTGGTTTTGACACAACCAACGACCAGAAGATGGTGTTTTGCTTCTATTTTTTTCTACGAACAACTTTGTGTTCTCTTGCTTGACACTACTGCAGCGTTCTTCCATCCACACGGGGGGAACTCACCCTTGGCAATTAGGCGGCATCAGTACGGTTTTCTTTGGCTCCACGCCGCAACAATGACGTTTTTCCTGGCGATTGTACGTCACAGCAACTGGGCAGGAAAGGTCGAGCATATCGCTGAAAACGAGCGAGCTTTCGATTGGCAAGGATAGTTGGCAAACGCATAAAGCAGTATGCAAACTCCACAGTGAGCGAACGACAAGTCAAGTTGCGATCACTAGCGCCATCCGACGAGATTTTAACGTTGTTATCACGTCGGTAGGTGACGCAAGTAGCACAACTTGTACGCACTTAAACCTAAGTGCCTGAAAAACACAATGAATGTTGAGAAACAACGACAGTTAAATTTCGCGAAATGGTAAACCAATAAAAATGAATGTTTGCCCTTATGTGAACTAAACAAACATGGTGTACATAATTCAGAATTATATGTTTACGCATGACGCCTTTTCACCAAAAGTTAAAATTCATCTCAGGAAGGAGAAACCATGCTTTACGCAAGGGTTCAGTTTGACTCGATACCCAGAGGAGGTATTGGGATTAGATGTTGGGGGTGTTCAGCAGTGTTGGGAAGTTAGTCCAAATCCGGGCTCAAGTCCTCATTCCAGTAACTTGGACTTCAATATCTTTAACAATTGTTTCATTTTTTACAATTCTCTTTGATAAATTTGTTGAAAAGGGGTATCCATATTGACGAACATTTGACTTAGGGGTATTGAGGCGTTAAAACTTTAAGGATGTCTGCCTTAGGCTAAAAAACATATGTCAACTTCTCTTTCGAAATGAACAACTCGTGAATATTTCGACTTTTTGCGAAATAGCGAATTTCTTAAAGTTTGGCGAGTCTGCCTCGACAATCAACAAAGAAGCTTCTCGTGCCAGCACTTTTCAAATCGGGAACGCATCCCGGCCTGAGCCACTGGATGTTTGCCCTCATGGTGTCCTTCTCTGTTGCACTGTACCTGTGCATTCGAAAAACAAAAAATATGAGGAGCATTTTTCCAGTTTTGAAACAGTTGAAAAATATTGTTGGCACACATGGCGCCGCCCTTTCAGTGAAATTCCGATGGTTCCACCAGTAAAATCGAAGATTGTCCTTTGCTGCAAATACTTCGCGTTGCGAAAGCATTTTTTTGATTTGTGAGAAATGTTTAGCATTCAGCGACTTCTTCTAACTTGGCGCTTCGCACGAATCACCACGAAGAACCGTGTTGGGTGCTACTGCACAAAATAAGTATCGTGCAGGGGCGTGACGAGGGGGGCACAATACCCAGGGCGCCGAATCACTGGGGGCGCCTAAGGCCCCAACAATGTGGCAAGTACTTTCTTCAATACAGTACATTTACTCACGAAAGAACGTACGTTCGAACATGGGGGCGTCAAACTTGTTTCTTGCACCGGACGCCATCTCACCTCGGTACAGCCTTGAATACGTTTGAATAAAAACTTCATTTCAATGTATTTGTTCATACTTTTGTCAATACTAAGGTTGGTCGGTGCTGGAGAACACCACAACTAATTTTTTTTACGGTATTTACAATGAGTGAAAATTTCTTAACAACCGGAACAAAAAACGTTTTCTTGTCCATATTTTTCGACAGAGCCCGTTTAGCGGCAAAAAAATCGGAAACGAAAAACCACTCACTTGACAAAACTATTCAGCTTGGAGCTCTGTTGCAAAGAACAAAGTAGAAACGCGCTTCGCATCATGAAGTTCTACAGCGAAACATATTCATCCGCGTTATATATTGGCGCAGAGGTAAATTGCAGAATCACATTCGCGGAAACTGATCGGAATCAGCGACAACGAAAGCAGGCAACCGAAAACAACGGCGATCTCTGCAGTCCCATTTCCAGCAACTTGCTGACCATTGTGTTTTTTAGGTTGCGTTCAGTTGACTGGGCCCACGTGCACGCCGATGCTTCCGCAACTGCTGAGCGCACGGCACCGTCTTCCGCTTGCTTGCTGACGCGCGACTGGCTGCTGCGTAATTTCATAAACAACCGGCTCAACTTGCACAGTTCGCGTTGTTCGCTGCATATCGTAGCGTTTCATTTCGCGCGTGCTCCATTTCCAACGAGATGACAAAACCAAGTTGGACACCCAACCCTTTTGTCCTAGTTCGTTTTTATTTTGAAACGGGATCAAAATCAGCCAACACATTTCCACTAACTCCACTCCAATTTGCTAGAAGCAAACACATATTTGATGGGCTCACTTTTAACGTAACGTGCTGTTTTCTAACGGTTTCAATAAAAAGGTTCGTCCTTGTGTTTCATTCATTGGCTTTTTTCCAGTCTGCTACCGATGGAAACGCAGCCGAGCTACTGTTCATAGCTTGCCTTGCTTCACAGCACAACCCAGGGACTACTGTGTTTCTACTTGACGCTGTACAAAGCTTGGACAAGAGATCATAGAAGTAATATTTTACTTAAATAAAGCGGCGTTTGGCTTTCAGCGCAGACTTGACGGTGCAAAAAACAAACCAGGATGATTTTGATCAGTAACACTGACTGGCAGCAAGCTGTGATTACGTTTCAGGCTGCGGCACTTCAAAAACATAAACCACGCGCACCTGCAGAGCAGTGAACATCTGGTTTGCTTTCTTTTCATATTTTCGTTTTATTTTCATTCACACTTTTTACTCTAATCACTTGCAGTTTCTGCTTCAAATCTTTTGCTTCGTCTGTCTCCTTAACCCTGTCTTGTCTGCTGTTCCTTTTGTTTTCCTCTCGATGTTTTGCTACCGTTGCTTTTTTGGTTTGTTTTCGTCGGCGTGCTGGCAACGTGCTGCTGACGTTCCTACGCTTCTGTCGAGCCTGAAAAGCGCAGTGTTTCTGCTGAAAGACTAACTTCTAATTTCTTCCGATCCTGCATTGTAACCTGTGCATAAAGATGAACCGAATCTTCAGCAACAAACCCATACCAAGCCAAGTGTGCCTCCAGGCAAAGGTAATCTTTATTTGAAAATTTATTTGCAGTTTGAGACTGGGTTTATTTTTTTCGGTCATTTTCCGGTCATAGACCAATATTTTTTTGAAATGACCGAAAAAATTTAAGCCAATTCGGTCAATTTGACCGATGTCTGAAAACATAAACTAGCAAATACTGTTATGGTGATTTTTAATACTATTATGGACAGATGGTCGAAATGTCTCTGCGTAAAGAAGAAAACCACGTTTGAGAATTTTGTTATGCAAAGAGCGTTGAAGAATACCTTGAAGATATACTCATCGTGCATCGTGACGTCCAACTGGTGCCTGCGAATGAGGTAAACAGAAGAAAGAATTAAAGTTAACATAAAACGTGCGAGATGCAATTTAGGAAACGAAAGAAACTATTTTTATCTTTTTACATATGCACCTTCCTTAGGGGGAAACGCCAATCTGCCTAAGTTTCCAATCAACCACCTACCTCAAAAATATAACCACGCCCTAGGGAAGAAACCAGAGTTATTAATATTGCGTGTGCCGTCCACAAAACACCACAAACGTAAAAACTAATCGACTTCGGGAAGCTTTGTTGTATTGTGGAGACAGCAAAACATCCCATCTGCGAGAGCTTTACAAACCTTGCAAAATTTCTGGCACAGACGCCATTGCTACAGAGACTTGATCACAGAATCAACCCAATCAGTTGCCGAAAATTACGGTTTTGTCCATATTTCTAACCTCTAATTCACCTCGCTTTTGCCAAAATTATTACACAACCCATGCGATGACTAGGTGCAAGCAGAGACCGTGTTAGCTTTCTTCGTCGTCAACCCTCTGTTCCACATGCATTAACGCAAGGCCTGCGGGCCACATGTGGCCCGATACGTCATTTTACGTGTACCGCAAGCACTTAAAAAGTGTGTTGAAGTAAGTCTATACCGCGTTACATAGTGCGTTGACCACAAACTACGGCAGCTTTCAAACAAAGCATTTCGACAATGTTACGCCAATGGTTCTCCAACTGTAGCGGCATGCGTACCACTAGTGGTACGAGAAGGCCTTCTAGGTGGTACGCGAATCAGCCTACTTTCTATTTTTTTCGAGTGCGTGTCGTCGCAATAATTGATTTTCGCAGATATTTCATGAAGTCCTATTGATACTGAGTCTCTGTTACGTAATGTTGTTTCTAACCCGGGTCGTCACGTAGTAACCGATCGTTACTATGTATACTGCCCTTGTGACGTCACAATGCTTGCACGTGTTAGCATTTGCCGAGAAGTGGACCGGTCAGGTGGGTCGACGAAGCCACGCGTATTACCTTACGGTTTGCGACATTTCCGTCGTCGCAAAAAAGGCGGAGATGCGCTGACCTTTGCCGGGACTCACTTTGGAGTCTTTTCAAAGCAATCAACGTCGCGCGTGCAAGTTCAGCGGCACATGCACACACGATGACGAAACAATCACGAGCATTCGCAAACATGTAGAAGACAACCATACGAGTGATCAGACAACCATACTAGTTATAAGACAACCATACTAGTTATAAGACAACCATACTAGTTATAAGACAACCATTACTTATAAGACAACCATTACTTATGAGACAACCGTACTAGTTATCAGCAAAAGTTGGGCGTTTTTAATAGGAAGAAACGACATTTTTCGCAATTATCAACCATTTAAACGACACGAACCTAACGCTATATTGAATAGCAAAAGCATCCTGATTATTGCAAACCAGAGTCAACTTATCGATTAAACACAGTCTTGCGCATGAACATTCTGTGCAAGGGCATAAGCAAGGTGGGTTGGGGTTAACCCTCCCCCTTGAGTTTGATAAAATACAAAAATTTTATTACCTGCGCAAAGGAGATTAATTGTTTTCGCATACCTCTGCTTGTTACTTTGTCGACTTAATGCAAATACAACGGAATCAATTTGCATGCAAATTTCAAGGAACATTGTAAATGGGCCAAAAACTAATAATTAGGTTTTGGTAGGAATCTAGGTTATCTTCTGCATCCAGGAACCGTATCATCACTTTTTGCAGACCTTTCGTCCACTACGCATGTCTAAGATTGTGTTCCGCGACAGGTCACTTCATCCAAAACAATTGTCTTTATTTTGTCTGCTAAGGCTGATCAGCGCATGCGCTGACCGCACTGGCTACATTACCAGTTTCTGCAGCATGGCAGAACTGTTGCATGAGCTCAAAAACAGCAGTGGTTAACATAGAAGCATTCAGGCGTTTGATAATGTCTCAACAGGGAAAAAGGAAAACTACTGTAAAAGTTTGCCGGACGTCTACATACACAGAAAAAAAAACGATAGTTTTCTTGAGTACTTTACGCGCATTCTCAATTCTTGTGTAGTTTAGCAAGATTCGATCTTGCAAACCGGAGTATGCGCACGCCCCTAAGCGTACGGCATGGGGATGCAGGGGATGCGGACGCATCCCCAACCCTGAAAAATTGGCCATTATTCGAGCAAAAATTTAACATTTGGGCAAAGTACGCAGCTACATTCACGTATAAATTAGGAACATTTGGGTACGGTCCAACAGCTTCAATTAAATCTGAGCAAATGCGAAAAGCTTCATTCAAATTTGGGTGAAAATAAAAACATTTAGATAAATTGGAAACATTTGGGTGAAATCCATCAGCCAAATCAAATTTTGGCAATTTGCAACAGCTTCATTCAATTGTGGACAACTTCAAACAGTCTTGTTCAAAGCTGGGCTATATGGAATAGCTCCATTGAAATTTTAGTACATTTAGAAATGTCTAGGTGAACTATAAGAGCTTTATTCAACTTTGGATAAAATTCCAACCATTTGGGTAAATTTTAACAATCTCAATGAAATTTGAGCAAATTGGGACAACTTCATTCAAATTGGGTGAAGTTAGAAATGTTTCCATAAATTGGAAAAATTTGGGAAAATTCCAACAGACTAAATCAACTCTGGCCAAATGGCAATAGCTCCATTCAAATTTGGGCCAAGTGGAACTTCGTAGCTCAGCTGTGGTTTCATACTGTTTAGGCTTTCATATTTCCCGTGTTTCATGCAATGAATTTCTTACGTTACATCGTGCTAAATTTTCATGTTTCAATTTAATGCTGTGAAGTGAAGTTTTCATGAACAGCAGCAACTACTATTTATTGCACTGTATAATTCACTAATGCAGTCCAGTGAAGCACCGCTATTTTTTTAGTATTCTTGTTGAGGTCATAAGTCATTTGTCATTGGAAATGTGCATTTGTACACATTCCGTGGTAGTTGATCATATAGGCTGCAGTATTTGCCTGTATCAGTCTCATATTGCTTTTTTTCTTAGCATGCTGTGTTCACTGCACATTTAACTGTCTAAACTGGAGTGGATTTTTGGTTTTCATAGTGTGACTTTAGAAGCTGTAAGCGTTTGTAAGTTGTAGTATTTTAAGTATAGCACATGGCAGTGAAGATTGCCTAATGTGGAATGCTAAGCTATATGCTATGTATTAAATTGCCTCTTTTCCTTCTCTCTACTTGAGACTTGACCTATTTGCAGCAATGTAATATTCTAGATCAGCGGTTCCCAACCTTTCTCTTACCATGTACCCCTTCAGAATTCCGAAAGATGAGCATGTACCCCTTCAGCATTACAACAGATGCACATGTACCCCTAAAAGTTCCTATGACAATACATTTTATTATGATTATTCATAGATATATTTAACAATAAGCATATAATGATTTTTTAAAAGAATATTCACTGACATGCGTAAATATTTTGAAATAAAATATATGCAAATATACTTTGCTCATCTATTGATATCCTTAAATGTACCCCTTCGGATAGGCAAGCGTACCCCTGGAGGTACATGTACCCCAGGTTGGGAACCCCTGTTCTAGATCGTAACCTGATATTTTACACCTTTTCCAGATTGATTGCGATTGTGGCTAATACAACTGCACACATCTATGCTAGAGAAGAAAATATCTTAGCTATTAGGATGATCGTGTTGGAAGAATAAGTTTAGAACGTATATAAAAATCTGAAAATGAAGATGCTGAACAAACACTTTCCACACGTGGTGGCATGAACAGAAATTTTTTGGGTGATTTTATTGTAATTTGCTAACATTTTTCAGCACAATAACTATTACCATTGTTCACATGTGACTATGCAGAATATTGATTGCTAGTTGGGGGCGTACGACCTTGAACCCAGTAATTGGTAGACTTTGAACCCCAGTAATTGGTAATTAAACATGCAGACACCTTGATTTGTTTACAATGGTACGTTTTAGTCTTGCCATTAAAACTTGCTGTTTATACGTTATTTGGGAAAAACAAGATCAAATTTGGGCAAAAATTTTTTGCATCCCCAAAAATATGCACTCCCGTACACCTATACGCATACCTATGCTCGATCACTCGCATTCAACGAGACAATTAGCGCAGCCTGATTTTGCAGTTGTAAATTGCTCTGACGTAGTGATGAGTGTGACTCTCCAGTTTTAACACGCAGCCTGATATTTTGCAGTTTTGAACTGCTCTGTCGTAGCGGTAAGTGTATTTTCCTCCGATATCGTTGATGTTTATATAAGTGTAATGACACATGAAATAAGTAGAGTGCGTGTAGAAAATATGCATATTGTGTCAACAAACTTCGCCAAAACGATCCTTTTGGAAACATGAATATGACGTCCAATTGTGACGTCACAAACAGCACAACACACACGAAATAGAAACGACCACCACATGCCACTGAATAAACAAACCCAATGAAAATTTTCTGCATACGCTACTGATTCTGTGTAATAACAATACGAAACATACGGTCGAGCGAAACAACTGCGCACACAGCGCAAAGACTGCAGTGGAGTCACCTCTCTTATAGGCTTGACTGTTAGGAGAAAATGAACGAGGGAAAAACCGGCAATCGATTTAATGTGCTGTCTCTCTCTCTCTTGAGAGCACATCAAGCAGCCAAGAAAGGAACGTATTGTTGCTCTGACATTTTTGAAGCAAGGAGTGTTACCCACGCCGTCGCCACTGCACGCGGTGATGACTGGAAACACGTTATCGTTTCACGAAAGGGCAATAAAACAGTAAACAACCCTTCGTGTACAAAAACAGTCAACTGAACTGACCATCACACTCTTGGCTGTACTCGTACTGGCGTTTTGATAACTGCGTTTAATTTTCCCCAACAAAGGTGCGTTTACGAAAATGCCGCAAAACCACGAGCAATGGGTGGACAAATTCCAGGCCTATTTTGCGCGTGCCGCAAAATAGTACCAACTGCCGTTTCAGATCGTTTTCTCTGCTATATCCCGACGCTGACTTCCGCAATTTTGCAAAATGATTTGGGCACCCCCAGCTACCCGGCATCCCTCGCTCCGCATCATGTAAACCTGAAATATCCTTGCTACTTCAGTCACTACAAAAGATCAGTCACCATTTCGCGTGATTCCGCATGGCTGAAGCGGATGTAGTTAACCTAGCAGCTGCTATTCCACGGAAATCGCTTTGATATAGCCGAGACCTGGCCTGTATATAAACGTGATGACACTCCCCGGTTTTACGTTTATTTCAATATAACCACTTTTATAAGCTATAAAGAAGCTGCAGCTGTCTTCTCAGAACAACTGGTGGTATAGCGCAATCAAAGTGTAAGCAGCACACAACTTTGTGAATCGGCTATGAACAAGGAGGAAGTTGGGCAAAATGAATTGAAAACACATTTGAATACAGTAACACATCCGATGTCCTGGTTAATCGAAACCAACGCTTTTCACCCTATAGATGTCACAGTGACGAATTCTCCGGCAAATGCCTTCGAAGCACAACGACACCTTGAAGGCAATTTTCAACATTCCACTGAACACAGCGCCAGGACTCCCCAATCAAGAAAGCTTACAGGCCAAAGAAGAAATTTGTATGCTCTGTTGCCTCAAGCAAGCCAATTAGGTAAATCTATGGCAAAATCAGAAACAGCTAGCCTGTAACATCACGTAAAAATTACTAAGTAGTCAAAGTAGGGCTGACTGAAGCTAGAGCAACTATCACATTCAAATTAACGAGGAAGGCACCTCACACTATGCGAAGTGTCCTAGATGAGAGCTAAAAATCTATCACATTTAAGGTTGTGTACCCTTGGAATCTGTCTTGCAATCCGTTTGTTGCAAATTTTCCTGTCTAGTAGGCTGTTAGTGAGGTACTCGTCTAAAAAGTAAAACGGTGACGTCTATTTTTCCACCATTATCGTTTGTTGGGTGATGCCATGACTTGTTTGCAATTTTGTTTTGTTTTAGGTGCCTAAAGAACCTACTACGCGCAATAGACCGGTTGTGAGAGGACGAAAGCCGATACAAACGGCTAGTTATGTATGTCATGCCGTATGAAGAGATAACTCCTCTCAAATAACTAAATCAGATTTCGTACAGTAAAGTATAACGACAAACGAGACGCACAGGTCAGCTCACAACGCTGTCTCGCGCTGAAGATCCAGCTTGCGTTTCGCTAAGTAATGAACACCTGTCTACGGAGCAAGAGGCTTTAGCTGTCTTAGCAAAACGTGCAGATCGTTTCATCTACTACGGAACAAACTCGTATAGGCTTCAGCGCAGGTGTGCTCTGTGAGTTACAGCCTCAGCAGAAACACATCGCTTCTGTTCGCAGTAGAAACTGAGCACACTGCAGCAGCCGTGCAGTCATGCCAGAGGCCAAAGATCGCAGACTCAGTCGCTCGCAGGGAAAACGAGCTCCAAAACACGTGGTGATCGATTTGGCTGCCGGCACGGGAAGTCCCCTGTCTGTGGCTTCTCGTACGTATGACGTCTTCACGGCAATTCCCTGCAGCATCAACGCAACGCCAGCCGCAAGGTAGCGCTTTTCGGGGTTTGCGATAGGCGCGTTATACAAAGAGCAAAATCTTTGGTCGTTACAGGAAACTGAACGATTTCTCAAAGCTCTGAAATACGGAAATGGATGATAGAAGAAAGCAATACAAGTTTCCCAAATTTGTCTGCTGGCCACAATCAGTACCTTGCGATACCTTCGTGAAGTAAATCGGACCTGATGACGCCACCACACGATCTTGTACAAAACTCATAACGCTTACAGAATTTTTCCTACAAGAAACCTCACAGCACTCGTGGCCGAACTGGATGGCATCGTTGTTGGAAACCGTTAACAGGGGTGCAATTACTGCCACCAATGAAGTTTTTCAAGTCGAGTTTTGAATGTTTCAACTGAAGAATCAGCCCAAAAATTCTAGTCATTTTGTTGCCGCATTTACGATAACAGTACGGTGAAAACTTAACTGTTTTTGCTTCCTATTCAGCTGCGTATATTGGGAAGCGAACGAAAATCAACTTGAAAAAGGACAACTCTCATTATCGTTATTTTTCACTCCGGTAAGAATATTTGTACGTCAAGTAAGCTCTGCTCACAGTTCGTCAATCGGTTCAGCAAATCATGCAGCAAGTGGAAAAATGCCTAAAGAAAAAACGTCTGGAACGTAACTGAGAAGAATTTTGTTTGCTTGTCATCCTTTTGAACAAGCGGGATACATCAATCAGAAAGCATCCCTTTTCCTCAAACATTTTCAACTTGTGCGCACACGAACAGCAGTGCCCCACTGCAAAGGAGGTAGGTTAAAGCCATCACCACGCGGATGTTTGCTATTTAAACTTCCAAACGCGTTCCCCAATCGATTCTAATCAGTTTTAATCATTTATTGCAGTCTGTGAGTCTGCGTGAGTCAGATGAATAACCTGTGCACCAGATGCCTTGTGGAGCTTGTCTCTGATCTGCGATTTGTACTGCTCAAGAAACCAGTGCCAGCGTGCGTTAGGCTCGTACAGGCAGATAGGCAGCGGTGCTTTGCAGATCGCTCGCTACGAACGGGCTGGCAAAAAGTTTCTTGCAAGCAAAGAGTTTAACAAAACCAGCTGCGGAAGTGTCAAATTTAACCCCCAGATATAAAGAAGTCTGTTTTCCTGAAAGCTGTCGTAGCGGAGCGTCCAGAATTTTTCAACATAAATCCCTGTTATTAACATTTATCTAGGGAAGGGAATATTGCCGCAGGAATGAATCACACACTTTGATGTTTGCTGGGTATATATTTCGCCTACTTAGCCTTAAAACCAACTATTATTAGGCTTCAAAACAAACCTGTCTGCACAATTTGCACTGCAACGTTCAGTCTAAGGTCGGACAGCCTAACACTTGTTTCAGGCCACTTTCGTGGGTCACTTTCTTGGACATTTTGGGCCCTGGAGCGTAGACAGTTGCTTTCCATGCTACCGCAAACTTTTACGACCTATCGTATGTTGTTGAAAGAATGACTACAAACAAACGTTTTCTGCCCACAATTCAACCCTACGACAAGTATTTTATATGATAATTTTCCTGCTACAGCAGCGATCCCCAAAGTGGGTTTCGCGGAACCTTAGGGTTCCATAGACAAATCTAAAGGGTTGCACGAGCTATACGAAGACCAAGTATCGCGCCAGATTGGACACTACATCAGATATTTGAATTCAACTATCAGCTACTAAGCGGAACTTTTCAGAATTGTTGCAGTCCAGAAAACAAATACATTGCTCTCACTAAGACGTGCTTGTTGTTGAATTGTTTGCGCTTAATGGTTACGTTTAGTTTGCATAATTTCGTTTACAGTGAGAAACCTTGAGCATGGCAATTTGGGTGAAAAAAGCGTATATGTTTACTTGGCAGTTCTGGCTGGGGTTCCTTACTTCCTTGTCCGCTTAAAGTAACCTTGCAGCGATCCACGGACAAACACGTTTGGGAACCACTGTGCCACAGGAATAGTGCAGGCCATTTCCATTGGTTCTCATCGTTTGAGGTTTTTCGACATATGACGGTCATCGGTTTGGGTTTTGCGGGCAATCGTTCGTTCAAATTAGGCTTACCGTAGTTCAAAGTTTTTTTGTTTTTTTTTTAAGAAAACACAAATAAATTCATTTGCCAAGAAACACTGCGATACATTACGTTCCGTTACGGCTGGTATTCGTGCGCGTTAGAACTAAGATAGTTGTGACGTTACAATGGTTTTCGTGCGTATTATAACTAAAGTGTGACGTCACAATGGTATTCGTGCGCATTATAACTAAGGCAGTTGATAAACACAGTTATTGCCGTTTATCGTAGGGGTGGATCCAGCTAGTGAGGTCAGGGGGTCCATCGCCCCAATCGCCCTCTTCTGGATCCTCCCAGACCCGTTGCCAGAAAGTCGTCAGTAGGGGGCTTTCTGTTCGTGCACGGGGGGCTTGACATTCAAATTTGACAAAAATTGTACTACTTTATAGTGTTTCATATTTCAATTTGGGGGGACTTGGAGCTTTGTTTGGGGGGGCTTAGCCCACCAAAGTCTCCCCGTGGCGACGGGACTGGATCCAGCCCCGGTTCATCGGCTAAGGATCTGTTTTCAACATGGCTTGTTTTCCCACCTTTGTGTCAGCGACAGTTTAGTATGTACACATATATTATTGATTCTGTGCTTTCGTACATCAGTCGACTCGTAAGTAGGCTGTTGACGAGTGGCCCAGAAAAATGGGTATTTCAGCAGCGGCACAATTACACACGTCCCGCTCGACAGTAACGCGATCTTCATCGCAAGATGACAAAAGAGCCACGCGATGGAGCGATAAACGTTGGGCGACAGTGCAAATACACGGGTATGCTAAACACCAGGTTCAGAAATTACTAAGTGGACGCAGGCCTCTGTTTGCAGTTACTTACGCTTGCTAAACATCGCGTGACTTCAAGGTCATATGCGAAGCTCATGGCTCAATTGATCAAGTGCAGCTGCGTCCAACAGAGATTCCTTACAGACGCAAAAATCACGTCTCTACCTTAACGGGGGCCGCACACTGAATGACGTGCTTTGACATTATCAAACTAAGATTTAGTTTAAGCTACTGTACTGAAAGCGTTCAAACATACGTGTAGGAGCAGGCCGTTTTCTGGGGCTGCAAAGGCTATTTTGCCCATTCTTTCCCCAATTTGCCAGATAAACGTCAATGCCGCAAACAGTATCCATAAACTTTTCTGTTCTGTTGGTACATTATATTTTCCTCTACCATGTTGCCATAGACTTGAAAACAGAAATTTTGGCACTAGGAATTTGTTTCTTAATAACCAACTGAAAAAGTACGCTGGGCTGTAAAGAACACTGTTAGAAGCCAGCTGGCTCAGTACTCTGAGCATTTGCCTCACAATTCTGAGGTTTGACGTTCCATTCACAATTCAGCTGTTGCTGTCAACAAGGAACCTCACACCTAGTTCAGGTAGGCCTCACGCTGCTTCCTTCCCTGAAGACATACGTGGTATGCAGGCTATCATATTATTTATATTATTATGACTGTGCCGTGAGTCTCACAGCATTGCCTGTTGAAATGCACATAAGCTATATGCAACATGATGGCAAAATGTGTTCATTCAAAAACTGCAATTAAAAATAAACAACAAAAGCTTTCCTATACTTGCCTGGCATGCTAATGTGAAGTTGGTGCCCTACAACCTACTCTGTTCGTACAGTGTACACGTAACAAAGCACATAAATGAAATGCATATTTTGGCCAACTTTGAAATGATTCAGTTACTCACCAACTCTCACAAACTAAGACACGAAGGTATTAGAAAGAGCTTGTTGATTTTATGCAGATTTCATGTTTTTTCTATGACGTAATAAACTTGCATTTATACTACATTGTTGAAAATGTGGAAAATTCTGTGTCCCAATTGTTTAAGATTTTGCCCAAACTTTCGACAAACCAAAATGTTTGGGGGTGTGCTTGCACCCCTGCACCCTCAGCTTCTACGCCAATGCGTTCGAGCCCAAACTGCAATGGTAAAGACTGTTTGGCACTTTTAACTACTCCCTACGCTGTTTTTTCGGTCATAGACCGAAACATTTTTGAAATGACCGAAAAAAATAAAGTCATTTTGGTCAGAATATCTGAAAATATAGGTTAATGAACACTGCTACGGCGACTTTTGATACAACTGTGAGACAAATGACTGAAATATTTCAGTGACCAAAACGTATCAGCAAAAAATGACCGAAATGTGTCAGCGAAGAAGTACCCAGTCCGTAAGTGCGATGTCATAGGCAAGTTCAGTGCCAACGGACCAACAAGGTTTGAAATCAGAAAATCAAAACTACGTTTTGCACCAAGGTGTCAGTGGACACGTGGAAATCACCAGCTACGCTTGCACAGACGTGATTAAGTGGGATTGAGAACCACTGCATCGAAAATGTCAAATTTAAGATAATCAAAATAAGGACAAGTTGTCCGTTGCTGCTTATAATACAGCGAAAACCTAAACTGGGCCGCACAAAAACTTGACCGAACCGCGGGTTGGACATACAGTAGCTGCGTTAGCATATTCTCTTGCAGTCAAGACTTCAAGCTTAAGATTTATGGTTCGTTCGTCGGTTCGTGATCAAATGCTTCCGCTCCAAAGCGGTCACAAAGCCCTAGTCAGCCATGTCCTAATCCGAGCAATTTCTTTTTCAGCCCCGTAACCTCAAATATTTTTACTGAAAAAAGCAACCTGAGTAAACCACAAGCTCCATCCAAGCTATGAAGCGTTCTCGTAGAAGACAATGTGAGACTCCTTGTACAGTAGATGTTGAATTGTGGACACGTGCAGTTAGAATATCTCAAGTTACGAAAAGCAGTGCGTGGCAGGCTGATTCCTCTGGCTCAACAGCCGAACCTGGAATTATATTCTCCTTGTACAGTGGATTCACAACGACATCAACTTCAAACTCGCAATTCAAACTTGCGCTTGTACAACTCACGTGCCAATATGTGATGCGAAACCACCTGAAAAAATCGATTATATTTTTCAAACAACGATCGGTTTTGCGAGACTTTCAAAAAAAGTCAGAGAATATTTTATGACTTAATCGCTCGCAAAACCGTCATCACTGTCCTGACCGCTGAAGTGGCAGTTTTTACTCTGAAATAAAACGCACGCCTGTCTATTGATGCCCGCGAGTGCAAGATTCGCTTTTACGACTGTGATACAAAATCGTAACTGCCTGATCATAACTTCGCATTCTCATTGCTTCACTGTCAAACCGCCATCTTTACTTTGAACGAGCGACAACAGAGACCCTCAGTTCCGCAGATGCACTGGAAATATCGTCACATGCGCAAAATGTCTGGCGTTCCTACGGACACAAACCTTCTGCTTAGCGCTGATGTTGCTGATACTCAAAATATTATTTTTCGATGTTGCTGACGATGAAAGGGATGATTTCAATGTACCAGTTTTAAGCAACGAATTCAAACTTCCTACAGTTTTCGGTATTCAGCAAGTGATTCTTGGCGTAAAAAAGCATTGCTTAAGATCGGTATTTACATCCGGATTATAATCTGGTAATTTGTCGCAAACTTGCAATAGAAACAAAGCAATTGCACTGTGCGACTTCCAATTTGGCGATGGTTAATATTCAATGCCTTTTACCCGGACTCGTCTTTTACGTTAAAACAAATAATTTATCCATAGCGGACTTTACTGTCTCGTTGATGTGATAACGTTGTAACGTGTGTGAAAGGGTGTGAAAAACTTAGTGCAGTTAAATTAATGCCATTCGGATCAAGTCAATCCATGTTCTGAATTCAAGCAGAAACTTGCATAATTACACTCAACATTGTTGACTCAAGCCACGCGTTCAATGCTGCAAGCACAAATTCAACTTTCCAGTCCTTTCGAATTCATTTCGCAGCGATTACGTAAAAACCACGTAATATTGAGCTTGGATTCCTTTTAGAGGAGCTTTCTCAATTGATTTATTTTTGGTGCACGGGGTCTCTTCAATAAAAGCAAAAAATAACGATGTTTTCTTTTCTGTTGGACGTTTGGTCCCTATGTTTACAAGTGTCCCGCTAAATTATTCACCCAGTGCAATAAACAAATGTACGTTACTTAAGTTGACATTTTCTTTTATTAACAAGCAGTGGCCTTATCTGTGCACTAACTTCTTGGTACGCTTGACTGTTCAGCACACGTCACACAAGGTAACGACGGGGTTGACGCATTGCGGCCAATACTGTGTGTACTCAACCGTAACTTCAATCGACCAATGGCAATTAATTTTCTGCATTTTCAGCAACTTTTGTCCCAGCGACTTCGAATTCTTTGCAGGCAGACCATTACAGGAAGAATTAATCCGGCCTATCGGTTGGCTTTTTGACAGCACAACAACAACAACAACAAAGATCACACGGGCGGCTCAATCAAACGGTGACTGTAAGGCTGGGATAAGGGACATAATCTCAGGAACCGTAACAATCAGGGCCTGTGAGAGGGGGGTCCAGCAGGAACATTGTTCCGGGGCCCGTGACTGAAGGAACATTTGAGTGTTTGTTACTAACAAACTCGGAATAGTATAGCGAAATTAATTCCGGTGATAAAACTGGTTTGGCTCAAAGGGTTTGTTAAGGTAGTGTGATGTATTTTAATGTGAATTGATGGCAGTGCATTTTCCTGATATGATGCATTTATAATTATTACTAGTACTTGTGTTTGTTGAACTTCAAGGTTTGCCTGCTTTGCCGAATTTATGACATTCATTCTCGATTACTGTCCCAGTCTGTCCATTGAACTGAATTTTCCTTTACGTCTTACATTTTCAAACAAATCTTTGTTAAAAACTCTCTCCAACAAACCAAGATTTTCAAACTAAGACATACTTCAAGTGAAATTTTAATGGAAACATACCAGTTCACAATAAAATCTAATCCAACAACAGTAGCTCTCAAATGTTGCGCATATGTGTAAGATAACTGAAAAGTTAAAAATTAACAAGTGCAGGATGCAAATGCTTATAGTGCACTGCGGCGGTGTGCTCTGCATTTTGGTGATTGTTAAACTTGCGCCGCAAACAGATACAGGCTTTAATCGAATGTGAGTATAGGATTAGCGGACATACCCAGAAATCTGAAGATTTCGAAACCATACAGGAGAAACTAACCACTTATAGTATTTCGACAGAATGCTTTAAGGCAGTGGTCGCCGGCCTGTGGCCCGTGTGGCTATTTATAATGTCTCGCGGTCAAAAATAGAAGCAATAGTTGGTTGACAAAATATTTTGTTCTGTCCTTGCATTCTTGTTATCATAAGTAAGCTCATTCCAAGGATACAGTTACTCAATGAGGTCACGCTCTCATTTCAGTAGCAGCGTTTTATTCAACCTCGATCGACTCCATTCATTTTGAAACTGCGGTATTTTTTCTAATTTCTTCCTTGACAAGATTTTGCTATGAACATTTAAAAGTCATGTTTAAAAATGGCAATATTATCACATCACTTGAATACCGGTATGTTTTAACATAATGTTTCATATGATCAATAAACGAGCACTTCTTGTAGAAGTTTGATGCACATTAATTAGCCTCAACTTATATTTAATTCAAAANAATTTTGCAAGTCTTAGGGCCCCAGATGGGTTTTGTTCCGCCTAAAAAGATTTCTCTTGGAGGCCCTGGNAACAATATATCACAGGATGATCGGAAACACAAAACACAACCAGTGTACCAAAGCGCGAAACTAACCTCATGCTGCCCTTGCTTCGTAAATTTAAGTCGCATCAATGAATTCAAATGTTTTGAACGCGTGAATGGATTTGAATTTGCACGAGATATGTAGACCGTATGCTGAGCAAACTTTGGACAATGAATGCGTGTCTCGTAATGCCTACTTTATGAATGAAGATTATGGAGTTCTAGAAAAATCGTTCTTTTTTTCTGAAACGGGTCTGTTTCATCACAAATGATCAGCATAACAACCCAACATTTTTGCTGTTGCATTGCTGATCACATTTACATTTTAGTTACTGTTAGAAAAGTTACTGCTTTCTTCTAGGCTTCAGATTGGGTAAAAATCAAATCGTTTCCACCAACAACACAGAAAAAATAGAAAACTACTTCGTAATCAAACCTTCTCGCCTCCAGAAACTAAATACAAGCAAACTCATCCACGCCTGGAGACAAACAATAGTTTTGAAAAAGGTACGGAAAAACAAAAACTGCTCTTGTGAGAAGTCTTTGCCATGGATGCTGAAATTACCGTCATTCATCCACACAGGAAGCTAAAATTCTATAAGGGAGTCCGTGTCATGTCGCTGTAATTTTCAGCGGAATGCAAGCTGAGCGACGATAGATGTGTTGACCCGATATTTGCGATCACAAAGTCTTTACTTGGAGTTAGCAGCCCGCCGTCTCCTATCACAACAAGTTTTCGAGCAACTTCAACCTGAATTGCAATCAGATGGAATGAACAAAATGTGCGTTCTTCCTTTACCGGTAAAGGCTCAGCTCACATGACCCACTGTAGCATCTGATTTTAAAGTTTGAAAGAAGGAATCGGCAAATTTAAGACGCAAATGTTCTGATTTCAGTGCGCTGACTCAGAATTGAAAAAAACACTCGAATTGCCAAACATTTGATTTTCATGTGCTCGAAAAAGCTGTCATCAGAAACGTGAACGAATCTTCTGAATGCCCAACCTGCTACGGCAGCATGCTGTTTCTGCCTGTTGATCGCACTTCGCGTTGACATGCCAAGAATCCCGAGAACAGCTGAACGCCCAGCTTCGCTAACCTTGGTCGTCAAATATTCATAGAAAAGAATACGTCAGTTCGGGAAAAGTCCACGAATACCTTGTGCCCACCAGCCGTGGCCAGGAGCACTAGTGCAAACTACTACTGCTGCCGTACACCAGGAAATCTACAGCATCCAACATCACCAGCAATCTACTATTTAGTGAGAGACGCAACCGGCGTTCGGCAACACAAACATTAAAGCGAAACTACCTCTTGTAACAGAAACGATATTATCAGCAGGTCATGGGCCCATGGCTAGTATCGTACTCGTAACTTGAAACGTTGAGGGAAATGCGATTGTAAACTGGGACGACGCGAAAAAATGTTAACAAATCAAGTTCTGGCAAAGTGAAACTTTACTAAAGCAAACCTTGTCAGCGTTGCATGCACCAGTTGTCTGTGAAAGACAGAACCAGATTTCTTTGAGGCCGGCTAAACTCAACCACCATGGCGATGCCAATCGTGTTTGATGTTGAATGAAAAAGATGTTACAAAAATATGTGCAACACAACAACCCGTTTGCTCCACAGTGAGAGCAAAATTGACAACACAAGCAGGTCAGGCTGACCCACGGGTTTCACAAATGCAACTCCAAAAATCCCAAGAACAGTAAGAACAGTAACAGTACCAAAAAATCCCTATTTTACATAGAAAATCCCTAAATCTATTGTGATGCAGCATAAAATCAGATCGCCATTGATAAGTGTTAAAAATAGAACCAAACATGATTTGCAAAATGAACTGAAATGATTGATTTCACACATTTTCAAACTTTTCTGAAAATCCCATAGAAATCACTAAACAATCTCTGAAAAGGGTCAAAAGCTCCAACCTAGGGACAAAATCCCTTAAAGTGAGAGCACTGGACTGACCTTTATCTGTTGATCAATCTTTAAATCTAAGCGAGTGTGACGAAACAATACGCCTACGCTCCCCGTTACGGTTGCTCAGTCACGTGTGTGAATATCTGCCCCTGTTTCCAACCAGAAACAGCGTCAAGGTGTTTCTTTCCTTATTTAGACAATACACGCAAGCCAGTAACCTGTGACTTTGCAGGCAAGAAAACCATTCAAGGCCGTTCTACCAATGAGGCATGCAACGACACTAAAACACGAAGAAGCATTGTTGCGATCTCTCTGTCGCCTGCATAATGCAAGTAGAGGACGGCAGAGAATGTAGTTTTTAAAAACTTTTTTAACGGTAGCACTTAGAAATAAATCAAAATATCGAAAGAATAATTCACGCGTTTTATTTCTACTCTGTCTTCCACGAAACGCACAATGTCGATGAGAAATAGGCAGGCCATTGACAGCTGGACATTGCCACGTGAACCAGTTTTACTGCGTCTAGTAGTTAAGATTTAACGAATTTTTATTTCGTTGGTCAGTCCGTTTACACTGCCAAGTACACTGGGCTCGTCACGACTTTACTGATGCGAGAACGCAACGCTGAGGGTAAATCTCCAAGCCACTAACGATTATTTTGAGTGAAAAAAAAGTAGGATGCGACCAAAGCGTATCACAACCACTTCATAAAAACGCCGGTCAACGACCATTCAAATCCACTCTGCAATGAAATCGCAAACCGAAAACCAACTTTCGGAATTTAAAATACGTTCTCGGTCGCGCGGTGGCGGTCCGCGCCAAGGTGTGCTGACAAACGATTCACCTGGCGGAGGAACGCTTCGTTGTAAAGTAACAGCACGAAAATCTTCTCAAATATGGTTCAGCATTGCTGCACACTCCACTTGTACCAACCAGTGTAGACATTTATACAGGGCCGCAAACAACTGATATTTTCGGGTGGACAAAATGAGTGTAACCTGTTGTTGTACCTAATAACTAAACACGCTTTTGAAAATTTTGGGGGAAAATTGCCCGGTTGTCCCCTTGGCTGCGGGCCTGCGTTTATATATGGATGAAATACTTGCCTACAAGCGTCGACTGAAGCTTCTGTTTTGTTAGTTTTAGTGACACGACGGCAGAGTTTGCAGCACAACAGAGCTGCAGTTAGTGACTTGTTCAGAATCGCGGAACAAAACGCACAAAACAATCGTTAAATCACTTGAAAGCAGCAATGTAAATATCAAAATTTGAGCGCAAACACATATAACAATATTGTCGCAACTCACTTTCGCAAAGAACTAAATAACAAAGAACCAGCACCTAATGAAACTAAGTACAAAAATGCTCAGCAAACCTATATCCGGATCGTGTTTACCTGAGAACAACGCGAAAGTGAAAGTTGTTTGTTTTTACTTTTACTGTCAAACTATTGTACGAAGTGATAACACGGGGTAGCTGGCGAAACGGGTTGTCAGCTGCTTACGACTTATGCTTTTAACTTTTCACACACCCCGTTGTAGGCATGTCTGCCAAATACAATCAAAAAGATTCAGGACAAATTCGTTTTGTCTTGTTCACAGTAGAACCCAAACTGCTTGCAGTATTATTTGTGTAACTTTAAGGGTCGATAAAACACAGAATGTTAAAACTGTTAACAAAGAATCGCCCCAGAGCACCTGAAGCCGCACATTCAGGCAATAGGAAAAATACCACGTGCATACTGTTCTGTCAAGAACAAATCAAAGATCAACGAGAAGACATGCTTTCAAGAAACTTTATCAGGACTACCACGAGCACAGGAACAGTTTGCACTTGGTTTTCAGGTGATTGATAACCAATCCAGCTTTTTTACGTTAAGAGAGAGGTCACCATCCTGGCCGGCCTAGCTGGAGAAACGCGCCTACAAGAGGTATCTTTAGCTGATAAGGAAAACCTCAGTATCGCTAACGAACTAGTTTGCAACAAGGCAATATTCCCTCGCACGGCCCAGGATAGATTTCAAAAAGCGAACAGAAGCGGAATGGTATACGAGTTCTACACGATGCAAATACGTGACCTTCAAGGTATTTTTGCTGTCAAAATCAAGGGAGAGCGACATGGCAACTCGCATACACGCACAATAACGTAAGTCACAGAGCTAATACCAAGCAGCTACAGCAATGGAAATGTGTTTATGCACCCACAGACAATCGATGGGCGTTTTCAAAGTGAGGCATGTGTGTCGAACATGTTGGTTATAATTACAGCAGAGCTACCACCCGATTTTTATTTTGAAAACTCTTGAGATGTATCATTTATGAATTATATACAAATCGCACACATTCATACGGAAGGGATTCTCCTCCGTGCGACTCTCTGCTCCAAACTCTCAAATGCACAGCCACTGTTAAATACGTTTGTGACTTTCTTATGAATTTTATGCTAAAAACTGATATGCTTAGTTGTGCGACCGAGAAAATGCCTAGAAGCTGTTTTGAAACCAACAGTGATGTTTTGTATCTATTTAGAAGCGTTACTATATTTTCCAACAAAAGCTTGCATTGTTTGCGTTTTGAACACTGAAGTTTGGTCCAAAGTCCCGAACCACGTTTTCTCGTTTGAAGAGAATCAGTTACTTTCGAAAGGAGTCAAGTTTTTTTTCAGTAACAGACCACTTTTTTTAAATGACCGAAAAAAAATAAAGTCAATGCGGTCCGAAAACATAGACTAGTGCAGGGTTGGGCAATCAGCGGCCTGCGAGCCACATTTGGCCCGCCGCAGCGTTTTAAGTGGCCCGCGAAAGCATTCAGAAAAATCTTTAAACTTGACATATAACTTGGAGGAATTGATGAAGACCTCAAACAAGCAACGTCATTCCTAATCTCAAAAAAGCTTGTTCAAAATAGTGGAATGTTACATTTGTCTCATTGAATTGTTTCCGCTATGTAGAAATGTATTTAGACAAGAACAATTATGATAAAACCTTTTATGTGTATCGTTACTGCTTTTGTTTCATTTATTTATTTTGCGATCAAATTACAAGGTACGGTACTCCGCTAAACACGGCCTTCTCAAAGTGGCCCCCGAGTCAAATTAATAACCTACCCCTGGACTAGTGAATACTGTTGCGAGTTTTACTGTCATTATAGGAAAAAATGACCGAAATGCCTCAGCGAAAAAAAAACAGAAAGGAGTATTCGTGGTGTAACGCTAAAGCTGGATGTTTGTCCAATTGACAGTACTGTAGAGGAAACAGCATTTCAAAAACATTTGGACAAAATCACTTTCAATGTCAAGTACATTAAAATGTCTTCATACAGGGTGACCCAAAAAGATGCGTACCCATATTTTGTTCGATAAAAAGCCCATTTTTTAACGAATCTCTTTTCTGTTGCAGGACGTGATAGGTGAATCTATGGATGATCGTTTGCAGCTATAGTTGCCCCAAAAATGTCTTGGAC
>JGI24158J21664_10000446_pt1 | contig 37115 bp, 24 predicted proteins | sample Ectturendosymbi3_FD_21664 | JGI IMG/M metagenome (IMG submission 21664) | reverse complement strand
GGAAGTTGATAACAGCCGTGATAAGCCGGACAAAAACCAAGTTTTACTGTCTTTCAAAGGTGCACTATACTCAAAACACAAGTTAGGTTAAAGGCCTCTATGAATGACTCAGCTTAATTTTGCCAGGCATCGTACCTCAGGTCAAATTTCACAAAATCTGTTCATTCTTGCGAAGTTCAGATATTACAAAACATGTCTGCAGATATTACAAAACATGTCTGAGGTGCCAGTCCAAGACTTTTTTGAAATTGCTTCGCATAAAGTCACACTTGCACGTCACAATTTGAGGGTGCACCTGCAGTCAAAATGTGTTCAGATTCAAAGCATTCTTATAAAATGTGAAAGTCAAGGACTTCACAACGTGCCCGAACAACCCAGCAAAGATTTATGGGCGTGTAAAATTATAAAACGTGGTCAAAGCATTTTTACAAAATATTGAAGTCAAGAACGTTTGTTTGCGCGACACATAAATCGTGAAAATGCGCCCACAACTTTTTTATCAATCTTGCAAGCGGAAAGCTTGCAAAATGGGTCTGAACTTCACAGCAAACAGCTTCGGTTTTGGACACATAAATCGTGAAAATTTGTCCAGAAACTTCTCTGTAAACCTTGGAGGCGGAGAACTTCCGAAATGCATCTGAACGTCACGGCAAACAGTTTGATGTTTGGACGCACAAATCGTGATAATGCACCCTAATTCTTTTCATAAACCTTGCAAAGCGAGAACTTCCAAAATGCGCCTGAATTTCACAGCAGACAACTTCGCTGTTGGACGCACAAATCGGGAAAATGCACCCAGAACTTTTTCTACAAAGCTTGCAAGGCGAAAACTTCCAAACTGCGTCTGAACTTCACAGCAAACAGCTTCGTTTTTGGATGCACAAATCGTGGAATTGCGCCCAGAACTTTTTCTTTAAAACTTGCAGGCAGAGAACTTTCGAAATGCGTCTGAACTTCACAGCAAACAGCTTCGTTTTTGGACGCACAAATCGTGGAATTGCGCCCACAACTTTTTCTGTAAAACTCGCAGGCAGAGAACTTCCAAAATGCGCCTGAACTCCACAGCAAACAGCTTAATCTTTGGACGCACAAATCGTGGAATTGCGCCCAGAACTTTTTCTTTAAAACTTGCAGGCAGAGAACTTCCAAAATGCGTCTGAATTTCACGGCAAACAGCTTCGTTTTTGGACGCAAAAATTGTGAAAATGCGCCCAAAACATTTTTGTAAACGTTGGAAGCGGATAACTCAAAAAATGCATCTGAACTTCATGGCAAACAGCTTTGTTCTGAGACGCAAAAATCGGGAAAATGCGCCCAGAACTTCTTTATAAACCTTGCAAGCGGAGAATTCCCAAAATGCGTCTGAACTTTCTATATGTTGTCACCTGAGAACGGCTTCAATCGTGAAAATATATCCCGTACATCTTTGAAAAAATATTTAAATTGTGTTTTGTGAAATTTTCTCCAATGAAGGAAATTGCGCCCAAAAATGCAAGTGCCGATTTTAAAAATTTTTGTCGGCTGGCGTCCAAAAAAGGTGGCGAAAGTGCCGGTTTTTTTCGGCTTAGAGGGAACACTGTAGACAATGTTTTCAATGAATATTTATGTGGTGTGTCATGTTTCAGTGCAAGGAATAGTGCTACCTCATGCAGTAACTCTTTTGTGATACAGTGATGTACTACTATCTATGCAATTTTTTGTTTGTACTGCTTTTTTCAGTGTTTGCTTGGAACAAGCGTGCGGTTTACTTTTGATGCTCATTTTGTCATTGGAAGTTAGTCGTCAACTCAGGGTGGATATATTATGGAACAGAAGCATGTCTAGCTTTTCTCCTACCTGTAGAATGTTAAAATTTTGCAGAGTTTTTACGTATTTACCATTCATTGTGCAGGCCAACTTTTTTGCCTGATCCTCATGATGGATCCCTGTATGCATATGATCCTTCATCTCGAGGATTAACTGTAAGTGACTTGCTGATTATCTTCCTCCTAAATGTATTTTTTATTTTTGGTGCTGGAAGTATCACACAATATTTGATTGAAGTGCACGGTCAATCAAGTATTGTTTTATAGGCGAAAAACTTAGAATCGCAGCCATTTGGTTCATGGTAAAATTAGAACGTGGTTGTTGTCATTGCTCATGTGCAAACTTTGGCACATATCTTGGTTGCTGGTTTGAGCTATCTGCTTTTATATACACATGCAAGACTTGCTGATTTTTTGTAATGACTTGCTAGCACCTCAATAATTTCTATTTGACCAAATGCTGATGACGTATGATCTGCATGTCAGTCATATGTGGTTTTTCATCTGAGTGGTATCTCAATCTGACAGATCTTAATTATAAGAATAGCAGTTGCCTGTTTGCAAAGTGCATTAATACAATAATTACAAAACTAAGTAAAGTTATCATTAAAGTTTTTGGTTTCCAATTGCTACTTTACAGATCTGGCCAAGTAAATGTACGAGCAGCCAGGCCTGTCCTTAGGCTAAATTGCTGGATTCCATACATCACCCTTTTAGGCATCTGATCATTGGACTCCACTCAAAAGCACTGAAATTTTTTTATGTGGTTGAGCGCTTTTCAAATACTTGTACCAAACATGTGATGTGTTTGTGAGTCTGTGTATCCCATGTTGGAAGTAGTAGTTATATTCATGTCAAATCAATGTACTTAACCCAAACATCTTTGACAACCTGTTTGGTTTTTACTCAAACATCACAAGATGTTGCTCTGGTTGATCTGATTGCAAAAAAATTTGTAGTTCTGTATTGAAAGCAAAAACTCTACCAATGTTTGAAATGTCATCAAAGCAAAATGGCAAAATGTTTCCTTTCATTATTCATTTATTTTCATACCCACTTTTCCTCTCAGGAGGGTCTCAAAATTCATCACTGGTTAGTGGTTAGCAGCAATCAAGGTCGGACAAGTAGTCATTCCATCTAGTCCTTGGACGAACTCGGGGTCGCTTTCCCGTTGGTGTAGCCAGCAGGACTTGCCTCGCCAATCTTTCGTGGGACATTCTGGACACATGTCTGAACCAACGTGGCCAGGATCTCGTAATTCAAAGTGATTCGACATTCAGGGCTTAAGGAATTTCACAGCTGCGCACTTTGTTGCGAAGTGCCACACCGCGAACGCCCCACAAAAATCCCATCTCTGCCGCTTGCACTTGAGACAGCACTTTTTCAGTCGTTACCCAAGAGATTCATGACCACAGGTGAGGATCGGGACAAGGCCGATTAAAAAACTGACAACTTTGCGGTGTTTGAAATCTCCCGTTTTGTGATCATAGCGATAAAGCCCACTCAATACTGTGTATTCTCCACAAATCCGTGTATCAATCTCCCTGTTCCATCTTCCGTCACTCGTGAATTCCACCCCAAGGTACCTGAACTTCTCCACCTACTGCAATGTATTGCCGCTCGCTTGCAGCGTGTACGTCCTACCTTGGGTTTCTGGAGAGACATAATAACTCGGTCTTTTTAGTGCTGATTTTCATTTCGACTTTGGTCGCACGCAGCAGAAAGCCGACCAAGTGCATGTTGAAAGCCCTGTTGAGAAGATGCTAGCATGTCCAGACCGACCGCAAAGAGCAAACGGTTGATCCTGCAGCTTTCAACAGTGACACACTCATCGACTCGGCTGTGACTGTATATTTAATTCATATAGTCTATGAAGAGTGGTGACAGCACACACCTTTGTCAGAGTTCATCACCCACGGTGAATGGTTGTGATTTAACTCCGTCGACACGGACGAAAACATCTGAGCAGGAATGCAGTGACTTGGTAGCCAGTAACAGGCAGCCGTTATCACTATACTCCCCAAAACTTTTTACGAGGAACTTGGTCGTATGCTTTCTCAATGCCGACAAAACGTGTGTAGACATCTTTGGTACACTCCCAGAAACCTCGAGAATTTCCTGGAGTGAAGATTTCCCAAATAGATCGTGGATTCGTTACACTTTTGTCAACCAAAGTTAGAAATTTTGCCATGCAATGATATAATTTTTTAACTATTCCTGCAGGTATTTTCTTGCCATAAAAATTATACTTCGCTCCGCGAAGTTTTTTTCCCTATTTTAATAGGAAAAGTAGTTCTACTTTGGTTATCGAAGTGAAATCGTAATCACACATGCATTTTTACTCTTGGAACGCGAATATGCGTTTGTTTGTGCTCTCTCTCTTTCTCTCTTGCTGTGTTGAAAAATCATCGTATATCCTTCGAGGCTCTGTTGGACTGATGTCGAAGAACAGGAGCACCAACGTGTAGTGCTAACAAAATCCTTCGCCTGCAACACACGCGCTGCTGCTGGTGAGATACTACCCAGAAATAGCCATTGACGACCGTAACACAACAACCAGCGTGCAATCAAGCGTCTTTAGGCAAATCGAATGAATGAGAAGCGCGCACACAACCGGAACAGAAAACTTTGATTTTTGCGGCATATCCAGTGTGCTCTAATGCTCATAGCTGCGGTACTTTTTTCATTTTAAGCGAACTGCCATAGCTAATTTATGCTCATGATTTCTTCATTTTAATGGCAAGTCGTCCCTTAAAGGTATCAGCTTCCCTTCTAATAACATCTACGAAAGTGGACTAGATCAGTGCTCTTCAACCGGTGTGCACGGTGCACCCTAGGGTGCACCAAAATATGCGTGGGGTGCACCACTACGAATGGATTCACAAGGTTGCTTCACAAACTTGTCACACTAAACATATGCTTTTTACCAAAAATTCCTGTTAGCAAAAATGAACCATTAACCAACCAATGACAAAAAGACCCAGGAAGGTTCGTCACTGTGCCAAATTTTGAATTGTAGAGCAACAATTATTTTTCGATATCCACCATCATGGGCATACGACATGGAGGGTTGCAGGACTGACAAACCTGCCGCGCCCTCCCAGGATTCTGCTAGCGCGACATTCCCAGCTGCGTTCACATCACACGAGTGTCGTCACAAATAAAAACGCCAAATGCGCTTGTCTGAATGTGTTGAATGTTGAAGTTGTCCCTGCTACTGTGCAACTGTTCGAGCAATAACACGATTTCCGTTCGGCAGAAACAAACTTAAGAAAATCCACTTTATTTTCAGAAACTCCCTTTCACCATCCCGGAACTTGTTCAAGCATCTCCTTGCAAGTCTTCGGACGGCATTTTATACACAGGTTTGCACTCATTGCGTTGTTTCCAGCTTGTCAACCGTTTACGTGTCACTTTCCGTGCTCTGCAAATTTCGTTGGCCGTGCCAAGCCCTGCAGTATAAAGTTTCTCCCTCTGCTGTAACCACAAAAATTGCGTCAAACGCTTTCTGCGGTTAACATCCGTCTGCCGCCTGAGCCGAGCTCCGCTCGGTGTACCAGCAACGTTGCTGTTGTTTTGAAACAGTGCGCATTGATCATGCAGTGAAACAAATGTGGTGCGTAACGAAATCCTTCATAATGACGTTGTTAATTCGCTATCGTCCAGATTTTAACGTTTGGTGGAAGCTGCAGTTGTTCAGGTATATTCAAATATAGTGTAATTGCCTGTGCTTGGAAATGGAAATCAAGAATAAGAAACTACGCCAAGTAGATATTTTTTCGGACCATGTGTGCCGCTGTGATGGTTGGCAAGCTGTACTTGGTTGAAAACTGTTAAGCAATTTCAGGCGTCAAAAAATATTCGCAAATATTTTATTTTGACTGCAGGAAGGAAGCAAGATGTATGGTTTGCTATCAATCCTGCAAACGGAGTTAAAGAGCAGGTGATTTCTACGGAAAATGCATTGGACAAATGTCCTGGTGGAAGTGGCGATCAGATGTTCATTGGACGATCAGGTTCGACATCGTCTATCTGTGTCTTGCAGTGCCTGGTTTAGTTTTTTTTGGGTTTGTTTTTGTTCTTTTCTAAATTTGTGTTCAGATTTTACTTTGTGTTGATGTCCAGCTTCAAAACATTTACAAACCCGTTAGTGTCGCGTGCGTGAGCACTCGCGTCTTCCATTTTTCCAGCACAGTGATGTTGATTTGAAGCGACCCGCACTTACTTTCCATTTTTCGTTTTTATTCTATTCCCACGTGTGGCTGCTCTAGATCAGCTGTGTCCAGCCCGTGGACCGCATGCTGCCGCAGTCGAAGGTTTTGTGCGACCCAGTTTAGGTTTTCGCTGTAGTATAAGCAGTCTACATGCTAACAACCTGTCCTTACTTTGATGATCTTAAATTTGACATTGTTGATGCAGGTGGTCCTCAATGCCGCTTTATCGCGTCTGTACTGCGTACTAGGAGATTTCCATATGTCCCACTGACACCTTGGTGCAAAAACGTCTTACTAGTTTTCTTGTTTTTACCCTTATTCCATTGGCAGTAGACTAGCCTATGACATCACACGTACGAAGTGGTTAAAGGTGCCCAACAATCGTTACCATTGCAGTTAAGATTCGAACGCTTTCAGTAAATTAGCTTAAACTAGATTAGTTTGCTGAGATCAAAGTAAGTCATTCAATGTGCGACCCTGGTTAAGATGGTGACTTAATTTGTGGCTCAGTATGCAATTTCGGTTGGACATGACTGCTCTAGATTGACAATGAAAATGAGGCTTTTCAAATAAATGTAATTTTTCGAAAAAAGATTAAAAAGTAAACAATCCATGTATTTTGGTGCGGGGATGTATGATGCTAGAAAATAGATAATATTAGAGATGGATAACCTTTAAACAATTTATTCTGAGATGTCTTTGCAGTTTTCGTGTGCAGTGTCATCGAGATTACAAGCTCTTGAAATATCCATCTCATTGGAGAGAAACATGTCGGGAACCGTTTTTATACGTCCTGTTCGTGTTAAAAAGACATCGTAGTTTAAGCTGCTTAAATTCTGATTTGGGTTCTTTAGTGTCGTACGCGTTGGTTTACTCTGTTTCCATAGCTACCATCTTTGCTCCCGGGATTTTTATTCTCTTTTCCCCTTTGGTATTGTTTAGTGTGTGAAGGTGTGTCGTCACTCAGAATAGGTCGATGTCATGTTTCTAGCCCATGCTGCCAAGCATAAAGTGTCGTTATCGTAGCTGGCAGTTGTTTTCAAAAGGTTATTCACTGTTTCCATTCATTGCATTCTCTTAAAAAAGGTCGTTGAAACCCAGTTTTTGTTTTCTTAAAAATTTGCTTGAACTTCTGATTTGAAACTTGTGAAAAATGCTTTAATGTCACCGTTGAAAACAAAGATCCGTTTATCAATTTGTTGACCTGTATTCCGTAGTGTTTCTTACGTGCCCTTTTCATCTCGTGTCCAAAAAAACAAATTTGAATTCTACAGCTGCTTACCTGTTATGGGACACTGTTTTCTAGAGTTTAAAGTCATGATGTTCGACACAAAATCGAACTTGATGAGGTGGAACGTTACGTTTGCGGATTATTCCTCCCATGCTGATGAAAAAGTCTCTGCTGACTATGGTAAGCTTTTAAATGTTTGACACCAAGGTTCTTTTCGGATCTCGGATTACTAGCTTCGCTAACAACAGTGTCTACGCATACAGCATGCATTGGTGCGTGCGCGTTTTTCGTTTCTTAGTAAGTAACACAGTTCTGATATATTTTAACTGTTGTTAAGGTCGTCTCCCTAGTTTCAGCAGTTTACCTAATTTCCGACTGCTGATTTCCCTCGTAAGGGAAACAGGTTTTTCGCATTAAAAGGTGTTCTCTGCACATGCGCGGGCGAAAAATCAACCTCGAAATGCTTAGAATTAATTTGGTATATTATTGGTCGTGATTTCCGACCTCGTCCATACGCTTTCATGTGCTGCAAGCTACTGCACCTCTTCACATGTTCTTTTCAGAGCTACTTCACCTCGCGTCGAGCGCTGACGGGTTTGTCGTTACTGTGGACAAGAATACAGGCATGACATCAAGATTCGTTGTTCATTTATAGCCGTTATGCGGTGTTTTACTATTTAAATTCGTTGTTTTTGACTCTGCGAGCTAAAGGAGCAAAATTGTGTCTCGCTTTTAAACTAGCGTTTCTTGTTCAAAGTAGATGTTTAGCACCAGCCGCGTTCATTTTGTCGTTTATTTGATCACAATGTGAGCGACATTTACTATTCTGATCAGGTCGAATATTGTGGGCACAAAATTACGGTTATCCGGTTGTTGCTATGTACGCTTGGGTTCCCGAAGGACTGCAGCGAGTGGAGATGACTAACGTTGCCAAGGAAACTATGACGTACCTGCTGCAGAAAGCTGACGGAAAACAGTCTTACTGGGACGCCATGCTTCACAGTGCGAGATATTCCCCCAAGGAAGCAAATCTGGCGTAAGAACGATTGCAATGAGCCTGTCGTGTGTCTGTTGTGTTGCCCGTGTTTAGAAGTCGCTAGTCACGCACATGTGATTGTTTCAACTCTGGCAGATGGCCATTCTGCTGGAAGAGCGACGTAGAAGTTAAAACGCTTTTACCACTGCGCCACCATTGCAGTTCATTTGCAGCTGGAGCTACTTCATGCGCTTGATGTCATCACCTGAAAAAATCGTTCGCCCTTGTTCTATCCCCTGAATTTTAAACGCAACGTTGTTTGCTTGTCGTCTTATAAGTTTGCTCGAAAAATATTTCGTTTAGGTTTGTTCGTGAACAACTGTTCCATTTCTGTGTAAAACGTGTTCAGGACAATCAAACCAGGCCGGCTTTAAATGTTATCTGCTCGAGTTTCTTGGGAAGGCCGGTGCTGACGGGTTTGTCGTTACTGATAGGTTTGTTGTGTAGATGTTTATCTCCAGATGCTGCTTTTGTTTTTGACTTTGTTCACGAACAAAGAAGTTACGAGTGCGATGGACTTGAGATTTGGAAATCGTTTTACTTTCCATCGTTCTGTATAACAGTTAGCGATTAGAATACTTTAAAGTTCTCATTCTGCATCTGTTGCCGCCATGCAATTACGTATGTAGTGTAAAGAGACTCTGATTGTCTTCAGTTTTCACTCAGAAAAATTTTATTGTTAATAAAATAGGTATAAAATTATTTGAGATCGAAATACAGGCATTACAGAAACAGCCACACACAATGTTGATTTAAATTAAATAGAACCGTGTCGGGCGTTTCGAAGACAAGCTAATGATCGTCAGCAAGGTGCTGTGACTGGAGCGCAGCATAAACAGTTGTTTCGAAACGTTGAACGTGGCACCGTTTGGACCATTCCTTTTTGCGTTTATAAATTTCTTTTATATCCTGGCAAGACTTCCTGGTTTCACTCTGCTCTGAAGTGCGGACATACATTGGGAAGAATCCCGATGAATGTGATTGAACTTAGGCGGCCAAATTGGTTACTTGCTACTGCGCGCAGGTGGTGGTCGATGATCGTTGACTCATTGAGCAGTTGTGGTTCTTCTTCTTTCGCGTGCACTGCGAGCGAAAAAGCGTGTTACCCCGTGGAAATTCCCGCACGTCCCCGTGCTGGTTTTGCAAACGCACAGTCTTGTGAAACAATTCGGCATCCATGAATTTCTTTCTGGCCTTGTGTTGCATGCAAAGCTTGAAAGAGGATTACGTCAATTTGGAAATGGCACTTAAAATTGTACCGATAGATTCTTTGCTTATCTCGTATGTGAAGAGTAGTTAAAAATACAGATATTTGAAGTTTGATTATCGCTAAAAGATGAAAGCAGAGCCCAGTCAGCTGATTCCTCGAAAGCGTACAGCAAACTTAGAGCTTTTAATTGGCGGTTCATAATGCATTGCTCACGCTCGAGTATTGACTTCAGGGAAGACACTGAAAGGGTCAATGGCTTCGAAAATCTGGAGATGTAACAGAAAATCTGGGAAAAATTTTGAAACAACAATTTTTAATCGAATTTCTGTATTGCGCATCCTCCATGTCGTGTAGACTTGTGTATCGCCAGGCTTGTCCATGGGACACTTTTTTCTGTTCCATTCCACGGCAATTTCTGACTCCCACGGAACCAGTAATGCGAAATGCATTATACCATGTGCATCTCTAATGTCTAGGTGGCTAAAGCACCGCAAACAAACCAGTTGCCATTCCGATGAAAATTTGAGTGACCTTTTTTAGTTGTCAGCTATAAAAAGAGCCCAACAACCTTGTTTCCAGGGCCTCACATCACTACGCGATGCCACTGAGCTTCTACGTCTATTTCATTTACTGTGTTGTGAGCATATAGTGATGGCATTCAACTTAACAAAATTTCTGCTCTACGACGTTAAAATTACTTGCGATGGGACATTGGACAAATTGAAAGTCCACTATCCCAGTCCATGGTACAAATGCCATGAGAGGCCGATTCCCATGGACAAGCCTATATACCGCATTTTATTTTGTTTATAGGCTTTCAACGCCTGGCAATGCGTTTTTACCTATTGATTTGATTGTTGGCTGCTCTCTTCTAAGACATTGTGAATAGACATACTCTTTTGTTCATTTTTTCTGCTTCAGATTTCTGAGAGTATTTTAATTTTGTGTTTCTTTCAAGCAAAAAGTCGTTTATAGTTTATAAACACATGAAATCCACGGCCTAATTTCAGCAAAATCAGAATATTTTCTTTTCACTAGCAATTAAAATCGTGGTCCGGAAATTCGTAATCCCTAATTCAAAAGCGAGCCCGGGCAAAGGAGTAAAGGACATTGAATTGCCCAGTCATCATTAGACACCACCAGAGCTCGACCAATAAGACTTTTTGGGCCGATACCAATGTTTTCATTTTTCATTGCCGATTATCGATGCCGATATATTTGCAACACTCTATCCACAGTTGAAAGACAGTACAGTGCATTTATTTCTTCAGCATGTAGGCCACAGGCAACCACAATTGCATGTACCCTGATTTGTTCGCAGGCAACCATCTGCTTACCGCGCGAAAACCTGCTGCGAACGAATGTTACTTCATAAAGCGGTTTGTTGAGACTATTGCACAGCGGTCTGTGTACTACGCACTACATGCTGTAGTCCAGAGGTTCCCAACCTTTCTCTGACCATGCCACCTTTCAGCATTGCGACAGATGAGCATGTACCCCCGAAATTTCTTTTGACGAAAAGAGCAAAATACCAAAAATTCACTGAATTTTTAATACAACTTATATATTTTAGAGTATTTGGAGATAAAAATAAACATATTTTTCTTTGTGTTGCTATCTTCAATGTACCCCTTCAGATAGGCAAATGTTCCCCAGGTTGAGAAGCCCTGGTGTAGTGGGAGGACTGCGCGCCGTGAGAAACAGGACAAAGCATTTGCATTAATCAATCAGAGACGAAGTAGCAACTTGGCTTTCCGAACACTTCGTACAGAACAATAGCGTAGCGGCTTTGATGCTCAAACATATCTGCGGAATTTTACCCATATGATACATCGGCAACGTCGCCATATCGTCCGATATGTATCGGCATGCCGATGCATCGGTCGATCTCTATACCCCACTTCGCATCCATCAGAGAGCCCCAAGGAAAAGTGTGGCCAATATGTTGGGTCACGGTTCAGTTGCTGGAATGGAGAAATATTCCACACCTGCCTTTCGGTTCCCCATACATAGCCTTGATTGCCTTGCATGGTTGAAGAGCTCAGTCAGCCTATTCAAATAGATCAGTTGATCCAGAACTGGAGCCCTGTCAGGGCTCACCACTCCGGGCTAGAGTTTACTTGCGAATAATGATGGCCAAAAGGTTTTCCAGGTTTCCCAAACCCATAGAGTTTCAGGCGCATCACTGTTGCAGTTTTGCGGCATGTCCAAGAGTATATAGTTTAAACATGCCGCTAAAGGGAATGTTAGAGAAGATTTGATTGGAATATTCTCAAAGTCGAGTCTTTTGGCATATAGTTCACCACGTTCACGAGAGCAACACCGAAAGTATTTTTGAAGCGGGGTCCGGACTTTCGTGATAATTTTCCTTGGGATTATGACGACCTTTTTCACTTTGCGACGCTGGACAGTTGACGGCGCATTTGTTCAATTGCAAATGCGCCTCAGACGCTGTGTGCATGCAGTTGCTTCATTGGTTTGTAGGAATCCTCGTAAGCGCGTGAGCAAGATGATCCGATAGCATTAGAAAAAATGTGCAATATATGAATCTCTTTCGTACACAGAAGAATCGCTACCTACTTGCTTTCATCGCACTTGCGATTTTTTTCAGCCGTTCGCTCTACGTCGGACAGTATCGCCAGAGTTTGTACGCGCTGCCCTCTCTGACGCACGATGGAGTTCAGATAAATGTGAGTACCGACGAGTGTGGAGTTGTCTATTCTAGGAGGCCGTGGTTAAATCGCGCGCGTCTGTGGTTTAATGTGACAAACGAAAAGGAAACGAGGTATCGTGGCGCCTTGTGCATTATCCATTCAACTAGTACCTGGCGGCTTTGTTCCTGTCAGCCGTGTGTGTTTGTGTTTGACAAATGTTTAATGTTGACGACTTCCGTTTTCTGCTGCCGCTGTATTGGTTTGGGCCTGTGCAGTTTCTTATAGCGTGTAGAGAGCTTTTTAGTGGAGCATAGCCGTGGACTGCTGGTACGGTCTCTATCTCGACCGTTTTTTCCCATACGATCCAATATGATCTTTTCTAAATGTTCGGTGACTCGTGGCAGTCGCACTCCTTGTTTGATGACGTTTTTACGACGCGGCAGTGGCGATAGTGTGCATCGTCACTTCTCGATGAAACGTGTTTTTGTAAATTCGAAGACTTCGGTCAACTCGCCACTTGCGCCAAACACAGTTTGAATTCAATGCTCACGTTCGTAATTTGTACTTCTGGCATTCCCTGCTGTGGTTATTCTTAGTTAGAATATTAAGCTCGCCGCCGTATTCTGGCGTTCCAGGAGCGGATAGCAGCGCCCTGGCTTCGTAATTCGAACTTTACTGAACTCTGACCTTCGATGCGCATTGCCTAACCCCAACGCGTGCTGTGGTGACGTGTACGTCTCGTGCGTGGAGCTTTACCGCTCGGGCTCAGCGGCGTTTCGCATCGTGGCGTGTACATGTCACGGCGTGAGTAGACCTTGCCAACCCAGGGTCACGAGGTTTGCTGATAATCTTCCGGTAGAGTGGTGATTATTTTGAACATACCGAAGAATCTGTACCAGATCGGAAAAAAGCCTTTGTTCTATGTCAGAGGCGCACAACCTGCGGCCTTGGATGAGAATTTATGCGGCCGGGCACATGTTATTTGAAATATAAGTTTTGGCGCCCGTGATTTCAATAAACACCTTTTTTTCTACTGTATGAGGTACTTATTAGAAAGTCGGCCAAACAGACGTGTGAAAGATGGATAGGCTCATCGTGTGGAAATAGAACAGAAGCATTGCAAAAAATTAAAATATCTTGAGCTCACTGGCGGTCGTAATTCGTAAACATAAACGCAACGCGTCCGGTAATAGCGAAAATGTTTTGCGCCCCTGCTCTACGTGAAAATGCTGTGCACACAAGCGAATAACGGATATGTTCAAAAACATACGCAAAACCAGTCCCTTTAGAAGAAGGCAGGTGACACAAAGTAAATGCCTGTAAACTGCCTGCGATGTGTGTTTCGTGTTTGAAAACCTGATGAAAACTGAAAAACCCTCTCGAAAACAAAATCGGGCACTGGTCGTATGTGTTTTGCACGGCGCATATTTCTCACGCTTCAACAGGTGCCCACACTGACACGTTTTAGCATTTGAGACGAGCAAGGATCGACACGAAACGTGACGTGAAGGAGTGTGTTCGCTGAACCATGTTAAACCAATCGGGCAAGATCACACACAAACTGAGTGTTCTTGGCCTGTAGCTGTGATTCTTTGATCAGTCGTTTTACTAATTCATTTAACGCAGTCAATCCCAACCGAACCAACATTGCACTGAGATTCTCTGGAAATCAAGTAATCGCTGCTACGCGGCATGTCTTTCAAAACAGTTGCAAATGCGCTTTAATTTAAAAGTTTATAGTGCGGATATTTTTTTCTCTCAAAAGTTTCCTTTCATTTTTTTTTTTGATAATTTCGAACTTATAAAGCTGCTGTGCAACTTTCGAAAAACATCCGGACAGATAAAAAACCTGCTCGCCATCACTGAACACCGAAGTGCATCTCTGCGTCCATTGCACAGCAGTCGATTACGGTGTTACAGGTTTCAAGTTTGTTATTGTTTCATATGACTCAGCTATTAAATAGAAACAATACTGAGAGGCATTGCGCAGTAAGGAAAGAAATTATCAGTGGAAATCAGAATAAATGAAAAGACAATGGCAAAATAACTGTGTCACATAGGATTGGTGAAGGACCATTGCGGTCATATAGTCAACCAACCCCGTTTATCACTCTTTGCGTGGAGTTAAAAAATATTCGAAAATAAATTACAAAAACAAAGATTGTAACGGTGTACACGTTCTAACCATTTGTTTTACTGCAACAGTTTTCCCACTGTCACGGCTATTCACGTAAAAGTAAATCGATTTGAAAAACTTGTGTGTAAAAATATATTGCTAATAAGGATCACAGGATCCGTTGAGGGGTGCATTCACTTCCGTTTCAAGTTTGCTGGCATTTTTGCAAAATCTGGAACGCGAGGACCGCCGTTTTGATTTTGCATATAATTATAAAGCAGACTATTCGACCACACTATTCACAGCTCACGATCGCTGCCCGTTCATGGCTTCTTGGTAAGATATGTTTAAAGCTTTGAATCAACAGACCTGTGTGACATCCGTTTCAGCACAGCAGGTCTGTTTACCACAGCCAAATATGCGTGACAGAATGCCTCTGAGACAAAAGCATTGTTTTGTAGATCGTGCCATTCACTTCTTGTAAGACTCGTTAGGCTTAGTTTAGCAGGTCATGCTTATCCTCGCAAGATCTTCTTGTATCACATCCAAAACCACCGTGCCGCACTCGCACACTATAGGCGTAAGAAAAATTGGCGTTGATTCTGCAAGCCATTTTTTTCGGCAAAACGTTGTTTGTGTATAAACCACTTTTTTGAATTTTTATGCTCCTATGGTTGTTTTACCCAAAAGCAGAAAGTTTTGACAAAATAGTCCAGAATTGCTTGAACACAAAATTGGCGACTTCATGTTTTCCACAACGCTGGTCAAGAAGCTCTGTTTACCTTCAGCGCACTTCCATTCGTTTTTACGGTTTATCGAAAGGAAAAATCAGGCTGCTCTAAATAGAACATCCGCCCCGGTTGATTCAAACGGTTAACACTTTCGGCAAATGCAGTGAAAGTATATGAGTTATGTACGCAAGAATAGATGCCAAGTTCAATCTTGTGTTCTGTTTCGTCTACATTTCTGCTGGAATGAAGGCTTGTAGGAGTGAGGAGGCTTGGAGTGCAAGCAAGTGTGAAATGAAGCGGTTTGGTTTAAACGTGATCTGTTCAAGCGTCGTGGTCCAGCCATTGTGATGATCTCGCTTGGCGTAAGGGATCCATTCGCGATTCAATGAACTGTATTTTTATCAGCCCGGCCGACGATTGCTAGTTTGCACGTTATTGTTATTATTTGTTTTGTTCATGAACTGGGCGCTTGAGTGGATGTCTGGTTTGATGTTGATTTGCTATCGCGTGCTTGATTCCAGTCAAAAGCGTTTGCGCTCTCGAAAATAACGTTACCTCGCCCGGAGCCATTAAGTTGCAGACTTGAGGCCAAACTTGGAGTACGTATGGGGAAAAACTTATGCAAATGCACACACTTACCCTACCAACGTACACCTAAAATGATGGCTGCGAGTAGTTGACAATAATTTCTTGCGTGTGGGTGCCAATTTGATATTTCAATTGTAACCTGCTAAAGATGAAGATGCCGGCTGATGTGGATGCCATATTATTAATTTCAGATGCACAAGAATGTACACATGCTTCCTGGACCAACCAGTGAAAAGAGTACAAGCACATCCACTGATTTGGACATCGTCAGCTCTGTGGTACCCATCTGGAGGCTGCTAGGTAGGAAGTGTTACGGACGAAGCACGTATCTTGCGGTAATGAACCCACGAAGTGTTGTGAATATTTTTAAAAAATAGTAGATTTTTCGATGAAGTGGTGAAATGATAATTTTATGCTTACAATACATTTGAATTTGAATTTGACTTGGTATTTACAAAACTATAGACTTGCAAAAAAAATCGAAAAAGTTTAAAATCCGGATAGTTTTCGTCCTAGCGACGGAGGTAATGTTATTTGAAAATTTCTTGTATGTTTGAATGCCTGCGTAGCAACACGCCTAGAAATGCAGGGCAAACCGTTTCTACGGTTTTGTGAATATACGAAACGCTTGAAAGCAAGCTGTTTTGCGAAAAAATTTACCAAAACTCGAAAAATTTTCCAACAGGATTCAACTGAAGTTGTGTCATTGCATGTAATAATTTGTACGTCCATGGGTAAATTTGTTAAATGTTGACCATGTTTCAAACTGTCCCTTCGCAACGAAGTCCGCCTAAGACTTTTCTCCTATGCTATACGCCACAATGTACCGTGATGCTTTCAGGTTATCACAAAATGCCACCCCACTCCAAGATAAGTTTGCCCAAGTATTCCTCTCGTCCGCACAAAAAGCCTCTGCAAATCGAATCAAAGGTAAGGAACTTCCATCACCCATGCATAAAGTTGAAGCTTTAGTTGCTTGAAGTGAACTATTGCGAAAAACAGAAACAAGACGAGAAGATTTTGATGAAAAATTCCATCGATTCGATTTTCTTGCCACACATTTATATTTCATTGAATTGAGCTTCTTATCGGGTTGTAGAATTCCAGCGCTGGCAAAAGTCAGTAAGTTGTGTTGAAAATATTTCCGATCCAGTGAAGAATTCGTGCTTTTTTGTTTCAACAGAAAAACCCAAGTCACGTTGATCCTGACCCTGTGACAAGCACCGATGAAGAAATGGTTGAGATTCCCCCCATCTTTGAAAGGTAACCTCCACGATAAATTTGGTTTAGAGTGGTGTTGCCACTGTGCGCATCTATTTTTCATTTGAATGGTTTTTAAAAACTAGACATGTCTGTTGGATTTTCACCAAGTGCTTTGTTTTATGCTTTCATATACGATACGTAGTGCAGTGGCTGTCACTCATTTGCAAATATTGCGCGTGTTTGTGGAATATTTAACTTGAAAACAAACGGCCGAAGATTCTCGTTGCAGACCACAAACTTGATTTGCATTTTTCGCCTCTCATCGTTACTGTAGTCTGCGTCTTGAGAAGACGTTTCGAAGGCCACAGTCCTCATTGCAGGCACTGCTTTTGCCAGCTTCACATAGTTACTCCCCTTTGCACCCGCAAACAACAAAGCGTTGCTGAAGTCTTATTGACGTAAAAAAAAACCTGCGGTGTACGTTTGAAACATGTCCTTTCAATTTATCTGTCTCGTGCGATACGGAAGCACCCGATTCAATGTGAAATACAGACCGGTAACTGGTTTGTTGCCCTGTAGAGCCTGCACGTGCTGACAGGGTCCCTCTGTACGAACCTTGAATACGATTCCTGTGACACTTTTACCCTGGATGCCATGACCTCTATCATAAAACAATAAATTGGTAACTGATAAAAAATCGATAAGTTTGCTCTTCGGTAGTCTTCTTCGACTAATACGTTTTTTTCTAGATCCAGTCAACTTTTTTGTTGCCCTACTTTGGAGTTTGAAATATTGACAGGTAGAAAAGTCAGTGCTTCGTATCTCTTCTTCTGAAGGTGACCCTTGTTTTGTCGACATATTCTTTGATCGTGCGTGATTTTGGCTCGTGCTGAGAAACTCATGCATCGGACCACGGACGACCTGATATCCAAAGTGCTGCGCGTTTTTCATGGGTAACGTGATCTCATTGAAAATTCCCCTGCTCCTCGAACTGACCGAAATTTAAGTACAAGCAACGGCATGGAGTGTAATTTAGTCACAGTGCCAGACGAGCATGCATGACCCTGTCCGTCGTTATTGCCAGCTGCTGAAATGGAGCTTTGTCTTTGAAATGGGGTCAGTCCCGTCGCCACAGGGTGCCTTTAGGGGCTTAGCCCCCCAAAATTGAATTATGAAGTGCCATAAATTGGTGGAATTTTTATCAAATTTCAGAATGTAAAGCCTCTCTAAATAAACGTAAAGCCCTCCTATTGAAAACTTACTGTCGACAGTTCTGATTGGGGTGCTGGGTAACCAGCATTAAAAAAAAGAAAACGACGCTTTCTGCTGTTTGCAGTCTCGGCGAAAATGCAAAGCCGCAGCAGCCCGAGTATTCCAACGCGGACGACGAAAGCGGAAGGATACGTTGGAATGAGATCACAATCGTCGCCACCTTGACGTCAATTTTGACTGCTTCCGCTTTTCTGTGTCTCATCAAGGTTTGCGTTTCTGTTTCCGGTTTCGCCTGCGTCACGTCTGGCGTCCTGAGACTCGTAGCAAAAAAGTTTTTTGAATCTTCGATTAATTGTTCTAAGTTGCGAAACTCGCGGTTAAAAAGTTTCACGTGGTAATTTGACGGTAACTCTTCCGCTACCGCAGTTTTTTGACTAACAAAAGTTATAAAAACTGGCGGTAGATGCAGAAGACCTAGAAAATTTGTTTTTTATGTTTTGCAAATTTGTTTTTTTATGTTTTGCAAAAAAACTTATTTGTGTCACGTCGAAAGGTACAGAACAATCGTTTCACATTCTCTTCCGAGAACAGTGGTGACGAACGTATTTGCTATCGCGGGCCACTTTGTCAGTTACCGCTGAGCAAGCGGACCGCACAACTTTTTAGTCATACTACGAAACCTGTTAAAAACGAAAAAAATTGTTCATCAACAGAAACAAACAACAAACGAAAGTAATGAAAGCCCATGGCCTGAATGCTTCGCGGGCCGCATGTTCGTCACCTTCTGTCCTAGAACCTCGGCTCAAACCGCTTTGGTCAAAACAGGTTGTTTTCACATCTGTTGTTTTCAATGCCTTGCTGTTAAGCATCAGTGCGATTTATTATAGCTTATACCAGGTTTTTTAAGGTGTTTTAAGAATCCGATTCTGGTCCCTAGAATCAGAGAAAATTATCAAGGGATATATCTATGAAATTTAGTCGGAATGTTTTCGGGTCCATACCGGGAACCTAACATTTTCCTTAAAAAAAACTGCTTATACTGATGCGATACAGATACTAACAAAGCTACCGGTATAATACCGATTCTGGTGCCGATAATGTGCGCACATTTTATTTTTTCCGATTGAACGAATTGCAAATTTTGATGTAAGACGAAATTTGCTTGAATAATCAAGTCCATTGCAAAAGAAGCGTTTTGATAGTATCTGAAATAATTTTGATAATATCTTCATTTGTGACCAACAGTTTCCCGGCAAGAGAAGCTCTGCTTGCAAAACAAGCTGCTTAGATACCGAAGTCGGTGATCAAAAATAAATACCCGCCTTCTGTTTCAAACTCATCCTCACTCGTCTTGTTTTAGCACCCATGATGATCGTGTCTTTACAGTCAAAATCACAATGCCTTGAACTGTTAGGTTGATAGGGCTATAGGATTGTAATCGTAATATAGGAATATTATAGGAACGTAATATAGGAATAATTACTCCTCTTTCGCTTATCTCGTGTGAATAATTCGAATGAAGCGCTTCTTGTCCTGTACGTGCTTCATTTGCCTTTACCCGACGTGGTGTTCTGCGACCGGCATGTTATTGTCTGAAGTAAGAACTTTGACTTTAACTTTTTCTGTAGCTTTGTCGTTTGGCTTGTTGCTAGCACCCCAACGAACTTCGCAGTCTGTAGCCATAGGAATGTCTTGTTTTCTTCTGTGCGTGCCAAGGCATTTACTGCATATATTGTGTGGCGAGGCGAAATTTTCTCCAAACAGAGTTTGAAGACTTTTTTCTTCAAATTTTAGTCAGGATCAGCTTCACTGTTTTAACTACTTAAAGCAACAGTTGACAATTTTCTAACAAAATCAATAATTTCATAGAAACAACGGCGCAAAATCAATAATTCGAATGAAGTCGTGCTAGACGCTGCCGAAGGAGCTTTTTTCATTGGCAGCACACTTCACGGAATGAAACGCGGGCCGCAAAAACACCAACAAACATACACTAAAAAGGACAGCAACACTTACACGTCAATCATTATTCCGCAGGTAGCAATTGTACCGTACCACTAGAGAAAAGAGTCAAACACAAATGCTGATGAAACAGAAGTGCAGATGACGCACCCATATAATTTGTCAATTCACGCTGCCTAAGTACACGCGGAAACGCTTCAACTTGCCTGAAAACCCACACCCCTTTCCTACCGATTGGAATTCATGCTGGCTGTGGAAACCGCTCGACCGTGTATCTCAACCTGGGTATTTGTATAAGCACTGGCGCTGAAGTACAACTGTTCAAGTCAAATGCAGCCTTTGATCGGGAAATGATAAGTAATTTACCGCTTCAAACGGAACCTAATTTCGTGGTGAAGTTTTTTCAACGTCTGCGTTCACTGCGACATTCACTACGACATTCCCAAACTCAAAAGTCTAAATCTCCGCAAGTAACCTGTGCGAAAAAAAAGTAGCTGAAATTGGTGTGTAAGCCCAATCTATACCTAACCACGACCTGAACGCCCTCATGGAGTGGTTGCGTAATCCTGGATTCGTCCTAACCCAGTCCTTACGCAAAGCCCAGCTCTTTTCTACATATTCATCCTTTCGCCAAGCAGCTACCGTATTGCGATTGCAGCAGAGAAATTACTTCGTGCGGGTCAAGAAAGTCTGCTCAAACTGAACCTGGTCCATGGCCTCGTTTCAAACCGTTTCGCCATTTGTTTTGTCCAGAGTGGCGCGCCCCGCCGCGGCAAGTACAACGGCACGGTCCAGGTCGGGAGGATTTCTTTTGATCCGTCGTGTGTTTTGGGAAGAGGTGGCCAAGGGACAGTGGTGTACAGGTGAACATGCCCGACCTCAGTTTTTCGCCATAAACAAGCGTCACTTATGCTTTTGCCATGAGAGCTGATTAGTTTGTTAGTGAAAATGTGTTTTTATGCCATTTACGTATGCATTCTTCAACCAGTTTTAAGCTTTTGTCAAACGTTAACCTGGCACTGATGTTCGAGTAGTTTAGTCTCTGGATGATTTGCTCTGGTTCAGTGTTCGGTCAGAGCAGTGAACAAATTCACGAATGCATTGTTTATTTATTTACAAACAGCCAATGATGGCAGGCCAAGGCCTGAAGAGGTCATTGGCAACCTAACGGTTAACAGAAATAGGGACCTACGTACACACACATACAAAAACATTACAAACAGACAACACATTAGATGGTGAAGTTATATTAAAAGAGTGGGCGCGTTGACAAAAACAAACACGTCTGCTTAAACAGGCATAAGGACGGATTTTTAGATAGTACGAATGCATTTTTCCCCAGCGGATCATTCGACGGACGCAAGGTAGCAGTTAAGAGGGTCGTGTCCGAATGCTTCAGCTTCGCGGAACGGGAGGTTTCTCTGCTTCGTGAGTCGGACGAACACCCGCACGTGATTCGTTACTTCTGCATGGTGAGTTGCCACAGCACCCGTCTCCAAATTACCAAATACTGTACACTGACTGGTCAGAACCAGGATACGATTCCTACATGGTGATAAGTGCGGAAATGTTGTGTATTGAACTGCCGTCGAAAATGTTACTGCTTGTTAACTTAACACAGGAATCCTGATTTTTACGCATTAAAGATAAGGGGCGACGTAGAGAATGTTTGCATTAGGATAAGGTTGAATAAGCACGTTCAAGATGGTGGAGTTTGTTTTGTCCCCGAGTTCAACAGAATATTCGTTGTAGCATGCTGGAAAATAGTTTTTCATTGCAGTGAATATTAAATCAGTCGCTTGCTCACTACTGCGGTCGCTTTGCGTTAATCTCCAAATTTTAGAGAGTACAATGAGTTTGCTTATTGCAAACTGATTATGAATGCCATGCGAGCGTTCAAATGATTTCAGACTAAAATCATTTCGTGCATGTCGCATACCGCGCACAGTTCTACAATAGGCACCTGTGCCGTGTATTATCTTGAAAAAATGCTGCGTTTCGTGCAACTTTCTGTCAGGTTCGTGCTTTTGAGTAAATTAGTTATTTTCTGTTGAGTTAATGTGGTCCGACATGTTCACGTTGCACTTCATGGCAGTGTTTATGGTGAAAGCGATTTTCCTGCGCGTTGAAATGAACCTTTTTTCTAGGAACGTGACGCTCAGTTCCAGTACATTGCACTCGAAATATGTAGCAACACGCTGCAAGAGGTGAGCAACCTTGCGTTTCGTTATCCGGTTGTTATGGTGATTCAGGTGATTGATCATGTGACACACCAACATGACGCCAGCGCACGCTTTGCCGCTGAGGCTTTCGTTGCCACGGTAACCTACCATGATCGGTATTCTTACGTCAGACGCAAAACTTAGTTACCGCACCGAGTTACCTGCCACATGTCAATCAAAAAACCTCATTTTTCCTTAAAAATATCGATGGTATATTTCACTGATTTTCATACTTTAGACCACGAAGACATGTGCAGTCTGCCACAGAACTATTGTGAACAGACTGTGTGCTGTGCTACTTCGCGAGCGTAAGACTTTCTATATTTGCATTTTGTATTCATTCAGTACACAGTGTCGTCAAAAAAATCTTTACACTGAAAAAGGAACAATATGAGAAGATGTTCTTTGAAAACATTGATATAATTGTTGTGGAGAAGCTCGGGGTGATTGTTTTTTAATTCAGCAGCGATTACAGACGGATATGATGTTAGTTCACGCTTCAAAAGCTTATTCGTTCTGCGCCAGAGCTCCAAGTTCCTCATCGGTACCATCCCAAATGACAATGAGCCGCCCACCTTTTTAATCTCTTGAGACCCTAATATCTCTGGCGGCAGAAGTCACAGAACCTCCCTACGCTAACAAAGTCAAGGCACGAGATTTTTCTTCCATTTGCATCTTTTTTCGATCCATTTTAGTTCATGAGAAAAATTTTGCAAGACCTCTAAATTTTAAGAAAATGAAATATACTGCCCGATTTCAGCAACCTGTTCACCAAGTTGTAAAACAACACGAGGCAGGCTGAGCGATGGCTATGCGGTGAAGCTATACAAACTTTAATGATGAAATCGATTGCAAGTAAAGTGGCATAAAAATCAAAACCGAGCAGAACCAGTGTTCCCTCTAAGGTGCGCAACTGCGCAGCACCACCAGACCATTTGCGCAGCGAAGTCTCATTCTCGCGCACTTCCAACATTCTAAATTTAATATCGTATATATATCGCACTGCCCTTTTAACGCTTGAAACGCTTCACTGGTTGTGTGTCTACATGGTTCTGAAATAGCATACGCACTTAATGAATATTTGCTCAGTTAAAAATTTTTTTAGGGGTAACACTGAGCAGGACGAATGTCGTGCTTTGATGTTAATTTAGCCAGGAACTCTGAAACTTGCAGCTGAGTTGCCAGAGGATCTGTTTCGTTGGAAGATGAGCAGTGCAGTCATTTCCTTGAAAAACAGTTTAGCAGCCAGTTTGTCTTATATTTTCAAACTTTGAAAATTCACTTAATGCCCATACAATCGTTGTTAAAGCAAAGCTGTGCGATACCTGTGATCCGCGACTCGTTTTCTAATAAACTTGTGAACTTTTTAATAAACCTTAAACTTGTGAGCGTAAGGATTCAAAAGTTTGAAAACTGCTGGGATAGTTGAAAACACCTCTTTTCAGGGCTCAGGTGGTGCGCACCAGTGGATGTCGGCTGACTTTAATCGCATCCGTTTGCAGAAAATGAAACCCAGTGTTTCGAGCAGCTGTAGACATGCCTCACATATGGTGTTTTAATTTACGTCCAACTGCACTTTTATCTTCTCGAGCATCGTCCAATTGCGCTCGGCCTTACTTCAAGTTGTCAACGTGGGTCGAGCTGACCATCGATAAAGCTTGTGCCGGGTAAACATGATCCGCAATTGAGCAGAGTGTCTGATGGAAGATTGCTGCGCCCCAGTGCTGATCTGCTTCGTAGTTGCCTGTCTCGAACAAAAGAAGCATCCGGGGATCTGGTTCGCGTTTTGCCATCTAATCAATAAATTTACTGACTGCACCGAACAGCTGACATCTCCCACGGTGCTTTGCATCGTGTGGCAGCACAGTGTTCAACCAAAATACGGAGGTTTGTGTCGTCATCATGAGAAACTGCGTTTCTTCACTTTTGACATCCTAAGCTTCTGAGCAGATTTATTGCGATTATGACGTCACCAAACAAGCGTGAAATTGCGCGTGATGTCGAAAGAGCTTGTATGTATTTTAAGTAGAGCTAGGTCGGTTTAGATGCTGCTTTGCGCCAAAACAGCACACAAGCCACAACCTCTGAATGCGGACTGGTTTGAATATCCCGATCGCTGAACCCTAACCGTCANGTGACGAGTGCTGATAATCACTTAGCTCCGCTCACTGACAGAAACTTCTGCAGGGCCGGCTGTGTTCGGCGATGTTCCGGCTGCTTCGAGGATAATATTTCAAAAATTAAGCATGGAGTGTTCAGACAAAAGCATTCAATATAAAAAAAAAAAAACTTACACTTTTTTGATAAAGTAGCATTCTTTGGAACGAGTCTATCCAACTATTGGAATTTGGATACATGATCAAGCATTGTAGATAAATGACATGACGCATTTTTTCGTATATTTTTACTTCGTAGGCTTGCTGATGTTTAAAGTTCTCTAGTAGATTTTTCCAGGTTGAATGGGGAGTGATTGGATGCTAGAAAGATCGCTAAAAACTGTATCACTACGTATTTAGACATGGACATTAGGTGTGCAACGTTGTGGAGCACATGTCAGCTTGAGTGCACTGTATGGCGACGGACAGTTTTTTGAGAAGCGAGTTGTATGGTTTGTTGTTCCACAGCACAAATTTGAAGCTCGACGGGCGTTTTTTTGCATGCAGTTTGTTGAAAATCCTCAATTCCGCTGCAGCACTGGCCTGGATGTCAAAACCGTTCTACATCAGGCAATGTTAGGTCTGGATCATCTTCACTCTCTGAAAATTGGTAAGCGTCTTATTGTGTGCAGAAACGCAAACACCGTATTCGGGTTTCGAGAATGCTAAGTCCTAAGTGCTAATGCAGAAACAATAGCCGCGTTCGAGCTCCACTGCTAAAAGTGTTCGGAAGGTCTTGAGCATCTTTCATGTTCGCTTTTTGTTTGTCGTGCAGTCCATCGTGATGTGAAACCTTCCAACATCCTCGTATCTGTCCCCAACAACCTGGCCAAGCAGCGAGTGGTCATATCGGACTTCGGCCTCTGCAAAAAGCTCGTCCCTGGCCGCTTGTCCTTCTCGCACCGGTCCGGCACCGCCGGAACGGACGGCTGGATCGCCCCAGAAATGATCCTGGACAAAAAATACAGAATGGTGAGTAACTGTCGTTTCGTTTGCAACCTTCCAGTTACTGGCTCGATCCTCAGATGCTGTTGGTGGCTTCGCGCGTCCGGCGTCTTGTTTCCGTGCTGCGGTCGTCTGTGGTCCAATGCATTGTTGTTGCGTTGCAGAGTAGCTTCCTGCAATTGCTGCTTCTGTCAAGGGACTGAGCTGATTAACTTCTTCCTAGTTAGCGACGAACGCTGCATAGTATAGAATTCGTGCAAAATACGTGAGCGTGCAGATTTGCTTTCACTTGATTTCGCACCGATGAGTCGATCTGTGAAAATGGTGGGAGCTTTAAGTCCTGTTCAGTTGATGACGTCGCGACATTCGCTGGAGCGCCGCAGTCGTCTGCAACGCAGCACGCTCTGAGCGTTTGTCGATTTTGATCTTAGTAGAGTTTGATTTGGTGGCAGTACCTGTGTAAAGATTCCGCTCAACGTTCTTTTGTTTTTTTTTTGTGAACCAGGATTTTTTAAGGTGTTTCAGAAACCCGATTCGGGTCCCTAGAATTGAAAATCGGGCCCCTAGAATCGAAGAAAAATCTCATCGGGTCCCTAGAATCAGAGAAAACCGGGCCCCTACCGGTCCATACCGGGTACCTAACATTTTCCATAAAAAAAACCTGCGTGCACTGTTGGAGTTGAGCGAACATCGAAACCAAAAACTTCCATGGCAAAGAAACAAAAATTTACTACATCCGGAATTGGAATTACTAAAAAATATTTTTGAAATGCCCCTTGTGTGTGGTTGTCACTAACATTGCGGCCGGAGCAGAAAATGTTAACCAAGCACGTTAGCAATATAGCTTTGTTTTTCAACGAACGAGTGCATCGTGAAGCAGCCTATCACGCTGTACGATGACAGACTCCTTTCGATCTCACGCTTGATCCGAGCAGTCCACGTTTCAATCAACCATCTTTTGCGTAGATCTGAAGAGGTTATTCTGTTTCGCGTCCCTTCTTGCATCAAGTTAGTTTCATGTTTCGCGTAGATGCTTTTGAATGATGCTTACATCTTTACAGCTCGTCCGAAATGCGATCCGGGTAGATGTGTTGAACAGTGCGGTGAGTCAGGCTCGCCAAGGTTCACATCTCACGTTTGTTGCTTTGACATGTCGCCAGTTCCTGTTGCTGCAAACTGAACGTGTGAAGACACTGTTAGTGCCAATATGAAATGCTTATCTTTTTTTCATTGCTAGCGTGTGCCGCAATCTTTTGTGTTTTCAAAGACCCAAGCAGTTGACATCTTTTCGATGGGCTGCGTCTTTTATTACGTCATCTGCGGCAAGCATCCGTTCGGCGATTCGATATCACGCCAGGCTCGGATTGTCAATGGCGATTATAGCCTGGACGAGCTTCAGTCTTTTGAAGGTATTCTTGATCTTGCCATAGAATCCATCGCCTTGTATATCACCGCTTCAGCAACAGTCGATATAATTTAAGTAGTTCTTGCCCCGTGCTTATCAAACAACTATCGCTTGAGTCGGAAGACGAAGGCGGATTGTTCGTTAACCTACTGCCATCAAGTATTGAGTAAATCGTTTTGATCGGTGCAATCTGCATATGGTTACGAGCAGTGTTCCCTCTAAGAAAATTTTACACTGATCAAATGTTTGTTTTAGTGAGCATTGAATATTTTAAGGCCGAGTTAACAGAGTTCTAAACGAATTACAAACTTTGTGAATTATTAGCAAAAGTATAAAATCTTACGAAAATACGAAGAAAGTACACATTTAATGCAAATAGTTTGTCCTTGCTTTCGTTCTTTTCCAATGATTTGGAATGTTGCAAATGTGCGAGAATGAGATTACACTGCGCAAATAGTCTGTTGGTACTGCGCAGACAAATGTGCTACTGGTGAAGAAACACTGACTTGCTACCGAAACACCGACCGATTTTGACGATGAACAATTTTATTTCCAGACGCAGAGGAAGCCATCGACGTGATTCGTCGCATGTTGGTTGTCGACCCGAGTCGCCGGCCGCGTTCTGAGACAATCCTGAACCACCCCCTGTTCTGGGATCCAGTGAAAACTTTGCAGTTTTTTGAAGTAGGTCAATGTTTGTTTGTCGCCATCAGCCTGCAATTTGTGACCTCATGAGTTAGTGTCCTGGCTATGAGGGAACCGTCAAAAATGGCATAGGGTAAACACTGCAGAAATAGATGGGGATAATGGATACAAGCCTTTGAGCGGTTTTATTTCTGAAGATGACGTCAAAGCTGTTGGCGAGTACCACTGATGACGGTCAACCAAACCGAACTGAAAAAATGGGCAAAAAAGCTACAAGAGCGGGAACAAACGACCACCACAAAACATGGTTTGCCAACGTTGATTGACAACGCTGGAAGGTTTTCGTGAATTCCGGTCATTTTAAGGAGGTCGTTTTTATGCTGACAACGATGAAAATGGTTTGGAAATAAGTGTTGATTGCGCCAAATAGCATTTCGGGAAAATATGTTTGTCTTGCAGTGTCAGTTCTTCCTATCGTGCCCTTTCTTCGGCTTAAACCCTCGGCCCCCTTGGCGGCCACGTAGCATTTCCCCGGGGGCCACGAGCAGAGGCCTTTACTAAACAGCTCTGCCGTTATATTGCAAAACCCTATTGATGAGCAGGGGCCACAAGTGTTGGGAGTCTTTGGAAGGGGGCCACAAACCATGAAAGTTTGAGAACCAAGGGCTTAAACCTAAAGTGTGTCCCACTTTTCATATCCGCTCATCTTCGACCTCACGCCGACTGCATTTCTCAGGACGTCAGTGATCGCATCGAGAAGGAGCCCGCCGACAGCTTGGTCATGTTGAAGCTCGATCGCGACAGCCTCAGTGACATCACAAACGGTATCCCGCGCGACTGGATCCAGTTCCTGTGTCAACCCTTGAAAGATGACCTGCACAAATTCCGCACGTACAGGGCTGGGTCTGTGCGCGACCTGCTGCGTGCGATGAGGTCAGTTCGCTGCACCCATACTGGTCAATAGTTTGTCGTTGTGCGTTACAACTAACTCAACGTGGCGTATGGCGATCTCACCGACGTGGCACAAACCAGAGTCTTTTCCTAGATTGTTTTCAACAACATCGTACTTAAAGATTTGAATTTGTTGCTTACATCCGCTTTTATCCAAGATTTAAATCTGACTCGTGTACGGGCTTGGGTTCAGAATACTGTAATTTCGTCAAGAATTGATCATAGAGAAGTGACGCTTGCAAGGCAGGAATCCAAGCATCAGCCAAGAATCCGCTGTGTGGATTTTCCAGCTGGAAAAATCTTTATGAAGTTGCTTTGTGACTAAGAAAGCTTTTTTTAAGAATTAGCTCTTGAAGAGTATGTGCATAAATTGACTAAGCTCCATGCTAAACCATCGTTTGCTTTCGCCAAGATGTGTACTTGCTAAGTTACCTGGTTGGTCTACACAGGCAGCTCACGCTCAACCCAAAGCAGCAGTGACTGTTCCAAGGCATCAATTGTCCAATGTTGTCCACAGAAACAAGAAGCATCACTACCGCGAACTTCCAGACGAGGTCAAAGAGTCCCTGGGCGACATTCCCGACCAATTCCTGAAATACTTCACGTCGCGCTTCCCTCGTTTGCTCATACACACTTACCTTTCCCTGGCTTGCTGTAGGAATGAACCAACTTTCAAAGTGTATTACGGCAAGAAGTAAGTTTGCCAGGCGATGTGCAACGAACTAGGTGCCGTGTATTTGATGTAAGAGCTGCATGACATCTTACTTCAAAAATATGTTTTCATGTTTTGTACTAATATACTGGTCTTAATAAAAACTTAGCATAAGAAAAAAGTTTTTATTTCGTTACCTGGCAACCGTCGTCTTCCACGCAGTGCGCACGATCACGTTTTCGAAGAGAGCCTGAACGAGCAATCGATATTCAATCGCGCGAACAACAATGGTCGATTTTCGTGGCCGAAAAAATTCAGGTGGGAATTGATACCTTTTTGTATCTGCGTTTCTGACTGGTCGAAAGATTGATTTTATTTGAATAAGGTTTAAGGACTGATGATGCGCAGTGTTGCGTAAAAACGATTTCCGATCAAAAAAATTTGCTGATAGATGCAGCTGCACCACCATTGTGGAGACTAGTTACTTGGCCAGAAGACTGTGTTTCATTCAAGTTTGCATGGCTACTGGATGAGTTCGGATATCGCGGAGCGAAAAAATTAATCTTTCTCCGGAAGATTTCAGCTTCTAATGCGTGGTTTTGTTTCAGATAAACTTCTTGGCAGCTGTTTTACAAATTCAATCAGCAAATGCTTTTCCTAGTGTTTCTTTTAAATTGGTGGTTATCTTGTCAAACGATGTCCTTCTCAAAACCATTCCTTGCTCGAAAAAAGATCTTGCCGTCATCGTTGCTTTTTTGCAAAATGTTCGATTTATCTGTGTTAGTTGAGAGCCAAGTATTGGAAACCCGCACGCTGTGGCCAAGGAAGGCGCAACATATATTGAAACTCTTTCTTTGCTTTCGTTGTTCAGCGCAAAGCCACAAGATTCTCCTCCGCGGACCAGAAGCAGTCCATCCGCGGCCGACAAAGACCACGACTGGAGATCAGGATCCACTCGCGGCGAGAACGTTCACTTCACTCCTGTGCACAACACGAAAAACAAGAAGTTCATGTCGAAAGGCTCCTTTTCTTCTTTAAACAGACTCCACCATTCGCTGCACAGCAGGCACGAGAGCGACGGTAAGGAGAAATGGACTCGCCGCGCGAGGCAGTCTGCTCTGAAGCGCACGTCGGAGTCGAGCAACTCAGACGTCGAGGTCAGGGGTTCGAAGCCCTTCACAGGGAGCTACGCAGAGGCTGTCGCTAAACCATCAAAACTGACCGTATCCGTTAACAACGAAACTAGTCGGTCGAATGATCTCGGCTACCCTGACGTCAACAACAGTGACGACGAAGAAGGAAAAGACCTCGCATCTGATAACGAAGGTTCGTTCTCCGAAGGAAAGATAGAGACGCTGGGCGAAAGAGTCTGCGTGAATGACGTCATAATATGCGATGACACTGATGTGATTGCAGACGTTACATGCGTCGATGACTCAAAAATCGCCGATACATCGGACACGGCTGATAAAACCGCCGACGCTGAAAGTTCTGTTGTGACTGGGGCTGATTGTTCGCCAGACGAAGATGACAACGCTAATGACGCCATCTCCACGCCGACGAAAACAAAAAAGAAACGCGGAAGACGATTTAAGAAAAACAAAAGAAAGTCGAACGCTGGCGACGCAATCGAAAACATTCCCGACAGTTGAACTGGGGGGGAAATCAAGCAGTTGTGGTTTCAAGTGCCAAGTACAGATGAAGCATTCCTGCTGTTGCAGTGCGGAAGAAGAGGTGCGTTGCAGGTGTGGGATCGATGCGAATATGACGCGTTTGGGGATAATTTGCCCCCCTGTCTGCCACTTGACAACGGAATCGGCGTCAAAGGTGCGTTGTTTTCTGATGGCTGAACGCTGCCCGCGTAATTGTTCCGAAAAAAACGGTTCTCCGGATTTTGTGGAGTGCGTTCAAACAAACTCTGTGCGATGTTCCAAATACCAAGCAATAAAGATTGATCACATGTCACCCAGCACTTGTACGACACCACTCCACTGTGTGCCTTCACCAGCTGAAGTTGGATTTTGTGCACTTTCCGTGGAATTTACTTGTCAAACGCAGTAGTCGAGTTTTATTAAAGATTATTTATATGTTCGTTTTTCAAAGCTTAACTTTTTCGTAGTTTTTTTCGCAATATTCGGAGACAAGCCTGTTTGTGTTACATGATGAAGGGGTGAGGCATTAATGACATCCGGGGTTTTGACAAAAGTTGAAGTCATTTGTTCGTCACGCTTTGACACGTTCCAATCTCCTTAAACAAAGCGGAACCGCATCCCTGCGTTTTCGAACGACGCGTCATTCATGTCTCGCCCTATGGTTTGATGCTCATAGCTGCTGTGTTGTACCGCCATGCTTGGAAAGCCAGCGACGTTACGCTTGCTCAGCTGTTTTATAGTATTTTTTTTAAAAGCCCTTAATCGTAGCTTGCTCGTTTTCGAACTTTCATATTTGTTGCATCTGTGGTGTACACAGTAGTAGTTGGTGGTGAATAAACGTTCGCTTGTGCCGAGCGAAGAAACCTGTTTCTTTCTAGTTTGGAAATTGCGCGGTTGAGGGCCTTTACTGACATTAATATGCCGACGGCCTTCGGCGAGCAATGTCGCTAAAATTAAGGTTATTCCATGGCCTGGCACGTAAAAAGTTGGTGATGCACACTTATATCAACGCTTTGCCGCAGAGTATCTTGCAAATGTTTGTCACAGCCCGGTTAAAGTCTCCGCCACTCTGAACTTCGGTGAGTTTTGACGCAAAGGAACTACGTATGAAGTATGGCGCGATGGTGAGGCGTCAGTGGAATCATTCTATCAAAATATCATGTTGGGTGATGGCAACTGTCCGCTGACTCGCGATGACGATGGATTGAGCGCCAACAGTGGCCGTTTAACTCACAGGGAACACGTTTCATGACTCCAAAAACGCCCCAAATCAGTAGAGGGGAGGTATTCGAAATGAAACCGAAGGTAATCGTAATTAAAGAATATGAATTATGGTTTCATACAACCCACATTTATATTTTTTCGTAAAACAAATCTGCTGTGTAGGGACATGACTCAGTTTTCTGTTGATATGACTGAATTAGCCTACAACTGTAACTATTCGGTAGTGTTGCAATCAAGGCACACATTTAGGCTACAAGTACTATGCAATTAACCTATTGTTTAGCTAAAAATAGTCACGTGGAGGTTAACACAACCAGAAAATGGTTATTTGATTTGGCCATTGTGCCTCAAATTGTAGTGCTCACATTTTGGAATCGAGGCATATTATAATGAAATTGAAAATGTGACCCAAGTCACTAGAAAGTTACAAGTCGAGCTGAATGAAGTTATTTGGAACTAAAGTTAGATAATTTAGGTTTCTTCATATGTTTTTCAAATGTTTATGTTGTTTGATGCCTGTTTTGTGCGTCAAGAAAGCAAAAAAGAGTTTATAAAATAAAGTCTTCAAACAAATGTGATCCTTCAAAATGGAACCAGATTCCAGCAGTGATGATTGAAATCGCTGCAACAATTTAGAGTCAAAATTCTAGAACAACACCAAGTCGGAAAATAGCGGAAAAATTTGTCGGCGGACTTGTTACAATTTGCCTAATGAGGCAAAATAGACACTACCTTCCAAGTGACTCAAAGCAAATACTCGCATACTGTACATTTTTAGGTACCATGGATTCTAAATGCAGTGATAAAATTGTAACTGTTGAAACACTAGTTTGAATTTTCAGTTAGCAGTCAGATATCTGACAATTATTGCAACTGAGCTTTAATATTTGATCTTTAAAAAAAACGGGTTTGAAATCTCCCAAGGTCACCACCTGATCACTTGTATGAATACTGATTCCTACGTTTGCTAAGACAAACCTCTGAACTATGACTGCGCTAAACTAAGCCATTAACGTGGGATTACCATCAGTGGCGTAACAAGGGGCAGAGGCGGATCCAGCAAGTAAGGTTAGGGGGGACGATTTCAGTAATATTTGGTAGTCCAATCTCAAAGTTTCCCTACTGTAAGAAAAATGATGGATACTTCACAACACTGCAATGACAAAACAATCGACGATAAAGTGGCCTTATTAAAAATTAGTTTTTGAAAGAAGTTTGTGAGTTGTAACTCTGTTTTTGGTAATTTTACACAATTTTTTAAAAGTTCTAACTCGTTTCATTTTGTGTTTAGACGACGTAGACTGGTAGTAGCAAATGTAGGAAATGCGGTTGTGGAGCGAGCAAATTGATAAAATGTTTACTTTCCTAAATTTCCGACTCCGACCTTTCCAAAATTTCCGACTCCTTAACATCAAGGGAATGAAATTTGGCTGTTAAAATCAATGGAAATCGTGGTACACAGCAAGAAATCTCTCATTCAACAAAAGTTTCAAAAGAAATTGTACCATTTCAACAGGAATTACCAATTTAGGAGTGTGATGTAGAAAATTGTCCAACTGGGTATCAGGAGTCGGAGTCAGACAAAAAATCTGACTCCGACTCCCAGTGTTGTTAGGAATCCGACTTCACCCAAAAACCTCCGACTCCGCAACCCTGGTGCTCATTTAGTGTAAATACGAAATTAACAAACACAGCTTAGAATGATTTATAAATATGTACATTGGCTGCAATTGATGATTCAATAAATTGCCTTGGAAGATGAAATTTACCCCAGGCTAAGAACCACTGTTATCGGCCGACAGATTTGTACAGTATGGTGCAAGAAACTACAAAATCACTTTAATGCAATTATGGAATTGCTTTACTGTTTCACCGTTGCGATCGGCTTGCTTGGCGATGCATCAGACTACAATGAAGATAAAAGGTCGGCAGTTGCAGTGCGCATGCAAAACAAGGTGGTGGTCGAGTGGTACAACAGTGAGAGCTAGGAGTGAGATTTTGGCTATTTGGGCCGCACTGAAGCTGCTGTCAGAAAATAAAAATGATGCAATGTGCGTTTTTATAGTGCGACTTCTGAAAACAAAAAATTTCAACACGGTGCTTTCCTTTTGTCGACATTGCCACCTCACCTGACATAACTGAGCAACGTTTTTCAGGCGGGATGTTTTAACTTTGCACAGATGAAAACTTCTGTAGAACTGTGCATCAATAAGCTCTCTGATGCCGCTGCTAAATCCGAGCTTAGAGCTAATTGTGAAAAGTTTGATAGTGAATTAGGAGAACTTAGAACGCCGGATGTTTCGGCTGACTTGTGTGTGTCAAGTGGCATGGCGTTTTGGAAGGGCACCGAAAGAGTGGCAAATTGATCATCCCCACATACAAAACGGGAGACTGGAGAGAAAGAACCAACTACCGGGGCATCTCTTTGCTTAGCCTCCCAGGAAGAGTGTATGCTAAGATGTCGCGCAAATAGCTGAACCAAAGCTGGATGATACCCAGTGCGGTTTTCGTCGCGGCCATGGCACTACAGAACAAATTTGCACTATCCAGCAAATTTTCGAGCAATCCAGGGAGCATGCCAAAGACGTGTACACATGTTTTGTCGACCTCGGGAAAGTCTATGGCCAGGTTCCTCGTGAAAATATTTGGGGGTGTTGCAGGAGTACGGTGTTGACGGGTGCCTCTTGCTGGCCGTCAAGTAACTGTATTCTTGCTCAGAAGTTTGTATCCGTGTCAACGGAGTTAAATCACAACCGTTCAGCGTTGGTGTTGGACTCCGATAACGGTGTGTGCTGTCACCACTCCTCTTCATGGTCTATATCAGGGTTCTCCAAACTACAGCTTCACAATTTTCATCCGGCCGCAAAACACATTTTACCGATAACGAAAAAATAATGTATTTACGAAAATCTTGGTGATTAGGTAGAATGTAACATATCCCGAAAAAATCACATTACGCAAGATGTTGGCCCTCGAACTGTTGTGCAATAGCCTAAGTGGTCCTTTCCAAAAAACTCGTAGAGTCCTGGTCTATGTGATTTGGGTAGACCCTCACAGACGCGTCGACGACGACGTAACTGTTGTGACAGAACCGTCGCCAGTAAGTTTTCAATAAGGGGGTTTGCCTTCTTGCGGGGGGGCTTTAGGTTTGTGCGTGGGGGCTTGACACTCTAAAAATTAACAAAACCTCAACTGATTTATAGTGTTTCATGTTTCGATTTTGGGGGGCTTGGAGATTTGTTTGGGAGGGGCTAAGGCCTCAATCCCCCCAATCCCCGTGGCGACGGCATTGTGCTGGGAACTGCTGGATGAGCAGTTCGCTTTTTGCGGATGATTTGGTACTGTATGCGTGGAACTTCTCAACAGGGGCAACAGCACGCTTTTGATCGATTTTCTGCTACGTGCGACCAAGCAGGAATGAAAATCAGCACAAAAAAATTGAGGCATTGTGTTCCTTAAGACGCCCAAAGCGGTGTATTTTGCGAGTGAACGGAAATGCAATGCAGCAGGTGTAGACGTTCAAGTAGCTTGGGGTGGTATTCACGAGTGACGGAAGTCGGAACATAGAGATTGATACACGGAGTGGTAATGCAAACTTAGTTCTGCGTGAGTTTTATTGCTCCGTGGTGACGAAACCGGATCTTTCAAAGACCGCAAAGCTTTCAGTTTTTAAATCGGTCTTTGTTCCGATCCTCACCTGTGGTCATGAATCTTAGGTGACGACTGAAAGAATACTGTCAAAAGGACAAACGGCAGAGATGGAATATTAGCAAAGAGTTCTCGGTGTGGCACTTCGTAACAAAGAGCACAGGTCTGAAATCCGTAAAGCCCGGAATGTCAAGCCACGTCTCCGAATCAAGAGATCCCAACTACGTTGGTTCGGCCATGTGTCCAGAATGCGGCAGGAAAGACTGGCGAGGCATGTCCTTCTGGCTACACCCACGGGAAAGCGGCCCAGAGGTCGTCCAAGAACCAGGTAACCTGACTACATCACTGACCTTAGTTGATCCCATCTTGGTGTGGACCCAGGGAAACTGAGATTGCTGTTGATCGTGAGGCATATTAGGTCCTCCTAAGATTGCTGCCCCTGCGACTCTCCCCAAAGAAAAGTGGGCACGAAAATGAGTGAATGAATATGTAGACCTACATTGGAACTTTCTATTTATAAAATTGTCTTTAGTTTGTTTGCCAAACGTAAATGCCGAATTCAAGTAATAAGCGTATTTGGACGGAAATTTGCGGTTTTGTGAAAATCAGTTAAATGTCAGACATAGAAGGGAAAATGGTGTTGACACCCTCAAGCTCCACCACGACACCATTTTAATAACCTTAAAAGAAACACTGGTCTTGCCATAAGCGAAACACGCAGTAATTCCTAACATAAAAAGATTCAGACAAATAGACAACGAGCAATATAATTTTCGCACAGATCCTTGCATAGTCTACGTTAGAATTTTACGTTATCATCACCTCAATGTAACTTAATCCTTCGATTATCATGTCGACTGTCAAATTCATCAACTAAATCATCTCAATCTATTTTACAGCTCGTACCTATCAACTGGGTCTTCCACTGGTCATGGAATTTTTGGGAAATGTTTTCACTAACTTCATTTTTGAAAATTTTTTCTCGCATGAAACGCTGGTGACGGGAAGAGTTACAGCTACCAGTAACAATCAAATGCAGCTATAGCTGTAAATATAAAAAATTGTTCCAGCGATATAGGCAGCTTCGACTCCTTCCGAAGTCAATTCTTTGCCAAAGTTATTTCATGTTTTAAATCATTTTTACCAAATAAATATGATTTGCGAATTCTTGCAAGTGTTTTTCTGGTAGGTATTTTTCACCTCGGGGCAATGAGATGAAATACGCCAGAGAATTGCTTCTGAATCATTACAGAAAATTCGTACAAAATTCTGTGACGTTACAGGACATGTGTAGGTAGAGTTAAAACCGTAGTCACGAACCACTTGTAGCCAGGGGCGCACGCAAGAATTTTTTAAAGGGGGGGCTGAAATTTTGAGAAAAATATTTTGCTTTCACTAAAGTAGAGGCTACCTTATTTACTATAGCATTCATATCATATATGCTATTTCAATTTTAACACATCAACACTTTTCTTTACCAGGTCCAGCCGCGACGTCTGTTTTTCTTTGCCCGTTTTCCCGTGTTACCGTGATTTTGTTAATCTGTTAAAGTACGGTGCGATGTAGTGTGGCACTTCTCTGCAAAATTTTGACACTGTTTATGGAAGTTTGTAACATGCTCAGTATCCCGAGATATTGTTTTTAAAAGCACTC
>JGI24158J21664_10000445_pt1 | contig 37121 bp, 19 predicted proteins | sample Ectturendosymbi3_FD_21664 | JGI IMG/M metagenome (IMG submission 21664) | reverse complement strand
CTGCCCTGACTACAACGTCACAAAAACTCAGAACAGAAGATGTTAATTAACGTGGGCAAAACCCAAATCTAAATGCGATTTTATAAATTACTTTTGGGCAGCAAAAACACAACTTGCTCTGTAACTCGAAACAACGGCTGCCTATCAAGGAAAAATTCACTTTAGTGCTACGGCTGTTATGAGACTAAATCACCATAGAAACTTCAAAGTTCAACGTTTTCAAGTTTTTGAATAAATCAAAAAAGACGACTGTTCCCCTAGTCCTACTGTGCCCCACCTTCCCTTACACTTTGTCTGCCGCAGAATGGTTTTCCTTTGCAATTTGGGCAAATTTTGCCAGAAAAATTGCAGATATTCCAGTTGTGTTCCTGGCCCGTAGCCAGGTTTTAAGGTTTGGGGGGCAAACACATTTTTGGGGGAAAATTTTTGTTTATATTATATGTTCTAATAAAAAAATTTCTGAGAACAACAAAATTTGGGGGGTCACGAAAGAAATTTGGGGAGCATTGCCCCCAAATGCCCCCGTAGCTACGGGCCTGTTGTGTTCTCCTACACAATCGGAGCACCGTTCTTTACCCTTGCAGTTCTTCCAAACGTGTCTAAATCGACTGCATCTGAAAAACATCATCAATGGTTTTGGTATGTGCTGCCTAACTTTGAATCGTATATAACCCACTCGCACAGGAGTATGGTAAAGTGAAATATATTAACGCAGTATTTAGCTTTCTCATACTGCCTTCCTGTCCCATGAATTGAAATATTTTGCAAAAATATTTTAATACTCGTAGCAAATTTTTACATCCTCAGTGGAAAGCTCATTTCGTACATTATAAATCACTCATTTCGTGCTCGCTAGCTGTAATGCTGAAGCTAGAACCGGTATGCAAATATCTGAACCACCACTTAAGAAATCCAGGGCCAACAAGCCTTTGGCTTGAACAAGGTTGGCCACATTTTCACTACAGTAAGAAGTTGCCATTTTGGAAAAGAGTGCATGACTTGTACACACCAATACATTTCCTTAAACAGCTGGTTTGTCGGAGACATTCTGCAAAACTACCGGTTGACTTCTGTCGTGTTGTCTATAGCGCCAGACAATCCTTCCGTCATATTATTGTAAGCGTTTTTCCCTCATTTGGGTTAAGTTCCCTAAGCTGGGTTGGTGATTCTATTGAATCATCCATCGAAAGGTGCCACGTGCCACACTCTTTGACGTACTGTTAGTTTCGATGATGGAACACTAACTGGCAGTAATTTTTATATCTATGGACCTACAAACGTCCTGCTTAACGATGAAAACCACCGAGACCAACAAACACCTCTTCAGCTGAGCAATTACAGCCAATCCTCACAACGCTCCAGCAAACAAAGGACACGTGCGCACACCTCCGCGTCGTAGCGTCAATCTCCAGCAACGAAACGAAGCACGTTTAAAACGCCAGAACAACCGAAAACCAAGCTACAGCCCTGCAGCAAATAGATAAGAAAAAGACAAAAACAAACCACGATAAGGGGACGCATCGAACTAACGGACTAGGGCAAAAATTAACTACTTGACATGGGGCAAAATCATCTTTTAAATATTAGGGGTAATTTTATGAAGCCAGATATCTTTATTTTCACAGTTATGTATAGTAGTTGCCTTTTGCGGCTCATAATTTTTAGCGTTTTTTATTGATTTATCGCTTTTATCCTTTACCTCGCAGATTTTTCTATTTTAGAAATTGACGATGCTCTTCTAACTAAGTGGAATCAATCTGCCGTTGCAAGTAAACTGCGTCCGATTTTTGCTGAAGACACTTGAATTGTGAGGTTTAGCGCGCAATTATTGATATGAAGCAATTATCACCGAAGAAACTGGAATCGAACCCACCAGTGATCCGGCTGTTTCGAATACAACTCAGCGCGAAGCTAGAGTAACAAGTATCGTCTAGTAATTGTAGTAATTGTGGAGCAGCTGGCACCTGCACCACTAGTCTATTATACTTGCTGCTAGCCATGCCAGCGCGATTTTACACTGAGATATGCATAACACAGACGCATTCTTCTCTTAAATTTTATCAATGCCAAACCAAAGATGAGGATAAATTCGATCTTCGATGTCTCCTACGTCTCGAGAAATTTTACTCAGAACTTTCGCGTTTTTATCTGTCAACTTTTTATGGAGTGACCTCTTTTACTAAATATTACGTATTGTTATTTTACTTGATTTTTTACTCTGACAAAGAATCGAAATTTAATACAAATCTTTTAACATATCTACGTTTCAATTAAAGGGATATATCGAACGTTTCTGCAAAAAATCAGTGCGATCTTAACCTTTGGGTGAGATGAGCACTTCCCCAGAGGACCCACGAGCATAGGGGCCCTATGCTAACCTGTGTGACTACCATGAAATATATATTACTGTACTTGTCTCAGAGACCCAACACACTAGTTTGTCCAGGACCACTGATACTGCCAGGGACGGCCCCTCGCAGCATTTTAGCAACATCGGGTGTTAACATGTAGGCTTTGGCGGATGTACGTTTGGTTGTAGAAGTAGGGAGTTTTACAGTCGACCGAGAGCCACATGACATGTTGCTGAGTAACGTATGGTCCACTGCGAGCTAAACCCAGTCGTGGAAGTTATCAGCGAAAAGAATATGGTCGAGATAGAGGCATGCACACGCCCGATACAGACAAATTCATTTCTTCAGTAGTGGTGCAGGAGGCGGCCATCTAATCGACGTCATGAAGGTTCAATTCAAGTTATATCATTTTTCAGCTGCTCATTTTGCGGGCCCCCAAACGAGCGCGGGTCTTGGGTATCCTGACCCATCTTGCCCTCCGTCTCACTGGGCCTGACAATAGCTTGTGTCATCGAAAAACGTCTTAGGCAGCAAAGGCATGTTATCCCAATCGATAAATCCGCCTGACCGAGTCATGTGATCAGTACGGATGACAAAATACTTGTCAGAAATACAACATCAAGCTATTTCCTTTATGCGGAAGAAACGCTATACTAGACCATTTGCCACCGAAGAGCCTAAAACTGATTTGATCGTTTCAACTGTCACTGCGCTTACTTTTCACACTGATTTGAGGTTAAACTTATAAGCAAACAAACAAGGAGAAATGCCAGAAATGTTTTCAGTTTGAAGTATAAACATTTACCCCATTTAGAAAGAAATGCGTTACTGCCCTACGTGCCATTGCCTCCTCACGGCAGTGCACACTGCTCAGGTACGTAGATACAAACTCTTGCACTGAGTTCTTCAAGACGCGTCACACGAAATACCTTGCTTATACGTATAGAAAATAAACTTGTATCATGCAATCTTGTAAATTTTCTGTCTGTATCACTTTCCGCGACATAAAGTATAAGTTGGGTTTGCATCGCATATATTTCCAGTTAGCATTCTTGAGCTGTCCCTTTACAACAAGCAGCAGGGACATCGAATGAAATTGGTACTAATCCATTGTGAAAAAATGCGCTAAACAGTTATTGCTGCAGTTACCTTCTCCAGTTTAACACGATCATTCTTGCGTGACGTTTCTCACAAAATGTTTCCCAACGAGGAGCATTATCGCCATCTGGAGGCGATTTATTGCTCAAGCGTGTTTTTGCGGTATCGTCAAATGGTTACAGGCAAGCGGCGGATGGTTGGGCCGCAAAACATAGGTGTAGCCAGAGGGGGCCAAAAGGGCCATGACCCCCCAAATTTTTGGAAATATACTGATTTTGTGCTTTGAGAGGCGTTTTTCCAAACAAAACAGTGTATTCGCCTAAAATCAAACATTTTAGCCCCTACAAATTTTTGGCCCCCTCCAAGTTTTTGGGCTGGTTACGACACTGCTGCAAAATCATGCTTTGTGGTACTGTATGTCGCATTTGCAATCTCCAATGAAAGAATAGAACTCTATCTCCAGACGTGTAAGGTTTTCATCGTCATTTATCACGTGTTCGGGCGTATGTCGACTCACCAGGCCAATAATCTAAAAGTGTATTCTCACTCAATAAATTTGGTGCCGTTTTTGAAACTTCCTTGAGTGGGAATACATACGGCAATTTTACGTTATAAGGAAAAAGGATGCTATCGCTTGTGTATAACAACGGTTTTTCTGGACTAAACAATGCTACCGAGTTTCACAGACATCCTTTGAAAATCTCCGTTAGACCAGGGTTCAGGAAATTCACGCACAAGCTGCTGACGACAAGTTCAGTGGAATGGTTTTAAATTAAACGAAGCATACCGGTAAAGACTAAAAATTATCAAAATTCTGGAACACTGGAAAGCATGGCATTACTTTTTCCCCCTCCTGTTTGATACACTTTAAAAAGATTTTTTTACAAATCTCTTCTCCAAACGTGACAAAATTTGTGAACGTCAAAAAACGACACCGTAAATTCAAATCTTGTCGTGGGTTGTTCCTTTTTTGAGCATGTTTGGTGTGGACATCTGAAGGACATTTTGAATTGCAAGCTATCGGGAAAGTTGAAAGGCATTAATTAGCAAAATGCAATAGGCAATGTTGCAAGAGGTCAAGCTTCCAAGACCGTAAACCCTGCAATTACTACGTTTGTGAGAATTCACCGAAGGCGGGGTTCGCACTGCAACCTGTTTGCCGCTTTAAGTGTTGGCTGACAAAAGCAAAGCTGCTTTCCGTGAATAAATGGTTCAGTAATTGCAGGGGTTGGCACTGAAGCGTAACATACGAAACGAGTAACACTGAAGAGCCACAAACTACATTCAAATGGGTTCCTTTTTCTGTTAGTATTTGAGCAGCGATTACTTGCAGCAACGTGCTGAAATTAAGTGGAAGGCTCCACGTTGATAACTTACAGATAAAATGATAGTGTGACAACGTCAGCAATCATCCTGCAGTAAGCTTTTAAGTCAAATGTTTTATAGCAAATAGCCATGCACCCAATAACATCAAAACGCTGTGACAAACATCAACCAATCAATTGTGTAAACAAACGAGAACATAAACATGGTTGCTTTGCAATGTGACAACTTTGCTCTTTCAATATTTGAAGTGATGATTAGTTATTTCGGGGAAAGCAGCAAGTTATAATTTTGTACCACAGAAAATTTCCTTGCCACTGTGCGTGAATAGGTGTGCCAATAGCAAATTCGGCGGCCGAAGAGTTGTTGATCAAAGAAGGCATCAACCCACAACCAGATCGACACTTTTCTCAAAGAATACACAGACTTTAGTACTAAAAACTGTAAAAAAATGTTAAATTTAAGTTAATTTCCAAAGGGTACCGTTATTCTTTGTTATTTTGCGAAAACTAGTGACCGCTGTCAAAAATCGTTGCTACAAAACGAGAATGTTGGAAAAAGTTTTGTTACACAATAGAGCAGAACACCGACGCTCTAACCTTATACCACTTATTGCCAGGTGCTTATTGTCCTGACTATGTTTACCTAAGTTGCATACTTAAAATGCACTCGAAAATTCAGCGTGCGTCATTTCGTTCGATGAAAGACGCTGCCTATCGTCTCGTGTAATTAACACTTTAGCGCTTGCACAAGTCGCGAAAGTGACAGGAAAGAAATCTTGCCAACACTGTGAAGCTTTCCTCGAGAAGGGCCTAAGAGCTTTGTTGTAATTTGGGATGGGTTGAAGGCGAAGGTATGACGAAAGCCTAGAAACCGGAGCGTACCATTCACAGCCGTCATTAGCCGACAGCAACGCCTTAATTACACATTATCTACTAAGTAGATTACCTGTCGTGCCGTTCATCCTCACCAGTTATGGCATTGAGCAGGTGGCACTGCGCCACATCTGCCCTTGTTACCTTCATCTGTAGCACATGGCATTCATGGCCGGTACAGTTTTCATAATGAAGGAGAGCGCGCTTATTTGTTTCTAAAGCCTTTGACAGTCCGAAGAAACATGAACACGTGACCAGGACTGCGCATCACTTGATTCAAAGTACACCAGTAAAAGCTACGAAGTCGAATTTGTTTGCCAGGAAAACACTGCATGTGAATCAATATCAGAAAACAAATTCAAGTATTTTCTGAATTAGGCTGCATGGCTACACTCACGGGAAAGCGGCCGAAACAGAGGTCGTCCTACGACCAGAGAAAATTTATCGAGTGACTGTATCTCCGACCTTGCTTGGTCCCGTCTTGATGTGGAGCCAGCAGAACTATCTGAGATTGCTGTTTAACAGTGGGGAACATCGAGTCATGCTAAGGGTGCTGTCCCCGTGACCCTTCACAAAGGAAAAGTAGGTATGAAAATTAGTGAATGAAATTTCTGGGTTCGAGTAATACAAAACCGTTAAGCTACGTCATACAACATCTGAAGAATCGACTTCTTCCACTTGGATTGTTTTTATTCATATTGGGTTCCACACAGGCAAGGCTGCAAGATGCATGATGCCGCGCATATACCGTCGTTTAGGATTTAACAGTGACTTGATACGCGACTAAGAACTCTTCACCTTATCGAACGATCGAGTACGGAAGGAACCGGAGGAACGCGAGGTTATGGGGTCAGAAAAAATTCAGTAAATTTTGCTCTCAGGGGTTCAAAACAAACCGTCAGATGTTAAGTCTTGTTTGTGTTCCTGTTTCCCCGAAAAAAACTTGTCCGCTTGCTTTACATGACAAAGAGATGGTCGGATGATAAGCCACCTCGCTGCTTTAAAAGCAGCCTTGCTTACATGCCTCAGGGCATAAGCGCGTAAACGGACGACTTGGCCGTACATTTGCTGGCATCACGTTGTCTGAAAGGTGTTCTTCGTCACAGCACGTCATGTTCCTTTTTACCTGAGGAGATTATCTCGAGTCCGATGCCGTTGCTGCGCTCAGATACTGGAAGCGAAATTCCGATGACAGCCAAGGTTTTATTTTGCTGACATCTTTCGAAGCTGCGACTGACCAGAATAGCTACAATGGACTCTTTTTCAGAGTTGCACGGCGGCGAACTTTTTGAAACTAAACGTTAGCGAAATTAGGACAGATTCTGATTTGAACAAATCGTGGATAAGCCAGTATTCGGGAAGACGAAAAATTAAATTTGACAGCTTCGCTTTCGAAATAACAATATGCTTTTAAGCAGTAAGCGACGAGGTCAGTGTAAGTTTACTTCGAAACATATTCACTGAAGATCTTCAGCTTTCAGCTAAGATTGACTTTGTCAAATGGAAACTGTTATTTGTCTCTGTAATCGTAGAAATTTCAACTTACTTGGTGAGGGGTTTTCCAAAACAATTGTCACCTTTTCTTAACAATAGACTGAAATTTTTTCAATTCCGCACTAAAATCCAGTGAAGTGAAGTCACTGTTTTTCGATGTATGTACCGGAAAAGCATCATTTAATTAGAAAGTGAAATTTTTTAAACTTAATTCTTGCTCATAATGATGTAACGTGGATTATCGGAACATCAGCATTTGTGTTGTGAAGTGGTTTGCTACTACTGTTTTTCCGTAACTAATTCCAAAATTTTGCAAAGTGTAACTCAAGAACTTAAACTCTTCGTTTCAAACTTGCAATTTACAGTTTAAAATAAATGCTCATTATTCCTGTGCTATGTGTGATTTCAACAAAACAAAGTCAAGTTGACGTTATCACCCAAATACAATCTTGGCATGGTTCAGCGTTGCTATAACCTGATTGCTTACTCGTAAACCATTACGGTGGCCAAAGTTAACGACGTTAATCTCCATCTTCCCCTCCGTTCGTTGAAGGTGGCAAGTTCGAGGGGATTTTTATTGCATCACACCGCCTGTTGTGCACGCATTAGAGTTATTGTCGCTGTTTAAATTAAAGTTTATGGGCAATAACTATTGGTTCGCAGGCAACAAATCTTTGAGGGTGTATGGAGGATATCGGAAAAATGATTTGCTCCTAATGGATACTGAAGCACAAGCCTGTGCGTACGACAGGGGCGCAACCAGCTCTTCATTTCGGGGGGGGGGCAATTTGCATGAAATTGTCTTTGGCGCATAACGGATCAGCTGTGTTTGGGGCAAAACGGCCTTTTCTGGCATCCACGAGTTGTGTGAAAGTCTTTAGAAGTACATTTAAGGCTATGAGCTTTAAGGGCTTGCACTGGATGCAAAAGTTAGGGTCTGGTAAAGCGTCATTTGGACCCAGAATGGTGTAGTAGGTAAGTGCCTTCAACACTTGGCTAGCACTCATATGACACTTTAGTAAACCCTTTTTTCCAAGCCGTGGTACTGGTATCAACCCAGGCAGACACTAAAATGTGAAACAATCCTCATGCTAACTTTAGTTAAAAACTATCGGGTTTCGAACTGCAAATGCAACTAAACAACGTTTTTGCTGTACTACGTTAATGACGGTGATCCGTTGTGCCCCCAACAAAAATACTCAAAAGGTCGTAGAAGAACAAGCGGTTTGACGTGGCCACAGACTGTTTAACAACAACCAACACGTCAAGATTTCTCTTACCACATTAAGTTTCAGCAGCTTGCACCAGCTTGCACGATTCAACAGTACCTTAATGTTATAAAGTTTCACGAGGCCAAATTGATACCTGTCTCAGAAAAAAATGGTACACGAACAAAAGGATAAAAATTGCCTTAGAAATACCAACATTTTAAACTATCTCCCAAGTTTTGACTATTGTGGTTAAATACCAATCATTTACGCAATTTTCGATCAGATGGCTTGTCTCAAGATGAATCTTGTAAGAAGATAATTAACCAGTAGGACAAAGAAAAATTCAAATATGACTTCTTAATTGAAATTTTCTGGGGCAAATTCCGCGCGCCTGGTGTAAGATATTGGGGCAAACTCCTTTTTACATAGTTGGAAGCAAAGATTAAACTGCAGTTTAAATTATAATCGCACACATTATTAAATAAAACCCTTTGCTGAAACATGCAGAAGACAATATCAGTTATAATTTTCCTTTGTAGATTTGCTAATAATATTGAGAAGGCACACGGTATGATGTGTCGTTCACCTTCAACTACGAAAGCCTTATCGTGCATTATTTACAACCATGAGTCTGTCGATGAGTTTTGCCCGCAGTAAATTTTATTTTGCTCTTACTCAGACAAAAGTTTAAAAGTTTTGCCATTTCTCAAAATCTCAGATCAGCTTACTAAATTCTGGAACAGGGTTGCTGGAAGAGTCGTTAGCAGCGATGCACCGCAACAACTCAGCCTGTTTCACAAGAAATGGAATTACAGTATATTCTACATGAAACGGATGCTTTTGAAGCAAAAGAGATCATCTAATCTGAATGCCAAAGGTCTTCCCCATGTTCTGTCTACAAAAGCTGTTTGCTCATCTGCTTGAAATTATATTGCAGGAAACACACTGTAGGAAAATTTGCCCAAAACTGACGGCAATGCTGTAAAACCTAAAACAAACAGGCTGCGTGTTAGTAAGCAAAGTTTGGTCAAAAGTAATTATTTCCGGCTGGGTATTTCTGAATCTGCAAAGTTCCGGTCCGAGGTGGAAGCTACATTTTTGTGAAAGCCATCATGTTTCAAAAGACCCTCATCTGTCTGGTAATCTTGTTTTCGTTGTCTATAATCGGGATTAGAGGAGTTTCGGAAGAAGAAGATCGTGATCACAAATCAATGTTATCCTTGTGCAAGTGTGCGCAATCGGCCCTCCGCGAAATGCGTGTAGTGCTGGCAAAGTACACTCGTCGTCTCAAAACGAGCGACCCCATGAAATTTGACCATGTAATTGGCAACATCACTGACATTGCATACAGTAAGTAGAGATCGTAAGTGTCAAACTCGTAAGTCACTCAAACAATCTCGGATTGGCATAGTAGTAGCAACTCTCAAATTAGCGGGACTTTTTGCGTAGAATTTTTCTGTTTTTCCTGTCTGGCAAAGGCAAGACAATAATCTAGTACTAGATTTGCTCGTACATAAATGTTTTTTATAACTATGAAGATTACGTCTCTAACAGTACACCATAGATGCCAAAGATGCTAGGTACGGAATTTTGAATCAACAAATTTAAGATTGAAATACGTGTATATCAGAGCTAGGATTGGATATATGCAATAGCAATACACAATTTTCTAACAACGATATGTTTGTGATATCAGAGAAAACATGCAATCTTGTAACACTTATCGCTGTTGTTTTGCAAAATCCGTACAACCAATCGTTGCCTATCCTAAGTTACTAAAATCACGTACTGAAGGCAAACTGGTCTCAAAACACAGTTTTTCCTAAATGTGATCAAACTGTGAACAAAAGTAAAGTTCAATAAAAGTTAGCTTAGTTTCAGATAAATTCATATGCAGATAGACAATTCGGCCGTCCACGGGATTAAAACGCCGAAGTGGCATCACGACGAATATATTTCGTACCTAAAAGCCTTATCCAGCAAAGCAACATTTGAATAAATGCTAACCTTTCTTGATATAAAGACTCGCAAAATGCATTTCACTCATAGTTACAAAACTGCACAATAGTCTGTATTGCAAATATCAGGTATTCGCCTATTAAATATCTTATATTTTTCAAGTTACGCAATATTTCCGAACTCATTATTTAATCAAAACGAAAAAATCTAACTAACGTTTCACGAGAAAAGAACCTTAAATACGATTACCCATCAAATTAATTGGACAAAGGTCAGTATGGTCAAGTGGAAGTTCATGTCAATTATCGTCATTGGTGTTGAACCAGTGCCGTCGCCATTGGTGGAACTTTGGTGGGCTTAGCCCCCCAAACATAGCTCCACGACTCCCTAAATTGAAATGCGAAACACTGTAAATCAGTGGATTTTTTTCAAATTGTAAAACGTCAAGCCCCCTGATCAAATGTAAAGCCCCCTATTGAAGACTTTCTAGCGATGGTTCTGTGTTGAACCGTGGGAAACACGATAAAAGGCATTTTACTTAGTGTTTAGCGTCACACACACATTTAAACAGTGCATTCTAAACACGCTTTTTGCTGTTCAGTCCGCCCGCGATGTCGTTCTAAACGTTTAGCGAAATGTTTGACTTACAACTTTGGAATGACATGGAAAGATTTTATTAGGCCTCCTTGGTAGTAAGCAACATATTTGCTGAACAAGAGGGGTGAATTTGAGTTATACAGATGAAAATTCAAAAAAAATGTTTCTGAGTGTGACCCTGTCTAAATCGAAGTCCACTGAACAACCCGTAGGGTGTATACGTAATTCGAGAAAAGCAAAGTCCGTTGAAGTCATACTCTTGCCAACGTTACACTGCAACAGAGTGAATGCGTAGCAGTCTAAACGGCAAAAAGTCAACTCGTTTATTTTAGGAATTGCAAGAAGAGTTTATGTAAGAGTGCTTTGTTTTTGAACTCTTATTATTAGAAATATGTATGGGTGTTTTATTGCATCTAGTATTAGACACAGCCTTGAATATCAGATTAGATTCTGCCACTTCAAGGTATCCGCTTCAAGATAAGCATGAACTCAATTGCAACAAGGTTCATGCATAAAACCAACATACATCAGAGTTATAAGTGATAGATAAAGTTTCTGCAGACACTACACTATTTGAATTAATCATAACAGCAAATCAAAAGCCGATGTTAAAATATTTTTGAAATGGCTTTTTCGTTCAAATGTTTTTACACAATGCAAAAATCATGAAACCAACACTTGAAATTATTGAATAGGATCACTTTATTTTTCATGCTTTACATCGAAGACGTATTTATGTTATGTCAGGTCCTTGCAAGCTTACAAAAACTACATTTTTAAATATTTTTTCATACATGCTGTATCATGACACTCCATGCTGAAAACCTTTCCTTTCTGCGTCCGTACTTAATGTTGTGAAAACAGCGAGAACAAGTTTAATTCACTGTGAAGTCGTTTGTTACTGTTTTTGATTCATCAAAGCTGACGTTTGTTGTCAACCCAATATTTTTTAGATTGCACCAAAACGCCTCAGTGCAGATGTCCTGACGGTTATTTTAAAACTAAAGACGGAAACAACTGCTTAAAAATTTCGGAAGATGTGGTCGATTGCAAGGAAGCTGTAAAAATGTAAGTAGCTTTTGAATGCTCTGCATCAAGCTTTGCCGAAACCCCTTTTTCGAGGGTAGCTCGTTTTAGGCATATGATTGTTACGTTGGTACTTTGACCATCAGAATGCAAGACGGGTAGATAAAGTGTCTGAGAAAATTTCTAGTGATAAATCATGACAAAGGAAGCTTTAGCGTGTTAAAACGAAGAAGCCTATAGCAACTTTATTATACGAACAAAGTTTAATGTTTTGTTAGTTTTTGTAAAACTTCTGCCTGTACTTCCAAAGATATATATTTTTTCTCTTTTTCAATACGCTCAAAACGAAGACAGGGTGGAAGATGCAGTGGTATATCCTGTTCTTTTATGAACAACTTTCTGCAACTGGTTTGTTCAAAAACCTTGCCGCATCTACGACTGGTGACCACCTGCAGTCACGTTGTAATTTGAAAGCTTTTTACAGAAATACTTTTCAGAAAACAACATGCAGTCGTTGACTGTCAACAAATTGTTAAGATTTTGTCACCGTAAATATCTGCAGTATACTGAAAAAGTTAGCTTAAATTTCTGAAGCAGGTTCTGAAAAACGCGAGTCAAGCTTTTGTCAAGGAAAGTCTAATGTAATTCTATTAAACTATTGTTACAAATCATTAAATCATATTTTTCAATGAAACGAAATCATTGATAAAAACACGAAAAAGGACCTTCCATGCTGAAGTATGTTGCGACTGCAAGAACTCACCAAGACCCGGAGGGTAACAACACGTTCCACATCAAATTGAAACATATATCGTTACGTTAAGACTACCTAATATTGTCTTTCAACATGGCACCATCGACAACGCCTCAGTGAGAGACTGCTGAGCACTGCAAACGGGATTGCAGGCATCTTTAACGTTGTTGCAGCAGTTGTGCAATACTGCTGTGGTTATAGCGCTTGTACGCAAGCAGTGTAAAAAATTAGACAATTACAGAAATTTCGGTTCTCTAATTCGAAATCAAGAATCTTATTGCACGCCTTCAGAGGGAAGAGAGGGAGATTATGAAAAGGTTTATACAAACGTTGACAATTAAGAAAGCCCCTTGGCGATATATGTCCGCTAAAACCGTTCAAACAAGTCAGGTGACAGAATCAGAAACCGAAGTTTTCATCTAAACCAAATGCAAACTTGTCAAGGGAACTCAGCTTGTTACGTGATCAACATATTTGTGTTAGGAGTTTAGAGTGTTGATTTATCTACAACGTTCTGTTGTTGTGGACATGAACGCAACTCATATAATACAAGTCGTTTATCTAGGACTAACTTTGTGATTGATATCGAGAAGACTCAGTATGCGTCTGAAAACTCCTATAGCAATACTGGAAAAGTTCAATGTTGCATTGGCATCACTGCACCAGGGAGACGTACACGCTTTTACGCGTTACATATGCTATTTGCTTTATCAACGAATACGTTTAAATCCGCTTGTGGCCGGCTTTGCAGTATAATTAAACGCCACAATAGATTATGGTTTATTTTCCCAACATAGAAATTTGCGTCACCCACATGTGTTCGCCTCGTTGCCCTTAAAAGCCAAGATCAGTGGAAATTAGCATGCATGCTGGTTTACAGTGACGCAAGGCAAGCCTATAGAACATAGCGAGGCAGTCCTATACGCGTGGACGCCTGTCTTTTTGTTGCACGGATCATGAAATGTTATTTATCAATAAAACTGCACCAGTGATTTCAAGCGCTGCCGGGCAAGGTAGCGTCGATTTTCAAATTTCTGGATTTGATCATTCGCGCAGATGTTCCAATGACCCAAGCGCGAGGCTTGCTGTTGCGAAAGACCACCAGCGGTTGACGAAAATTGCCGACTACATTCGAGAAGTTGATCCAAATGACGAAGATTTTTACTGGATAGGTAATTACTTCCGAAAGTCGTATTCGATTCAAATTACAAATAATTGCTTCATTTGCAGTTGCATTGTGACAAATTTTGGGGCAGAAGTAGCACAAATAATAATTCTTTAGAACAGAATTAATTTTACTATGAAACGAGAATGATGTAATTTTGCTAAAATTTAGAGTTATCTATAATCAATAAAACAGTGATGAAAGTAAACTGAAATGAATGACTTTTAGCATCCGATTTTGGATTGAAAAAAACTATAAGAAATATCTACAAACATTTCATATCGCGCCCAGCAGAAACTTCCTGCCATTTTTGTTGTTGTCTTCTTACTTTTTATGAAAAAAATCTTTTCGGCTTTTTCTTTATTCGTCTTATTAGCTATACAGCTGCCACGCAAACAAAAAATGCTTTCCCCGGTAGCTCACGAACTTGTTCAACCACTTTTGGCTTTTACTGCAATTAGTTAATAATGAGATAATAACTCGCTTGCCCTGCTGGTTCAGGTTTGTCCTACAACCGAACTGAGGGAGGAATTCCTCTTTGGACGTGGGAGGATGGAACAGCTGCCAGTTACGACATAACGAGAAGGTTGCGGAACGTTCGGAAATCTTTACTGAGGTTAGGTTCTGTCAAATGCATACATGCTGCGACTGTTAGTCAGGCGCAAAGTACATTGTTACCGCAAAAGTTTATTTGCTGCTGGAGTAGCATTTCTTCTAATTACAGATATATATCACGGTGATGTATTTGAATGTATAAACCAAGTTGAAAATAATTAATTTTGAAAATAATTTTCTTCGTGGATTCTCGCGTAATGGGAGAGCAGACGTTATATTTTCTGAACATGCCTTTTTCAGGCGTAGTTAGTCGGGCAACATGCTGAGCACATAAGGTAGTTTTTTGTATGCATATAGGAGCTTAAGCACTGAGAGCAAGTTGGTATGAATATTAAGTTTGCAAAGGTGTGTCATAGAAATACAGTATAAAGCAATAGGTCACCAAGTCTTGCCCATATCATGAGATGAGCACCTGAGCGTTTCTGTAAAAATAAAGCGATTACCTGAAATCATTTTATAGAACTTCAGTGTAAATAAAGCAAAGTAGTATTTTTAATTGCCTTTACGCATAGCGTTCAGCTGTCTGACCTAAATCTGCTAAATTTTTCTGAAGTATATATTCAGTCAGTATAGTCTAAGCGCAGCACAGAGATGTGCAACCTCACAACAAAGCAATGCGGTTGTTTAAAACCTGAACTGCCGGACGAACAAAAACAAATTTCAGCAGTAATTGCTGTTGCATTCAAAATTGATTTAAATCAGTCAATATTCGGATATATGCCTTTACAAGTTGCTAGCATAATTTAATGAAAATTTAAAAAAGACAGGAATCTCTTCCACTTTTAAATAGTTTAATGATTTTTTCTTCAGCAATGTTGATAAGGGCAATTACGAAGAAGGTCATAAGTTGCTAGACAAAAGTCACTAGACCACTGTTTCTCAAACTTTTCCGTTCCGCGGACCCCAAGTCGTATGTATATATTTTCGTGGACACCCGAATTACTCCAATCTAAACAAGGAATAAAACAGCAGATGGCCTACACATGAACGAAATACGCAAGTATTTTATTCAAGTCAAAGCACGTGCAAAGTTTTAGCAGAAAATTCAGTGGAGTGTGTGGACTATTGCATCTTAAAGGTAGTACTGGAATTACCTGGTTCTGCGTAGAGGTGTGTGTCAGACTGCAGTTGTGGTGTGATTAAGCTGAATAATGGCCCAAATGGGCGATTAAAAACTAGCGGATTTTCTTGATTCGATTTTGGTCTACAGACCGCCTAAAACACATTCATGGATCCCTAAGGGGTTCATGAACCTTTAGGAACCCCAGCACTGCAACGTCATTTGTGTGTGTAGAATGAAACAAACTTGAGACGGACTAATCCGCCCATTCTCATCTTCATTTCCTCCTGTTCTCTCTCAAAACATGTGAAGAATAACACGTTAAGTGCCGGAAGTCTTGCAAGGGTTTGAGTAGTTTAGTAAAGAACTCGGTGGTGGTGTTGCCCAATTTGGGACTACTCCTTATCAACCCATGCCTAAAAGATAGACACACAGGCATAAATTGATCTTTAAAATTGGGGTCTCCAAACTACTGCCCGCGGGCCAAATCCGGCCGCGAAGCAATTTCATCCGGCCCGCGAAGCCATTTTTTCAGTAATGAAAAATAAAATATTTGCAAAAAATTTGTTGATTTGCTAGATTGTAGCATATCCCGAAACAATCTCATTACGTAAGACGTCCGGCCCTCGAACTGTTGTGTAATACCTCAGTGGCTCTCGGACAAAAAGTTTGGTGACCCTTGCGTTAAAATATCAAACTATTGTCTTTGCAAGTCAGTTCTGCCCAGCTTTCACTGTATAAGTTTACCTCAATTCAGACCAAAAGCATTCCTCTGAAGGTCAAAAGTGTGATGTGATGCGCTGTTCACCTCAGCGGTGAAACTTCGNAGAGAAGATGCTCGTATCTTAACGACCTGCGGTCTCCCGCGTCAGCAAGTGCCTCAGATAAAATCTCGACGAAAAGTTTTCCAGAGAGAATCGATGTGTATCGCGCGTGGTTGCAGAGACAAACTCTGCCTGACATGGTAAAAGCATGTTCAGCAATAGTTCAATTCGATAAGTTACAAGCAGTGATCTCGTGCTGATCAACACGAATGAATCTTTTTACGCTTAGCCTTTGTAAAAACACAAACCCAAAGCCTGTCGGCGAAATAAACACTAAAAAGTAGAAACTGGTTAAGAAATGCGAATTACCATTAAATGGAATCCCTTAATATTTTAAAGGAAAGAAACATAGACTTCAAGGCTACGATTCTTCTTCATAGCATTTAGAATGCTGTAAAGACTTATTTACCTTATTAGATGCGATTTGTATAACAAAACACCAAATTAATTTTAAATGAAGCTTTTGAAAAATACCCCGAGGCTTTCAACCCAACCCACAAAAACAGAGGAGATTGAAATGCAATTTAATTACAGAAGTTCGCACAAGTAGCGCTGCTGAAAGAAATCTTTAGTTTTGAAAAACTACTAAGCGCTTAATCGAAAAATACAAAAAGCGTTTTTTGTTTGCGTCACTGACCACGGAAACAGCTAGTGGACTGAGTAAATCGAAAAAAACGTTGGAGAGATATTGCAAGAACATGGTGCTGGGCCGGTGTGCGTGGTATTAGTTACAAAGCTAACTCTTTGAGGGCAGCTATCAGAAAATCTCGCCGAGGACCGCCTTATCTATCACTTGGACTTTTATTTTTATCACAAACACGAACTGCTTGTTGCGAAAACAAGCAGCGGCCGACATGACTTTTGGAAACTGGTGACATAAAGTCCCAATCCATCCTGTTTAGCGCTGACAGAATAAATGTCGTGATGGGCCAATTTTCAATTATTTTGTATTGCAAAGACCCTCGGGCAAAGTCGCGTTTCACAATGATCATGACGTTTTTCCCTCACCTCAATTGCAGGGCAGGTAATCGTATTCAAAATGGTCATGTTTTGTTGGCTACGTAGGGCGCCGGGTAATCTGACATATGAACAGTCCGTTTGTCAATTCTGTCTCAAATTAGCCACCCACTTGACAAAATCAAAACCTTGAAGAAAAACGATGCGCTGCCCGGTCATTTGCCGATAAGTTCGTTGCTTTCTAACGTATGTTTCCCTGACCAGCTACCGGCCTTTTTTCGTCCTGATGACAGCGGGACTCCTAATTCGTAGATATGTTTTCGATTCAAGTGTTGTTATAAGACCGGCAATTTTGTCGCTGCCCAGCAAAGCCTCGATTACGCCTCTTCAAATGTTTCTCGCTCACACCTCCAGACACAGACGTTTGACTAAATAAGCAGCGCGCTAAGTCAATGGGAGTTCAGATGTGACGATAGCTGAGGCGAAATTCCACCCAGACTAGCCCAGTGCCAACTGTTAAGTTTTGTCATTCGATCTCAAATTTATTATGGAAAACAGATCATGGTTTTGTTTCAACAAACAAGCACGTTAAAGTTGCAAACAAATCAAATCAACCTTTCTCTAGCTGGTCATAGACGAAAACAGTTATTGCGCTTTGTTCTTTATACTAACTGTGATTGAATAGCAACCAGTACCCCAAACAAAATCTTTATTTTTTCTGAAAAACGTATCGTCGTTATTCCATTATGACCGTTCTGTGGAGTAACCGCTTATCTCTCGAATCAGGGCAGTAACTTAAACCGGTTCAAAAATGCCACTGCAACCAAAATTGGTGTCTAAAATGTGCTCAATCGAACAAAACTTTATCACGATTGCATGTTTGATGATGTCTGAATATGATGAGGTTTACCTTGTTTTACCAATCAGCTTCTAACAACATTTTAAAGATGATGCAAGCTTCTGTCAATATTTCAGCATCACCACCGGAGACGAAAATTCCGGCCCGCTGGAACGGGTCGCAATCAGCAAAGACTACCAGGGAACTCACTGGAAACAAGAACCTTGCACAGCAAAAAACAGCTCGGAGAGAACACCCCGTCACAAGTACATTTGCGAGTTGTGAGTACCGTTTTCTGTTAGCTTGAATACAATGTCTGTGTCTTTCTGCAGTTGGCTGAAAGTGGTTGTGATAACCCAGCAGTAAAACAGTTAAAATCGTTAACCCTTGACATTGTTACATTTTTCAGTTGTGTTACATTTTTCATTTTTTTTACGCAGTGTTACATTTTTCAGTTTTTTTACTTTAGAAGTTTGTCCTGAGAATTCGATCTATTTTTTGCAGCACGATGTTCAAAGTGAACATTCAACCCGTTATAACTCGCGAACCATCAACAGCCATCAGCGGTAAAAGAGTTGCCCGGGCAGGACTCGCTTGAAAGTAAAGGCTGCACAGTCTTAAGTGCAAACATCTGTTAGATCTCGATGCCCTATATCAAGTCTGGATTGTTCCTTTTTCTAGTAAAAATTTTCAATCGTTCTTTTCCCGTCAGTTATTCAACAAATGACCCTCCATTTGTGCAAATGTTTATACTCTATTCGTTTCGCAAAGATCTCCTAATTACGTACGAAAAATACGATGTAGCTATGCCTGCGTTTCTGCTTTATGCTAAAGCTTGTTTATTTCGAATGTCCTAAATTATTTTAACCATGCAGTTCCGGGGAAGAATGAAATTATTTCACTAATCCTGTTTACGGCGTCCAGCTGTATACGTTAGCATTAGCAAGGTTAAATGAGCACGCCCTGATTCGGTGTAAAATCCGTGGGCTTACTCTAGGCAGCTTTTCTGATATAAACTGTCTCTGTCAACGAAAAACCTCACGTCACAACCTGCGACATCGTGAACCTGCCTTTCTCCTAAGTATCCACTTTGTGTGTCACCTCCGACTTGAAAGCGCTCTGTTCAAGAGCATTGGGTTTTAAAATCTACTCAGCCAACTGGGAGTAAATTTTCAAAAGAACCCGAATTCGGGTTAAAATTTGTTGCACAGGCTGCATGCACAAGTGCTGTCCGGTTAGTGTATTGTTGTCTAGCCGAGAACGAATAATGAAAACTATCAAAGTTTTGTGACGCTCTGTCTACGCACTTAAAAAAAAACTTTTTTTGCGGCCAACAACAATCGAGTTTTGTCGCATTTATGTTTTTACAAGCACATAAACAGCGCTAAAAGCAATAGTGTTATCAAATAGCAGTTTTCCAGAACCTACACTTGTTGTGCCTTGCGGTAAACGTAATAAAACATGCGATGCAATTTCCTGCTGCGCTGTGACCATACCAACTTGGGCACAAATCCTTTGCTTTAAGACCTTGAGCTTAAATCAAACGTACGGTCAGTGATGTTGAGAGACGCCTCTACAAATATATCTTTGGCTGAAATTTCGCTTCCTGCAAAAATCGATCCGAAACTGTAACAGTAAGCTCGCTGTCAAAATTCTTTTCCAGCATACACATTCACTACTACATAACTTTGTCAAAAAAATGGAAAAATGTCTGTGCTGCTGTTAAAAAAAGCACACTCTCTTTGAAATACAAATTGTAGTGATCGATTCCTATTGCATACGAGCAGTAAGATTTTTACAAGCTAAAATGCTTAACTGTTCATGCAGCAATCGTTTAGCCCGTGTGCTAAAGTTTACAAAGGTTTCAAACTATAATTGCTACAGTCTATTGCTATTATTGCCATGCTTTTATCTGGCCTTTACCAGCACATTAGCGCATGCTGTGGGGATGTTGTTAAAGATAATGGCGCAATAGTGACGCGTCATGAAAGCAAACAAAAGTGCAAAGCAGTGTTGAATAAGGTAGTATTTGTCTGCCAATAAACCCTTAAAGCATCAGCCAAACAAGGAAAACTAAAAAAAAACTGTTTGGATTGCTATAGGTGTTGGAAGGCAGCAAACAAACCCCTTCTCACGATCTTGTTCGATTAGTTGCAGACCAAAATAAATGATTTTTCAGCACGTAACCAAGCCTATCGTCCTGTCAATATCAATATTTCCTGATAATTCGGCAAGGTTAATGCTTTCCGTCAAAATGAATCAGAAGTTATCTGCAGCCTGTTTCGAAAGATTATAAAAAGGAGATCGGTGTTGATTTAGGAATTGAAGCCGCAGTAATATGGAAGATTGTAGCGAGAGAAAAAGAGGATCAATTGAAAGGCAAAGTTGCTGAACCACATTTCCAATCAGAAGTTACGGATTAAATCAAGAAGAACCCCACAACATTCGTGAATTGCTGCAAAACGTTTCCAGTGAATGTTTTAAGCCGGGGGGAAATTGCAACAGCAGAGCATAAGAAGCATGTCGAATTTGAATTGTTACGATGCTTCTGGAGCGCTTTCTTCTGTTTTCTCATCCTTTGTTGTTTCTTTATTGCTTTCCTGAGTGGAATCGTTTTTCTCTTCATCTGTGTTCCTCTTGGCAGTTGATGGTTCGCTTCTTGATTTGCCCTTTTGTTTCTTCTTCCGCTGTTTGGAGCAATAAAGAAACAGAGATGAAAATGTGGACAAACTGCAGCGAGCAGCGTAAACAAAAAGCTTGCTTTCTGGAGTCAACGAGAAAATGAGATTTTTAATGGTGAAATTTTAATAAAAACAAAGTCTACAGTACTATAACATTTAAATTTCCGGCAACTCTTTTTCCACTTGTTCAAATCTACAATACATTTTGCTTTGTTAATCAGAAACGGCGCGGTGAAAACAGGGCGAAGTGGCAACCTTTGGCTTGCAGCAACTGTTGCGAAGCTTAGAAGCAATTTTCTTTGAAACATAATACGCTACTTCACTTAGCTTTTGTAATCTTCCTGAGGTGTCTCAGTAAAGTGCTACGTGCTCCGATTATTTATGCAAATCGTTTTCTTAAAAAAATCAGTTTTGTGCACCCACTTGCAGGATTTTGACAAACTGTTTGCTTTTCCGCCTAACAATTTTCCAAGGGAGTAATCGCTTGCAGTATTGCAGTAACGTACCTGCTTCTCTATAACTTTCCACCAGTTTTTAGGGTATCTTCCAATGTTGTCCATCAGTTTCTCAGCACTTTGCCACTCTTGCTCCCACTTTGCATGGCTATATTCCGGTTCTCTCATTGTGATCCGATTCAAGATCTGCTGGTTTTCTCTCGTCACTCGCAACAGTTCTCGTTGGCGTTTCTCGCGGTTTAAGCTGAAGGTAAAAAAAGTAAAGCAGTGGTGTAGGAAGCGGGGATGCAAGGGGTGCAAGCGCACCCCCAAAAGTTTTGATTTGGTGAAAATCCGGGAAAAATCCCCAGAACTCTGGGCAAAATCTGTGAAAACCTTCGAAAAATCCCTAAAAATCTGGGTAAACTCCTAGAAAATACGAGCAAAATGGCGACCAACGTCTTTTCATTTGAAAAAAATGGCGGCCAATATGGTCTTCATGAGAAAATATTCGCACAAAAAGTGGTCCAAAATTTTTTCGGGCAAGTTTGGGGAAAGTCGGATAAAATTCCTTTTCACCCCCAAACATTTGCTTGCTCCTACACCTGTGAAGTAAAGAATCTGTTGCATTCGACTGGTTAGAGTTATTTTAGACAATCTTACTCAAACGAGAAAAATCTTATTGAGCTTTCGTTGCAATTTTTTTACTTTTTATTCATCAATAGATATTTGCAGCAGAAAGTGCGAATTGGAAAAATTGCGGCATCACATGGGTTTAAATCTTTCTACTACTGTAGGTCTGCAAATTGTATGAAATCGATCTAATTCATCGGCGAGCGACGCGGAAATAATTCTGATATCTTTCCATGTTTTCCTGACGAAACAAACAAAGGATTGAAAAAAAACTTAAAATCTGTTGCGTTTGATCAATTTCAATATGCAACAAAAGCTGAAGTTACTCATTGGTTGCCTACATACATAACAAAGACAAACTCTTATAAAAGCTTTTCACTAGGAAAGTAACCGAAAACACGCCCTCCGTATCGGACAATGCTTTGCAATTGAAATCTATTTCTTTATCATGGCTACCACTTGTGCTATTTTCGTTTTATATTCAGATGAACACCCTGAGCATTAGAATCAAATCGCAGCAGTAGGAAAGATGAATTGAAACATTGAAAAACGAAGAGTGAAAAGAAGGGAGAGAAGGAAAAAATTAAAGAAAAAACAATAACTCAAAGTTTCAAAACTATACACAGTACACAAATTTAATGCTTGGTTTTATAAAACATGATTTGCTACAGCATAAGTGCGTGAAGATCGTGGCATATGTATATAGATGTATTTTGTAGAGCAGGGGTAGGCAAATAATTTGGCTCAGGGACCGCTTTGAGAAAACCGCGTTTAGCGGAGGACCGTATAAAAATTTGGTCGTAATAAGACAAAAACACCAACGGCACACAGATAAAGTTTTAATATAATTGTTCTTGTGCAAATGCACTTCATCCAGGGCCAGAAATTCAATTTGACAAATCTAACCTCACGCACTTCAGATTTAAAGATATGTGCTGAAAATGCCACTGAAAACGTTGTGACGGGCCACATGTGGCCCGCGGGCCGCTAATTGCCTACCCCTGTTGTAGAGCAATGCAAGTTTTCACGGTATAATTTCTGAGCTTGGCATAATCTTAAAAGCATCACAAGCTTAATCTGTTTGTATATCATGCGAGTTTTGGAAATAAAATTAAGTAAATAAATCAACAACACGTTTGCAGGACAGCAGTTAATTTTTGTAAACTTCTTGCAGAAAATGACGTTAACCGAAAAGAGCAAATTTCCTCAGTCCACAACAAATAAAAATCTAGGAACAAGCACTTGCAGAAACGATCCAGCGTAATATGGAGTTTCTGCAGAAAAGCTGATAAGTACTTAGTATTTAAATGAAAAAAGCAATCGCAGAAGATTCAGTAATTTTTTGTAACTTTCAACGTTACCGAAATACTGCCATGATGCATTTGTGTTGTACGGATTTGAAAGTGAAGAGAATCACTGGAAACAAGAAGTGCAAAACAGCCTGCTGTGCATTAAAATTTAAGGCTGTCCAACAAGCTGCAGTTGCGCTGGAAAAAGATCCACTGGCAAGTGTTTAAAAAGTTCATAAAAACAAAAGTCAGGGCTTGTATGACACAGGGTGACACAAAACACAGAACTCATTAACACAAGGTGACCCAAGACAACCATAGCATGCAGGGTAACCCAAAAAACAAAACCTATTATAACCGTTATGTTGTAGCATCAGCAACAAAATACACAAGTCATTTATCACAGAAATATCCGATATGGTGCTTTTCTAAGACGTTTCAGAGCAGGGGTTACATATTTTTTGTCGGAGGGCCACATAACCTGTTACACAACAGTTTGAGGATCGGTCATTTTCCGTAATGTCATTATTTCGGGATATGTTACATTCTACAAAATTAACAAATCTTTCGAAAATATATTGTTTTTTAAAATTGACAAAATGGATGAAATGGCTTCGCAGGTCGGATTTAGCCAGCGGGCCTTAGTTTGGAGACTCCAGTTTTAGAGTCTAATACAGTGGTTCATAACTCTCCAATCCTGAGTACTCCTTTTTTTGAAGATATTGCCTTGGGGACCAAAAACAAAACACTTTGGAACTCCTTGCGGTTAACCACACGTTTTTCTCTGTGAACACCTAAGAGCCTCTGGAAACCCCGAGGGGTTCCTTGGGACCCAGTTAAGAAACACTGGTGTAAACACTGGTGTAATAGGTCTGATTACAACATAAAAGCTCACAACCAGTAGTGAGAAGAGTAAAATCTTTGCAAATGATCGAAATACCATTTTGAACTTCTTTAATTTATAGTAGATGAATTTTGTCGTCGGTATATGACAGGCTTGCTTTTTGACAAAAAGATATCAGGCTGAATCTTGGAAAGTCTCTCATTGGTCAATTAAAGCTTCTTGGCTTTTGGTCTACATTCTCTTTTATTGGAAATTTGTGTGTGCTGCCCGCTAAAGCAGTCTCACATTTTCATGAATAACAAGGAAAACCACAGGTCACCTGCCAGTTATGGCAGTCTGTTGCCAAGTATCACGAGACAACTGGCATATATTGGCACAGTTTGATAATTTCAACAAGGTAAGGAAGAACAGCAGCGGCGGTTTATTCTGTCTGTTACGGTGTATCGATCTTTAGCGATTGGATTTTTTTTCCTTGCAGAACTGATTTGATACGATTCCAAATTATACATTTTTTTCATTCTTACCTTTTATACGCATAATCGTTTCTGTTGTCTACTCTTCCTCTTGTTCTCATAACCAGGCTCATCTTTTCCAGTAAGATTCGGTTGTCCCTTTCAATGGTGCTCATTCTTTCTTCTTCAAGCTGAAGCTTCTTCAGTTTGAGATGCATGTGGACGTATGTCTGAGGGGCCTTTGTGTCGACGATGGAACGAGCGGACCTAACCTGTGAGCAGATGCAGATTCTCTACGCCAAGATTGAATTCAACAATTTCATGAGTACTGGCAACTGCAGCATAAGTTGTAAACAATTCTGCTTTATTCAACTGTTACGCTCTTATACAATACCTGCAAGTTGCGAAACTAGGTATTATTTGTAAGGAAAAGGGTTTAACCATCTTCGCAGCTGTGTTTTGCGCATTTGAAAGAATACAGTTGATTTCTTTGCTAATTTCTTATCTAATAAAAGTTGCACAAACACGAACAGCCATTTATGCAGTTTTTTCTACCTCACATTGTGAATATCGCTACTGAATGCTAAAATGATAAATCTGCGGCGTACGAGATTGCCGAAAATATTTCGTGCTGGAAAAATCCTGATGCACTTTTCAAAAACAGTCTCTTCAAAACTTTAGCTTACAATAGCGATACTATATAAGTTGGATTCTATTCTCTAACCGACTTCTGAAAAACATTTGTAGATTTTGCTTTGATATAAAAAAAAATATCTAAAAATTTTTCCTATCCAGATGTCTGGTGAATTCAAATTTCTGTATCAGAGTTCAAAACAGGAGTTCATTTTTTTTGTATCTTTAATAGTTACCCGCTAAATCTCTGATTGTTTGAATTCTACTTTCGAAGAGAAAAAACGTTTTGAATGTTACCAATGACTCATCTTTCTGCTTGTATTCTAAGTGTACAAAAGCTTACAACGGCTGGGCGGATATATGTTAAAGGTGCCAGTTAAAACGGTAAAGTGTTGATCGGACGCAGAACGACATGAATAGCCAGTTGTAAACCAAGTAGTTTTGTTTCATTGTTTGCACTTCCAGATGTGCGTTTCGTTTTATTTAAACATATCAGATAAGCAAATTCGCCAGGATTGTGCAAACGTTCATATAAACGTTTATATATGCCATCTAAACAGGTTCATGGTTCAATCACATTGATATGAAAAGAAAAATACATTTAATATCTTGCTAGGTGGTTGCAATATGCGCTGGGGTACATTTGATAGTTTGGTGTTCAACAACTTCCGAGTAAAACAAAATATTCTCAAGTGTTACCATGTGCTCGGTAAGAATTTAGCTTGTTATCAAATTCGCATCGACAGAAATTAGGCTGGCTAAATTTATAAATCTTGTTTATAATAACCAACAAATATACAGCTGTATCAAAAGTGGGTCAGTCTGGGGGAGATACTTGTGCGAAGCCGAATGACAGCCTGAAACTGAAATGCACTTTTAACGCCCACAGTGTTTACTTAGCTGCTGGCTTGCTTAAGCTGTTTGAAAGGACTCAGCTTAGCAGTTAGCATATGGATAAACAACCGCTTAAAAATACTTTCGCTAGGATATTCATCATTTTCCTGTTTCTTAGCAGTGAACAGTAACCAATTTTTGAAAGCATAGTTTGATGCCAAAAAATTTTATTTTTGTATGACTTGTCTAATTGGCTTATGAGAAGCATACCCATGGCTGTACGCCATATATTTTTATCTTTTGAAGGTAATTCGGATTTTACTGCCATCATACAACACATGAATAACCACCCAGAGCATTTTTAAACAGTCAGTTATTGCCAGATCAAGCTGATTCTTCAAGTCAAGACATGATTGTTGTGCTGAAAGTAGATAACAGTTGATTCATTTTGTAACAGCAGTGAAACAATCAGCTCGCCGAAGCAGTCATTTAATCAGGCCCTGCCTATATTCAATAATTATCGGATTGCAAAAGCATGGGTGAGAGTGAGACACACACCATGAAGTCAAATTAGAAAAAAATGGCCCATTGTAAGTTAAAACAGCAGAAACTATTTTGTAAGCCACTGGCCTGCCTCGCAGTCGCATGAGAGTCAATATTCAGCAGTTAGTTGCAATTTTACTTGAAAAGGAAACGTATTTAGTGATTAAGATTTAATTTTATCAGGTATACAGTGCCAAACAACAGGTCCTACATATTGCAACTTTTTTTGCTATAACCACGTTTATGACAAAATTTCCTGATATAATTGTTGCTATGCGCTATGATCATGTATGCTAAACAATTTTATTCATGTATGCTGAACAAAATATTAAAGGAAGGAGAATGCTACTGGTATTATACTGGAACATAAACGTTACCAATTTAAATTGGTACAAATCACAAGCTTCAAAATTTCTAATTTAAAAAATATCGTTTGCACTTGATCTTTCATTGGTAAAAGTCTTATTTCAAAATTCGACTTTGTAGCATTTGTATTGCTGGTTGGATAGCAGTTTTATATAGGCTCGTCCCCGGACAATTATACAGTACTGTGAAGGGGAATTAAGAAGACTGAAACAGATTAAACGCTATGTTTCCAGGTCAACTAAATGTCTAAGTTTACACACAATACCGCAAAGTTGAGAAAGATTTCGACAGAGGCTAATGATTTATGGAATCAGTGATAGTTTATTGTCAATTATAAAACGATTGATACTTGATACCGTCGGTTTGGTGTATTTTAGCATTGTTCATACAAATGTCACAAAGGAAGTTGTAAGACCGGTTGGTTAATATCATACAAGCTGTTTTATTATAGTTTGTAATTAGTCTGTTGGACCTCATCCAAATATCTACAGTGTCAAGCTCATGTTGAACATTAGTTTGTAAAGATTTAATATCTTTATGAGATACGTGCAATATAATGCCATTCGCAAAAAGTTTAATATGAAATTTGGAGGCATTAGGAAGGCCATTGCCGCAAATCAGATATAATAAAGGACACATACCACTGAACCTTGATGAACACCACACTATATTTTATAAAAGTCTGGTGAATAAATGTTTTACTTTAGTGTAAGCAGTGTGAACGATTGGTTAGACAAGATTTGAGAAGAATTTTGCATATCTCTACTACCATAGCACGTCAATTTGCGCAGTAATATCGTGGTCAACAGCACCAAAAGGCTTTCGAGAAAAATTCATCATGTGCTCTTACCACTATCCGTGCTTTCTAAAATATCTTTCACAAATGGCAGATACAGCTAATTCTGTTGATGAATTGTTTCGAACTTCGTACTGGAAGTTTGTAAGAAGATTAGTTTTATTAGAAAATTGCTTAGCATATCATAGCAATTTTTTCAAAAAATGTTGCTACCGTTGGAAAATAGATATTGGTCTGCATTGAATGGGTGTGGTGGAAGGAGACAGACATTTTGGAACTGGAACTACTTGCAAAAATTTTAAATAATCAGGATTTTCACCAAACTTCATACTCTGTTGAATAACGCTGCACGTATTGAGACGACAGTGCCTTTGGCCAGCTTTGAGAAACTCGCTGAGATGCCATCAATTCCAGTACGTAAATGAAGGTTTTTAAGATTGGTTATACGAGCAATGATTTCTTCTGTACAAATGCCATCAAGAACAAAAGATTTTGAGATGGATTTCTTGAATGTAGTGAATGCTGCATTGGTAGGAGAAAACCTGTTGGCCATAGATCTTCCACCGTAAGAAAAATATTCACTGAGAATATTATTTATAAGTATTGGCCAGCTCGTTTGTGTGCCATCGCTTATTTTCAAATTACTAATATCTGAAGACTGATTTAGTTGCGCAGACTAGGCTATAAACCATCGATTGTTTTCCATGTTTTCTTTCAGTCATTTATGTCACTTTGAAATAGCGCAAAGTAGTACTGTTGCTTGGATATATTTCGTAGTCACGTAAGTCTATTAGTGTATCTTTTGTACTGGGCGATAAATTTGGCCCCGTTGCATTGGTAACATTTCCTGATCATTTTGTTTTAATTCTGCATAGTAACAACTCCTGTTGTCCACGATTTTGCTTGAAGTTGTTTTTCTCGTTGCGATCATTTTCTTAGTGGACATTTTTTCTTTGCTCTGATAAACTCATTACCCAAAAATTGACTGGTTCCCGCTGCTGATGGCGTCATGTTGTGCAAATAAGCGAGGGGCTCTAGTACTGAAGCAAAAACACACCGCAAAACGTCATTTGTGATCAGCAGAGCGGAAAACAACACAGCCCTTCACTTTGTCGTGAACAGGAGTGTCAGGGCAATTTGGCGCAGGGTTGCCTCAGGAAATAAAGGCGTTTATCCCGCAATCCTAAGTTGAACATTGCTTTCGAGTCCTAAATTGCTGATCAACGATGATTCCAGTAAAAAAGCTTGAATTTGTGCCAAAACTTCTCCAATTTTAAAAAATGCCCAATGTTACCAGATATCTTCGTATGAGAACTCAATATTACTTACGTCGAACCCAGGAACAAAACAACAGAAATTTAAGCGAATTTCTGGCCAAAAATTACCTGCTTTTCAACAAAATCATCAGCAAGCACTACTTTCTCAATAAGTTTAACACCAATCTTCTCACGCATTGCCAATCTAATTTCCAAGCTATGACAAAATGTTACATTTTTAATCAAGGAGATTATCTTCGTCTTCGTCCATTAAAACACAAACGAAAAAAACATTTTGGTATATCTCTCTGCAGAGACTTCTGCTCTGTTGGGTCTTGTATAAATCAACAGTTCCGAACAACGATGCGTGGAGCCTTATTTTGCACGAACCCAGCTCAGCAAACGCAATGTATCAAAACGAAAGGTTAAAGCAACATGGAAATCGGAATTATTTTGCAATAGACACAGTTATACTGCATAATTTTTACTTCTCTTTTGTATGTATGGATATTTTATTTATATATATATTAATACATGCTGGTGTTTCTTGTACGTCGCTTATTGTTCATAAACGTACCCGGCAAATATAATTGATATCAAAGCAAACTTGACATTAAATTTTGCATATACATTTGGCAGGGCGTTATTGGAGCGAAATAATGATTTTTGGTGCTCGAAACGTTTCACTATTACTTTTTCGCTAAAAGAAAGGCATTTTTTTACTTTCACATCTTGAAGTTCACAGCAATTTGCAAAAGTCATTTTTACCTAAGGAACTTTGAAATCGAATAAAGATTTAATGCGTTTATTGAAACTAAAGTAGAACTTACCTTCCTACGATGTTCATTGTAGTACGTTGTATCCCACCTTTGCTGAAGCAGCTTGTTGTGGGTAGGCAGAATCGGTTCGTAAGCTCGATGCATTATTTCTCTTGATCTTCGTCTGATCAGCAGCGCGTTGACAGGCAACTTACACTAATTTGTAGAAATTAGGACTGTTTGTAAAAATGTAACACGGAACTTTTCTGATTTGCGCCTATTACCCACCTGCAGGGTTCTATTCGTAGAAAACAGTTATGGGAGACACTGTAACAATGCCCGACAACGAAGCATACGCATAGCCTGTATTGTTAAATCCCTTCCGCGTGCTGTACCTAACAACAGGCCATCAACTCTGCGCCCTCAAGCGAATCGGCAAACAATGGGGTCGCTATGTCAACAGCCTATCGAGTTTCTCCGGCATTGGCCACTCATATATAAACCGGTCTCATTATTGGCTACGTAGTAGCAATATTTACTGTGCACTACTTTGCAGTCTACGTATCCACGAGCACAATCTATCGCAAAACAACAGACAAGAATAACTCTTTTGGCTGCTTTTCTTTCTAGAGGTATTAAAATAAGAGATCCCGAAAGCAACAGACATTCAATAAGAGTTTGTAATGACGTAATGAAAGCTTGTTTGAAGTCTGAAATTCCACTGGAAAAAAAACAATGTTCCAAGCTTGGTATTATTGCATGAGTTATTTCAGATTTCAAAGTTTGGTGAAACAAACCTTCCATTGGTATTTTTGTGGGCTTAGTTTTGTGCTGAATGGGCATTTTGACTACGGGTTTCAGTATGGCGGCGATCAATTCTTAAACTTTCTGTTTAAGAATAAAAAATAGTAGAAATATTATGTAGCAGGTTCCAAAAAATTGCTACATAATAATTCTACTATTCAGGGCCGCAACCACCTGATATTTTTGGGGAGTCAAACTGATTGCAACTTGCAGTTTTTACCTAACAACTAAAAAAGTTTCAGGCGCTTGCAAAAGGTTTTTGAAAATTTCTGGGGGCAGGGCCTAGTTGCCCCTTGGTTGCGGGCCTGTTTCGACTTACATTTATAGACGAAAAAGCGTCAGCAGGAAAAACACATAGAAAACACTATTGATCACTTTTATTGCTTCAGCATTTACTCTGACGTTAAAGCATAACAATTCCTTGCCACGCCAATAAAGATTTGTCATTTTTCATGTATTTTAGCAGTTTGTTCTGCATTACTAAGGGATTTATTGAGGAAGTCCCGGGAAACGTTAGCCTCCAACTCTTTTGAAAGGGCAAGATTGTGTACATAGGCATGCTTTTACCCTCTGTGTCTTTTGTTTTTTGATGTTGTTCTATGTTACTAACTTCTGTCTTACGCTCAAATTATTACATTTTGTCGCCTCATTCATCCATTTCACATGAAACGCCTTCAACTTAGTGTTGCTTGATACCAACAACAGGGCTGGCTGCAGGGGCGTAACGAGGTTAGATGGCGCCGAAGCAAGTTTGGCGCCCTCATGTTCGAACCTGAGGTCTTTCGGAAGCAAATGTACTGTATTGAAGAAAGTACTTGTAACGTTGTTGGGACTTCTCGGCGCCCCTCGCAGTGATTCGACGCCCGGGGAATCGTGTCCTCCTTCTCCTTGCCCCCCTCGTTGCACCCCTGACTGGCTGAGCAGTTGACCATAACGTCTTTCGCCAACCCTTTGTGTCTCAAATACAGTATGTAGTTCACAGCAATATGCAGATTTCCTAAGTCCTCAATTGTTTTTCTCATTTTGTTTTTTATTAACGTACAATTAGCTTTTCTGCCCTGCGGCGTTTTACTTTTTCTATTGTATTTCTGTTCCGTCGTGGCTTGAGTCACAAAAATGCACAAATAAAGCTACCTACTTCATTTGGCACCAACGCATACTCGCCTTTAGTGTCACTCTTAAAATAATATCCCTGCGGATATAGCTTCCAAAAATGTTGTTTTTCGCGAGTCACATCATCATTTTCATTGGCAATCCTTGTTGTTTTGACAAAATACCGCTGGCTTTTGCTGTGTGTGCTTTTTCACCAGAAATTTACTTTTCCAATTGTTAAATTCTGAAGTTCTTGTTGTCATGTTATTCCATGCTGGACTGAAGATACCCAGTTTAGCTTCAATTTTAACAGAGGAGAATTTACTTTACTTTCATGTTTTCATAAAGCTGTTACGAGTTCACCTGATACAATCTGCAAATTGAGCTAATATCAGTGACGTCAAGATATGAATATCGACCAACTGTCAAGACATGCTCAATGAGCAAGTCATCAATAGAGGTGAGCCTGAATGTGAAGAGGGCAACATTACATCCTTATTGCTATCCACAAGTTTTTTTCGGATGAAATCTTAGGTACTGATAATAGTTAGAATCTTGAATGGAGTTTTATTAAATTGCACAAAAGTTGAGAGACACGAAACTTCAAGATTTTGAAAAACAATACAAACAAACATACGAAAATATACCTACTGGTAGCTCATGTTTTTACATAATTTTTGAAGAATTTTGAACATAATTTGGGAAAATATTCTGAAACACAAGACTAATTTTACTTGGTTTGAGAATATTTCTTTGCATGCCGAACACAGGTATCATAAAAATCGAAAGATTCAGACAATCCAGCACGATACTGCAACAACGTAGTGACTGATGACTCTTGAAAGGCGAAATGCGAGCGTTAAAAATTTGCGAAGATATTTGAGTCTGTATCGGCTTTTCCTAAAAATTGTCGCAAACGCATCTTTCTTTTTTACATCTGCATGCTATACTACCGAATACATATTGCGTAACTAACATCCTGCTCTTTCGTTGCTGAAATTACAGGCAATTGAAAACTGCCTCTCATTCCACGAAGTGCGATCTTTGTCCTTTTTAAATGATTGTAAGAATTTCAAATTTTAGTCTTATCTAAAATCTTTTGCTTCCAAATTTTCTCTAGGTTTCAGAATGTAGTTACACGGTTTTGTGAGTTCCTGGCGTTCATGCTTATTCTGCCCCAACCGTGTAGAAATAGGGAACAAGGTTGGTCTTCAGAAGTAGTCGCTTCACTGCTGTTTATGAAAACCCACTTGTGCTTGTCGAAATTTCAAGAGCACTTCTCCATGAGAGTTTCATGTTTATTTTTTCTCGCAAGTTCACGTGGTCCTCCATGTTGATCTTGAACAACAGTTCGTAAAGCTTGCAAACGTCCTGACAAACCGAGATACAGGAGTAGTATTAGCATGCACTTCTTTGACATATTAGCATTACTTGCTACATTTTTGTTTGTAACACATTTTTAAGTTTTTTCCGTATCATTTCTCTACTTTCCATATCTTTTCGTTTGCTGTTAATGAATCTTTTTAAACGAATGACGTTTTTACGACCATCAAACAAAAAAGAGCGTTTTATTGAGCATAAATGATAGACAAGCAAAATAAGATGAATATTTACAGCAATGAGAACTCATAGGCTAAAAACCATAGGCGGATCCAAGGGGGGGCTAAGGGAGCTGAATCCCCCTAAATTTTTACAGATACGTTTTTTGATCGATGGTTCGCGACACAGAAACGTCCACTGGGTGATTTTTTGTATAGCCTTTATAAATAAATCATTTCTTGCACAGGGATAGGGACGAAAATATTAAATGCAAAGCTTATTTTGCTGAATTTGTGGAGTCCGTATGTGTATATTTCACTATAAATGAAACTTCTAATAAACAAGTTTTTATATAAAAATATGGTCCCAATCTTATACCATTACGTACGTTTTTACGTACAGTATTTACATCACGTATGCGTCATATGAACCGCACGTGCATAGGCGTAGCCAGGGGGGAAGGGGGCCGTGGCCCCTCCAAATTTTTAGAATATCTAGTCATGTTGTGCTTTATGGGTCAGTATCTCAAAAAAAATACTGTTGCTCACCTAAAATCAAACATTTTGACCCAACCAAAATTTTGGGCTGGCCATGCCACTGCGCGCGTAAGTATTTAACCTCTTGTTTCATTTGGGTAAGATTTTTGTGGACAAAAGATGAATAAGCAGCAGACTCAGAAACGTCGCTAGAAAGTTTTCAATAGGGGGATTTGCATTTGTGTGGGGGGGCTTGACATTCTAAAAATTGACAAAAACTCCACTGTTTCACAGTGTCTCATGTTTCAATTTGGGGACTTGAAGCTTTGTTTGGGGAGGCTAAGCCCACCAAAGCCCCCTCGTGGCGACGGGACTGAGCAGACTGTGGGCAAAAGTTGAATAAGCTGCAGATCATACTATTTTCTTCCTACAAACTTTTATGAATGAGTGCAGCTCATGTTATTACTGTAGTTAAGCGAAGGCATTAAAATTACGCTACAACGAACTTACAATGCAGTCAACTACAGACTATATAGGTTAGAGCACTCAGTGACCGCGTAAATTCCAAAGCAGCAAACCTAACCGTAAAACGTGGCCTACATGTCAGATAGGCTTAAAATGAAGCGCGCTGGATTAGCTGTAGGCTATGCTAAAGATGACGACCTATTAGCATCAGACATGCCAGCAGGGGTGTAGTGGGGTAGGAACGACGTTCCCACACCTTTTTGCACTAGTCACGTTACTTGAAGATTGAGATTTTTCATTTCAATTTTTACGAGTAGCTCCTGGAGCAGCATAAATGCATAAATGACAAGTTATCTCGTGTATAGCGCTGTAGCAATAAAGTGAAACAGGAAGATCCAGTGTGGAAATTCTTGTAGACGAATCAGCAGGGTCGGCGTTAGCAAGTGCGGGACCCTATTTGAAACACTTTTGCGGGGCCCCACTCAGTGGTGTGTAGAAATTTTTGAGGGGGGCATGGCGTAATGATAGAAATCGATGATATTACAAAGCGAGGCCCGAAAGGTTGACGCCAAGACCTCTCCAGCAGAGACTTCAATGGACAGCGCCGTTAAACCCAAAAAATCAAATAATTACAACCCTCATCAATACCTCCACTTTGGTCAGGCACCTCCCTGATCAGCAGGGAGTTACGAGTGTAGCACCCCAGAGCGGAGAGGTATGGAGTGTTGTGGTAGTGGATATCCAGAGCTGAAAAGTTTGCAGTAGTAACAAAAGATTCTATTTTTCCAGGCCAGGAATAATAGCCATGGTTGACCTTTGATGGTGTTTTTTGTATTCTTTTACAGTGAAACATAGAAAACTGTGTCCCATCACACTCGTTTCTGGGGAAAACTTCTATCATGATTGCAGGCGGTCCTATTTGGGCTACGTAGTTCGGGTTAGTCCCTGACATTCCGACTCATGACTTCTAAGTACCAGGATCATTTGTTCATCCATATTTTGAATTTTCTCGCTCGCATGCCTCATTAGATGCACATCTGACGAGGTTCCTTGTTTGTCAGAATCAACACGTTCGAAACGACTTGTATCACTTCCCGTACATCAACTTCCACTTTGAATGTCTGGCGTAACATGACCAGGCTATCTGCGTACGTTGTCACCATCTTCAATGTGGTCTGGCATTGAAGGTATACCCTCAGTGGTTAAAATACTTGTCAAACGCACCTTTATTTTTATGCTTCGGTCTGTTTATGCCTTAGCTTTAGGCCTCTTTTAGCTACCACGTAATATTTTCGGCCTACGTCTCTTGGTCTTTGACTCACAATATTTAGCTTAGTTGTAAACAAAACATATTCTTAAATAAATAGCCAAAATTCGACTGTGCAAATTACAAAATACCTGGCTGTCACTGTATAATTTACGCGTGGAAAGTGGTTACAGTGAAAAACACTTAATAGAGCACCGATTAAAGGAGTAGGCTACAAACCGCTTATTAGAGCAGGTTTTGAATATCCCGGAAAAGGTTAAACATTATTTTCTCCATTGACACTAAATAAATATATGAAATGATTGTAGATCTCCCAATAAGTTGAAATCTACTTTTTAATTTTTCAAAACAGGCAAGTACTGTAATAGCCTCAAACTTCCACAAAAGGTTTTCCATTTTCCACCTTTTCAGACTTTTTGCAACTTTAATTTGTTGGGCTATATCTCAGAAATTTCAGCGCCAGTCTGTAAGATTGATGCCAGAATCCTTGTTTGTTTCATGATGCAATTTTCACCACAAGAACATCATGAGACTTACTTTACTCGGACGAAATTGTCACTTTTGTTTGTAAATAGCTTGACTGATAGTAATTTTCTGTTACTTTTTGAGGAACCGTTATTTTTTGCACACCTGAAATAGTCATTCATAATTAAAACTAAGTTTATTTTAAACGTTTTCGCCAATATCAGGTTGCCTCATTAAATCTTTACGAGAGAGAAAATGAACAACGTTATTTAAAAGACTGACTGAGCAGCACACATTTCGAATTAAACGTTACCTTCAGAAAAAAAGTAGTACTAAATATTGAAATATCAGCATTCATCAACTATCCGAACCGTATTTTGCAGCAACTATTGAAACATGACCTGGCAAGTGCCAAATACGAACGCTTTTATAAATGAAACAGAAAACAGCTTAAAAACTTAAGCCCTCTCTGCCTTAGCGAGGTGCTATTGAAAAAAACTTGGCTGCTCACCACTGACAGCAATGACCATTCTTACTATAGAACTTTGATAAGGGCGTTAAAAACCGCGCAGTTCACTCGGATTTTAGTTGGCAACGGATACCACGCCTTCAAAATACTGTGGACCCTCAGGAAATTTCTTAAATTTTGACCTTGCTCACTACAAAGACTTTTTGAGAGACCGCAACTATATCATCTGAATACCGAGATGTTTGTAAATCAAGGTTTTGGTGTACTTTGATGCAGTGGCGGATCCAGACCAGACGTTTGGGGGGCCAGTCCAATAGGTGGGCGCCAAAAAGGTATTCACTTGCTTAAATACCAAATTTTGTCTGCGACAATCGTTGGGTATCACACAAAGGTGTTTGTCCTTTGGTAGGCCAAAAAGTAGCTATTTTTGTTGATCGAACTATGCGATTTTTCAGGGAATAACCACAGTTTGAAAGCACTTTATATCATTAATTCAGACAACGTTTATAACGGGCCCCAAACAGTGGGCCTCATTTTTCACAAGCTAGACATATCTCGTATATCTATAAAATGTATTTAAAAAGTATAAAAGCATGCTGCGCGCAAACGTTTGCCACTGTTTTGGCTATCCTTAGCAAAATCAGTCAAGAACAGTGTCTAAAACGCTTTCCCGATCTGGTTAGAAGTAGAACGGTTCTTCTTAGACTTGGAAGTGACAACTTATGTCTCACGATAGGACTCAAATAATAAGCTAAATGACGACCATGTTTCCAAGCGAAGTTTGTGCATTTACATGCATACGAAAAACTTATTTATTGCTGAAGCGACAATTCAAAAACAAAACTTGAATGAAAAGCATTTGCCAGGACACTACTCCC
>JGI24158J21664_10000444_pt1 | contig 37142 bp, 24 predicted proteins | sample Ectturendosymbi3_FD_21664 | JGI IMG/M metagenome (IMG submission 21664) | reverse complement strand
CATTTCGGATGGTGTATGAAGTAGCGTATGAGAAACCAGACGATGCACGCATTGAATTCTGTTGGAATTTGCTAAGATTCTCGTTAACTTTAAGAATGTTACCAAAACCTCGTAATAGCTATATGCATTTAACTGCAAAAAAACTTGGGCTGTCGACAACAAGCAATTTAAATCGCATAAAAACCATAGCAGTACACACAAAATCGCTGAACTTATGTTGCTTCATACGAAGCACTAGTGATTTAGACCTGTGCTGTTTCCAATATGTGTGTATTATCTGAATTTTAATGACTAAAGTATGGGATGGCGTTGTTTCGTGTGCGACTGTGTGTGCTATCTTTGGGTGGCCGGAAAGGTGTTTAGCGTGACTACGAGACACATCGCATAGGATATAGCTCGTATGTATACGCCTTTAGTCTATACTCATGTCTGCACGTCTATACTCAATAACAATGCGAAGATTTGAGAAGAGCCAGGAATCCGCAACGTAGAAAAAGTCGCACCTCGACTGTTGGTCGTTTCAGTGCGAAGGGTTGGCTACATTTTGTTTGTGTTGCGCTCATGTGGTTTTGGAAGTGGTGCCCAAGTTGAAGTGTGTCTAAAACATTTGTGCCTCCCGGAGTGGTTTGATTTATGCTTAATTTTTGTACTCGTCTATGTCGGTGCTCCAGAATTTTCGACTGTTGCTTGGTCATAATGGTATTTTTTTGGTCATAATGGTATTTTTTGTTGGTCATAATGGTATTTTTTGTTGGTCATAATGGTATTTTTTGTTGGTCATAGTGGTATTTTTTCTAGATATCAAAACATGTTCAAGCGAACTCATCCTTGCACGAAAAAGTAAGAGCGGCGCAAGTTGATGCCAGCACACTTGCTCATGAGTATCAGACTAAATTTCAGGAGCAACAGGTAAGTTGGATATTCGTGAGAGTTGGAAATCAAACCTACTGTAGATAAAAGAGCGGAGAGATTGATTGCAAATCGCATGCGTAGGTTTTCAAACATGTTTGGTGCACGTGGTTGAATGCAGTTCCACGTTCGGAGTTGATTAATGCAATCTATTTATATTTTTCTATGACCTGCTCTAAAATAACACTTGCCTCTTGCAAACAAACTAATTTGGATCATGGTGTTTACGATGAATTTTGCTGAGTATGCGCTTTTGTAAGGCGTAAGGAACTATAGTAGTTTGGTACAAAATGTTTCCAGATGCCTTTAAAAGTTTAAAGGAATAAACATTTTTAATGAACAAGTTTTGTGAAAAGATGCCAACCAGCGACGGTTATCATACCTCTTGTTTCAAGAATTCAAAGAAGTGAATTTTACCAGATTCATCAAAAAATGTACATTTTAAAATGGCTGTAATAGAGTCAAAATAGAAAGGGGTTTTGATCTTGTTTATCCATTATGATCCGGGAGCAATTTTTGTTTTCAGGCGATGTTCGTAACAAGTGTCTGTTTATGGGGATTGAGGGAAAATACGAGATTTTCGGTCATGCACTTGTGATTTTTGGGATACTGTAGTTTTCGGGTGAATTTTGAGATCAGTTGTTGGAGATGTCTACAGTTTACCGTGTATCGGCTTCGGTCTTCGCGAACTGACCGTTGATACGAACTCGATTTCGTTTAACGCAGTGCAAAGCAATTTGTCGGGTTCGGTCTGGAACAAACCTCGCTGTCAGGTCACTCCTCATCTAACGCGTTTAACGAGTTTCAGCTAAATGAGGCATTCCGTAATCTAATCAGATTTTTAACCAAACGGCGTACCACGTTAAACAGTTTTGAGTAAATATCGTCAAATCTTCTTATGTCATTCGACATGAACAAAAAAGAATAACACCAGTCAGGCACGGCAGTTATCTTTGAGCTAGGCCACCGAACATCGCCACAATATGCTTCTGCCATTCGACCACTGCTTTGTTGCTAGCATCCATACCCTCTTTGTGGTATTACGCCTCTTTGGCACTGTTTATTTTTCGCTGAAACATTTCGGTCCTTTTTAGGTGAGACATTTTGGTCACTGAAATATTTCGGTGATATGTTTCACAGTTGTATTAAAACTCGGCAAAAAAGTGTTGTTTAGCCTATATTTTCAAATATTCTGACCGAAATAACTTAGTTTTTTTTCGGTCATTTCAAAAACGATTAGGTCTACGACCAAAAAACGGCCCAAAATAGCTTTGGCAAAGTTTCATACCTATACTACAGATTTACAGTCACCCTGGTCTTTTCTTCATGCCAACTTTGCATCAGTGGTTGTCGTTACGAGTACGTTGACTTGACGTTCACAAAAATCGCGTTGCTGAAGTTCCTAAACTTTCAGTGCCTTAAAGTAGGAACTTACGGAATTGTTCTAGATCTTGTGACATTGCTCATATTGAAAAGGAAGGTAAAAGGAGAGCCTACACGCTAAGACATCCTCTTCTTGGGTGAAATCAGAACACCAGTAAAAATCATTACGCTTACGAAAATATATCCAGGTACCAGCATGCAATCAATTCCTTCGCCCCATATGCAGAAAAGTGATCGAACTGGGGGTCAACATTGGCTGAAGTCTAGTTTGTTGTTGCAAACAACTCCATGCGTGCCCGATTCTTGGGAATACCACGTCGGGAAGTGTGAAATAATATGCCATGTCTGCCGGCAGCGAACTGTTACCACATTGATTTTCAGACGAGCTTCTTACTGAAAATGCGAATTCTCAAATTCTGAACAGTTTTTTTTTTGAGTAGAAAATTCTGCCCAAGCAGCTCTTGAAGTTTCGACATTTTTGAGCGTATTGCCAGGCCGAATCACGAGGCAAATCGGGTACAAGTGCCTGTTGTTTATTCAACGTTTTTCAAGTATCACCGCGAATCATTTAAAGTTAAATCTTCTTAGTAGCTCCGTTCGACTAACAGAAACGTTACTAGCGTGAAAATACTTGCGCGAGTTTACGCTGATTCACAGCTTGGTCGACGTTAAACTCATCGAGCAGCGTAGCCAGTGATGTCCTGTTGAGAACTGTGATGTTCTGTGAATAATAGCCTGACAAAGCTTGAGATTTTTACCGAAATAAACAAGCCAATTCTTCATTAAGCAGGCTGTGGTCAGTGCCTGCAACAGAAGCATTTGTGTAGGTTTGGTTTGCTCGTGGCTCGTCAGATGATGTTGCTTGTTCATCGTGCAGCCACCTTCAAAACGACTAAAATCCATGTTGGGAATACTAACACAAGATTAACCAAAACCTGTGTACCGGTCCCGGCCAATCTTTCCAGGTTGTCCTTGGGGCATTTTGTAGATCGCCCCCCATTGCTTGGTCTGCGACAAAAATGCGATTTCCGGCAAGGTCAGTAGTCTGGACTCCGGTCTTTACCGAGCGCTGAAGTCGGTTCCGGATGCAAATCGTTTTTCGTCCTCTCAGCAACGACCTCCCTTTCCCGTGCTGATCACCGTCTCATCGATGGGCCACCTCTAACCGCCAGCGTGGATTGAACACTTCGAGACTATCGATCGCGTTTAGGTTCACCCGCCAGGTAGCGCTAGAGGACAAGGATCTGTGAAGTTACGTCCTCGAAGTAAATGGCCCGATCAAGTCACGCCATGTTTTTGCGTTCGTTCTGTGCAAATTGCTGCACTTTAAGAGTACTTTCGTAACAATGCGTGTATGAAATGTGTCTGATGCTTGCCTTCGCGACGAATCGTATGAGGCGTTGTTCGTATATGATGATGCTTCAAACCAGGTGTCTGTTTTACCTTAACGTGCACGTAGCAGCTGAGGAACGTGCGAACAAGGGTCACTTTGTGGTGGTTCATTTGGTTCGGAGTCACTAATATGTACTTGTTTCGACAATACATCATAGTATTGTGTTTGCGTTTGAAAAAAGTATGACAGTGTTGACCTGAGTTGCTGGATTGATGTCAATGGACTTTCCTGAGGCACCGCTGCCAATGGAAATTTAGCTTATAGTTTTCGGTGCCTGGGCAATTACTTTTCTTCTATACGGGTAATGCGTCATTTATATGAATGTGTAAATTCTTCCATCTACTCTAGTATGATCGTTGATGATGGTTACAATTTTATCCCGCTCTGTTGCTGTTTTTTTTCGGTCATAGTCCGAAATGGTTTTGAAATCAACGAAAAAATTTAGTCATCTCCGTGTGACCGAAATGGTTTTGAAATGACCGAAAAAATTTAGTCATTTCGCTCAGAATGTCTGAAATTATAGGCTAATGAACACTGCTACGGCGAATTTTAATACAGCTGTGAGACAAATGGCCGAAATGTTTCAGTGACCAAAATGTCTCAGCAAAAACGGACCGAAATATCTCAGCGAAAAAAAATACAGCTCTGTTGTTTCCCTGCAATCACGTTTTCATCCGAGTCTAATCAAGTCCATGGACGATATCTTTGTGCTTGTTTCAATCAAAGCTATGTTTGTTTTTTTTAACCTTCAGAGTTAACTTTGACTTACCAGATTGGTTGTGCAACGCAACACTCAGCCGCATTCCACTTCCGCAAAGCTTTTGCCGCCTTTTCGGTAAGGCGGCAGCGGACAAAAGTGCGGATTCGTGCTGCACCCTCCCACCGCCCGAAAAAAAACTCTTATGGAAAGAAAACCCATACAGCCCTTAATGTTTACGAATCGTCTGCTTTTGCGCATGCGCCGGTCCACGTGTTGCTTTTCGACCCTCGTTCAGAATCCGGTTACGCGTTGGCAGACATCCGCGTCCGACGCAGATTGGACCGCTCCGTCAGCACTTGACACAAAAGGTTTTGCTGAAGAGCAGAGTCTGCGCCCTGCTCGGCAGCTTTCGAATATTCTTCATTCGCTGCGCTATCGCTCGGAATTATTATGGCAGAACAAGCGCGCTGCGCACTATCGCCAGCGAAACGAACTAATAACCGAAGACAGGAATAATTCGATTCACTCGCTCACGATTACTCCTCGTTCCTGATTTAACCGACAATAGTTTTTTTAGATACCCCGGTCCAAGCGCGTTTCAAAGTTTGCGGCCTTGGGTGGAAATGCGGTTAAAGCTTGTTGTGTGAGTTTATTTTGCTTTGTGCTGGCTTTTCCAAGGTGGTGTAGTTTTACCGCTAAATTGACGCAACAACTGAAAATTCCTTCGTAAGATAAGGGCCGTGAAAAGCAGTTACCACGCCGCACCCATTAAACGTGGAAACGCGTTGGCCATCGGCCTTAGTTCTCCTTCCCTACAGCTCTAACGCAGGGTTGGGGAAACAGCGGCCTGCGTGAACGTTTGATATAAAGTTATATAACGCAACATCGTGTCAAAACGAAACTTAATGACTAGCAGCTACTTAGACAGTAAGTCGAGACAAGTATCTCTCCCCTTCCTTGACGTAGTTTTTTTTCCATATTTTCCTTAAGAAGATAAAGATAGAATTTTAAAATAAAATTAATCTTAGCATCTTGCCAGCGATATTCCACAATTCATGCGGCCCGTCATACTGAATAGGTTCTCCACCCATGGTCTAAACATTCTGCAAATGCACATGCCTTCTTTCAGCACAGACAGGTTGATTCTCGCATAGAAATTCTCTTTCAAGGAACTTTTCTCGCGGAGCTCGGTCACCGCAAATCTATATTCGTGTACACGGAGTTTTGTTTTTTCGTCGTGCCGCTCCAAACAAGCGCTTATCGCGTACGGTCAGCCCCGGCGGTGTCCTGTGTTTGAACAAGGTCTTCCTCCTGCGCAGCGCACACACGCGCGCACTCCTGCGCTGTTACGCGCAGTCCACGTTGACAAGTACCCCGACTTCGCCACATGTGTGAGTTTTTGTCTGGCAACCGATGAATTACGGCCTGAATGTCACGCCGAGTAGGGTTTCGCCCGCGGAGAGATCGTTTCGAGTCGGTAATTGGTCAGGTGCGGGTAAACGACACATTTGATGTATGCTTCGTTTGACCTGTTAATTTCGGTGCCCTGTCGTAATACGGTGGTTAAAGCGACACCGTGTCAGTGCCGTGAAATATACTCAGGTAAATTCGGGTGCTGACATTTTCTCTAACGTCCTATTAGGATCAACAAACCAATTATTGAAATATGGCTGTTAATTAGCTGGCTGTTCAGCACATATCTTTTTCCGACGCTGACATTGTTGAAAATGGCAGCAGTGTCTTTTCAGCGACTACATAATTTCAGGCACAATGCAACGGGTGCACATTTTTATGCACGTTTTTACGGGAAGAACTAGTCAGCCAAAACGTTTTTCACAATTGATGCAAAAAGCCATTGGCCACGACACTTTAGGCACGTTTCTGCCTTTTGTACTTTTTGAATTAATACCAACTCAAGTTTATTTGCTCGTTGCGAATTTACTGTAGAGACCTTTTAAATAGATTACTTCTAACTAAACGGGGAGTACGCTTTTTTGGACTTCATGTTTTTACTTTTTTTATTGGCATCTGCGTCCAAAAAATTGAGGAAATGTCGTTAATACTCCATCACAAACGTAATATTAGAAAATTTGGAAACTTTTGTAGAAACGTCGCTTTTAGAGACATTGCTGGACTTTGTTGGTTTAGAGAAGACTGTTTCTTTATCAGCAGACCTAACCCATATTTTGATCAAACAGCGTTTTTAATGGTTTTGCTGTGTGTCTGGGCTCATCAGCTATTAGTAATGGCTGAGCATAGACACAAAATAATCTACAGCAATGTGGCTTCATACCGTGGAAAAAGGCCACCTGTATCGCTCCACAGTTTGCTGCGTTAGTCAATGATGACTTTTCCTCATTAAGCTCCTTTGGTTAAAAGTCGCAGTGCACAGGTCGCATCTTCGCAAAGTGCAGTTGTACTCTCGCGCTTGTGCAGGTAGAGTAACAACAGTTGTAGTCAAACTCTCGTTGTTTTGCAAATGCCCCTTTGACTGGCAAATTGAGTTCATAAACGAAATCCTTGCAGTTGACTCGCCAAAGGAACAGACGTGTAGGTGTTGCTTGGGCATCACGAGCCCGAGATTGACTCCATGGTTGATGCCGCTCCGGAACAAAGTTGCGGGAAAAAACTTCTTTGTTTGAGCAGCTGCTTTGTATTTGGTTAAGATGCATAAACACCTTTCATAGAGCGATAGGTTAAGGTGTCTTTCGAGTTGGATCGGGCGTGCTTTTAATGCAACTGGTCTGATCGTGATGCAGTTGTGCGTACATATTGTCGAAGGTTTTGTGATAGATTTTTTAAGATTGGAAAAAAATATTTTTTCCGAAGTTGCACACTCTCATCGCCTGCAAAAAGTTCTGGGGGCGAATCTCCATGCAGATGCAGTCAGGCGGAAGTGTTGGCTGTATGCGCCTGTTGATAAATGTAAGATGCACACAAGAAAAACGAAAAAAACGTAAATCGCATTTCATAAAGCTTGTTTGATGGGAGGCTTTCACAGAGTTTGCTTAACTCTACGTCACGATGCAGAGTTTAAGTGTTGATGGCGTGCGGAATGTGTCGAACTCATAATTCATGCAAATCGATTCAGAAAATCATCTTTGTGTGTTATGTTCATTTTTAAATTATCTCATGTCTCCAGTTAAGTGCGCGGATGTGCTATTTAGCAGAGCTTTGGTGATCGTTGCAGTAACCTTGTGCTGTGCTGGTTCAAGCTATCAGCTAGCAGGTCCTTGTATGCCATGTCCCTGAGACGCGACCAACTGCGATCCAATCGTGAAGGTACCCATGAACATTTTCGTGTTTCACCCAGGCCTTTGGTATTGCAAGTCCACGCTTCATGTCCACCTCCAAAATTTCTTTTTCAACTCTGTGGAAAAGACTTATAACAACTCGATAGTGGTCCGCTAAATTTTTCTCTTAATTTTTTAATTACATCGTTTTTCAGGCGCTTCAAAATCAGATGTTTTCAAATTCGCGGGCTCAGAAATTGTGTCGTAGTTGGTCCTGATTGGACGTTGAGCAAAATAGGCGGGAACGTCTGATCGGGACGCGGGAGCATGGGTGGATTCGCAGTCTCTTGTTGCGCAACTTCTGAAAGCTTTTCAAAGACCCACTTCAAGCGCAGAGCATTCCAGTCTGAAAGAACAGACGTTCATTCAGGTTTCCCACTCAAACCAGGCAGCTTGGTCGAGCCATTGTTCCGCAAGACTCTGCTGTGGCCGACTCGGCCGCGAACGCTAAAATGAAAGTTTCGCGTGTCCTTACTTTGCTCGGGCAGGACGGTGTTGCGTCTGTGTCGAATGCGACACTCAGTAGTAACTTTACTCTTAGGCTTTTGTGCCTTTGTCTTTTGTCGTTTTATTTGTCGTCTTGTGTTGCGTCCCAACATTCAACTGAGCGTCTTTCGAGATTTATCTCCTTTCGCGTGGTTGGTACTGTCTCGCTGGCCTGTTTGTTACGTTGGCGTACGCTTTTCACACGGGGCAGAAAAAACTCGAAAAAACTCCTGGAAAACTGGCTTCCGAGGTGCTTTGCCATTGCAGTTTTTCTTCACAACATTCTCACCGCCAGACTGGTCATTCACGTAAGCAACAGCAGGTGGTATCATCGTGCATGGCCTTATCTTTCACTGTCGAGAGTCTCAGTGATCAGCCAATAGCGTTAAGAGCTTGCATTTTTTGCACGATTCTTTCCGTTGCTTGGTCGGATATTTTGGCGAAACGTTTCACAAGTGGTCGAACCAGTGTACTTATAACCTACTCCTGCACTGCGATGATCGCAAAACCGTCCCGTGCTCCAAGCACGAGAGCTCTCTCCTGGTGTTTCAAAGACGCTGACGAGCCGGATTTGAGGCTGCGGTGGCCATGGCAACGTATCGATCGGCGTGAAAATGTGGAGAGCATGCTTTCCCGTTCAGCAACTTGTTTGTTGTCGTGAGTCGTCGCCAGTATCCGGGTTTTGCCGAGAGTTTCAAAGCCCTCGCTGCGCTCCAGTCTCACCTAACTCTGGCCACACATCCGCCATTTGCTTTTGAGCTGGGAAAGTGAAATTGCTTGTGTTGTTTGAACAGCGTTCCCTTTAAGCATTATGAGTGACTGCACAATCTGGTGCTAGACGACTCCTGCGTCGGGAGGACCGGTCCTGATCCGGGCCGTCGGTGACGCAAAAGCCGCAGTAATTTTCGATTTCCTTGCGCACTTTATGTAGAACACAATCGGGTTTTAATTAACGACTTAAGAAACGTTTCTTAACTTGAGCTGACACTCCACAGCATGTAATGTGAAAACAGAGTCTACCATGATTCTGTTTGAATAAGAGCTAAAGATGCCTGCTCAGTAGGTGAGATATATACTCGGTAAACATCACAGTGTCTGATTCCAAACTGTGGAAGGATTCCTGTCAATAGGTACTAATTTATCAAGATTCAAGAATGTTTTTTATTGCGCCGTGGCGTGTATGTACACGCCGATGCCGAACGTGTAACTTGTGGAATTGCTTACGAGTGTGTTCGGATTGAAATGGTTAAATATCGCCCCAAACTCAGCCGTATGTTCCTCTGATAACACCCGCAACGCTCGAAACGGTGTTGACTGGAGACTGATTTAAGTTATAATACATCTGGTTGTGCTTTTGAAAGTAGCGCGCACAACACAGGGCTTTCGTGGCGAACGTGGTGCGGCACATGTTCAAAAATGGCACTCGAGCGTTGAGGCTTGCGTAAAACGTGATTTTTCTATGTTGCGGAATTCACAAAACCTGGTGTTTATGTCGTAATAATTCAAATTAACAAGTTTATTCACACGCGGCAACTTGCTGTCAGACACTAGTAATTAAGTAGCCCACTACGCACAATGTTGCTGTCGGATCTGACAACGTTTGCAAGTATTCAAACATACCACGGGACTTGATTATGTGACAGACATGCCCATTCGGGTTCGACACCACTGTTGCAAAGGAACACACTCTGCGTAATATTAATGTCGATTTTTGTACCTTTTCTTGTGAACATCATCGTCTTGCTTGCAAGAACTTAGCAATGACTTAGTTGTTTTTCAACATCGTTAATTTGTTACACGCGTTCGAGTCATTTCAATACGTGTTCGTGAAGTATATCATGTCATGAGTGGTCCAACACGTCAGTACGTGTTCTGCGATACGGAAGCGTATGCGTGCGGAGTTACCTACTTTTTACTCGGTGGGCTTTGCCAGGCCGTAAGAAACATCTAGCAAGGTTTTTCAAGTGAATATATACAGGCGCGTGTTGATGAAGGGGGTCTGACGAAGTCACAAGAATTCTACTCCGCAAGCAGATTTGATCATACCACGTTACCACGTTCAGGGAGAAGCCGACGCGAAACGTGTTGTCATGAAGATCGTACAAGATTTGCTTTCTGTTCATGCAGCGCTTATATACTCGTTTTATGTGACTCAGGTTTTCATTGCAGCTGTGTCACTTGGCTAAAACACTGAACTCGAGAACCCGAGTCGGGTTCACCAAGGACTGCGAGGTGGCGACGTAATCCTTTGATGGCTATCCATATCAATACCGCTAAACGCTGGCGGGCCATTGCAGATATTAGGTATGCACATTTATCCAGAGGCTATTCGACCTTTTTTCTCAGCTTGCCGGTCCGAAACCTTGTGACATGTCACAACATGTTGCTGCCATGATATTGCCTTTAGCGGGTGTCTACGGAGTTCGGAAAAATATTGAAAAAGTTGGGTCATTTTCCAGTCTGGAAATAGTTTTTTTGATCTGTTAGTATAGAAAAAGGAAATAATTTTCCAGGCTTGATCTTTTGAAATGCATTCTGATGACATTTTATCTTATGCTTTTGATAAGATTGATAATCTACTTTCATGGTGTTAACTATTATAGTGCCTGTATTTTACCTGGATATGTCATTCGGAAAAGTTAAGTCTCGAAAAAATCTGGAAATATAGGTTTCAAATTGCGTAGGACTCCAGCTTTGGAAAAATTGACTGTAACTGCCCGGGTTTAAAAAATAGGTCGATATTGGTCTATGCCTGGGTTAACATGAAATCCGACTATATACTATTGATCGGAAATCCTTGTGCTGGCACCGGTACAAGTAGCAGCCTATTCAACAAGTCTTCCCGCTCTAGCTTCCTGTGTCGTGGACACAATTTCTCATGAATGATTGCCGTCTTTATGTCAATTCGCTTGATGCTTTTTGTCAATTATTCATGTCAAACGTTTTGAAACGCGGCATGCTTAAAATTGTTTGTTACCTTGCGGCGCTACCGCTTGTAAGGCGTCTCAAACAATGATCGTCTCGTTCTTTCGCACAACTAGAATGGTGTTACACAGTGATTTTGTTACTGCAAAGCAAAAACCAGCTGCGTTGCAAGAATACAACGGACTAAGTTTATGGATGCCTGTCACTGCAAGCTCTAATTCACCGGTCTCAGTTGTCTCACAATCATTTGATTTGTTTGACGCGGTGAACCTGGGGATTTTATGTTGTTTTCACTGATCTACTCATAACAATTAGAAGTGGGGGGAGGGAGCAGGGAAAACAATTTATTCCCCACAGCTGCAGTGTAGTGAAAAACCGGCGATAGTTCAAAGTTGCTTAAAATAGGACAAGAAGTTTCGGAAGTTGTGTGACATGATCAAAAACTGCCATGTATATATCTGGTTGTGTCATGTCAAATCGTTTAAAGTGCTTGTTCACGCAACAAAACTGAATACAACTCTCCAATCCTCAATTCCTTGCACAGTGTCACTACAGCTGTTAAATTGCCTTTTAAATTATTGGTAACGCGCAGCTTTCAGCAAATGTTCCGCGTGAGTCGTGGTTTGTGTCGCTTCAGTGCTGCCTGCGCGTTCGCTTCGTCTTGAGCTGTTAACGTGTTGCTGTTTTTGTTACTAATCCTCCGGCTAAGCCGCAGCGCGTAGCTTTCAGTCACCTCCACAGCGCTAAAGCGCGGTTACGAACATACACCGTTTCCAGGAAACCGAAGACGCTGTTTTGCAGTGCTCAGCACATTGCACTTTTTTGTGCTCTTCACGAAACTTTTGCTCGTGCTGCATAAGCATTTGCATTGTTGTATTTTTGACTATGTTCGTTGCCAAAGCCTGGTACCATGGAGCAGGTCTGCGTACAAATAAACGGACTGCAAGTTTGCGTCTCGCATGTCTGTCCTTGACATGGAGGCTTCAGTTTTTGATGCAGGTGCTGGAGACCGGTTAGTGCAGCACTTTGACTGGTAAGAAAAAAGGATTTGCCCAAAATGATTTTAGCTAATATGATTATTTCACAGCGCAGTCTTGATCGTAGTTCAAGGTTTCCTTCGCGCTTGAAATGAGAGGCCGTTTAAATGAAAACTAAATGGTTTAACGCGTGCAGCTTTGGGCGAGGATTTTAGCCATGCTGTTGTTGAAACCTCAGCGGCTGGTCAAGGGTTGAGCTTCATGTTAGCTTTTCACTGATTTGGAGCCTGTCAATCGGTGATGTCAAGTGAACTCGTGCTGTGGTCTGTGGCTGCAGAGACATCAGGGCGTTGAGTGAGTCTTGCCGTGAAGTCCATGCCATGTGAATCTGTGATGTCAGACAAACTTTTGATATCGTTTCGTCATAGCGTTTTTGGCCAATAGGTTCTAATCAATTGAATTATGATATCGAACTAAACAAGTGCACGTGAGCAGTTCTGTAGTCACTGCCGTATATGAGATATGTTCTATTTCACAGCTGAGCGACTTCGTCTTACGAACATAAAAATTTAGTGCGAGTGTCACCATAAACTGAAAGTTCTCGATTGGACTGGAACCTGGAATTTCAATAGATTTTTTGGCCGGGTTGTTTCGTTGCCAACATAATGAGCACCAACATCTGTGGTCCTTTTTCATTTGAATTGCTCTGTAGCTACCAAAGATGGATAAGGTGATCCACCGCTTGACTTAACTGGCAGATCTTCCACGCCAACTCTGCGCTTTCCGAATATCGGTCAATAAGGGAAGATGCTGCAATTGCATTTTCGGCGCCGTTCTTTTCCTTGCACATTGACGCATCAAATCTCAGGCGTTATTTTTGTGCAGATAGCGACTGGGGAACTCTGTGTTGCATAGTAAACTTATCTTTGAAATCTTAACCTTTTGCGTGCACTTGCCCATTAACGCCAAGCATGAGCTGGGACATCAAAAGTAGCGATTTGCAAGTCTTCAGTACGACCTGACTGGGAATCGAACCGGTCTTACAAGCTTTAGTGAGGCGTATTCAACCCACTATACTACCGAGCCGGTTCAAATTATAACAATAATGCCAGTTCATGTCATTGCGTCACGTTTTTTTTCACTATCCACGAACAATCGATCTATCAGCGCCGTATCTTGCCTGCGAGTCAAAAAGTTTGCCCATCGCTGCGTTTAGACAGTTTATTTCCCAATGCGGCGGAACATTGAGAGTGACGGAAACGCTACTGGAAACAAGTTGCGTGTGTGTTGGAGAGCACCGGTGTTCAGTCTACAACAGACGCATGTGTACTACCGCTGCGAACAGCTTACAGTTTTTCATTTGTCACTTTTCGAATGGTCGATTTCAAATGTGAAACCGCGTTGTTGTGTTTCGCGTTCTCGTAAAAAACAGTTGTGTCGCAAACGGAACTACAAACACGCCACGTTAGTGATACAGAGTTTCTAGTGCTATATTTGTTACTTGTTAGTGTCGTTTTGAAGTCGTGGGTCGTAGTATTTTTGGACGTGTGAAGCATCTCACACAGGTTTTCGATATTATTGTACTACGAAAATGAACTGCTGTCAAGGTGACTTTACAATACGCTAGTTACATATAGACAGGTCCGTTCCCAAGGGGTAGGAAGCGACTTATTTCAGTTGCTGGCAGTACGTAGTCGTCGCTTCGCGCCTTTTGCAGCGTTACAGTTAACTGGTTCCACAAGCGCCTACCGCGTTCTCTTCTCTCCACGGCGTTCGAGCCACTCGATCTCTTTTGAGAACTTCGAGCTTACCTCACGAGGCCCCATACGTTGGTCAACCTTTTACGAACCAACCAAGCGGCTCCGCTTCGCAAACAAAGGTCCCTGTTCGTCACAGACCATCAATTGTTAAGAAAAAAACGAAGCGTTTCACCACGTGTACTGTCGGGTTTGATAGGGCAGCGCGTTTTGGCGGTAGGGTTCCTTTTCGTGTGGCGGGGTTGGAGTGAGCTGGTGCAGCGTAACGAGCTAGCAAAATCGTGTCGCCTCAGTTGAGCTGCTTTGGTGAGTTAGAGTTTGCATTGCAGATGCAGAAATAGGAATTAATAGCCTAAAAAAGCAATAGATCTTTTTGTGTTCCTTACTGTCAAAATACCGTGTGACTGTCATTGATTTCTGCAGACAGACAACTAACAATAGTTCTTCGCCCCACCATACCGCAGTAGAAAAAATGCTGTCACTTTGCAAAGTGCTTCGCTTGTCACACTTTCACTGAAAACAGCGCACAGTGCTTGAGTTTGCTGGGCTTGATACGTGTAGGCCAAAAGATTCGAGCTGCCATTAACTCACAGTTTTGGAACAATGGCGAAGGCAACGAAGAAAGCACAATTTTTTCAATTAAAAGCTCAGAAACGTGGCCACAGATAGTCATTCCTCTGCTTCTGTCCCTTGGAGCGAGTAGAAGTGTCCGCTAACTTACACTTCATAGTATGAAAGGTTAATGTGATTGTGTGGAGTAGCCTAGAAAATAAATAGCTTAAGGCAGTGCGTAAATCGTCTTACGAAATTACCGAGATGCATATGTTTTTCGGTTAAACGCATTGTGGGCGTAATCGTTTTTGTATTTTTTGGTGCAAGCGGCTATTTTTGACTTGTTAAAACTTGAAAAATTCTTGTTTCGTTTGTGAATAAGTATTGATACAATGAAAGACGTTGTAGAAGGAAGTGCTCAAGTTAATGATCTTCTTAATAACAATATTGCACTTGTTATATGTATGTCGAACATGTATTTAACCCCTGCGCATCAATGCAGTACCTTGTCGTTAGGAAACAATTGTCTCTATAATAATTGATGTACGTCTGATTACAGGAGCAATAGCTCTGACTACAGGAACAGCTATTCATGTAGGTCTACCTCTTTTTGTGCTCTCAGTATATTTCCCAAACGAATCTCGTGTAGATTACGCTTAAAAATGAAAACAAGCTGTTTTGTGGAATTAGTTCGTATTGACGTTTCGACGTGTCAATCGGAGGAATGCCCAACAAGTTAACGCGTACTAGCGCGCAAACGCCTATCACGTCAATGTCATGTGCATATACTTCGTGGTTGGCTAGCCCACGGTAGCAGTGCGTAATCCTCCAGAAAGCGCGTTCGTAAGCCCTTTGTGGTCGTATTCCCTTGAGGGAATGGCTGATCACTGCGCTTGCGTGTGTATCGTTTTCTTTGAAGTCGGGGCCTTGATAGCAGCGTGTGATAAGCCATGGTGCAGAATGCTGTAGGTGAAAACTGCTGTTGCTCGTGGCTTTGTTAGCCGTTTGCTTATTCAACGCCGCTTTATCCGTCAATCCGAGATGGGAAGCCAACATTTTGAGCCACTGCCAAATGAGAGAGTCATAACTGTTTTCGTCCCCAGAACATAAGTTTGGCTCAGTGGCTGGGCAAGCCTCTTAAAATGGCTATATGAAACAGTTTGCTTAGTTACACCGCGTCACTTATCGATTTGCGGTTGCTAACACATCGATTTGCGGTACTTGGCACAAAGCAGTTGGTTTGTTAAATTGTAACATGTCGCTGTTGAGTAGAAATCTGGCGAAGAGGCCAATCTGGTTTATTGATAGAAAAAGGCACTTAACTAAATTTCAGGATTCACGTATACAGTGCACCGACGCAGATACATACTGTGCGTTCTGCAGAATGAACGAATGATGGCATTCAGATAATTTTAATATCACGGTTGTCTTGTACAAACGTTGGCTTGTCAAATAGACTAATGTTATATCACTGCTCTTGCAAACCATTTTAACGCAATTGCTTTGCTGCATTAGCTTTAATCGTTCGTCAAGCAATTGCTCGCACCATATTGCGTCATCGATTATACGGTGGTTGCCTTTGCTCTTTGCAGAAATTGATAGATAGACTGAAAAATGGTGAAAGTCATTCGGAAGACGGTTTCCAAATTCTCAATGAAGACGACTTTCGACCGGGAATCGCGTCCAGGCGGACGCTTTCCGGAGGTTCCGTTGACGCCGCGGAGTTTGATGACATCATCACCGCTCAGAGAGAAATTAATCGGCTTTCCTTGGAGCTCGCTCAGGTTAAAGAAGAGCGCAGCCAGTGGAACAGTTCAACTTCTTCAAATACGGTAAGTGAGTATTAGTGGCATTCAGTTTTTGCCCCGAGCATTTTCGAAAAATGAAGGGCTGATAGCACCACAGCAGCTTCTTTTGTCTTTTTCCAACAATAGAAAACTCGGATCTAATTGAAGAAAACGCTTTGTTTTCTCCACCAAAGAGTGCGCATCGACTTCTTCCTTCGCGATACAACACAAATAAAAACGATTTTATGCGAATTGGGAGGCGCGGTCGATCCGAAAAGGTTTCCGAACTTTTCTGAACAAGACAGTTCGGAAAGGAAATTTGGGGTGAATCAGATGAAAAAGAGTTGTGCTTCTACTGAAGTGCTCTGTGCTTCCCATACCCGGCGAGTGAATCGCATTCGCATATGAACGCGAAGTGCGCAACCGAGATCTGTTTTGTATCGCAAACCTGGTTAGACGCGAAGCTTCTCTTGACGTTAAGGCACGGCCCGGTTCTGGTCAGTTTGGCGCTTGGAATGCAGATCGTTTACGCGTTCGTCTTGTTTGTCAGGCTTCTGCGAGTGACGCCGATAGTGGAATGCTTCAAGCCAAGATAAAGGTGAGCTTTTTCAGCCTGCCGTACTCCTGGCTTGTATCTCGGCGTGACAGCTTGTTGGCTTACGAGAATAATAACTCTATATCTCAGTGATGTGAATCATGTTTCTTATTTAAAAAGTAAATTGCATGCGTCGACTGGATGGCAGACGTTCTCTTTTCATCTCAATTTTCCGTGCCTTTTATGATAGCAATTTCGTGTCGTTTACACGAACCAGCCTGCCCAACGTTTTGGTGTCGAATGAAATCAATGCCAACCTGCATGGTAGTCACTCAAGTGTCCTGCATAAATGTTTCTGATTGCGTGCCCTTGATAAGGATATTGCAATATCGCACCTATTGCGTGACTTGGAGAATTCAGGCAAACCAGCTGTCGTTCCCAACCAATTATTTCAACATTCATGCATATTTTCCCGCAGTGTTTCGTTTTTTTATTCGTTGACGCAAAGTCCTCAGTAGGTTGCGGGAACACTGCTTTTCCGTCACACGTTTCAGTGTGACTAGCGCTCCGTGGAAAACTTTCTTGCTCGTCCATGTCGAAACAAAGAAGATTTTGTGTTAACTCTTTTCCGAAACAAGGTTGATACTAGTAGATTTGAAAAGAATCACGGGTAGTGTTGTATGGAAACAAATTATTTCGCCTGTGCTGTTAGTGGGGCGCATCAGCCAAGTGTACAGCTTATTAGCGATCTGTCATCCGTTCGAATGACGACATGCCAAAAGCAGCATCTGCCTTTAAAAGACAAACCCCATGCTCTGTTCGTGCTGGTCACAAGGCCCACGTCTCATGTTGAACGCATGTGGAAAACTGTTAACCGTAAGTGTGCAGTGTAGCAACAAGCTCTGCCTGTGTCCTCTCAGTGCGTCCCCTCGTGTCCAGCTGCTGCTTGCTACGCCTCGCCTGCCTGTGTCATCGGCGGAAAACCCTTAAAGCGTTGAAGAACCGTCGCAGTTTTATCAAGAGCCATTTAGGGTCGCTCGATAAGTGGAGAGCTTCTCTGCTCACTGAGCTCCGTTCCGTTAGTGACCCGACCCGTCTTGTAACGAGAACATCCCATGCGCTTGAGTCACAGTCTCTTGGCGTGCCGTCAGGTTTCAAGACCACAATGATTTACTTGGGTCTGGTGTGTATCTTGCAACTGTATGCTGAATGCGAATGCCAACAAGGGCACAGAACACGCTCGTTACGATGCAAAATAAATGGCGTGTGGGTTTGGCTGCGACCCAGACCCAATCACCCCACCGTACAACCCCAGTATGTATGTTGTTCTGTCGTTTATCCAAACATTTGCTATCTACTTGTCGCCGGGCTGTTGCCTTACCGAGAGGTAGACGCAGACTCCTGACCCGGGCAGAGCTAACGTTTGGCAGGTCATGGCAGGCGGCGATTTTGTTGTTAAACTTCTCAGGCGCAACGAAGTGCACATTCTCGGATGTGCGTTGCTGGTGGCCGCGAGTACCTTGCGCTTTGATCGTTTCGCGCGTTTGAAGCCTTGCGAGTTGAGCGACGAAGCGCTGCTGGTATTAAATCTTCTCTATGTAACTGCCGCGTCTTGCGCGCCGGCCAGACGTAAATTTTCAACAGCCGTCGAGCCTCAAATCGTCACAACATCTTGGAAATTATCATGTTGGTCCACTAACGGATGTTCCCAGCGAAGAATGTGATGCCAAATTTCACTTCTTTTGCAATGGCAAGCAAGCAAGACGATCACATTAAATTTTAAGAAAGAATTAAAAGCGAAACGCGAAACGTCGCACCTCTTCCTTTAATGGTCTAGTAGTGCTTAAAGTCACCCAGTTACTCGCAATTGTTTTACGACGCTTCCACGAAATCCAAAGCGGACCTGCTGTAACACTCCTCAGGCCCGTAGCGACGGGGGGGGGGCAGTCCCCCAAATTTTGTTGTGTCCAGAAAATTTTTTAAAGAAACTAATAGTAAAAACAAAAATCTTACCCCCTTAAAATGTATATTGTTCCCCCAATCGTTAAAACCTGGCTAAGGCCCTGACACTCCTCTGATCTTCCCGCTCAGTATCTTATCCTGCTCTAAAAGTGCTTCTAAACGAACTTGTTATTCTTTTGTATGTCTGCTCTGCTGGGAGTTAGCGGCATGATTTCCTTCATCTTTCACGTGCAGCTTGAAAACGCAGGCTCGTGCCGCACCCGACTGTTGGTTGCCGTGGAAACGCGCGGCATTTTTTAAACGATAATTTTCGGCTTCCAGGATCTGCAGGATGAGCTGCATCGACGCATCAGCCAACATCAGCACGAGTTGCTGGCGCTGCAAGAAGCGAACGCCGCCACCGTGCGGCGGTACCAGAGTGAGGTCAGTTGCTTGTGGACTCTTGGAACTCTTGAGACCTTTTGTTCATTCGAAAAGCGTGTCACACGAATGAGAACAAGCTGTGCATATTTTCAACACTGGTTGGTTTCGACAACTAAAAGGTCTCGAGTTTTGCTGAAAGCTTTCCGAGGAATCAGCCCAGTGGTGTGGGGGGCGGGGGGCGCAGTGGGTGCAAGCGCATCCCCAAAAGTCTTGGTTTGTCGAAAATCTGGGCAGAATGTATGAAAATGTTCGCAATATACCTGAAGATACGCGCAAAAATGATGCCCAACGTTGTTTGCTTTTGACAAATTGGCGCCCAACGTGTGCAGAATCACATGAAGACCTTTTCATGGAGGTCATCCCAAAAGCAAGTGCTCAAGATCTGTGTGAGACGAAATATTTGCGCAAGTGGTTGCCAAGTTAGGGGAAATTCAGGCAAAAATCTTTCGCAACCCCAAAAGTTTTCCTGCTCCTACACCTATGAATCAGCGGACTGGGCTCTGCTTTCTTTGGTTTGCATTGATTCAAGTTTGGACATATCTGTATTCAAGTAACTAGTCTCCTCAAAGATGACAAAACCGAATTAACCGAGGAATTTTTTTTAAAGGAATTCGACTTCACGTAAGACTGGTTGATTTCGAAACGTTTTTTTTTTTGCTATGGTAGACGCGCTATCGCTAAACTTATCTCTTGCACTGGTTCTTGAACTAATTTTCACAAGTTGGTCTCCCGCTTGCGGCAATCAGCACCAATAATAATTAGACGTTACATGTGCTGCTCATCTAATTGAAAGCCGCAACAGAACTGGTGGTTTTCACAAACCCCCATCCGTAGCGTGTTCTCTTTAGTCCAGCTGTCTGCAAACTGCTGGCAATCAGGACGCAATTGGCTGCTGAGTCAATTTTGACCCAAGTCTGTTAATGCACTAGTCGTCTTGCCTGCCCACAAGGTGCAAATGATCAAGACTCGTCCTTAACTTGGCCCGATTTGAAGAAAAGGACTATTTTGCGTAGATTTCGCAGAACGTTTGCTTTTAGATCTCTTTGCAGACTCCCATCGAGCCACACGTGATGCGACTTTTAGCGCTCTTGCTTAAAAACTAAAATTCCGCCCTTTTCTTTCCTGGTCAACGTTACGCTTGGATTCCCCGTGTTATTGTTTAAATTATCGCGTTTGTTCTATCGACGTTGTCGTCAATCGCGTAGTAATTGTCGCTTTCAGCGATTGCTAATCATTCAAACAACTGCCGCTCTTCAACAGATCCGATCTTTGCGAACCGACTCGTCTCACGACAGTAGCGCAGATCAGTCACGTGACGCTCTACAGAAAGTGACGAGCCTATCTGCTGAGGTCGAAGAGTTGAACGAACGACTGCGAACAAAAAGCCGGCAAGTTCAGGTGAGGCCAAGCGTTATGCGTCGGATGCATTTTTCGCAAATCATTTGCTCTACCAACGTTTGGGATCACTCGGGCCCATGGGAGCATTCGGGGACAGTGACTCAACATTTTTTGTGGTCCCCCGAAATTTTGTTGCGCTCAGAAATTTTTTATTGAACATATAATAAAAAAAAATATTTTCCCCCCTAAAATGTATCTTCATTCCACAAACCTTAAAATCTGGCGGAGACAGTGGGCACGGGTGTTCAAAATAGCAGGTCATTTCGCAAAGGCCACCTTGATGGCGGGTGCACGTACTTTCCACAAGCATACGACTTGCGTCAGCGTACAGAAATATGCAGCGTTCCCTTGCAGTTGCTCTGTTGAAATCAAAGGCCTGTTCCAACGTCATTATCAACATCCAATTCGGTGACGTCTCAAGAGTGAGTCTGTAACCTAGTTGCGCAAATGTCACCAAACTTGTGGAGGCATTTACTGTTTCTATCGCTACCCGTTTCTTCCAGAAGCTTTGCTGAAGGAGCAGCTTACGTTTTCACACAGGCTTGCCAACGTGCCCCAGCAAAAAGTTTGATAGATCTAAACTAGCGGCTCGCAACCACTGTTCTGACAGCCGCATGCAGCTCCCAAGAAACCCCAGTGCAGCCCTCAGCAGTCTTTCATCACAAAGGCTAAGGCTACCAACAGCAAAACGCGTTGTAACCAGTCTTTTCGCTGCTCAATCTCGAGTTTGAAACAGCCAGCACGTCCATTCGCGTTAGTGTCACGTCGCCTGAATGTCGCTCCGAAACAAGGAAGAGATTCGCTCGCGCTTCCTCGCGTAAGTGGCCGTCGATCGCAGGGGCGACGAGCGAAAACCCCGCAAAGCTTTTTGGAGCCGCCAGACAGGCCGCGTCTATCGATGATTCCCAGCAGCAGAAATGTCTGTCCCGCGCTGGCTCGTGGCCACCGGTTGTTACTACGAAGCTGCTGCTCGCCCCACCACGGAGGGCGAAGCGCTTTCGAATCCAATGCCGCGACTTCGTGTCAAGGTTTAAAGCGTCGATTTGGCTTTCGGTTGCGTCCGTTGAAAGCCGCTCTTTTTGCGATAACTGTTAATGGCGCTACCCTTGTTTTGGAGACATGGCTTGTGGATGGAAGGCTTCCCTTCCAGGGCTGCTGGTCGTCATTTGTTTGAAAAGACTTGTGACAGACCTTACAGCCCGGTCACGGATGATTGCACGCGCTTTATGTCGCAAGCAGGTAAACCCGGTCGAGGTCGTGAACCCGAAATCCCTTTTTCCTGTTGTTTGTTCGGCTTCGACGTCGATCTTTGTTCAGTCGCTTCGATATCGTGTTGTGCAGGACGATTTAAGGTACTCGCGGGCGATGTATATTAACGAAAAATGAACGCAGTAGTTCATCATTAAAGGCAGCGCACTTCCGGACCTGCGGATTTTAATTGTTGTTCTGATGTCTCTGCTGAATCGGCCAAATCGGACTCGATGCAGAGTCGTCTTTCCACGTACCGCTCACAATCCAACATGTTTTGTTTCAATGAAAGTCAAGTGAATTTCTCAGCGCGTGTACGTTTGCACATGAAGGCATTCCATGAATAATTCTAAACGTACAGTTGCGAGCAATAGCGTAACTGACGGCGGGTGGGGAGCGAACCGCCCCCCTGGCAAGCCAAATGCAAAACCGGACTCCCACTTTGCTTATGTTTCGGTGTTTAGTATTCTTTTGGTTTTCACTTGGTTATTTTTTACGTTTTTCGGAGTGCTTTTCGGTGAATTCGGGTTTTTGTATATACATCCACATCCGGGCTTACTATCATATCTCAACTATTTTCTGAACGTTGGCCAATGGGCCCCCGTCGACTAAGTTACCCCCACCCCTGGCTCAAACCTCTATTTTCGCCACTGGTTGCGAGCGCCCGAAGGAGAGTTTCAATCTCTCTTTGTTCCAGGCGCAAAAGTCCAAAATGGAAGAAATGACAAAAGATAGCGACGAACAGAAGCGACGTCTTGGCGAGATGGAGGCGAGCCTGTCGCTCGCGAACGCCGAAAAACTGAAACTGGAGCAATTAAGCCGAGAACTCGAGTCGTCGTCCAATGAGAAACACGCCACGTTCTCGAAGGCTTTAACAGGTGAAGACGCTTGTGGTCACAGACCTCCTCGCTCGGTGTGATAATAACCGCGAAACATTTTTTCTTAATGCTGTGGGTTTTGTTGAGCACTTGCCGTGCTCAATCAACGCCAATGCAAACACGGAACGACATCTACGGTGCAGTCGTGGATGTTTGCCGAAGTCCTTTTAATATATAAATGTCTTCTCGACAATAAGTCTTCGGCTGCGGGTCTCTAGATGAGTCATCCGGCTCAAAAATCTCGGTGTTTTTTTCGCGCGGATTTCGGTGTTTTATCATTTTGGTAAAAAAAAGACGAAGGTAGGCGATCTAGGTGTTTTATCAAGTGGCAAAAACAGTGAAAAACGTTTTTTCGGCTCAAAAAGGTTGTCAAACTAGAAGCACCCGGCACCACCTCATCGTCCACTTGCTTTCAATTGTTTTGGTCCAAACCCCGACAATCGACCCCCGGTGGCCGACCGGGCAACGTGTGTGTGCTGTCCGTGTTTGTTTGTGTTTTAGGGTTTGACTGTTGGTTCAGATATGTACTGACGTCATAAGCCCTTTTTATGTATTGCCAACCACGTTGTCGCAATTTTTTTCACTTCTAAGCTATTTCTGCTTGTGCGCCAAGGTCGACCCAGGCGGTTTGCGAAGCGTGTGCACGTTGTTACTTTGACGTCGCTCGTTGAGGTATTGCGAGTAACTTTCCATAACTCGATCAAAACGATTCTAAGCAGCTTTGTGCAGAAAAACAGTTGTGTAAGGTCCCCTCCCATCGCAAGATAGAAAATAATCTGTTGTTGCTAGTCTGAAACCAGAGCAAAAGATCTTCAATAACAGGCGAAAATGTTTCAGAACATTTTTATTAAAACGCTACTTTTATCAAAAACCTGCCGTTAAATTTTTGCATGTTATCGATGAATACGCGTCCCTCAGCATCATCAATGTTATTGTTTAAACACCTGCCTACCGCGATTCCAGGGGCGTGACGAGGGGGGGCAAAGGTGGCGCAATTTCCCGGGCGCCGAGTCATTCTGGGGGCACTGAATGACTGCGGGGGCGCCAAAAAGTCCCAACAATGTCGCAAGTACTTTCTTCAATCCAGTACATTCGCTTCCGAAAGACCTCAAGTTCGAACATGGGGGCGCCAAACTTGATTCTTGCCCCGGACGACATCTAACCTCGGTACGCCCCTGCGTTGATTCACTTGGTTTTGAAAAAAAACAAACTAGAAGCTTATCCGCTGACGAGGCCAGGTCCTCACCGGAACCAATCGACAAATCGTCTCTCGCTGACCCTGACACTCAGGATTAAGAACTCAGCGTTGCTCCACCGACCTATTGCGTCAGCTCTGCTTTCGTTGTCCGACGAACCGCTCATGTTCGGTCTCTAAGGTTGTTTTGCAGATTTCCGAGCACAACGCGGTCTAATTGTCCTTACGCGTGCAACACGAACCCCTGACACCGGGGACTCGCTCGGCCTTTGTTTCAGAGACGTGTCGAGTTATTGACGCTCGGTCACTACGCGATTGGTGTCGCAAGGTCTGAAAAGTCGCTGGGCTATTATTGTTTCGTAACAAACGATGCGCTCGACGAGTAACATTACCATCGGATCTTTGCGATGCGACTGCCGGTAACCAAGTGCATTACCGTCGTTGGTAACTGACCATTATTATTTAAAGCGTAATAACGAAACGAGCTTGTCGACGCAAGCCAGGGATTTTTCGCGTGCGAGCCTCGAATAGCTGGTAATGTGACTTGCGCTGCCGTCGCCGACTCGCAACGCCGAGCGGTGTGTGTCGGCACGCTCTGTTTTGTTTGCCGTCGCCGAAAGAAGGCTCCGGTATGCCGAGTGCGTCGTACAAGAGAACGGGAAGGCCTGTTCGTGCGCTTTCTTGTTGTCAGAACGGTGCGGGATGCGCGACCGGGATGCTTGTGTCTTGCCAGCGCAGTGTGCGAGATTTTAAGTGCTGTTGACAAGGGCAGTGCAACCAGCTTTTAAATATTCAGGAGTTCTAGTTCTACTGACAGTGGCGAGAAATTTTCGCCGCAGCAATTTAAGGTCAAGGGGAGAGTGGGGGGGGGTGTGAAACTCGCCAGCTGCTTGCAGTGTTGAAAATCGCAGGAACGCGTTGAAGAACCGCGGCCAGTGCGCGCGCATGTTCCTCGTCGCGCCTTAAGCTTTGATTCAAACTCTGCGCGCTGAGCCAGCGACTTGCATTGATTATGTGGTTACTGGGCAACAGCAGCCAGCTGATGTTTGCGAGGTGGGCAAAATGAGTGTAACTTGTACTACTTTTTGGGAGGGGCAGTAAAATGATTGCAGCTTGTTGTACCGGATAAATGAACATGTTATTAACATTTTTCGAGGGGGGGGGATTCGCCCGGTTGCCCCTTCGCCCTGGTTGCGGGCCTGGCAGCAACTTGCAAGTGGAACGATGTGGTGTCAATCTTTCGCGTGCCCCCCTCGCAGCCTCGATCGAATCGAACGTTAAAGATGATCGCGCGCTTACTGCGTAATGCGTAAGCACAACGCGAGCAAATTACGCTGCATGTTGTCGTCTCTTTGTTAATAATTCAGTTGACGAAGCGCGCGCTCAGGGCGGGAGCTGCAAGCGAGCGTTTCTGCTCAGCGAGTTATTTCCGACCGGGATCAGGCGAGGGGTCAAAGGTCAGGCGACACTAACTTATTGCGTTTGTATTGCAGCGTTCGTCTTCTGGGGTGTGGTGGAGCGCGATTGCTTTCGTGCAGCAGTAAAGCCAGGGTACGACTTGATCGTTGGCTTCAATGTCAGTTGCGGCACTGGCAGATCAGATCGCTTTAACTGCGCACGTCTCGCAATCGTTGCGTACCGTACTCGGCCACTCGCTGCAGTGCCGTGTGTAGAAACTGGCGCCCTTTGACTAACCAAAGTCGGGCTTCTGGTTAGCTCGGTTGTAATGCATTGCGAGCTTGTGTTATTCGTTTAAGGCAGGGTTGAAGAACCCACTTACTGTCACGGGTCGCATGAATTGTGGAATATCGCAGGCGGGCCGAAAAAATGGTTTTATTCTATGCTAAAATTCTACCTTCATCTTCCTGAAGAAACTAAGGATAGAAAACTGTTAGCAGCGCGAAAGACATGTCTTTGTCTGTCAGTCGAAATATCTGCTCACCGTGGAACTTCGTTTTGGCGCGATGGTGTATTTTCTGATACGGGCCATTTTGAATGTTCACGCGCGCCGCACGAGATTTCGCGCGTGCGCACGTTCGGCCCGTTGGGTTTCATCAGTTGCTTCCCAACTTCCACAGACCTGCGCTTAGCTTTGGGCGTGCCCACCCCAGACGCGGACGATCTCGACCTGATTGACGAACTGAAACTGCTGCGCGATTCTGGTGCGCGCCTGCGCGAAGAGATCGACCAATTGAAAGATGAAAAGCAGAGCGGCGAATGGGATGCGGAGAGGTGGGTGTGTTGTGGGCGTTTGCCTGACTTCAAGGTGTTCTGCGAACAACTTCGTGTATTTCCAGGGTTGCTACGGAGCTTGTAAAGCAGGGGATCCCAACCTTTTTTGCTGCTCGTACACTTTGTCGGGTCAGAGCATTCTTAGTACCCCCCAAAAAATTTTGAGATATATATATTGCTCTATAAGAGATATATAAGCTGCTCTGTGACCCAAAGATCTTCGTACCCCTTGATGTTCAATCTCGTACCCCTTGGGGGACGAGTACCCCCGGTTGGGAACCCCTGTTGTAAAGTATGGAAAAAGTTTGGTCATTTTCTATCCTGGAAAAGTTTGGCTAATTTTTTTTGTCTGTTAGTATGGAAAAAGAAAAAAATTTTCCAGACTTGATCTTTTCACATGCATTTTCATAATATTTTATTCTGGATTGATAATATTTGTGTACTTTCATCCTGTTAACTGTTATAGTGCTTATAGTTGACCTGGGTATGTACTGCGGAAAAGTTTAAGTCTTGAAAAAGTCAGGAAAAGGTTTGGAAATTTATTTTCAAATCCCTTAGGAACCCTGTATTTCAAACTCCTCACCCCCTTCCAGGTGGTGGAGGTCATTGCGGTCCGAGGTGCCTCGAGTTAGTCTTGAATTAAAGTCCCAACCCTTTTGTCGTGCTACTGACTGACTATCATATTCCCATTCAAACTGGTGTCACGCAAATGTATGCCTAAGAGATCGTCGGACGTCACAAACCAGCAAGTTTTCTCTGCAAAAACCCGCAGCTTCCCTCATTTCAAGGTGTCTTTGCCTTTCCGCGCACGGATAGATTTTTGCTTCCTGCTTTTTCTCCGTTCCAGTGATAACATGTTATTGCAAAACTCATGTACATTCGTTCTAGGCTTCAAAGCAATCCATCTTCCGCCACACTACCCCAGCACCTCATGCAGCCCCTGTACCAGAGCTCACCCAGGGGTAAAACGGACGAGAAGTTTCTCTTCATCGCCGAACACGACAACGACGACTGCGAAGTCAGCGCCGTCGGCGGAGACCTCACCCTGACGCTACAAGCTCTGCAAAAGCAGGTAGTGACGTGGTTTATGTTCATGATTATCATGTATTTAACAATAAGTTTCATGTCTCTTGTGCTTCGCGCAACTCGTTCTTTACGTATTATTTTATTGCGATTTGAATTTCAGTGGAGACTCACTTTGTCGGTTGATTGATAAGTAACAACTGCTCTTTGATGAAAATGCTGATGTTTCTGTTCGCGGCTTTTCAGTTTTGCATATAAATCAACACTTCGTCTATCCTTGCTTGCACCGCCTGCTTCTCGTGGACTTGATCCCTTGAACCACGATTCTTTGTGTTCGTCGAAACAGTTGGGTTATTTCTCAAAAGCAAATAGCCTTAAACCGCCGTGTTTTGTTCTGGCAAAAAGGTTGAAGAGTACGAGGCCGAGATTGCTCAGTACGAAATGGTGAAGAAGGATTGGCAAAACGAGAAAACCTCACTGCAGTTGATGCTTGACAGATATCAAGCTCAGCTGGTGCGCACGGAACCGAGTGACGAAAGCCTGCCTGCCACCGAGGTACAGATCTTCCCCGCCTTGTTTTCAACATCTTGCGCGAAGTTTGAAACACTCAGTCGCACATTCGTCTGTCGGTTACCGTCTTTGTGATTGACGAGTTTAATAGGTACTTGTTGTTCTCCTCGGTCATGGACCAGGCGCTAAAGTCTGCTAGCGCGATTAGCGTAGCATCTTTCAACTGTACAGTTTACAAAATGTGCAACTGGGCTTCTCCATCAGCCCTTTCTGTTCCTGTCGCTCTTACGGACTTTGCAGTTACTTTTTTTTCTCTTCGAGAGCGCTTGGCCTAACCGCTAAAGTGCGCTGTTTTCTCGCAGGCAAAGGTCAAGCCGGATTCAGACGTCGGCGAACGAGAGTCTGCTGTCGCTGACTTGAAACGGGAACTGGCCGAGCTGAAGGAAGCGAGAGAGAACTTGGAGAAAGACAAGCACAAATTGCTGCAAGAAAAGGTTGGTTTCTTCACTGTTACTAGAATAGAGTCCGGGTGTTCTTTTCCTTCTTGTGCAGCGGATGTTTGTTTTTGTCGGCTAAAGATCTGGAGATGTTCTGCGAAAATAGTCAATTGTTTCGTCAAGTTTTGGTTTGAAAACCGGAAGTGACAGATTTGTTTTGTTCACGTGGCGCACATTTTAGCTTGGCATTTTTCAAAAATCCCGCGAAAAACGAACTTGACTTGACCTGAATCGCCTTGTGCCTATTTTTTTGTGCNCAACTGCCTGAAGTACAACATCATTGTTTCACCCCCTCTTTCAGGAGCAGCTCCAGCTCGCCGCCCTGAACCTGGAGGAGGAGTTGAACATGTCGATCGCTGACGCTCAAGGCGAGAAAGGTCAGTGTTGCGGCCTCGGTTCGAACTCGCACGCTGCGCTAATGGATGCGATGTCGGGTCTCGCGCATTTATTGATCCGCAAGTCACCGACAGATAGTGCAAAGAGCGAGAAGTCGGTAATCGAACGCGAAAGCCGCGCCGGAAAATGTCAACGATATCCCGCGAAAGTTTCCTTGTTTCCTTCGTTCTCCTTCAACGGCGGCTTGCCCACGTTCTGTGCAGCCGCCAAGGTCAAACGAGAAGTTCTTTTCTTTTCTGCAAAACGCCGCTTAATTGAGACTCGGCGGTTGTTGTCGCGCCGCGCTGCGGCTTGACACAGCGACCTCGGAAAACCTTTTTCCCCTCTTCCTGCCAAGTTTGCTTAACAAGCTCCATTCCGATACCAGTGTTAGTTTTAGCACCCCGGCCAAACGCTATTCGTGTTGGTTCAGCGGTCGGCCGCTGTGTCAGCCTTTAGCAGTGCATGCCACAGCCGACGTCACCACCATCGTGCTGATATAAGTAACACGTACTTGTTATAATAGTTCAGCTGGGAATGCGATGCTTATTACAGCCGGGTCATCGCTGAAGATCAGGCGCAACTCCCAGCGAGTTGCTGCAGAATGGCGACTTGTGCAATTTTGGTCGTAATCGAATTGAAACTTGAGAAAACCGGGCAGTTTGATTGTTTGCTGGTCAGTAGTAAGTTCAGCATCGCGCCAGCCACGACCATAGGGAGGTCAACGACCAACCAATCGTTGCCATTATCGGGTTAAAAGACTGCTGGAATGTTAGCTGCTCTCCAGCTCTTTCTTGCGGCGCGTTTTAGTTCAGTTCCTGTCAGTGCCGGTTTCAACTACTTTTTGCCCTGCACTCTCTGCCTCAGTATAATAATTTTTGTTTCGTGTTTGTAGACCAAGCGGAAGGTTTGCGACAAGGTCTTGAACAAGCGCTAGCTGAGAAGAAGCGTCTGGAAGCGGCTCTAAAAAGCGCGTCTGACGAGTTGGACAGCAGCAGGTCTGTGATAAGCTGTAACAGTGGGTTTGGTGGTTTCTGATGTTTATATTTTTAGCGTAGTATATGCGTCTACAAGGTTAAAAGCGAAGGCAACGAGTTTCGATTTTCAAGAGTTTGGGTGTTTTGTCACAAGAGGCGCTTTTACACTTGACTTGAAATATCACGTGCCGTAGCAGTTGAAAGGTTTTTTTTACGCGCTCGTTCAAATCCCGGTTCGGGCACACAATAGCTTCGCCCGTTTCTGTTTCTGGCGAAGCGGTTTCATTTGCGTCGCGCATCCGTTACTTTCCCCGTAACTTGCCGCACAGAGCAGAGGCGGTGCGGTCGGGCTCGTGACGTAAAGCTCTCTTCTTCGCCCAGAATGGAGAAAGCTGACCTGGACCAGGCACTGGAGGCGCTCGACAGCCAGCATCAGGACGAGATGTCTCAGCTTTTGATGATTCGCGACGAGCTGAGCCGCAAGTTGAAAGCGAGCCAGGATGAGCTTCGTCGATCGACGGTGAGTCAGACTTGCTTCTGTTTTGAATCATCGGCGAACAACAGCAGTCTGTACACTGCTTGGGTTATTTCCTGGCTTCGGTTCGTTAGTCCGCTCGCTCAGCCAGGGCAGAGCGGGGCAACCGAGTAATTTGCTCGCGCCACGAAAATTCGAAAATTTAAGAAACATTGTGAAAGCGCCAAGAAGTTCTTTATTTGTTAGGTGCAATAACAAGTTACGATCATTTTCGCCCACACCTCTGATAATTTCAGCTGCTTGCGTTCCTGGTCTCAGCGCAATGCTTCACAATCAAAGGTAGGGGGGATAGCCAGGATTGAAGACAGGGCTGGCGAATTCATCCAACACTAGCGCGTTGTCAGGTCAGATAGTTCCAAAATGTGCTGGAATTTTAGCAGCAGTTTTTACGAATCAAGGGATGTCGACGTCAACTGCATTGGCAGTTTTTGAAAAAACTCTTTTGTCTCTTACAGAAACTTACTAAGAGAAGTGACCACATAATCCTTTTTATTTAGTAGGAGGGTTGTACGTGTCACGCGTCAAACAATCTCAGGTAGTTGGGCAACTCACTTAGTTTCTGAAACATGCCGTGTGTTGTCCGCAGGAACGTAACACGGAAGTGGAAGCGAGCATCCAAGAACTGAAGAAGCAGATCGAGCAATCTGGCAACGTTGTCGATGAAGCTGATCGCCGAGCCCACGATGAGGAACGTTTGAAAGAAGCAAATCAGCGAAATGCGTCTCTCGTCGAACAGCTCCGAGATGAAAACGAGCGCTTGATGCAAAGAGTTACCGATGTTGAAGAGAACATGTTGAACGCAGAAACAGAGGTCGANGAGACCCGTGNTAAGCTCTCAGGAGTCGCTGGCGAACTGGAAGCGGCCGTTGTCAAGCTTGATCAAGCCNAAGCTTTGAAAAACCAAGCTCTTGCTCGGGTGTCGTGTCTGGAGCAGGAAAGAGACGAGCTGAGCGCCAAATTGGCGGCAGCGGAAGATGGCGGGAAAACTGCTCTGGCATCGTTTGAACAGGATCGGATGCGCATGACTGCACAGCTCGACGGCCAGGAAAAAGAACACGCCGCTTCGCTCGAACGATTATCGGAGCTTGAACGCGACAACGAAGAGCTGATGCTTCTGCTTCGTAGCCAAGCGAAGGAGCATTTGGAAGATCTGCAAAAGTCCGAAAGCAAGTTGGATGCTGTCGAATTGAAACGGAAGACGATGGAAGACGAACAGATGGCGACCATCGCGAAGATGAACGAGCTGAAAAAAGAACACGAACGAGTCATGAAAGAAATGGAAGATTTTCACAAGAAGAGCCAGGGCTCGGAGGAGGAGTTTTCATCCGTGCTGCAGTCAAAAGAAGCGGACATCGAAAGGTTGAAGTCGGAAATCGACGTTCTGAAAGCGGACGAGCGTAAAAGGATCGATGCGTTGGTGAAGTTGCATGAGAATGACGAAGAAGAAGGAACAATGCTGAAAAACGAGATCGAACGACTTGAGAAGAAGCTGTCATCTGCTGCTGCTCAAGACACGGAAGACCTGCGCACGGAGCTGGAAGATGCGAAGAAGAAACTAGGTCGTGCAGAGAAGGATGCGGCTGCAAAAGCTGTGTCCGTCAACGAACTCGCTGTGCAGATGGAAGGTTTAAGGAACAGTTCTGATCAGAATTTAAAAATGAGTCAGGATCGCGAAAGAAGGATGATGGAAATGCGTGTTGATAACGAAAAGGCCATCGCTGAGTTGAAAGATAAGTATGAGAAGCAATTAGACTCCTTGAAATCTGAGCACGATGCCCAGATGGGAGATATCAACAGTCGCCACGAGGAAGATCTTACGCTGCTGCAACAGCAGTGCCTTGTTTTGGAAGAAGCAAAGTCGTCCTTAGAAAGACAGATTGGTCAGCTGAGTGATGACGCCAACTCGGTCGCAGTGCTTCAAAACAAAAACGAGTCACTGCGCGAGTCGCTCGGTTCAGCTCAAGTGACAATCGACGGTTTCGAGAAGAAAGTTCGCGGCCTCCAGGAGAAGATTCGAGATCTGGAAGTCGCTAATGATGACCTGAAATCAACCGTCGACTCTGCTGAAGATGCTTTCCAGAAGAAGAGCATTGTGGTAGAAGACCTGGACGCTCAACTGAAAAGAGCAGAAGAAGAGCTTAAGTCGAAAGTCGAGTTGCTGCAGACGCTCACCGACGACAACAATCGCCTTTCACGAGTCAAAACCGAGTTGGAAGAACGAGTTCAGACTATCGAGTTCACGAGAGTTGACGACGAGAAGCTGAGAGTGGGAAGTTTGCAGCGTTCTGAGGCCGAGTTGAAGAAACTGACTGAGTCCAACAGCAGCCTAGCCGCGCAACTCGACCAACAGCGGACTCTGGTCAACTCGCTGCGCGAAGAACTGGAATCGCGACGCGCGGAAAGTGCGAAGCTGGAACGGCAACTCGCAGCGCTGACGTCAGACGGCGATCGTCGATCGAAAGAACTCGAGTCGACCCTCGTTGACGAAAAGCGTGAGTTGGAAGCGAAGTGGCGGTCGCGGGTCTCGGACCTGGAAGGCGCCAATCGGGCCACGATGGACAAGCTCAAAGAGGAGCACGCTCGGCGCCTGGCCCAGGCCGTCGCGGACGTGAAGGCGTCGCACGAGTTCGAACTCGGCGACGCGCGCGACCGAGTCGTGAGTTTGACCGCGGCAGTCGAGTCGCTCAAAGAGGAACTCGTTGCAGGGAAAGNGCGCCGCGATGACGACTCTAAAAGCTCGCGCGCTTTGCAAGCGCGGCTCACCAAAGCGCTCGGTGACGTCGACGCGCTCACGTCACAATTGAACGACGCGAACGCCCTGCGGCAGAAAGAGGTGAAGGAGCTGCTGGAGGAGGTCGACAGGTTGAAGCAGATCGCCTCCCCACAGCAAGGCCAACAAGATCCTGACAACCAGATCAAGGAATACGAGTCGAAGATAGCGGAACTGATGTCAGAGGTGACCAAGTTGCGCCTTGCTGGGTCCAAAGCGTCTTTCGCCGCCGACGGAACTGTCGACATCGAATCGATGCTGCAGGAGATTCGTTCACGTGACTTGAGCGGTTTGGAGAAGAGCGACCTTTCCAAGGACGACATCGGAACTTTGCTTGAACTGATAAAAGGTATCAGTGCGCTTACTGTGATTTATTCATGTTTTGTTGCAGTCGACTGCTGTTTGTTTTGTTTGTTATCCATGTTAGCTTTTTTCTCATGTGACGTGTGGGTGAATCGCTGTCGCCCATGCACGCACCAGCGATAGATTTTGCTACAGAACCACTCGCCTGCACTTGCGAGCTGCAGAAACTCAAATATGAAAATCATTCAAAAACTCGAGAAGAATGTTGAAGAACTCGAAACCATAATAAACATTGGTGAAAATGTGAATTCGCGAAAATATGAAAATTATGATAAACTCAAAGCATTGAAAAACATAAATTACACGAAAATTTTTGAAATGGTTGAAAATGTGAAACCGCAAAAATATAAAAAAATTGGAAAATGTTATCATAACGCAAAAATATGAATAGTTATGGGTAGGGGGAAGTCCCAGCTACTCACCCAAACGCGCAAAATGACCGTCGAAAACCTCATCCTCTACCGCAAGGCCCAAACGCGACGCCGATTCTTGTTTTTCAGAGCGTGACCGGGTGATCGACGCTTTGCAGGAGAAGCACCAGAACCTGGTTCACAAAACCGAAGTTCAAGGTTAGCGATGTGAATGACCGCGACCGCTTTTCGCTGCGGATTGCTTGGCAACCGCACGCCACAAGTGAATTAAAGGTTGTTCGATCAATGCTTGGCAACGTTCGGTCAGTCGCCGTAAATGAAAGACGCGAAGCGATTGATGCCCGTTGTGCTCAAACTATTACGCCTGGCTGATTTTGCGTTTCCGTCACGGCTGGACGCCTCCAAAATCGACTCGAGTTATCGCGATTGGTTCACGTTGCGCTTCCGCCGTCACGGCTGGACGCCCCCAAACTCGTCACGTGCAGAAGTTTCGCGAACCTTTCTCTCTCCAGGCGCGTCGTCGTCGTCGAAGGCGTTAGAGGAGAAGGTGCGAGAACTGACTGGCGAACGCGAACAAATCCTGGCGGTTATCTCTGAAAAAACGAAGGAAAACCGACAGTTGAAAGATGAAAATCGCCGAATGGTGGACGTCACGGCCGCCAATGAAAACGCCCTGTCAAAGGTGGGAGTGGTCACGTGGTTCTGTTGAATTCGTTTCTGAGCGATTAACTGCGGATTTGATTAACTGTTACCGGAGCTAATCGACTGGGATTTGATTAGCTGTTACCGGAGCAACAGTTAATCAAATCAAAATGAAACAAATTCGTTGCAAAAGCGTTTGATTTTTTTAGTCAACGGGCTCTTTTGTTGCCTGGCTTTCTTGTACTTTGTTTGGCTACACTTTGGAGATTTTTAAATGATCTCTCGTTAGGTTGCTACCGCCAATGCACAGGTGTGTTTGCAACGACTGCGTAAGGTTTTGGCGGCGTTCGATCAGTTCGCGTTTAACTCTCGTGTCAGACCCACCCCCCTCCCACCCAGGATCAGTGTTACCTCTAAGAAAAGTTTCAGTGTTACCTCTAAAAGAAAATATTGCATCAAGTAGATGTTTGTTTTAGTGAGCATGGATATTTTGAAACTGAGTTGAGAGTTCAAAAATGAGTTACAAACTTTGTGAATTATTAGAATAAGTAGAAAATAACGGCCAAAGCAGTAGTTGCCCTCGACATTTTCGTAGACGCTTCGGTAACTACTGTTACCATCATTTGTATATGGCCGTTATTTTTTTTATAAGCACAAAATCTTATCGAAATGTTAAACTTGGAATGTTGCAAGTGTCCAAGAATGAGATTTCACTGCGCAAATGGTCTGCAAGTGGTACTGCGCAGTTGCGCGGCTCAGAGGGAACTTCACCCCAGGATTGCACAGTTGTCGAGCATCGTTTCAGGCGCAAGAGGAACTCCGACAACTGCACGAGAAGTACGGCGGCTACGACCACGAGATGACCAAGGAAACCGTGGCCCGCCTGTCGAAAATCATCAGCGAGAAGGACTTCGAGATCGAGTCGCTGAAACAGAAGTGCCAGACCCTGCTAGATGTATTGCAGCAACAGGAAAAGACTGGTAAGTCGCATGTGACATTTAACGGGCTTGGAAAACAGCCGTGGTAGCGACCTCCTTGCGAGAAAGCTGTTGAAATGGATAGGCGTGCAGTGGAATTATTTGGTTAAGTTTGTCATCATTTAACGATGCCGGCTGTTTCTTGCTTCATTTCTTCAAGTTCGCGTTTTTTTTGTCACCAGCTGCCGTCGGCGCAGAAGCGTGCGATCAACTCACTGTGACGTCACAGCAGGTCCAAGCTTTACTGAGAGACAGAGAGACCCTGGCGCAACAGGTGGGTTGGAAAAAGTACACGGTTGGTGTAGTCTTTCTTAGTACCCTGTCGACAGTGTATCGGTTTGCTGGACGTAGGGGGAGGTTATAAAAGTTCGGCTGATGTCGCGTCGCCATAGTAACCATCAGCGCTCCTCTGGCAGTATTTGCGATTGTATAAAAGTTCGATGGTTCAACTCAACAATCACCAAAAATACTTCTTGTTTGTCGTTCTACTTTTCGCCACCATCCACTTTCCTTGTCCAGGTGCGTCAGCTCCTGACTGAGCGCGACCACCTGGTGGCGCTGGTCAACTCCAAGCACCAGGAGGCGCTCGTCTTCCAGCAGGAAGCGCAGAAGGCGTCGGAGGCGCTGGAGCGCGACGCCGCCGAGAATTCGAACCTGCAGATCCGCTTCGGCAACCTCGTGCACGACTACGACCAGCTCGAGATGAAGCTCGCGTCCACGCGGAGGGAGCTGGCCGGGTTCAAAGAGGCGCTCAACCACTTGGAGGTTGGTTGCTGACGTCGTCGTGTATTTCGAAAACCCCTCAGTAGTTCAGGGGGGGAGACGGTGAACGGCACGCGCGAGATCAACGTGTCACACCTTAGGATCGAAAATTGCACGCGAGCAACTAGGTTTACCTGTGAGGTCATTTTTTCTCATTGGCGTAAATGGCAAGAATTGCGTTTGTGTCGTGATAATGTAATCAAAAAGTTTATTCACACGCAGCAAACTGCTGTCACAACTAGTGAAACTAGTGAATGCGTAGCCTCCTGCAGTGTTGCTGTCTGATTGGGCGACAACGAAGTTTTTTTTGCAAAGCCAGCAATTATTTTAACGCCGTTTGGCTCAGGTCTGGATTATATATATATATATAAAACTTGGACCCCTTATTCGAGTGCGCTGTAATCTAGCTGGTTCACTTTTTGACCTGAGGGCTCAGTTAATGCACCCTCTGTCACTCACGTTTGATTGTTTGGTTGCGATTACATGGTAAATCATTAGTTTGGCTCTGTCTTCGCGACTTCGAGCTATTTATTCATAAAAACCTGCTGGTGAAAGTAAAGCGCATCACGAAATCTTTCCATACCTACCGGTGTCAATTTTCATTCTACACTCTCTACTTACTGATGTTTTTTTGCTGACGCCGTGTTTCTCTGGCTCGAAGAAATCTTCGCCATGAGAGCTGTCAAGGATTGATCAAACGGGTCATTCTTAAAGCTTAATCGTTACGAAGATTTTGCGTTGAGAAAAAATCTTCGCCAAACGACGGCAAATAAACACACTTTTTCGACATCACCAGCAAATTAATCACCAGCTCTCTTTTGAGATATTACACGGAATGGTCAGATCGCCACAAGCAAGTTAAGTTGCTTTTCATGTCAAGAAGCCATTGTTGTTAATATTTCCAGGAATCCAAAGAGATCCTGCTTTCCAAAGTTGAGCTGTCGCGTGACGAGCTGAAACCCGAAACTCCTCCCACTCGCGTCGAGGCCGCCGAGTCCCCCCAAACCGGGTCAACTCACCAGGGCAAGTCGCGCGACGAGTTGGAAGCGATCTTGGACAAGAAGTCTCAGTCACTTCTGCACAAAGACTTGCTGCTTCAGGAGAAACTGGCCATCGCCCAGAAACTGGAAGAACAGGTGAGTGACGCTCTGCTTTTGCAAAAAGAAAACGCTGCAAGGTCCTGCTGGCCACACCCTCCGGATAGCGGGCCCAGAGGTCGTCGACCTTGCTTGGTCCGTCTTGGTGTGGAGCCACCAGAACTATCTGAGATTGCTGTTAACCGTGAGGTGTTCCTTGTCCTCCTGGGG
>JGI24158J21664_10000443_pt1 | contig 37151 bp, 21 predicted proteins | sample Ectturendosymbi3_FD_21664 | JGI IMG/M metagenome (IMG submission 21664) | reverse complement strand
CGTTGTGAAGCTGTTTTTCAACAATATAACTATTTTTAAACCAAGCACCGATACCAACTTCAAGCAGAAGACGACATCAGGTGGGTGTTGACGACCACAGGCTCTTTGTTCGACAAACTTGTGAAACAAACTCAGCCAGACAAGATTCTAATTGAAATTTGTGAGTGAACTGAATTTTCTAAAACTAGTGTTTGTATCATTCTTGTAGCCTTAGTTTATCTTGAGTCCGCGAAGGTTTATACTGGTTCGAAAATAGTCCGTGTCTTTAAAAGGTTGAGAAACACTGTGCTAGACGGAAGTTTTCACTCAAGCTTTCATTGGATATGAGGCTAGAATGCAAGTCTTTTGAGGTTTTGATCGACTTTCTAGCGTTTCTGGTGCAAAAGTTATGATCTGAAAACAACAAATTAATTAATTATCTGATTAGTGGCTTAATTATTAAGTTTGTTGTTTTTAGGTCATGGCTTTTGAACCTGAAACCCTAGCAAGTCATCCAAAGTTTCAAAAGACTTGTATTTTAACCTAGTTTCCAATAAAAGCTTGAGCGAATTACTATCATATAGCGGTTTGGGTCTAGGGCCAGATGAAATGGGCCAAAAAAGCCTAAAACTACTCTACTTATGACGTCACTCACAAAAAATCTGAAGCCCAAAACCCCCAATTTTTTTTCATTGCAGACTCGAAGACTTGCCAAGTCTTTTAAGGGTTTTAACACTAAGATTACCAGGATTGCAAATACCTCGAATTACCATGTGCGTCAATTGACGAATGCGCTCTTTTGTAAGTAAAACACTAATCTCAGTCATTTAATTGAGATGAAAAATTACAGATTGTATCATATTGGTGAGCAATCAAGCTCAACAAAAAAGACAAGTGAAGACAAGTGTTAAAAGAAAAGAAAACCAGTGGGAAAGACACACTTTTAAGTGGTTTATATTTTACATTGTTTAGTCTGATGTTTGCCATGCACAGTTTTTTGCAAATCATGCAAATATCTGTTGTTCCGTTTCTGCAATCTTTGCTAGAACAAGTTTTGAGCTTTTTAGGTGTTGGAGCATGGTCTGCAGCAGCTGCATTGATTAAAATTTTTGCCTTTTTTTGGAGTGCCTCTGTTGGTTCTTCACTCACTCTCTGTATGAACATTCTGGAACTTATGCTGGAATTGCAACGTGCTTGTAAATAATCCAGCTATTTATGACTGCCATGTCTATTACATTATAAAAAATACAGAGGACCCCAGTGCTTGCTTCCAGCTTTCACAGAGTAGCATCTTGGCGTTTGTTCCAGAATATCGACTTCCACCTTAGTTCCTTATAAGAAGATACAGTGTCGGGTTTGTTTTTTTCAGGTTATTCTCTGATGGAATAGTGACATTAGAGTGCAATGAACTTACTGTGGTATGTTTACAGATTTTGACTACTTGCACTGATACTTAGTTATAGTAGCTGCAGCAACAGCAGCATCTGATAAGTTGAAAATGGTGGTGTGATGTAGGCTGCAAGTTTCTTTCGGATTGTTAGGTATTTCACTGGGGTTCAATAGAATCTTACCGGCAAGGCTGCAGCTTTGTTTTGCCAGGCGCAAACAAAGATCTAAGGATGTGAAGTAATTGTCACTGGTTGCATTGTGGCCATTCTTGAACAACGGCATCATAAGTTTCATCAGTATATCAATTGGCACGCTCGCATCACCACTCCTGCTCTCATCTTTTCCTTCATAAGAAAACCATTGAATGAATATTTAGTTTCAAAATCAACGGCCATCTACAATTTTATGGCAAATTTATACAGTGTATTGGCCATGCATTATAAAAACCTGCACCATGCTTTACATGGGGATAGCTGCTCAGTGCTCATCAACGGTAATATTAGCATTAGATCTGAATACCTTCTAACAATTTTCTATGAAAGGGTTCCACAAAGATGAAACTACACAAATTTTATCCTTTTATATAGATTTCATCTTCTTTCAGACTTTAAGTTGAACCTTAGGTATTTCATAATCTCAGGAAATCTATTACGAGGCATACTTTTGCCAAACAAGGTACATCCCACAACCTATTCCACAAACTGAGGATGGACAAAGTTGACCACTAATAACCCCTCAGGCAATGATAAGACCAAAAAACTTCTCCAACTCATGCAAAGACATCTTCCAGTGATGATCACCTGAAACTCGGTGAGCTTCTACAATAGTACATTTTTGGATGTTTCTCGGCATAGGCTTGTTGAAAAAAACGGGACAGTGAGAGAGGACTATTCTAAATGATGTGAGCGGCAGCATATGCAGCAAGACCTGGTCGAATTCTCATTATATTTTGCTACTACAAGCTCACACTAACAGCTTCACTTGGCACTAAAGCCTGCCAAAATTATCCATCTTTACCCCAAAAGATCTGTTCATCATCTTCTTCCTCAGCTTCAGTGTTATGTTACTCAGAAAAACAGCAGCTTTAGAATCCAATGCATGGTCATTATCTGAATCAGAGGATTCCTTTTCTGACAAAGCTGCTTGTTCCACCTCATTTTCTATTCCATTCACATCATCATCAGACTGTTCTCTGTCCTAACAATCTTATGAAATACCTTGCAGAAATCCTAAAGCTTGAGTAGGGGTAAGTCTATATGTGACATTTTTTCCTTGAAAACAAAACAATACAAGCTATCAAACAATTATTTTGCAAATGTTATTGAAAAGCCATGATGATGAACCAAAAATGAACAAAACGTAAATATACTTCTGTTTGAACCAACCACATCCCTCCATTTACATTACCGTACACGTGATGTAAAACTACGTAGCTTCTGTACAATGACAGCTACAGTTTGTGGATGTAGTCTAAATGATGTTATTATTTCATAAAAAGATAGTAACCTTGTCAAACAAAACAAATGGTTTTCCAGGCTAATCGGACAAAATAATCTCAAAACAACAACGTATTTTACACTTTTCAGCACTAGACTGCTTGCAGCAGTTTTTCGTCGTTCACTTTGAGGGTTCTTTTTATTTACGATGTTATTTCTGGCAAATGCACAGATAACACTATAAATTAGAATTCAGATTGCATACAAATATTTTTACCTTCCAGCACTATTTCATCTTTACTTTGTGTTATCTATTATTCCTTGAGATATCTTGTGAGTGATTGTTAACACTTTGGTAACTGGTTGGATTCCCTGAGACATTATCTACAGTTACCAGACGGTTTTGGCACGAAATTCAAATCACCAGTAAATGGACATTGCTAGACATTCTCAACAGGCTAAAGCCGAACACATGGTACATGTTTTGATGCCTGTAAATTGATCAGTTGCCAATATGTCAAAGCATTTGTGAAACAGTTCGGGCTTCTTACAACAACAAGACTGGGTCTACTGCCACCAACTTGTTGAAAAAAGTTTCACTTCAATAGAAGCGTTTCTTGATATCACAAAAGCAGCCAACACATTAAACCATTAAACTTTCTGTATGTCTGTGTGTACTTACGTAAATATTTGCAATATAATCTTTGCTGCTTTCCTAGCATTTGGCTGCATTTCAAAGCACTTCCATTGCACACAAAATCGCAGTCACTGCTGCAGGGTGCGGTTTGCCCTTAGATGAACCAACTCAAAAGAACCATGTTTTCGAACAGCCTCTGAACCACAGAGACTTTGAAATCTCATTCCAGTACTTGGTATTTTTCCCAACACAGTCTAGGACCATAAATTTAAGCAATTTTCAAATGAAAAACATTGCCCAAACGCCTGATTTTCGGTAAAAACACACATTTATGCCTGTCAAGCACAGTTGCAAAGATTCGCCATTCTGTACATTTGTGTGCAGCGAGATTAAAAATGTGAAAAGGCTGCACTCGTATGTCAGTTATATGGGTGCAATAAAATATGCATTGCACCAGTTTGCAGTTTCTGTTTTTGATTTGTTTATTTATCACAAACTCTAGGTTTAAAGAAAACGTTTGCACACCAAGCAGCACTGATAGCACTGAGTTGACATGAGCCTATATCCACAAGTTATAGTGGGAGATAACGGAAAGCAACAAAATTCACTAGGTATCAAAGTCTCTTGTCATTCGGAAGAAAGGTAATTTATATAATAAATAGACATTAACACTTTGAGAGCCAGTCTACGAATATATCGTACCTAGATTTCGGCCTAAAACCAGTAGTTTTGGTTGCCTTACCAATGCCATAGCTCCTCCACCGATTGCACTAGAGAGCTGTTCAAGCGCTCAAATGGATCGGCCAGTCTTCTAGTCTGCACTCGAAAAAAATTTATTTGTTGTGGGTTGCAGATTTTTTGTGAGTCATACCATAAGTGAAGTAGCTTTTGGGTCATTTTGGCTCATGTTACCTGGCCTAGGGCCTAACCGCTAGGCCAAAGTATTTCGCTGAAGTTTTCATTGGAAGCTAGGCTCGAGTCCGAGTCTTTTGAGCCTGGTTCAAAAAGTTATGATCTAAAATAAACAAATTAATTTATTATCTAATCAGTTAATTAGTCAAACATTTTTATTAGTTTAGATCATAACTTTTGAACCTGAAACCCCAGAAGGTCATCCAAAGTATCAAAAGACTCGCATTGTAGCCTGGTTTCCAATAAAAACTTCAGCCAAAAACTACCATCTAACGGTTTGCGCCCAGGGCCAGGTGAAGTGGGCCAAGGTGGCCTAAAAGTTTTCCACTTATGACGTTGCTCACAAAAAATCCGTACCCCAACCAAAAAATTTTTTTCGAGTGCAGACTCGAAGACTTCCCACGTCTTTTGAGCCTTTGAACAGCTTTCTTCCATTTTCGGCGCCCGAGTTACGCGTGCGCAAAGCCACGTGCGATCTGGTTGTTTTGGAGCGAGAATCCTCAAAAGGGGCCGGACGCCAAAGTGCTAAAGATTTTTAAAAGGTATTGTTGCAACCTCTCCGGTGGTGTTGCGTTGATTGTGTGATACACCACGAACGGGATGTGCGTGAAGAACAAAACTATATATATGTGGCGCGAACAAGCAATAACAGAGTGACTTCGTCAGGTGATCTCCATTGTTGCTTGCTGCCACAGTGCGAAGCTTTGCGCACATGCTGCTCAGGATTTCCGATTGCAACAAAATGGTGCTGTGACCAGGATGTGGAAGTCGTGCCGAGTTCAGCCTTCACAGAAAGAATGTGCGATCGGTGTGGTTCGTTGTAAAAAGGAGAGGATGTTGTTGCAACGTCTCCGGTGGTGTTGCGTTGATTGTGTGATTCACCACGAACGGGATGTGCATGAAGAACAAAAGTATATACATTTGGCACGAACAAGCAATAACAGAGTGACCTCGTCGAGTGATCTCCATTGTTGCTTGCTGCCACAGTGCGAAGCTTTGCGCACATGCCGCTCAGGATTTCTGATCGCAACAGTATCACTAGGTGTTTTGAAAAGCATAACTTGAACTGAGTGCAACAAAGGTTCTATTCATATATATGCTCATCAGGCACTAGCATCTGCATAATATAAACCAAATGTTAGCAAAGCAGAAAATGTTAGAATGTTTCTATGTTCAGAAAACATGAAATTTTGCATTTTTTTCTGTGTTTACTGCAACAGTTTTGCTCTTTGAGATCACTATAACAAAGTATGACTTGACTGGATCACTTCTTCAGACTATTAAATGTTGGTTAGAGTGAATTTAGCCCCATACTCACATGTTTGTGAACCATGCTTGTAAATTTGTGCTTAATTAAAAAAAATTAACTCATTTAAATTAATTATTTCTCTCTTCATATCCCAAATTAATTGCAAAAGTTACATCTGGTCTTTGTATGCTTTGTTTCTAGAGTTGTGCATAACCTCATTATGTTTGCTTTTAAATGTTCACAAGATGAAGCTATCGTAAACCTTAATCACTGGTTCGTTGTTCACCAAGTTCTGTTAGAGAATAACTTTGTTGTTATAAGTTCTATGAAGAAGGCACTCTACTTTTTGTCAACTGCATTATTAAAACTCAGTTCTTTAGTTGCTGTTGTGAATTTTCATGTTGTCTTTCTTTACAGTTGCAGTGTTACCCATGTAATTGCAACATGTTTTTTTTTTAATTGGCTTCTACTCCTTGCATAGAGATATTATTTTTTATGTGAGCTTTAAAAATATTCTTTTAATTTTGATATTTAGCAATCGTCGTGTATAGAGGGCAATGTTAAATAGTCCTTTGATGACATTTCTTTTCACATGTAATTTTCATGTTTGTTTGGAGTTCACTGTAGCTTGTTTTTGTTGTCACTTTTTTGTAAAACTTTGTTCTATATCTCTTTGCCTAATTGTCAGGTTCTTGCTTGATTCATGCGGGTTTGGAAATTTGCTTGTTTATTTGGTTGTTGTTGGTTTGATTAAATACTGCTGTCGAGTAGTTTGTTGCCTGATTTTACAAATGGGTAGAAATTTTTCTGTTAAGGTCAAAGGTCACATTAAGTTCACCCGTGTTAGCAATGTTTGCATGTATCATGGTTTACATGCTGTTTATTCACTCTTGTGTATTTATAACCACCAGCATTTCACACTTGAAGTGGCCAGATAAAACTGTAGATGAAGATGCACACCACTTCAAAGCAAATGCTTGTGGGTTCTTTCAAATGCAAATATCTTAGTGATTTTGAATGATCATCTAATGCAGTCAGGTCTTACATTTTTGGAAATATATTGTAACAAGTGATAGGCCGTTTTATAAACTGTACTCGACCATTTAATACAAGACCATGTGTATGTACCTGCTTCAAAGTCTACAGAATACACACTGAAATGTAAAATACATGAAACAAAGTATTTTACTGTTGTTGAACTCAAAACTAAGTAAATGTGTTATGCTGAAGTCACTAGTGGAACTATTGTATGTTGTAGTTATTACAGAAATGTTGGACTAGGTTCACCACATTTTTTGACAAACAGTTAGCAGTTTGGATTTATTTAAGGATTATTACTCTTGCTCTACAACAATGTGGCTCCATTTGGTTGTTTCAATCATTTATTTAACAGCTATAAATACTTTCCTGGTGTTTACTATCTTCTTTCAACTTTGTGTAGCATCAATCCTGGCGTTTAACCATTTGTTCTACCTGAAGAATGGTAATTGTGGACTGTTCACAAGCTCTTCCTGGTGTTATTGGGATAAATTTATACAAGGATATTCTTAAGTGATAGAATTCAAGTTTCCTTTTATTGGTTTTCCATGAAGAAGGATGTCACATAGTTTGTGGTCTGCAGGCCATCGGTGCTTACCTGGGGCCATGTGGCTACATTTTGTGTGATTGTTACAATGATGGCAAGCCATTGGCAACACCACGTGTATATTTTTACTTTGCCTTTGTTCATAAATTTCAAGCACAAAATGGAAAGCCCTAAGTTCCTGTTTTCATCCAGAAAAGCTAGAAGCACTGTTTTTCAAGTCTGTGGTGCGGCATAAAGCTTTGATCAACTTGAGAGGCATGTGTTACAGCACTCAGCTAAGCCCAGATCTAGCAGAACCAAGATTTAAATTTTGGTGAGTGTATTACACATGTACAGTACTAAAGGATTTGCACATATAGGTTGTGCACATATAAATGTGTCTATACCATTTATTACTCAAATGAAGAAATAAGCCCTTAGCTATTTTCTTGAAAGACAAAACGTATGGAATGACAAAACGGCAATGAACTTTACTGTTTATGATCATTATGTTACCAAGAGGTTTAGCACATTCAAAGAATATGTTTTTTATTTTTATAGTAGGTATTGCTTTGTTTCAGCAGTTGTAGGTTCAATCAATCCTATCCCAGGTGATTTGTAAGCACTATATATAATATGCAGGAACTAGTATCAACGGAAATAAGATTACTCCCTTATTAATAATAATAAATCAGAACTTATGTTTCAACAAATGGTTCTTGAATGCTGAAGAAGTTAGGCAATAAAACAATATGCTAAAAACATAGGCTGTGGGAGTTTTAATTGTATCTGCTCTATGCACACAATAAATTTTTTTATGCAAAACAAACATTCTGTGTTTTAAAGGACAAAAGCAAATTAACTTTTCACTCTTTATAGATTCTTCACACAATCCTGCATATTTGCAAGCAATTGTAGCTGTTGTACTTGATTATAGTATACAACAGGGATGGGCAAACTTGTTCAATAGAAGACTTATCGGCAGAAAACCAAAAACACCTGCAAGCCACAAAATCAGTTTGTAGTGTCAAATACAGTTCGTTAAAGAATGCAAGTTTCACATAAAATGACCTAAATCAAATCACATAGACTCTTTGGCAACTAACATTACAAGTTCGTGTAAGCACATTGATAAATGAAACAAACATCAAATATGAGGCAACAACCCACTATCAGTTTGAGATATTGCTATTCAGCTAGAAGAGGCGCGCAAAACATGTTGGCAAGTCACATATGGCTCACAGTTTGTCCACTTGGTATAGGATAAAACAAGTGCGTTCAATCATTCCTCATAAAAAGGCAAAAATGTTTTTTCAGATGTTGTGCGTTTTCAGCATGCTGGAATTTGAATCAAATGTTGCATGAATAAAACAATGTTTGGAGTTTATCAAAACACACAATTTTCTATGGACATTTTGTTCCAAATGTGTAAGTAAACGTGAAATCAGTTTTCTGAAGTGCAAGTTTCTTTTCTGATCATGGCTGTTTTGATGAAGTATTTTATTTGTGAATGTCAGCTTTTTAAGTTTCGGAATGATACAAACAGTGTTATGCTGATGATTTGTTGATGTGTGCAAGGCTTGTTTCTGATTTCTTTCATTGCCACATTTGCTGAAAACTTACCACGAAAAATTTCTATTCACTAAATTTTGATTGAGCATAGGTTTGTTCGCAGGAACAAAACAAGTATTGATGCATTTGCTAGATGGCAGTTTTGAAAAAGCTGTCTGCTTGTTAAAGTCATACATCTAGCACTTTACAAGTTATTTCACTGGGATTGATACCAGGCCGTGTCATGCCAGAGAATGGAAATACAGTAGTTACTGCCTTTTTGGCTTCTTTCTTGGTGTTAATCGATATTTACAAAAAAGGTTTCACATGCTATGTTGTTATCAGTGACTTGCCACTATACTGCAGCTTTCACTATGGATGTAACCGTGTAGCCCGTACTTGTTAAACACGCAGCCAGCGATGTAACGATGTGGGTACAAGGTGGGTACAATCCCCCGGGTGCCGAATCACTGTGGGGGGTGCTGAATGATTGCAGGAGCACCGAAAACCCCAACAATGTCACGAGTACATAGGCTATATAACGCAGTGTATAAGGAAATGGTGCTCGCAGCCCACTCATCACACTGTAACTGGTGGTACAGAAGAAAGCTACACAAAAATTTTCTTTCTTAATTAAAAAAAATGTAAGATCAGAGAAATGAAGTCTAATGAAAGCTCACTAAAGCAGAGAAATGAAACAACGATGGTAAAAGAAATATAAAGGACCAAAGGAGATAAAAAATTCATAAATTGCAAAGTTGTAACCTTGTTGAACTTTTATCTTGTTCTTTTAATTCTGCCGTTCATTTTTCCAATGGAATATGTTGTCTTAGTGGCACACAGCACTTTCCTACAAATAAAAACAAACTTGCAGACTTTAGTACTATGCTATGGTATTTAGGTCTTCGGTATCAAGCACCAGTGTCACAAGACAACACTATTAGCTGGACTTCAAGTGATGAAGATGAAAAGTTTAATGAAAATGCAATAAAAGCGAACCAGAAGAAACAGAATGGTATAACTAAGCAACATCTTGTTGTGTGTATATAAGCATTTACTAATTGATGTGGACTCAGATCGGAAACTTGTTCGTGACCCATTGTGGACAGAGCAATATTGGCCAGAAACCAGCACAAAAATAAGCTCCGTTGAATGTTGTGTGTTTGCTAATGCGTGGACGTAAGCAGAAAATTGATAGAATGTCAAAAGATTGATAGAATTTTCTGGTTTTCGGCGGTATATTCAAATTTTAACTTATACCAAGAAGGTACTGGAAGATTTCATTGTAAATTTCCGGCAAAAATCGGCCGTGTACAGACTTTAGAATGCGCGGCATTTGTTGTCACAAAAGTTTAGTATTCCTGTCAGATGTCTCTCATTCGTGCTTGAAGATTAACAGTCGGTTCTCAACGTTCCTACTATTGCTTTTTTAACAATAAAACTTGTTTCACATCGCAAGATTCGTTTTCCAATTTTGCATCAATCTTTTCTTTTTTTCAGATTTGTCTTTAAGTCCTGTGATTCACAGAATGAGGAAGACTGGCGGCGAAACTTTGGGAAGTTTAGTCAAGAATGCTCCTTCAGGTGCTCACATTGCGCCTTGCAGTAGCCTTGCGTTTTATTGCATTATAGTCACTTATTCTACGATTTCGATTTTACAAAACCGCCATATGTTGAGGAATGGATGAGCAATGTGCACTGGCGTGTCATTAAAACTCGTTTGCACCGATCATACGTGTGTTTCTCCAGGTAGTCCTATACTGACCCAAAACCGTTTTTCTACTGTTCGTAAAAGACCGCGAAGACCGTCGTTGCTTTCAATAAGCCCAATCACGCCAGGTGGGCCGGTTTCAAGAGTTGTTGATTTAAGCTTGCGCCGCTTTTTCAGCTGTTTCCAGGCTTGTTCACGTCGCGTATTACCTACAATTGTTTTATGTTGTGTGGCTTAAATTAATGAATTCGAAAAAATTTGGGAAATCATTCCTTTTTATCAATCAATGGAAAAAGATTCAACTGCCGTAGCCTTGTATTAGCGAAACTTAAAAATAGGACGAATAGTGTTTATGTTTATGTAAAACTCTTCATTTATTTGTCCATGCATTTGCAAGCTTCTTGTTCAATTTAGTTTTGCTGCCCTATTTTCTGAACTTGTGGTTTTACAATGCTTTTCAGACCGTTCTGTCAGTTCCTTTTTTGCCGATGTCAGCCATTTTTCAATCAGCGTACACGACGAGACCAGCATTCGTAAGACTGACATAGATACTACCCCATTAGCATTACCGTTGGTGTGTAGACAATGTCCAGCTGTTTATTGTCTAAATATTGCTAAAGCCCTCTATGTTGTGATTAATCTCATCTTCTCGAAGTCTGCGGTTGTTATTACCGGTAAAATTTCAGGTTCTTCCATTGCGCTATTGTCAGAAAAATCGCTTAAAAATCATTTCACATCCGTTAGTTCCAGGACGCACATTTACGTCAAACTGTGTGGCACTGTGAAACGTTTGTGTGATTTGCTTGTTACTTTACAGGGTTAAACAGGAATTATTTTTTAATGTTTCGTGTTTGAAACTTTTTTATAAAATAACTGTGTGTAAGTGAAAGGGCCAAAGCAAAACTGGGTATGGGCAGTGGAGCGCATCCAAATTTTTAGCATATCCATTTATCACGTTCCTTGTAATCTTGGCTGCAGTCGTTTGATTTTACTGCTAAGATATACATCAGAAAGGGTGCGTTTTAGATCCTGGATCGTTTATGCTGGATGAAATTATCTTGAACGTCGTTTGCTTATTCCAGCGTGCTCATGAGCAGTCTTGAAAAGTATGGAAAAAAGTTCTGTCCTTTTCCAGTCTGGAAAAGTCTGGAAAAAAAATTTTTTGGCGTAAAAGAAAATAATTTCCAGACTTGATCTTTTAACATGCATTTTCATAATATTTCAATCAAGATTGACATAGTTTAACTTTGTCATGTTAAATATTATAGTGCCTGTATTTGACCTGGGTAGGTCATGCGGAAATGTTAGGTGGAAAAAGCCCGGGAAATGTCTGGAAAAGGTCTTGAAAAAGTCTGGAAATTTATATTATTAAAAATTGCGTAGGAATCCTGTTATTTGTTTCGTAGAATTTTGTAAAAACATTATTAAACTTGAAAAGACGATTTTTACATCCTTGAAAAAATCTCCCGCGATGTTCCTCACTGAGAATACCGGATTGGCAGCACTTTTTTAGCTGAACATGCAAAGGTGAAAGAAATATAAAGAACAAGCGTTCACTTTTTCGTACATTGGTTTTGCAGGTGGACAGTGACGATGAATCCAACCGCAGCAAGTCTCTGATCCAAGCTAGTCAGTTCCAGTCGCAAGCAGACATCGAGTCGTTTTGCACTCAGCGTGCTGAAGACTGTTATCCGTTATCTCAGGTGAGGATCCAGTCCAGCTGCGCGTTTGCTTCTGTTTCAAACGTTCACTGTCTTAACACTTTCTCCCGATTCATTCAAGTCGAAACCCGCATTTCCTCTCGGAAGGATTAGGGGAGCAGCAACCCCAACATACTTCACGGTTTCAGAAACCTTTGATGTTTCTTTAGCGGCCACAGCAAGGCACGACCCAGTCAGGTCGGAGATGTGATCACGCCATCATGGTCCTGGGTCGTCGTCTGGAAAGTGTTCCCGTGGGTGTAGCCAGGCGGACTTAACCTCGTCAACTTTTCTTGGGACATTCCGGTCACGTGACCACTCTACAAATTGAGCCTATTTTTGCGGTGGTTGTATTGTTTAACCCAAATCTCGGTTTAACTTTCCAGCATTTTTCAAGCAGCTTTCTGCGCCATTCTTTTGGCGCAAACGATCTGTGTATCGTTGTCTGTTGCATCTGTTGTATATTGTTCAATTAAGGTTGCATTCGTAAAAATGTTGTTTAGAAATACGAACGTTGCTGTAAAGCCAATGTCAGCGTTCCTCAAACAAATTCAGACTTTCGTTGATATAAAAGCGTGTCAACGAGTTCATTAGCGTGCCTCATCTAACTTGCGGTCGAGCAGCTGCGAATTCTTTTCGAGCACGTTAAAGGCTAGCAAGCAGTGAAAGCAGGGATTCATCTCGTGCGTGTCGTGCAGGCAGCTTGAACGTATTTATTTCACACATCGTGCTGCCTGCCGTTGATAGGATTTCGAAAATCCGGAAAATTCTATTTCGGACGCTCCGTCCAGCTCTCAGTGCACCGACGAAGCCGCTTCGTGCGATTTTTCGTGCGAGCGCACAGACGCAGACAGAGTCACTGGGTCTGCGTGGATCGAGACCCTGATGGACAAGCTTGGCTCCGAGAGCGGCCATGCCAGCGCTCTCGACGCCACGGTGACGTTGTCCACGGTCAACTACGACTCATCCAAGAAAGTAAAATTCGTGAAGTACGTTTGGTGTTTTTGCGTTTTTTGTGCATTTGGCCCCAAGTGAGAAACTCCGTCGATTGAGTTGCGTTTGTTGCTTGTCAGCATTTGTTTTGTAGTAAGCTGAAGCTAAGTGTTGGTCTTTTGCGCAGAGACGGTCTTGCCGAACAGCTTCAGCACGTGTTGCGACAGCAAAAGACCGAAAAAGTTTTGTTCGAACATCAGGTCAAAGAAGCTAGATGCAGCGACAAGCAGGGTGGGACGGACGTAAATCTACCGTCTTTCGCATTTAATTCCATTTGAAAGACTTGGTTTTTGAGCAGTAGGCGTTATTTTCCTCTTACTTTTAGAAATATTTTCCTGTATGCAGTAAAGCAACAACAATATGACATCCTGTTTTGTCTTGGTCAAATAGGGGCTGTGTGAATTTGTTTTGACATCTTCATTGCTTTTCAGCTTTTCAGTGCTGCATGCAACTGAAGGTACTTTCCCATCACAGAGAAGGTGCTTTGCACGTCATGGAGTGCAGAGTAAGATCGTTGTTGTTGCCTTGAGTATCTTTTTTTAACGAAGAATTTGAAAACGCATTGCATTGATATTTGACTTCAAAAACGTGATCATTGAAAGTGTATAAAACGTGGTCAATAATAGTGATTTTGAGTCAAGAATCATGGTCCATATCACAAGGGTAATCGAATAACACAAGAAACACAAAAAATGGTCAGTCATCACAGCGCATTACAGAGCAGGTGTTAAATGATAAACATTGAAGATGCATTGATGGATTTCCACCGTTCTCCGGTTCGTCATAAAACTCCGCGTACTGTTGTTTCAGGTTTTAAGACGAGGCAAACAACTGCAGAGCTCCAGCGACTTCTTCACGCTGCTGCTGCATCACGACGTGGTAACCGAGCACGGGCTGACTCTGACATCCGAGTTCACAATATATCCTCCGTGGTACGCTGGACAATGACAATAATTGATTTCAGTGTCGCTTTAAGTGTTGGCTCATTTGTGTATTATCACTTTTCTCGCTTTTTTCTACAATTAGGTTTTGATGAATTGTTCTTTAGGTAGACAACGGGTGCTGTGCGTATTTCAGTCGTCGACCTCTGTGACAATGGCTCTGCTGGTCTGGAACTCAGCTGTAACGCATGCGTCTGTGATTTTAGAGTGTGCTGTGGAACAAACTTAAATACCCTGAAAATCTCGCGCAAAGGGGTTTTTCATGCAAACAGATCAGATGTGGTTTTAAAATTATTGTTTAAAGCATGGCGGTTGTCAGCGTTTTTTTAGTACTTACGTTACTATTGCAACAGATAAGTGTAAAACCTTGTACGTTTTATGGTTGCCAGGGGTTTAGCCTCAGCGTATTTCTGGAACTACGGAGTTGATTTGATACCCGTGAACGGTTTTGTTAAAATAATTTGTTAATGCAGCGAAAATGTGTAATTTTTTTGTAAAAATTGAGAAATACAGAAGTCGACAGATTCAAGCAAGCAATCACTACAAATTTTTCAGTGTTCTTCTTTAGCAATTCAAAAAGTTTTGTTTTTATCAAATGAGATTTTTCCTCGTAAGATCGACATGGCGTCTCACTCTTGTCAAACTGCACATAAATCGAGTCGGAACGTCTGTGATTACTTAAAAACGAACTCGTATCTAACTTTTCCGATTGTTTGGAGAATGAACCTGGCCGGTTCTAAAAGTAAAAAATGAAAAAAAAATTTTAACTTGTGTCCTCGTAAACTTGTGAGTATAGATTGGGTTTTGATTGTTTCTGCGACCCAAAGTCATAATGTGGCGCTTGTCGTCGCCGCCATTTTCTTCTCAGACTGACCGCCATCTTGGTTTTCAGGAAAACTATGGAACTTGAGGAGCACGTATATCCCGTGTTGCTTTGCGTCGATCACATCAAAGTGAAGGAAAAATCGGCTACAGAGACGGACGGAGAAGAATCGCAGGTCTGTTGGGTTGCAATAAAGTTTGCTGAAACCGAATATTTTTTTACAAATGTCTTGGTAACCGAAGAAGCGCTGCTTTGAATCACTGCGGTGTCTTTTAAGTTGCGTTGCTAAGATCGTGGTGCAGTAAATCAAACGGGAGAAACACAGTGTGCCTCCAGTGTGTGGCAAGCTGACTGCTGGGCGAAATTTTGACAATGACCATTAAAGTTGTTTTCTGTCGCAGAAGCTTTATTTTTACAAATAGGTAGACGTCGTTCATGCCCGTATGATATAGCAGCCCTTGCAATTTCCCAGCGACGCTTGGTGAGAAACCTGTGGTCACTTTACGTGGCAGCATGGGCGTCGGAACAGGGGGCAGGGGGATGTGCCTCCCTGGATTTTGAAACTTGACATTGCCCGATTAAATTTTTAGCATGAAAAGGCTGTTTTCTTACAGTTTCGAGTGGGTAAAATAAAATTTCACCATTTTTAAGCCCCCTGGAAAAACCCTTGGTTGCTTCTGGAAAAATCCATAATTCCTTCCCCTGGAAAAAAACCTTCAGACGCCCATGCGTGGCAGCATCTTACAATGCGTTAAACCACGCACTACATTTACGAAAATTTCCGTCGCTCTTCCAACCATCTCCACTCGTGATCGTGTGAAACAAATCACTGCAGCTCTTCATTTGTTCACTTGCGACGGAGCTCGCCTCAACTCAGCATCCATCCACAGAACTCAGACATGAACTGCGTCGGTCGTCACGTGACCTGCGAGAGCTTGCTGGAAGCTTTGGAACGCGTTCATCACGGCAGCGAGATCGCGATTGCCGCCACTGTGCAGAGAGTCTACTCCAACCTGTGCAGGAATTTTCGGTGAGATTCGCTACGCGGCCTGGCCTGTTTTTTTTGTTTTTTTATGACGCGATAATAATGGTTTTTCTTCAACCTTTTCGTAAAAAACGAAACGTAGGTTTTTTCGAAGTGAGTCAAGCAGAATAATTTGAAACAGACCGGAAGTGCTTTTGTCACTGAAGGGCCAGCACTTCTGTGATCTTGCCTTCAGCCTTTCCGTCGTTAGCAGCTCCGTTGTTTAGATCCGTTGGGTGGCGCTGTTAGCATCAGTTGCTCGATCCTATATTACAGGGTTTCCCAAACTGGGGTCCGTGACGACTGTACCGGGGGACCGTGAAGATTTGACAAAGAATAAGAATAAACTTAATAAAGGGTTGATTTTCCCGACGTTCAACAACATTCGGAATTGCTTTCTGGACTTTTTTGGATTTTGAATGAGGTTTTTGATTGGACTTTCAACACTTTTGTTGTTGCAAGAACTGACTTGTCAGGACGCGCAAGAAGAAGAATTGGCCGAATTTTCATCTGATCGCAGTTCAATGATTAGTTACAATCAATCAGTTCTTTCATCTTTTTCGCCTTAAACGCCTATGTGGGTCGCTAGCGACCCGAGCGAAATTTTGCAAGTACGTATTACCCATATCAAATGGTTCACTACTTTGACACTCCATGTTTTCCTCAAGTTACTCGTTGGTATTGCTTTCATAAACACTAAGTTTTTCCGTTGGTGAAATTTACAAAAAAAGTTAAATTTTTCGTTAAAAAACGTATGGGGTCGCTAGCGACCAAGTTAGGTAATGGTGCAACATTTTTTTCCAAGACAAGCCAGCGAGGTCAAAACATGCGGCCCGAGGGTCACGTGTTCCCCACGAAGTGTTTCCATGCAGCCAGCAAACTGATTAGCTGGTCGGAGTCAAATGGTTGTGACGTCACCAACGTTGTTGTGACGTCGTACATGCGGCACTTGCAGCCTTGCCAATGTCTAAATTTCAACGCACCAAATCAAAGGCGTCAGACGCGTTAGACACCACTGATGTGGATACTGACAAGCTGCGCACGCCACAAGCGCAGAGTTTTTTCTACAAATATACAAGAAATAATTCAATATCGGTCCTTCTCAAGATTCCACCTCGGGAGCCGGTGATTTCACGTTTCTTGCGTCACTTAGCCACTCCACAACTGACTCTCCAGGCGGTTGAGCTAGAGAGCTATTCATGCCCTCAAAAGATGCGGCGAATCTTCTAGTTTGGATTTAGAAATTTTTGAAAGTTCTGCGTTTCGGGTTTTTGTGGGTGACGTCATAGGTGGTGTAGGTTTTGGCCTTGTTGGCAGAGGTCATCGGATCCTGGGCCCTAACCATAAGAGCCAATATCTTGACTGAAGTTTTTAGTGGAAATTAGGCTACAATACGAGTCATTTGAGCCTTTGATTGGATTTCTAGCGTTTTTGGTTAAAAAATTATGGCCAAAAGCCCATAACTTTGGTAAAAAATAAATTTTTAGTTTTTAACCAAATCTTTATCAATTTTTAGTTTTCTTTACTAAAAGTGTGGGGAACCATGTTGCAAGGAACATAAAATTGTCACATTACTTTGTTCGTACTGCACAGAGTAACCGAACGCGTTGTTACTGACTTTGCATGCTGTTCTTACCTGTATGGAGAGTTTACATGTTTTCGTTTTTAAACATTGAACATTCGTTCGTCAAACTCTTATTGACATTCAGGAATCCGTTAAATTTATGAAGTTTTTCTCGTTTCTGAGCTTTTGTTTATCACGTTATTAAGTGATATTGATGATATTGCACAACAACATCTTCCAATCTGCTGATATCCTTCTACTCGCTTGTCAGTATACGACACGGGTCGCTCGCGACCATGTTAGGTAATAGCGATTGGCAAAGCAACTAGGCGTGGGTTAAAGTGCCGATCACGAATATCCATTAATTGCTCTGACAAAAAGCGTCTAATGTTCTACTGCTTTTTGCCACTACCCACATGTGTGAAACAGCGTTCAGCTGTTGTGAATATGAAGACAAAATACAGATCCAGAGTCCAGACTTACTGTGGACTCTTGACTTGGGGAGTAGATCCGAGAATCGATCAATTGTGCAGTAAGAATCAACCGCTACCGTACCATTGTTGTTATCGGTTTTGTATGATAAAACATTCAATGTTATTTATTTTTCCTTTTGTATTATTCTTCTGCACTAGTTGGGCGGAAAAAGTTGATGCGACATAAGATTGGGGTCCAGCAAAAAATAAAGTCACAAACGGAGGTCCGTGGCCAAAAACGTTTGGCAATCCTTGCTTTATTGCAGTTGCATGGTAACAAAGTACGCTAGAAATAATTTCTGGATCCGCTCACGCGTTAGCTCGTTGTATACGCTTGTACGGAAACTTGCTTTTTGTTTTTATCCCACAAGCAAACTGTATGTTGCGCGAAAATTGGCTGTATTTTTAACTTCTTTTTTACGTCGCCAAACTTAAGACGAACTTAAACAAACTGAAAAAAGTCGATGTGCACATCAGGTGGACTTTGCTTTGCGAAGATGCATTCGGTGTCTTTTTCGAAGCAGAAGTGGAGTCAGCTTTGGCCGCCGAAAAGAAATGGCAAAGTTTGCTGAAGTATGCGGAAGGTCAGAGAGTTTTCTTCCAGCAGCTTACGCCGAAAGGCAGAACTACCAGGACCAGGTGAGTGTCTCACGCGAAATGAACGCTAGAAGCAGAAAAGCAGAACGAACATTTTCGCACCTTACGATTGTCGTCGCGGTCAGCATACGTGAAAAAAGAAACCGAAAAATGACTGACTCGCAAGCGCGTTGTTTTGCTCCGGGTAAGAGTCGTTAAGACGTGGCTTGTCGCTTAAACGCGCTGCTCTATGCCTCTAAGCTGCAAAAGAAACCGTAAAAGTATCTTGTATTTTCGTAAGTAGACAGCGTTATTCGAATGACTTGGGGTCGAGGACCTTTTACAGTCCGCAGATGCCGATTTATCGGTTCGAACTTTGTCCAGCCATAACTTGCCGACCGATAGAGCTAGAGACCTGTTCAAACCCTCTAAAAAGTAGAAAATTGCCTAACTTCGGTTAAAAAAACCCAGGGTCTTATAAGTTTGAACTGTTTTTGGTGTGATGTCACGACTAGGGGAGGTCAAACGATTTTTGGATGTCGTTATCAGGGCCGGAGAAAAAAGTTCAAATAGCGCTTTACCTGTTTTTTCTTTGAAAATAAAATGGCGAAAATATGCATCTTTAGAGCCCTTGATTGGCCATTTGACACGAGAAGGACGGGACGCGTCAATTGACGCACTTTTGACATGTACGGGTGAATAACTTTGATGTGGTAAATAGTGCAGCCATGAAACCTTACGACTTCTATTTTACTTTTATATTGGTATCCTGTGAATTTCAACTTTTTTTAATTTAAAAACAATGAAAGTGTGCACTGCCTAGAAGGACGGCATGCGTCAATTGACGCAGACGCGGAAATGCAAGTAAGCGTTGCGGTTTGGCGATGCCAAAGCCAAAATCAATCGGCGTACCACCCGAATAAACACCGATTCAGCCCCACATCTCCGTACTTCTGTAACTTTTATCGTCAGTATCGTTTCTATGACGTCAAGGCTTACGTTTCTTTACATCTGGGCCACTTTACCAGCGTTACATTTGCCAGCACTGGCGATGCTGTCAGACGAAAAACAAGTCTGCTGCAACATTTTGTTTTATACAAAGACATTTTATATTTTATTTCTACTGCGGATCACCAGTCGCCCCATAAAATGGATAATGGAATTGGGTGAAGTTGAAAAGGTTACCATATCATCTGCCACTCAGTGCCGATTGCACACATTCAATGTACTGCGATTTCATCCTGGGCCTTCACCGTATTCAAGCAGACGTGAGCGTGCGTGCTGATGTTGTTGTGAAGCTGATGGGCCCGGTTTTCCAGCAAGGTTAACATGTCACGTGTGATCGTTTTTTCGCCTCNCTTGACCTGGTACTTTGACTTGTTGAAAAAAAGTGCAAGGCTCGTTNGAACAATGCCACAAAACAGGAAGTTCCAGAAGAGTCCAAGAAGAAAACGGAACTGTACAAAACAGAAGTGCTTCGGTTTGATTGTGAAACCCTAATCACGGTTACATCATACCGGTGCAAATCAAAGACAAACGTGGCAATTTGAAGTGGCCTACATCCAGATGTTCAAATTTCGAACTGTGAAAATTCGAAAAAGAAATCCGACTCAGTACTTTAATACAATGACACCAAAGTAGGAGGTGAGGTATTTGACCAAACGACAATGATAGCAGGAACCAGATGGTGGCACTGGCACGTGCAAGTGTTTTATGATATATGATAGGTTTTTATCAACAGTTCGGTAGTTTACAAGTTCATCTGTCATACGAATATAAGCCGCAGATAATAGATGCACAAAGTGGCGAGGACAGGGAGTATCGCGTCTGAAAAGCGTCCAGCAGAAGACTTTCGGCCTCTAAATCTCCTACCCCACACCTGCGGTTAAAAAACGGTTCACGTTCTTTGCTTCAAAATGCACAAATCGCACTATTGACACTTTTCAAGGTTATAAAAAACCCGCATAAGTACGTGCGCATACAAAAATGTGTAAACGTGAGCTTCATTACTGCATGCACAGCGTAGACTGTCTTAGTTATTTTTACAAATATACCAGTTTTGAATGGAAGTTTTTTTGTATTTTCAAGTAAACAAGTAGAAAGTAGCTCACAAAAGGAAAAGAACACTTTTCTCAATAAAATGTTTNATATTTCCGCAATTTAAAAAGCACTACGTCAATTGACTCGTTTCGTCCTCCTNGGTATGCATCAACAACCGTCTTTCTAGTGCTAACGTTAGTGGTTAGAAAGTTATGGCCAAAAAAATATTTAATTCATTAATCCCCTAGAGATTTCCCAGCTCTCTATGGTCGTCAATATTCTTCCATTGTAAAGAAACAGCTGTTCCTGCCAATTGTCGCCAGAGCGTTGCGTCAGTTCAGTAACACAGAACACAGCAGTTCTCCGCTTTTTTAGTTTTAAATTTGATAGTGGTCGTATCTACAGTTTCTTGAAAAACAAATTGCATTCTTCCACAAAACCTGTTTCTTTCTCACGTTCGCCTTTTGTAAACTTATTAGTTTTCCTGGAGCAGGCGCCTCCAAAGTTTTTTGTCCGGGGACAACATAAGCTATTACACAGCAATTCGAGGGCCGGACATCTTACGTAACGTGATTGTTTCGGGATATGTTACATTCTACCAAATCAACAAATTTTTCGTAAATGTATTGTTTTTTGATTATTTACAAAATGGTTTCACCGTCCGGATGAAATGGCTTCGCGGGCCGTAGTTTGGAGACCCCTGTTCTAGAGCATGTTTATAATTGCAAGTTCGACAGTAATGTTGGAAACTCCTGGCGTGTTCAATCTGTGCTTCACTTATATAGAATGGCCGAACGGGAGCTAATGAATCAAACCTAGTCTCCTAAAATGTTTGCGTGGTCCATTCATCTATTGCTGGTTGGGTTAGATTCGACGACAGTGAAGGACTTGAAATTAGAAGTAGAAAAATTGAAAATAAAAAAATGCAACCACAGTGCCAAGGAACACGCAGAGTATTGCTTTTTCTTGTCATCTATAACCAACCCTTGTCGTCACGTTGTAAGGAAGGAAATCGACATGCCTTCAATTCTTACACAATCGTCTTTGCAATGATGTAGAACATTTCATGCGAACGGCTGCACAAACCAGCACAGTCTGAATTCTGCCGGTTTGCAGGGCGTCCCGCGCAAAAACCTAAAGGGGTACCACCTCGGGAGTTTGATTCCTGAGGAGATCAAATCTACCAAGGTACTTTACCGTGAACTGCATGCTGATGGTGTTGCCAGTCCGACCACACACGTATGCTTTTATAGGTTGCTTCTGCTGGTTTTGGTCGGGCATGTCCGGTTTGATCACGTGTAGCTGATTGTTTTTCTTTTGTTTTTTGAAACATATTCCGCCATTCTGCTTCTGACCATGGAACGTCCTGCGCGAGGCACGAGCTGTTTGTTATCAGCGGCATCGAAATCGTTCGATTCCATTTATGGAAACCTCGAAACAGAGCCTGCGCTTGGCTCGTGGTCAATAGGTCAGCGATTTTATTATAATGAGAACAATAGGCGCTTTCGCGTCGATTCGCACCACCGCTGGAAGTGCAGCGGTTTCAAGACAAGAGGATACCGCGCTGATGGTAAACCGCGGCGCGAATGTCTGTTCGCCGCCAACTCAAGTTGCTCGGGTCGCGGAGGGAGCAGTACGATGTTGCTGGAACCCGCAACAGTGTGTGGGAATGGTCGCTGATGTTTGTCGCGCTGCCATGGGCTTGGGCCGCGTTCGATGACGCGCTTGTTAAAATCATGTTGCGTGGCACCCGCGCGCTGCTTGTTGTCCAAGCCGTGGACTCATCAAAGTTCACAGGTGCGCGATGCTGGTACGCGCGGTCATTTTTCCAAGTTTGCTTTGCGCTGTGCAAACGACGCGGTCCAAGTCTTCTTCCTGGTGGGGCACTGGCCAGTTGATTGCAAAAACACGCTTCTAGGCCGAACGTACCTGTTGTGGATTTCGTTGATTGCCGTCAGTCGTTTTCATAGAAACGTATTCCTGTTGTTTTTCGTCGACGTTCAAAACCAAACCGTGCCTTTTGTCAGTTTTCTTGTCAAAACGAATGCAAACGGTAAGAGACGTAACATCACACGTCTGCTCCGCGCAAACAAATTGCAGGCTGCTTGCAGGCTGCTTATGCCGTAAAGGCGCCACAGTTATCCTTTCAAGTGCCAGCAATATTCAAGCAAAACGTTTATCGAATTTGCGGGTAATGACGCAAGAGCCAGAGATAACGCTGAGTAAAATGAATCGTGACAGGAACTTTCAACTCTTTTGCATGTAGCTTCGTTGCAGTTTGGTTAAATTATGTTCCAAGCTCCATGAACTAAATACGTCGGGAAATTTTTCTGTTCTGCTTGTCCACCAAAACGCAGCCGTTGCCAGAACTGCAGCCCACGTCAATAGTTTTGATACGAAAATTGTGTCGGTGCAATGGTTTCCACAACGTTAATGACCTTTGTTCACCTTTTGCGGCATTCGCTGCTTTGCAGCAGAAACCTTTTTTCACTTTTGTTTTCAGAGCTCCGAGACTTTTCAGCCTGATCGACTCTGTCTGGAACAATGATGGGCTTGGCCTCATGCAGGTCGGAAACAGCCAGTCGCTGTCCGATACTCAGGTAAGGAATTGCTTGATGAACTTACGGTGGTCGCCAGTGAGAGGAGGCGGTGGTTCCAGTCGTCACATTTGCAGCTGATGCCCGTACAGTGGAAATGGTTCATGACCTCTTTTAACCTTTTGCTGAATGTGCCGACGGCCAAAACGTAGCGCTGCGATGAAAAAGTCAATGTTGAACTTCTGTCTGCGGCGGTTCCAAGTTTGCTGGATCAGCATGTCGACGTTACTCTGCGTGATAGCTGGCGTAGATACAAGCCTGAGCTTGCGTACAACGGTTGTAAAACACTCGCCCTCGGTGCAGTAATCGAAATCCCTTTCCGCTGCAAAACGAAAAACCGGTGACTGGAATGATTTTGCGAAGCGATGCTAGTTTGATATCACTCCATGCACGATCGGCTTTACCGGCGAAAATTCACGAATTGCATTTTCCCTCGCAGCCGAAAGCGCGTTTTTAAACTCCTTTCGAAACGATTGCATGTCCTGGTAGACTGATGTGATCCCGTGCTTGCTGTCTGTCGTCAACAAGCCTGCGCAGTGGCGCCCTTGGTTCAATCATTTCGCTTCTTCAGGAAAAAAATAAACCTGCAGCTGAACAGTTCTTGCAAACCAGTCGACCTCCGCATTCCCATGAAACGATCGTTGCGGTTTTCGCGCGACGCTGCTTTGAGAGTTCGGCTTCGGCAGCGCGTGCTGGAACTCGCGCGCAGAGTCGTGCAAACGCCTGCAGCGCTTTGTTTGAACACCTTTCGCAGAAAACAGCGACTGATAGAGAGGAGCTACACGCTATTGGAGTTTGGCCAGCAGGGCGACAGCCGCTGCTGACTTTAAATCAGTGGTTCCCAACCTTCTTTTGCCCATGTCCCACATGATCGCCTCTGAAATCCTGAGTGTCCCTCATGTACAATTATCGTATAAATCTTATGATTTGAAAAGTGAACTCCGTTTCAGTTAAGAAGCTTAAAAAGCCATTATCTTGGTTTAAAAAAGCTTGTAAAAAACATAGAATCCATTAAAAAGAAGAATGCAACAAAAAATTAAGTTCGAAAATTTGGACCCAAACCTCGCCAGTCGGCTTCAATTCCCCCCATGTGGGGCGTACGCCCCATGTTGGGAACCACTGCTTTACACCCAAGTCGGTTTTCAGAGAGCTTCGTGAAACTTACCCAAATTAAAAGGTTTAACTCGCCAAGCTTCATTCGAAACAGTAAAAAGAAAACAAACAGAACATTTGACATTCACAGAATGATCCTCTATCTGGTACTGACGTCGTGAAGGCCCATTTAAGTGACACACCCATTACGGCTCGTTTCGTTATTTTGAAAAGGAAGTTGCTCCCTGTGGATTGAATGTTTTCCAACATTTCCCCCCTTATTTTGAAAAGGAAGTTGCTCCCTGTGGATTGAATGTTTTCCAACATTTCCCCCCTTATTTTAAAAAGGAAGTTGCTCCCTGTGGATTGAATGTTTTCCAACATTTCCCCCCTGATTCGGACTTAGGTGTTGAGCGACCCGGCGCAGAAACGTTTCTGATATTTATTTGAACTGCAACTTACCTGCAGGTATCGAGTTCTCAGAAATCGTTTTCTCCGCCAAGTTTCGCCTACTTGCTCCTGGCCCGGCACGGACGGAGCGTGTTCATCCCTCCCTCAGACGACAGTGGGGACCAGGAAGTTTCCAGCCATTTGAATCGTCCTGCGGCCGACGGTTCAACTCGCACTGACATCCTGTACCGGCCTGTTTCGTTGACGGACGACCAAGGAGCCAGCGCGAATTCGTCGTGTTTTAATCTTACGAGGTTGGTTAACTTCGGAAATTGTCGTTATCAGCGCGATTGGAAATTGATTCAAGTTGCTTGTAGTTCTGACAAAGTTACTGTTCAAGTTTGCGCACTTTCGTGTTAAAATTAAAACTGCAATCTTGTGTTTTGGTTGCGGATTGTGACGAAAACGGTTAAAACGGCAAGAAATTTCAGAACCACACGAGAAACGTGGCCCTGTTTTTCGAAACCGCATTTGCAGATCTTCATTCGCGTGCAAAGTTTTGCACTGTCACCGTCGGTTCGTTGACGCGGACGCAACGTCATTCCTGGGTGACGTAGACCCTTGCGTTTCTGCGTTCGTCATCGACGAGAGGGAACGAATCTCGAAAGCTGACTTTCCGTCGTGCCACGAGGCCCGAAGGAAACTTCGCCCGCGAAATTTGGTTCTTTTAAAAGACTGTTACAGGCAGTCTGGTGAGTATATTGCTGCATATCGCAGGAATGACTAACCACTTATCTGGTTTTATTTTTTCTGTCATAGACCGAATTTTCTTTTAATGGCCTAAAAGTAAAAATTCGGTCCTATTGTCCGAAAAGGTAGGCTAGTAAATACTGTTTCGGCGAGTTTTAATACTGTTACACGACATATGACCGAATGTTTCAGCGAACAACACCCAGCCTAGCTTCGAGACGAAATGTGCATTGAATTGTTCTTTTTTATTATTATTATTTTTTTAATCGATGCTACGCGCTGCTGCATGCTGTGTTTAACCCGGTCACCGAACCTAATGTGTGCCCCAAAGGGGTTTGTAAATACTACCAGGAAGTCGAACCGAACCGCAACCGAAAAGCGGTTACCTGTGAGCTGTTGACGCACACCGTTGTCAACCCCTGTTTGAAACCGCGACCGAAACGAGACCGTTTCAAAGTAACTGCGGTTGTCGGTTTCGCATTTGTCGGTGACCAGATTCGCACAACTGCGCAAACTTGGGTTTTGCGGTTCACGCGAAACCGACGATTTTTTTGCCAACCACGATGAATAAAACAAATTGCATGCAACCAAAGCCAAAATGCCCTGTACGAGAATATCCACAGCCGAAATGCCAAATCGTTTTCGCTCAGAATGCTGAGCTTTGACATCAGGGCCGCATGGTACTATTCTAACGGTCGTACCTAGCTACTCAATTCACTTCTTCAGTCGCTGCGTCGGTTCAAACTCGGTTTTAATTAAATCCCGATCAAGTTCATCAGCAGCCATTGGTCAACCAAGGTTTTTGCCCAGCCCTGTAGTAAAGCTTGACAATCGCGCCTAACGAAAGCTGCAACCTGGCCTTCGAACAAACACTCCAGTAATTTTCTTCACAGCTATGCTGCCAGCCACACCAAAAAATAAACATTACAGTAAGCTCGTACAGGCGTGTCGCAGGAAAGATCCAGTAAGCTCCACTTTAATAAACCTTATATTTAAAAATGCCTCTTTCTTGGCATAAAAGGCTTGATTTCGATCAACTCTTCTTCAACTGTTATTCACGCGGTTTCACTGATTTTTATGAAAAGTGGCAGATATTAAAAATACGTGCAGGGCAATGCACAAAAACGCTTCAGAAGAATAATCACTATGAAATTCGTGAAAATTTCGTGTTTTGTAGATACTTTTACAAATTGTTCTTCCAGTTGGAAAGTTTAACACGCAACATTGCATAGGATGCAAAATATTTCAGTACAACAAAATAGAGGTAAATTATTTAAATACTTTTTTTCAAAAAATCTGAGCAAGCTATGCGTATGTCCATTTCACTTACCCCTGATTGATGTAAGGTGGCCGACGTGCGTCTGGTCACGTGCACGTGGTCACGTGAGCTTTCTAATCCACTCCTGGTTATATTTTCTTGGTATGACCTTCTTGGAAGAAAATAGTTTCGCCTGTAATTAGATTTTGTCGCGATTCCGATTTGTGTCCCATATAGAATACGGTAGCTGGTTTATGCAATAAACAATATTGTGTACACGCTTTACCCCCTGGAAACTGTTTTTTCACCCCCAACCGATTCAAAAATGTTCGGTGAGCAGTGGCCGAGCATGTTGCTTTTGAAGAAACTGAACTGAAACGAAATTGCAATCGCTGTGTCAAGAAAAAGCCGATTCCTGCGTCCGGTTCGCCTTCCTGTAAAAAACTCATGTCGGGGTTCAGTAACAGATAGACTTGTCGAGGCGGTTGAGCGCAACATAAATGATGTCAGGTTGGTTGGAAATTAGTTTTCTGTCACGAAAAAGTTATGTTTCCCTGCGCAAGATATTTTGAAAATTTTTGTGAGATTAAGCAAATCACCAATTCGTCATGACGTAAAGCTTATCTTTACTAGTTTCCAACCGTGCTTGTACAGGGGGTGTACGGTGGTGCTAAAAAAAGAAAGTGTGGGAACGCACCCAAGAAGTTAGCCATTTTCAACAGAACGCCGAACTCATTTTTAAATCAGTATTTAATGAAAGTACTCAATTTTATTACACTACAAACGCAAACATGAAAAAAGTGTGGTAACGCGTTCCCGCCCCACTACACCCCTGCGCTTGTTTCAGCCCAGAACGCAAATTCTGTTTCGTCTGCGCATGCGCGGAATCGCGAAAGGACGAGTGCCTCGTTTCTGAAATAATCGAAAGTACTTGTTCTTCAATATTTCGATCGCACTGACAGAAAAGTGAGGAGGCGGAAGTTGTTGATATCGCCACAGCATTCGTTTAGTTGCAGTGCTCTACCAATCAGTGCGAAGATCCGGAGTTTTGTTTCGTCTGAAAGCTGTGCTTTTGCTCGGACATAGCACCTAATCAGTAACCGAGAGTTAGCTGCTTTGAGGTCACTTTATTTTGCGCACTTGAAGTGAAACGGAGGTATTGCAAATAAACCTTGGTGTTGCGAAGCGGAATTGTTTTTGAAAAGTTATACTGTAGTACCATCGTGCATGATACGAGTTCAGGTTTCTGGCTCCATTGCTACGTCGTAACCACCAAAACAGCAGCGTTTGACGAACGTGTTTTCCACTTGGCTTCCTAATCTCAGCGTCAACAGTGCCCTTTCATGCCTTTGGACTACACCCCGAATCAATCGCCTACCCCACTCTGGTTCATAATTTGACGGCGTTGCGTTTTGCGCTACGCTTCCAAAGGGCGGCGCATATGCCCGGATGTGCGCGCGTGGGCGACGTGAATGAATGCGGTGTTGTCTTCGCCTTCGTGTCAACTAGTTTTTGAGAAACGTCCGTTATTGGGACCACTCACGCGTGTGTGTGCTGCTTCTGTTTGTTCCGGCTCTGACTTGGGGCGTACGGCGGACGGTTATGGCAAGGTCTTCTAAAGAAAGAAGGCCTTGGTTATAGCGTTGCGCGACGTGAGAAAAGGCTCTTTCGACTGCTGTTTAGAGAAAATACCGATGTGGTTTGCGGTGACAGATACCAGCGAATTGTTGACAAGCAACGTCTGTTTCAAAACTTACAGACTTAAACCTCAGGCATCAACTTACCCTTTTGGGGACGTTTTGGATAAATAATGTGCGTCTTGTCACGATACGTTCTGTTCCGGAAAAAATATCACGCAAAAAGTAACAGGAGTGTCTCAGTACGTACTGAAACGCCGCTGACGTCTTAATTGTTGTTTGTCAATCGCGGCCGTTTTCATCCGAGACCGAAACGTGTCGGAAAACTACAGAAAAAAATGTAACGTGCTCGGTCATGCAAAACATGAGGGGTGCCACCTACAAGCCCTATGATAGGGACGCCTACTGCGTCACGTGCTCTGACAGGTTCATTAATTCTATGAGCTCATCGTTGAAGTTGAAAAAAATTTTACGTTTAATTTACGGCTTTACCATCCTCCTCAGTCGTGTAGGATTGTTGAGAGCACGAAATGACGAAAAGCACGTAACCTTGACATTGTCTCTTGCCTTTTTCTTAAGTTTTGCGGACGGAAGAAAAGGATATTTGTTCGGTTTAGCTATTCTGGCATGTAGTCGACCATTCTTCGTTTTAAAAAAAAACGTTTGAATGTGCTGAAACGTCGCTTCTACTCTCTACCAAAAACAGGGTTTCTCAACCTGTGGGCCACGGCATGAACATTTTGAAGTTGTGTAGGAATTGCAAGTTGAATGTTTTATTGTTTTAATCGAAAACGTAGGCAGTTCTTCAGCAACAAACGTCATAAAACGCTCTTTCGTCATTATGAGTTATAAAGTATAGCAACATGGAAATTTCCACATAGCCTACCACGTTGTGCACAGCATGCAGATACTGAAGGCATTTTGAGGCGGGCAGGCAACTCTTGTTAACATGAAAACGAAATCTAGAAGCTTCCATGCTTCTGCAACGAACCCCTCTGAGCCTCGACTATCTATGCAACAGACTCGGACTTCGCATTTGATTGCAGGTCACGTTGTATGATTAAAAATTGTCTTCAATGTTTTCATTTCTGCTCATTNGACAAGTTGTACAGTCGGTAGGCCACGAACCTTCAGTTTTTTTTTATCAACTGGGCCACTTGCTTGAAAAGGTTGAGAACCCCTGGCCTAAAACGTGCTGTCACTNTAAGCGGAGNCCCTGCTTCACGATTGCTTGCCACCGTCAAACGAACTGTAAACCTCCCATCGCTTGTTCAGACGGCCGCTTGATCCTGGACTCGTACAGCCGCGTGTTGTTGCTCGCCCGGAGCGGCAATGTCCAAGACGAAAACGCTGAAGTGGAAACTCCGCTTCCGCATGCCTTTCCCAGCTACACACCGTCCACCCTGTCGCGCCTGGTGGATCTCACGCCGCCTGCGTTTCCACCTCTTCGTCAGGATTCCGTACCAGACTCCTTCGTCACGATCAAAGGTAGGCTTGGTTGTAAACTGGCAAGCAGTTTGCCACCTTTTTCACCATTTCATTCAGCGTGGTACCCGGATGGAGAAATCCGTCGTGTCGCCAAATCGTTCAGTGAAGCGTGCACTTGCGCAGGACTGCAAAAACGTTTGCTGGGCATAGTCAGGCATTGTTTCTCTCTCGTAGGCACTAACTTTGGATAGTCATTTCAGACAGTCATCATCACAGTCGATATTCTGTACAATGCGAAGTCGTCTGAATAGCTACTCGTATCATGGCCTTTTACTTCAGCAAAACCCAAAAACCTAAATGGGAAAAATACGGCGCGCGGGGCCCCCATGCAATCCTGGAAAGATTTTCATGCAGCCCGCCGGTAAGTCAGTACACTCGCGTTATTTGGAGGTAAAAAGAATATATCAGACGTGCTGTCTTTAGCCTGCAAGAGACATCATTTTGTCGTCTCACTAGTAGACTTCCGGTGATCGAGTTGAAACACGAATTGTATTGAGGGATTGAGTTAAAATAGGGAGTCTAATTAAATTAATGCCGTGTTGATGTCGATGGCCAACGTTGAAGTGGGCAAGTATGGTTCCTTTGGCCCCTCCCTGGATACGCCTATGAATTGAACATCATCACGGTTTATGATTAAATAAATAGAACAGACACTTTGGATTATCACACAAATATTCCTGAGCAACGCGAAGATTTTTGGGAAGGTTCCCCTTCAGCAGAAAGGTTGAAAAACACTGGACTAAATTCTCTAACATGACAAAATTTGCCCAAAATGATTCCTTCGCAGTTGCGTAACAACCGAATAATTGAAGGCGAATGTTTTAATAAACAGTGGACTGAAAGGTATTCTCCCTTGGGGTTGGAATTAAAGACTTAAAATGTTTCAACCAGTGATGTCAGTCAAGACCTTAATCTAAGAATATGTTCAAATTTCTGGACCAGGTCTTCTAAGCCGAGGTGAGACCGAGATTCTATAACTGAAAATTTGTCGGCCAATAACCAAAACTGTTCCCGCCTCCAATTTAACAAACATGGAACTGAATGTTATTCTTTCTGATGTCGAAGTTAAAACCTTATGTTTGATTCCGTTTAGTTGACAAACTAGCTTTGCAAAGTGAGAATTGCTTAAAAATTTGAGACTTTCGAGACCTGAAAATTTGTCAAGTTGTTATTTGAAACTAATACCCGTTTCAATTTTTTGTACTTCAGCAACAAATTTTTGTGATGTATGTTTTCATGCGAACAGATTCAGTATAATAACTTCATCTTTGTACAACCAGGGATCTCAGTCTCGGGCTTCAATTGACTTTTCAACTTTCCGCTTATGACCTAAAAAATACTATGACCTAAATGCTTCACATTCAAACCATTTTTTTGCTTTTCCAAGTAAAGTGTAAAATGGTGTTTCCAGCAAAATAGTAAAATGTACTGCGATGCCTAGCCCTAAAGAGACATTGCATATCTCGAGACAGAGTTCAAAACCGAGATCTGCGGCTTTAGAGATGGAGATTGAGACTCACCAAAAACGGTATTTTGATCTGTCACGAAACGATTGCTGTGTTTCATAGGATGATTACTTTTTGAAACGTCCATTTTAAACCAAGCGCGGTAACTCGGCCCCAATCTATCAAAGCAAGAATTGCTAAGGAAAGCAATGCATCTGGTGAAAAATTCAAAGAGCAAATTCTGTTTGAGAAGCAACAAACCCAACCTCTTAATCTGGGTTTTTTTACCCGATATTCTATTGAGCTCCTTGAAACCGCGAACTGCTCAATGCTGCCTTTGCACAAAAAGCTTTGCCCAACCCTGCTGTATAAAGCCACACGGATCACCAATATGTTTAACTTTTTGTTCCTTATTTGTCTGAAGCAAAAAACGACATCCAATGTTTACTAGAAAAGACAGCTGTCCACTCAACAAAACCAAATGAGACGATGTTTTCATCAAACTATATCGGTAAATGCCTTTTTCCTTATATAATGTAATGGTATGTTAAGCAATGTCGCTACAAAGAGTAAAATGAAAATCTTGAGCTCTTGTTTGATTTATTGTCATTCAGACAAGAAACAATTGCATTTACGAGGAGCAACAAAAGATTTTGAGGTTCCATCTTTTTGTCTTTTTCAGGTTGTACTCGTGACAAATGCTTTTATCATCCGAAAAACAATGATAATTATCATAACGTTCTTTTCAACATCAACGGTTTGCGGACGTTTAGACTTTCCCTCTGCTGCTAACTGATATTTAACGGATAAAGCTGCAGAGACGTTTTACGACTACGTGTTTCCAAATTTCATTTGCTGATCACCCCCAACGGTGGCTTTCCGGGGTACGAGCCAGGACTACGCGACGGTGCTGAAACTTGCAAACCCCCATTACTAACGTTTTTCATCCTCCTATGAGGTTAGTTTTACTGCAGACCGAACAAACTTCTGCGTAGTGCGCGGCAATGATGCTGACATAGATGAAATGTCGCTGTCCGTCGATCACCGAGCTACTAGCCCACTGTTTCGCAGCGTGGACCGCACGCCCCACTGGTCCTGGGGCGTGGCAATTCTTTGGTGGGGTATGTAGATGCAGATTAGCGGAAGCAATTTTTTATCACCTTCACAGCTTCTCATTATGATCAGTTTCACACATTCTGTTTGAATAAGATGAGTGGACTGATGATGCATAATGTTACGTGAAATCGATTTCCTATTAAAAATTTGTGATTTCTTCCTTTGTTGTTTCACCTGTGGAGTGAAGTTTATTGAATACAGATATGTGCAAGTTTGAATCATCGCAAAAAGATGAAAGCAGAGCTCAGTCGGCTGATTCCTCTAAAGCCTATAGAAAACCTAGAGCTTTTAATTGCAGTTTCATAGCTTTGCACTTTCAAACTGAGAAGTACTCTGTCACTTTTTTGTTTGTTTTTTGCTCTTCACGTTTCTTTTCACTGAACAATGCTAAAAATAGGTGTTTTCGCAGCGCAGTCATGCAGCGAAATAGATCGGGCAACACCCATTTTTTTGAAAGTCAGGAAATGCTTGAGACAAAATAGTTTACATTAATGTCCTATCCAATGCGAAGAATGTCGTATGTCAACCACTGTAGCATCACGTTTCTGGTGAGTTATGGGAAAGATCAGCATGATTCCTTTTTCCCGCAACCGACTGGGTCTTTGGACCCATCACGTTCTTCGATCAGGGCAAACCTACTCGTGGTACAACGCAGTTATAACTGAAATTGATTCTGAACGCAAAAAGCAATCGCTCACTGATTGAACCACTTGCTGCAAAAAAATTATTTTTACATTTCGATTTACTGTCATGTTTTTTGGTTTATCCACAGTGCGCACGAGTGCATTTTTCTTCACTTAAAAAAAGTCATTTGCTTCATTTAAAAAAAGTCAAATGTGTTTTTTGTGTGTTGAGGTACTTGATTCGCCCAAAACTAACGACCAAGCTGTAGAAGTGCTTCTTGCCACACGGTAGTAAAAGCGGCGCTGTTGATCCGCGCAGAATGACCAGTCGCGTCGTTTGTCAAGCGACCGGTAACGGTCGCCTGTCACTTCTCCATCGCACTGTCGAGGACGCGCAACCTTCTGACGTGTCAGTCAGCAGATGTTCTCAAGTAGCGTTTCTTCTTTTCAGGCGATGTTCAAAGCAAGTCACGGGACAGGTTCGCGTCGTCCCGATCAGCTGATGGCGCGGTGGCTGACATCAGGTGATTGTGATTGTGATGATGTAAGCTGCGTTTCTGGTCACACTTCCCGTGCAGGGAACTGCAGGTCGCGGTGATTCTTGGTTGCCTCTCAGTGATGGTTGTGGATCGATGGTAAAACGACGGTTCTTTGAAAATTATTGATCTACCATAGAAGAATTGTCAATTTTCTTCACTTTTCAAAAACATTTCGCGCTTGGAAAAACTTGGCGTAACTGGAAACACGACAAACCGGATGAAGCTTTGAAGCAGTGACAGCAGAAACGCGTCCGAATGTTTGTGAAAACTGGGCGATTACGTGCCGGGCTTGCAAACCGATCATTGACTGCTGTTTTCATCTGCTGCGCGCTGAGCTTCGCGAAGTGATAGTGTCGCTGAAAAAGACAAACACTGATAAAATTTCCTCGAACCTACTCAACAGCAAGCTCAGCGACTCGCTCCTGAACAGCTTGCTGAGAACAATTGCAGCGTCGGCTTTGAATGGCCACGCCGCCCTCACGTGAGCGGCGTCGAAAGATGACGTGACCGCCAACGCCTCGTTGCAGAAGAGAACGCCACGATTTCGCGCTGGTCCCGGCTTGATTTTTTTAGAAATCAGCAGCATCTTCGCGTGTGTGTGCTCGATCTCGTAGACTGACTTCAATTTTTCGGCAAAGCTGAAAACCGCTAGGGACCTTCGGTTTTTAAATGCGGGTGGATGACTGCGCAAAATCCCTACGCCTTCGCGATATTCTCAATATTCTGCGCAGCCGATCTAACGGGTCTGATGATAGTGAATGAATATTTGCTTTACTGCGTACTCACGAAGTTCACAACAAAACAAACAAAAGACCCGTTAGCAGAGCTGTCCGCTTAGTAGTAAAAGGTTCAGATCAACGACTGCTTCGGGAAAAAAAAACTAATTGTTTTCAGATTAGTCACGTGATCCGGCATATTTGAAATCATTACATTGCGTTGGCGTTTACCGCAATGGCTTGACCTAAACTGGTTCTGACTTCTGTTCGCAACTACGCGCGACATTCCCAGGAAGCGAGAACGTTCGGTTGTGAGAAATGGTTTTTCGCCGTGTAGTCGGCAGGCAGGCGACGCGTGGGTGCCAAGTAGCGTGACAATTCGTGTGGAACAATCTGAATGGCACGCACGATCAATGAGATTAACGTTCTTGGGGCGCGTTTCCTTTCGGGAAAAGAGAGCGTTTGGCGCTTTAAGACCGACAGCCTTCGCGTTTCTGTTTCGAGCAAAGCACCGATGTGGCGAGTCAAAACATTCGTTGGCTGTGTTCAGTTCCTGGAATTGATAAGCANCTGGCATTTATGACAGTGCAAAACAGCAGAACCATGCATAGGACGCTTGACTGCTGCGGCTCATCNAAACACTGAAAAAACTTCCCTCTCCTTCGCACAGTGGTCATCATCGCGTGACTTCCTCNGTGTGACGCAATCAAACTNACTTCACGAATCGTGGACGCCCAATCCAACATTAAACTGTGCGTATGGCGGCAGTTGCCCCNGCAACGTATTCTCGTCAATGCGATAAACTTGTCAGTGTTCTTTTGTGCAGGACTGTGCCAATTATATCAAAGTTAATGCTGTGCAGCGCAAAGGCTGTTATAAATTTGTGAATGATTTAANCCACCTAATAGTTTAGGAATCACAACACGTTAGATTCGGTTGCCCTTAACAATCCGTCAAGTCTTCTCTGGTAGATTTTCAACAATCCGTCAAGTCTTCTCCGGTAGATTTTAAGTTAAAAGAGGTTTAAACCTCTTTGCCAAATGCCATCATCCTCCAGTTCGGCCTGTAAGTGGTATTTAAAGCGGTGCAAAATCATTTTAGCAGGAGAGCAACTACTAATTGTCGTAGCTTCTCCCTCGATCAGTAAAAAGTCGCGGTGCGAACGCACTCAGGAAAAAAAAACAGACGAAATAAAATGGGAAAGTTGTTGCTCGCAGCCGTGGGTCAAAATCACAGTCTTAACGAATTCCCACATGTTGCAGAAGAATGACGTGAACAGTGCTTGTTTTAAGGCGTTTTGATAGACCGGAAGGTCTCTCCAAATACAGGAGAACCTCTTCGCACAACCACTGCCAAAATGCCCTAAAACCTCGCTTTGCGACCGTCTCGGTATTTAGATAAAATAGTTCAAAATGTTCTGACGGTCACGAAGGTCAAACCTAAAGTAACGTGAAAACCTAAAGTAACCCTGCATGTGAAACTTACGCCAGTTGCGCAAACGCAAGACACGTTGCGTTGTCAGCGCGCATAAATCGGCTCGTATAGCGTCGTGGAAAATTGGGGGATGAAAAAGCTAAGCTTGCTTGCGCACCAGGCGTCGCCGTCGCCGATGACAAGTGATCGGACTGTTGTGACGTTGCTGCAATGGTTGCCGCCGCCTGTCCTAAAAAAGCGCGAAGAAAGTTTTTGTTTAACGCGGCAGTTAAATCTTTTTGCGTGCGTTTGTCGAGCGCGCCGCGCACGTAACCGGTACTTGTGAAAAGTTTGCAGCTATTGTCAAAGCTGCTCGACGAGCTGTTCTTCGTGTTTGCAGTCGCGCGAACGAGAACGAGGACGAGGATGAAAGGTTGCAAGTCATTCTCCGAACGGAAGCGAAACTGACTGTTCGGGTGAAGGTAAACCGAGGTTGGACGCAGTGCCAGCCATTTGCTTACTTATCGGCGACAAACCAGAATATGTATGATTCACAAGTCTGTCCTTGTTTACATATAAAAGTTGAAAATAGATTTTATGGCGACTTGGGCTGTATTAACGGTTAACCGGACAACCGAGGTTTTTTGCTATCCGATATCCGGATATTTTTGTAACTGGATAAAAAATAACAGTCCCGATGAGTTTTACACTTTGCAACGCCCTGCAGATCTTCAAACTCACTGTAAAGCTCACTATCCAGCCCGCTTCTGTGGAAGCAGAAAGGGCGTTCAGTGCACGTGGACCCTTTGCTGCGACTCCACAATCGATGCGTTGTGCTTCATAAGAAATGCGTTGCCAAAGCAATAAATGTTAAAAATGCATGGTTTTCGTCACATGCGCAGCCCTGTTTTTCTACCAGGGTCCCGCGCCACCCTCACCAACCGACGCAAACTCGCTGCTTGTGCCGGCGCGCGGACTCGCAGTGCATGGCGACCGTTGCCAACGAAAATCAAAGAGAACCGCGCGGTTTTTAACGCCTCATCATAATTCGTTTTTATGATGTGATTGTTACAGTGTTCAGTGTTTTTCTGCAGCGTGTATCCTGTTTTTTTTAATAACACCTAGTTCATGTAGAGAGGGTTTAAGTTTTGGAGCTGTCTTCTTTTTTGTTTATAAAAGCGTTTTGTGTTTGGAAGATCAAGTTTGAAATACGGTTCGATAGTTGTTGCCTCTCAGTAGTCACTTCTGAAGGTTTAAGTTTAGTTCGCAATTGCAAATGTGGCCTGCGTTGTCAGTCTTATTCAACGTCCCTTCAGAGATCTGACGAGGCAACCTGAGTTTGACAAAAACATTTCAAAAAAAAAACTAGTTTTGATTATGCCAACTGCATGACCATTATATAGGTGCTCAAAAATAAAGGTTCGTTAAATAGTAACAGAAAGTTAATTTAATGAATACTAACAGTTAAACCATTTACAAAGCAACAGAAGTGACAGTTTGGTTCACGTGAAGTAAGCCTCATGAT
>JGI24158J21664_10000442_pt1 | contig 37206 bp, 23 predicted proteins | sample Ectturendosymbi3_FD_21664 | JGI IMG/M metagenome (IMG submission 21664) | reverse complement strand
GTAGATACACATTAATTAAACACAACTCTGATTTTTTTAAAAATACTCTTAAGCCTATAATCGAGCCATCACAATTTGAAAAAGATGAAGCTTTAAGATTTGTCGTACGTAGACGATTGTTCAATACACGTGCTCTGTGGTATCTTAGATATGACTTAAGTATTTTTAAGCATTACAGCAGAAACACAACGAAGAAGTTTTGTAAGTTATGCAGCTGAACCGTTGAACGTATTACACCAGGACAACAACATCCAGCTTTTCAACATCATCCATTTATGTTGTTCAGATCGCATTCTATTAGCAGGCGCTTCCTGAACTAAAGGTGTTTTACACGAAAAGGCAAGCATGATTTAACATCGCATGCAGCAACTTTGCCTATTCACGAATTACATTGATAATATCGCAAGGAAAGTGTTAGTTGGAACATGTGGCCAGCACTGAAGAGGAGCAAACACTAAAACAAAGCACCTGCAACTATACTTCATTCTGGCATCGTCATACAAAAGGGTTGATTCTGGCATCGTCAGGTGTGCACACCCTTCTCGCTATTGCCGGCCACATTATGTTTATGTTTATGTATTACGGCCGACAGTGAGTTAGCGATTTAAAATTTTTTTGCATTGTTTCTGTTCTGTCTTCACACACTGAGACCAGCCACCTTCCACACGTCTGCATGATCGTTTTTCTNCTAAGTATCCTCATAAACTAGACCAGGGGTCGGCAACCTACGGCCCGTGGGCCGCATCCGACCCGCCAAGTAAAATCATCGGCCCGCAGCCCCTTGACAAACTGTAGTACAGTAACTGTATGGCCCGCCTAGTGGCATTAGACTATATTTTATGAATTTGCCCTCCTTGCAGCTTTTTGTATTGCATACTAAGGGGGACTTCTTTTGAGAATGAATGAATTTATTTGCCAGCAGACACGAGGTCCATAGTACAAACACATGCTCTCTGCACAACTCAGGTTGATAAAAACAGACAAAACAGAACGTTTTACAACGGCATTGGAGGTTGAATCACAGGGTTACAGACATTTCTTAACAGAATGTTTTGCAACGGCGTTGGAGGCAGAACCACAGGGTTACAGACGAGAAACCGCACTGTGGTGCAAATGTACTGTATTTCATATTTTGGGTTTTGGCTATGAACTATGAAAATCAGGAGTTTAATCTGATTAAAATTCCATAAATTCCCAAGTTTTAACAATATTATAAACCGCAAAGGAACGGAATTGTTGGTAGAAAATTAGTACGGCACGCAATACCCTGCAGAGTTTGTTTTTGGCCCGCGAAGAGGGAAAGGTTGCCGACCCCTGCACTAGACAAACAGTTTTTATTGATGCCCGGCCGCCATAACATATCTTAAAGCAAATGTGCACGGCAGAGATGAACATGGATATGGACTTGAATTTACATCCTGCGGATTTTCAACTTTTTGATGGATTTGGATTTGACAATCTCGTTTTGAACTTTCTTCCGTGCCTGGCACATGCCAATTGTGGTGTGAGTACACAGTTTACTATCAAACGCCGTCACGTTGCCTACAAAAATGCCTATCGAATTTTGCCTTACATTCCCAGTTAAGCAAGCGTTCGCCCACATCAATGCGGAATAGAGATCATAGCTTGATTTTTTACAGACTTCTTAAAGTTAGAAGCGCTAACGTATTGCTATAAGACCACTACCAACCCTCTGCTGCCAAATCCTCTTGCTAGAGAGCTTAAAACTAAATCTGTTTATTGCCTAAACTATGTCCGGTTAACCCGCACAGTCAATGCTGTTCTTCCAGTTTAAAGTGCCTCGGGCTAACTTCTCGATCAGGTTCTTCCTGCCAAAAATTACAGAAAAAAGAAAAACTTAGCAACTGAAAAAGTTGCAAATAATACAGACTGTCATAGAATTTGTCACAAAACTACTGTTAGTTGGTATAAAAAGAATTGTTTTCAGTAACACTGGTACAGGTCAGTTCGAATTGAATAGAAGCACAACCTTCATTGAATTTGCATCAAAAGCCACAAATGACAGGTTGTTTCAGCAACGTTAAGACAAGTAGCGATGTCAAGTTCTCATAGCACGCTACTGACATTTGACATTTTTGAAAAGAAACAGTTTGGTTGAGAATAACAGGTAGCTTCCAACTCTGAAAAGATTTCAAACTGGATCAATTCTCTCCAGCTAGAGCAGGGGTGCCCAGCCTTTTCGCTATTGCCGGCCGCATTACGTATATGTTCAAGAATTACGGCTGCCAGTGAGTTCAAGATATTTTTATTTTTGCTTTGTTTCTGTTTTGCTTCCAGAACTGATATTGTCTTGTCTTCAGCCGGACAGTCTTGTCTTCAGCCGGACTAAAAGATATTGAGCAGAGACCAAGAGATTGTGACTGTACAGCAGCTGGTGTGTAAATACACCACTGGTAGGACGTGGTCACTTGATACATAATATCTGAAAGACCAGGGGTCTGAGACTGCTGCAAAGCCAATTACTCTTAAGTTATTTGCCTTAAACTGTATGCATGTACGTAAAAATAGTAATTGTTGATGCAGAGTCGTCGCCAGAATCAATCTGCGAAGTGGTCTTAAGCGGGCCATGGCGCTAGCTTCACATTATAACGTATTTGAGTTGGTAATGGTTTTGAATTGCAAGAAGATTTCTGCGCTCCATTTCCGTTGTTTCTGAAATTCGGCAGCTTGCTACGCCCCCCAAAAAATACATCGACATACAATTTGTTTGAAAAAATTGGCCCCAGAATTGTTGTTTGTTTTACACACTTCAATTAGGGTTGAAAACCGACAGTGACATTGACGCAGTTTTCATACTCTAATTCTGAAAAAGTTGATTATTTATTTTCAAATTATAAAATTGCCCAAGTCATCAAAGATGATTTAACAATATCAAAATATTGTTGCATACTTGTTCAATATCAAACTTTTCTTCAAGAAAAACTTGGTAAACTTTGGGCTCAGGGCTGCAATCAACTAATACTTCCGGTGGGGCAATGAATTACATCCCCCTGGTTGCGGGCTTATTTGGGCTACATATTATTGATTATCGGTTTTAGCCTTTGCTTGGAAAGAGCTGAGCCGTTTTACTATTTTGTTAAGAATTCTAAAAACATTATGTGCATCCAGAGAACACAGGCCAAGATTATGCATCAAAAACGTTGGGTTTTTTTCTGAAATGAAACAATTCTTTGCCGAATAACAATACTTTGATTTCTGTTCTTATTAGAGACACTTTCTGCCTTTTTATCAAACCGTTAAAGGTTGCTAACAACCTGAAAATGAAAAAAAGTGTTTTAAATAACGACATGGTTCTACTGGATTACGTGTTTTTTGAAGAGAAAATTCAAATCACTGTTCGAGTTATAGCTCACATGCACGAAAAAATTCTACGTAGTTTTGTTAGTCCAAACCCATAGAAGAAGTAATTTACTAGCAACTATGCTATATGCCTCTTAACTACATGCACAGCGACAAACTGTCCGTGATACAGTTTACTGGAACATGGTCAGCGCATCGATATCATGTATAAAACTATTTCACCAATTCCCCGTAAAAAGCAAATCTAAAAACTGAAGCTTTAAATGGCTAAGAAAGATATTTTAACATTTGTCATTTTCGTATGTTTGTCATTTTCTTTGCAAGCTCAGACCTCCCCTGTGTCGAAAAAGCGGTAGTTTCTATTTGTTGTATTGAACAGGATTGATCGATCTAAGTAGTTGAGTTTCTCCAAACTAGTCTTCGAAATTATGCCTGTGAAGTGCACGTTTCAAGTTCGACAAACAGCGTTGTAGCTTTGTGCTACGTGCAGACACGTTATGGCAAAAATCGTTCATGTGCTGGTAATGTTGGGTTTTGCGTTCGTGCAATCAGAATCACACGCAAGGAAGGAGTACCGACAAGGTAATGAAGGTGTTTTTCACTGTATAAAGTATATTCAGCAGACTTTACTTCTTTTTGTTGACACTCCTGTATGCACGATAATACGGCATCACCTTGCTTGTTGAATAGTTTCTAAGACGAAAACCATACATATCTATAATACAAGTTTTGCCACGACAAACCCAGGGACGCCGGCACGGGGATGCATGACGGGTGCACTTCCCCCTGCCCTTTGTAAGAGGGGCAACGGGGGTACATGTGCCCTTACATAACCAGCATCATAGGTAATTTCAGGGGTGCCGGAGAGCGGTGAAATAACGGGGGTATTTCCCCCTCCCCTTTCAAAAGAAGAGCAATGGGAGTGGACGTATCTTTTCATAGCAGGATCATAGGTAATGTTATGTTTTTTATGGTTTATTAAATCGACTTAAAACAAATTTATTGTAGCTATTCGCGCGCCCATAAAATTCAGAATGGGTTTCTGCAATTCCTGCTATTATTTTTGTGGTCAATGTTGTTGCTGCGCAAAAACAAGCCTAAGTGGTAAGATTTTTTTATTTTTTGCCTTTTACTGCCCCCTGACTACCGCTCTTCCGGCATCCCTGGACAACCCGATATAATTTTCCAGTATTTCGTGCAAGTTTGTGTTTCAAGACCCTTTGCCGCTACTTATCAACCCGAGGTGTTTGTGAATTACAACCACAGTGAAGCAGTCAAAACGTGCAGCGCCCACGTTATACGTGTAAATTATCTTCCATCAAAAGACATACGAAGGGTTTGCGAAAAAAATTTTCCATTAGCCTCTGCAGCATTGGGCTTTATATCGCAACGGAGAGAATGATGCTGGAACCTGGCTGAAACACTTTTTTGAGATGCAGATATACTTTTGCGGAATGTTTGTGAGATACAGCTGATCTTTCTATGTAAAGGTTAAATAAATGAAAACAATATGGCGTGACATTGGCTGATTTGTTTCTAAACGTTATCAACAAAAATGAAAAACTGGAATTGTGTTTTCGAGCTGATGTAGAAAACAGTCTAAAACAAGTTTCAACTAAGTCTGCCTTTGTGAAAGCGTAAAGTCATGAATCCAGAAAACCATCAAAGTATAGCTTCGCTCGGTTGTTACGCCAGCACGAGAAAAAGTAGGGAGAAAACAAACCGAAATCTTAATTGCTGGATGGTGTTATAACTACATGCTTCTATAGCTAATGGATGGTGTTATAACTACATGCTTCTACAGCTAATTGTTTTCATTGAAAGATTTGTCATTACAGATGGGAGTAAATGCTGTTCTACTGATCCTAAAAAACCTTCCAACAACTGTGAACAAACTACACTTGCAGCCAAAGGCTTCATTCAAGCAGTCATAACACCCGGATATCCGAATGGTTTGCCTGAGTATCGGCAATGCACTTGGACGTAAGTCTGATAATTTTTTCTTTTCAACAAAAGACGTGATTTCAAATTTTAATTTACCATAGCTTCAAACACCAGAAAAATACAAGCTTTAAGGTCATGTGTGAAAAAAATTGAAAACGTTTAGCTGTAATCTTTCTGCTGATACCTGAAGCAAACTGCTGCAGAATACGACAAAAAAAGAAAATTGGTTAAGGTTTTGCCTGCATCACGTCAAATTTTAGAAAAGAAAAGATAAATTTTTAGTCTTTTAACGCTGCGTTCCATGCTTGCATCGATACGCAAGCTTCAACTCACCCATATTTTCGAGACGATTCACTAATCTGTGAATTTTTTAAAGTATACAAAGCCGGCCGGGAAAAAGAGTTCGTGTTGATTTTCGTGACTTCTACCTGGTCGGGCCGAATCAAGAAGGACAGTGTCAGGAGCAGTTTGTTGTCGTCATGTCATCCAAGCGATATAAGATGGGTCCTTTCTGCGGAAATACAGGTCTACAAGCAATGGTATCCCCAGGTAAGAAGCGCAAGTACCACATGCAGTAGGTGTGATGCAACGAGATTGCAAAGCGCAATGTTTTTTTGGCTAAATTGCTGACCTCTACCCCAATAAATTGTAATCAGTGGTTCCCAGATATGACGTGTCGAATCAGCCTTGTCAAAAAAAATAGAAGGTTGTGGCAAGTTTGACAATTAAATTAGAAACAAGCGGTATTTTCTTTGGACCATTTGTAAGGTCTATATAAGTTTGTTTAGATTGTCTTGCTGGCATCTTGCTGCAGCACCCCTCATTTAACTCGGCTGAAGATTTGGCGCCGCAGCGCCCTGTTGGGAGTCTCTGGGTTGTGATGCCTTGTCAGATGGAAATGCGCTCCTACGTAAAGAGCACATATTCGCAGGGTTATTTTAAGGTGTTTTGAAAGATTGAAATGTTCCCTCAAATTTTTCCAGCAAACTCTCAAAATACAATAGAAACTCTCTGTATAACCACAAAAAATACACTAAAACCTCGCTTTAGGACACTCTCGGTATTTAGATAATATAGTTGCGGTCTCTCAAAATATCTTTGCCGTCAACAAAATGACTGCCTTGATCTGTTTTACCGCCTGGCGACGAGCGATTTTTTGTGAAAAGCAAAATGTGTTGCTTACGGAAAGATGTAAAGTTAAAAGATTTCACCGAATGACAAACGAAAAACAGCAACGATATTTCTCATTTCGTTAAGTCATTTAAACTTGCAGACACCGACTTTGAAACTTCAAACGGTTTCTGTCAGATGCTTTTGCATTTCAATTTCCCTCAAGTTTTTGCTTGCAAATAAGGAAGCCGTTAACCGTTTCTGCTTTGTAATTTCCAGACAATCTACTTGTGGTTCAGCTAGAAACGCAAGCGTCCATGTCAAAAGAAAATTACAGAGGCTTTCGCATGGAATTCCGCGAAACGGAGGAAACCCCCAATCCTGAGCGTAAGAACAATTCTTTTCACATCTCAATTTAAACATTTTTGGTGGCCCCGGAGTGATTTAATGCTAAAAACATGTTTGAGTAAAGCAGAGCTTTATGTTGCTGTTTAGGTCACATTTAGCCGGAGATGTTTTAACTGCATTTATTTCTGGAGCAAATACGTGTGGTTTTGTAAAGCAAAAAAAAACGAACGCAAAACTGCTGAATGAAGTGTGATTGTTTTCCCTCTACAAGAGAAAACTGATAATTGCAATAAACATTCTAACGAATTAAAAGGTGAAAAATGAAGGTCAGCCTAGTTGTTTCTTTACATGAAATATTAAGTACAAACAGGACAAATATGACATTTATTTGTTAACATTACATTTCGGATGAGGAGTATGCAACGAAAATTTGTTGTTCAAGTTTGTCGTTTCATATTTATTAAAACTTTTTCTATTTTGGCGTTTGTGGTGTTTACCAGATCTTTCACGGCGGAATTTTATAGGTATGAAAACTAAAAGCGAAGATATTATTTGATGATTTGAATACCATTTTTTTCGAGATTCGGTCCAACACATTCTACTTTTTAGTTTAATGATTTCTTTTCTCATTTTTCCGATGTGTGGATTTTAACATGAGCTCTTACACTTCTTTTCTGAAGAAGGATGTAACATTATTTTGAAAAAACAGTTCGACCTCCAAACTGGAGCACCGGAGCTGACATGTTTTTGGTAGGAAGCCAACTTCAACAGGCGATCAGCCAGTTCAGTCCACGCAAAGGCAATCAAAATCCCACAACCACGTCACTGGTTTCGGGAACAAGAACTGCGCCAAGGTACTTGCCCGACGTACGTCAAATCAAATTAACGATCGTACACGACGAACATCTACCGCTGATAATAACATATTTTCGTATCTTACTCAGCTTCACCTCTTTAATTTTTGTTTGTCGTATATAACCAATGCCACTTTGTGAATAGCTTATTTCTAGAAAACGTTTGAATACATTGTCATATGCGATTTTTTTGCTAAAAACCACTGAAGGTCATGAAATTTTTATTGGTGTTTGCTTTACATTTTTAGCTCATTTGGGTTTAAATTATGTCTTGTCTGCAGACCTGCTAGCATGTCATCAATGTCTCAATCACACGGCACAGTTAAGAGAGGAGGAACGAAAGGTCGACTGCCAGCAGGTGGAAGTCATTGATATTGTAATTTTTAGATGGAAAAACTGGAACATGATCAAATACATTTTGATTGTTATGATTTTTCCATAGCTCTACTCTGTTTTGTGCCTAGGGTAATGTTATTCTTCGTTTGTTGTATTTTTGCTCAGTTAACAGTGATTTACGAGTTTACCCACAGCGCGCTTAATTGTAGAAATGTTTTCACCTCGCCTGAAGGCAATGAGGACTGATGTTACTATGCACTGAAGGTTGGGCTTTACATAGTGTTGTTGTGTGACTGAAATGTTGACTATGAAAATTACATCTCGGCGTTGTCATGTTGCTTGTGCGTTTACTGTGTATAAAACAAGTAGATTTCGCTTATTTCCTGCAGTCTTAATCACTACATTGCTTAGAATCATATGCAAGCCTTTTCGTGATCAAAAGTTTGCGGACATCAAGACTAAAATTATTGACTCTTTTGTTCTTGAAAAGCAAAGCAAATTGGATCGTACCTTGTTATCGCATACAAATTCCTTTCAGGCGTTCCTGTCGGACATCCTAATCGGGGAGCAAACTTCCACTACTACGGTCCTTCGCAAAATATGCGCTTCAAAGTTCCTGGTATTTTTAATAAATTGCGTGCACCCGTCGCAAACTCTGCTATCAATTTGTAATGCTGTATAATGAAATGTACCTTTGTAATTTTTTCATACCACTTCGGTGCTTTACGGGGACACAGGAAATATGCACCGTAGCAGAAAGGTTGAGACGACATCAGAAAAAATTACTGGTGCGGCATCAACGTACCTTAAAAATTGTAAGTGTCTTTATTTGTGGCATCGCTGGAAGCTACATTGATTTCAACTATTCATGAATAACATGTGTTATAATTAGCAAGAGAATGTCACAATAAACATTTCGTCGCCAGCTATGGTTAAATTTCTGCACTCTGAAATACTCTGCCGATACTACAGAGCTCTGTCTAAATGTGTTTCACTGATGATGTCTAGCTTTTCAAATGTGTTGGTTTACTGCCCTTTGATCTTTTGTGTGAAAATACTGGTTCGAGCATAGTGCAACCAAATTTTCATTCCAACCAGTTTGTCGTCCGTGGAGGAGTTCCTAGGTGTGGTGCGTAAGCGAAGGTATTTATTTTCTCTCCAGACATCAGGCCTACGATGTTCATTTCGCATTATTCAATGCTGTGAAGCAGTCTTGAAAAAGGCTCTGCTCAAAACATTATTCATGCCGTTGTTAATAAAACGCTGTGGTAGATTTGTTGCCATTTTTTCGTGACATAAACTGATTACTAGTAATTTTGCTCAAAGACGTCAAATTGGAAGAATACCTAGTTTTCATTTCCTTGTAGCAAAAGGTTGCGAGTTTTCGTTTATTTATTTTGTTGATGCTGCCCTCCTTCCGCTTTCACCATTGTATTTGTTAAACCTGGATTCCAACCCAAGTTTTCAGCATGAGTTAGAGCCAAGTAACAAGTATCGAATAGTTGGTCCATAGGTGGGTTTCAACTTTTTGTCAAAGGAGGTTTATACGTAATTCCACAAAAAACTTCAAACATTTTGCGAATTTTGTTTATCTCTACTAAAAATCAACGATAAGAGTTTTTTATTTTTTGCAGACGACACTTCAGTCCGACCTTCAAAATCCAGATTACCGCTTTCGATTGAAACCATAGCGGGAATCGCCGTGGGTGGAGTTGTACTTATAGCTCTGGTTATACTGATTGTATGCAAAGCGCGACAACGCACCAGTTCAAAGGCAGAAACTGGAAAAGCCGAAGCTGACAGTAAGTTGGGTTTGAATCTAATGCGTAAGAACTAATGCCCATTGAAAGTTTATGTGGCAACAAATGCCATGGAGTTGCTTTTGTGAAAACTGTCAAGATCGTTAGAAAATTATTGAACAATCAGTTTTGTATCCAAGGTAACCAGTTTTAAAATTAGCAGGCGATGAATCGAGTTGAAGCTGGTGAAAAGTTTATGCTAAGCAGTGAACAAGTCTTTTTTGGTATTTACTCATTCTGCATGAGCCTACTTGAAATGTGTCGCTCGAAGCTTTACTGCAGTGCTGACATGCAACTCAGCGGTGGCGGCACTATCAGTAGCCGTAGGCAACAAAAACACTTAATAGCGCAAGTGGACACAATAATGTCACATTTGTTGCAAGATGCTGCACTTCAGGCGATTTTCATAAAAGTTCTTTCAGAAATGCTGTGTGCAAAGCTGAAAAATGGTTGCCAGTGACTAAACCATTTGCCTTGTTTGCCAAATAGATTTGGCTGAGGAGGGGCAGGTATAATTCTAGTCTAAGTCAAGGGTTTTTTTAAGGAAAATGTTAGGTACCCGGTATGGTCCTGTAGGGACCCGATTTCACTGATTCTAGGGACCCGATTTTCTTTGATTTTAGCGACCCGATGATAATTTTCGCTGATTCTAGGACCCGATTTTCAATTCTAGGGACCCGATTCGGGTCCCTAAAACACCTTAAAAAAACCTGGTCTAAGTGTTAGATGTACTTGTGCAAAGTATAGTCGACTTATAAGACTCCTATGAATAGCAGCCCGCAGCTGATCACGTTTTTGCGTATGAAGGTTTAGAGGAAAGTTTGCAACGAAATTGTACAGTTTTGTGCACTAATTGTACAGTTTTGTGCACTCTATTATGTGCAAAATTTCAATCAGCGATTTTTTATTTGTACTTGCTATACCATTGAAACTTGACAGCCATATTACACCCGGCGATCTCAGCAGTCACTGCTTGTTATTCTACAGGCAACAACGATGCGTATGCCATTCATTCAACAAAGAGTGAAAAGCTTGCATCGCCTTCATCCAACGTTGGCGAAATTCCAAACATGTGGGAACCATCGCCGCCGATGTATCCATATGTCTTTGCTCCCTCCGTACCCACTCACATTCCTCCAGGTGCTTATGCAGCACCAAACGTCGTTGGCAGTTTTCAGCACAACCAGGTTTCTCAACAAACCATGTTATCTCCTCCACTCTACAACTACCAACCAGCTTCCAGCGAAGTAAAACAACCAGTTATCAACGCAACCGAACAGCAGCAAAGCTCCCACAGTGAAATGCCATGGTTCTCTGGAGCAGGAAGCAACATGTTACTGTTTGATCCGAGTACTGGAACCTACTACGATCCAAACCAGGCGCAAGTGTGTCAAAACACTTCAACCATTCACCAACCATACCAAAACGGTTCCTCAGGGTATTTTACAATGCCCTACTCTCAGCAATCGACAGAGTTCAATGGCGATCCTAAAGTGAAAACAGTTGGTCGCCGCTCTGGTCGCCGCTCTGGTCGCAAATCACATGGCAAAAACCCACACAAAAGTAAGCACAGCCGCTCTGACCAAAAAACTCGATCACAACGTCGAAGACAAACGAAGCGGTAACTTTGGAATAACGCTGTGAACAAGTCTTTGCACGATGGATCTGCAATAGATGAAAATTATCAACGACGTTTCATTGTTCAACTCACTTTGTAAGCCAAACTGTGGACACCTTTTTGAGCTGGAAAGTGTGTTTATGCATTTTTACGAAGCACAAAGTCAAAATATCACTAGAGCGCTGTAAAAGAGCGTTTCGATTTGACAAAAACCAAGATACGTTGTGCTTTCAATATTTTGGGACCGTTTGATTGAACTGGATGGTGTAGCACCATAGAGCAACTGCTTCAATTGTCTTTCGTGTGCTTTTCAAATCAAATAGTTTTTGATGGTTGCATTTCAAAACTCATGTTAGACGTTTAAGGAGTACCTCAGTGGTTCACAACTATAGGTGGTTCAACTTCAACATCTGTTTATAGTTTTCTATTTGGTTTTAGTTTCAATGCATGGACTTTGATGCTGTTGACTAGCGACAAATTATCTCAAAGCAGAAAAAATCGCACCAAGCTAGCTGCATTTTTAATTGTTTTGTTCACTTGCGTGTGTAATTAGAAATTATTGAGATATTTAAAAGAAAGTTGACGACATTGCGGTTTTTCTGGGTCCAGGTTGTACGCGGTAACAATCACGAGATCTCAACGAGTTTGGGCTAAGAAAAGTTGGGAAACACTGGATCAACCGATCTCTCACGATCAGGGCCGGCCCTAGCAGATGCAGGTCCCAATGCAAGACCTAGGCGCGGGGCCCCTCTGAGCAGTGGTCTATCCATAAAGGGTGGGACATGGTGGAACACGGATATAACGTCCTAGCATCAGATTGAGCACATTTGATAACGTTCGATGATTACAGGAAATTCATCATTCGTTCAAACGAGATAATTGTTTGCTAATAATGAGATCCATAAGACGTTTCCACAATTCTCGAGCGCAAGGAGTATCTGGCAAAAATGAACATCCTGCCCAAGCACCATGGCCGGGGGCCTCCATAGGCGCGGGGCCCAATGCAGCTGCATCGGTTGCATCGGCTCAAGGCCGGCCCTGCTCGCGATAATATATCACAAAACCGCATAGGGCCCATAAGCAGTTGTAGGATTAGTGATAGAAGCAAGATACTTACTCAAATAAAATTTATACTTTGGGTTTAGTTGATGTTAACGATCAACGAAGAAAACACCGCACGCTAATTTGCCAACTGCAAGTTTTTCACAATTTAAACAAATGTAGGCAAGGCATTGGATGAAGGAAACTCTTTCAACACACTAATGTAAATAGTATCAACTAAAAAAACAAAATATTTCACCACTGTTAAAACCTATTTCAGTCAAAGTAATTTTGCAAAAGCAAAGACAAAATGATCATCGTTGGTTCTTCATAGGGTGGACTCAGAATTACTTATGATGGTTAATCAAGTACGACTGATTATGGTCAATGAAGGATGACCAACTGAGCCCAAATTATGCTTTCATAAAATTGCAGATTGCGTTTTGCGTCTGAATTTATGAATATGCAAGAAGTTTAATTTCTGCAAGTGTACATCAGAGTAAAAAATTTTTACAGCAGACCCAGCTGGTGGAGCAGCAAGAAATAGCAACTTATTTGTACAGTCGGAGAAGTTAATGGTGAAAATACAACAATCACAAATGTAATTAAAATATTGCCTGAAGTAGTACTTCTCGGAAACCAACCAATTGTTGTCACAACCAGTCTACTGCTAGCCTGTTGAAAACATATGAAGTTTGAAGTTTTGTATTAAAATCCTGAAAAACTCAACCAAGTTGAAGCTCTAATGCAGTGGTTCTTAACCTTTTCTACCACATCTCCCTTGAGTAATTATTCCTTGTTTCAAGCTCCCCTAACTTTAAATAAGTTGTAAAAGACTTTCAAAATCTTTCCATATTGTAGAGCGCGTAAAGGGTTTCCCCTAGAAATTTATTGACGCCCCCTGAAGGATGCATGTCTCCTGTAGGACCACTGCTCTGATGTATTAATCATGCCAGAAAACGTAACTAATCTTGCAACACTAGATGTTTACAGTATTTGAAAATCCTAGAAAACGTTCTTGTAGTTGACATGAAAGAGAAAGTGTTAACTGATATCGCAAAGTTTTATTTAATACATAAGGCTAGAAATAGCAGTTAATGAGCTGCCTTTCAATTGGTTCGTGATGACGGTCAGAGGTCAGTGATCTTGATAGCAATCACACTGAAATACCTGCAGTTTAAGTAAAGTCGATTCATTGCAGTAGCGCTGCTACTGGCCATGTCTACCAATCATGTGTATCTCAAAGGTACCCACAGGTCGACGCAAAGTATAGTTAAACGGTTCCAATCCTTTTCTGTTTGCTTCTAAATGTGAAGTCGCCAAAGCAACCTCAGTACAAATTCAGTATATGTTAGATCCTATCGCATGTTCACAAAAAAAGTAGTAGCTCTGGCTTCACACAGCGTGGCGTTAATTTCAATAAAAGTGTACACGCATTGAAACCTCGTCTTCTCGTGAGAGAGCTGTTACTGTCCACTGCTTGGCCTCACTAGATCTCGGGGCAAGTGTTTTTGTCTTTCGATTTGTCTCATCGTCCAGAAGAATGGTCAGGTCTTGCAGTCCATGAGGAGGTCAGTGGATCGGACATTGTAGGACAACATGGTCGATGGTTTGTTCTTCTGCACCGCTGCACTCACAGGCCGCAGAGGAGGCCATACCGCATTTGTATAAGCAGGAGCGGAAACGTTCGACACCGGTGCGGAGGCGGTTAAGCCGGACCCAGGCTGTTTTTGGAAGGGTCTTTGCAGTATGCAGGAGAGTGGGTGCTGGTGTCAGGGCTGAAAGTGCAGAGTCTTGTAGGGTTGAACAATCACTCCGCATTTCATTGGTGATCCGCCCAGTGCGCTGCACGTATGCTGTTTGAGTTACTGTACGGCGGGTACAAATAAGTTTCTCGATGTCAGACGCCGTGCAGTCGCACTCGATGGACAGGTGACCACTGAGTGGAGTAGGTGTCCACCCTCCATGGCGCGGCGTGCTAGAGACACTGTGGCTTCTTTGCGACGAAGCTCAGCAGGTAGGATGCCTGCGAGGATAAGAAGGTTGTTCGCTGATGTAGGACGCACAGACATCCAGTCACAATTCGCAAGGTATCGTTGACGGTAGGGTCAATGAGGCGGGTGTGAGCACCAGACAGGAGCGCAGTATGTTCTGCGGTTGAATGCACCAGGGCTAGGGTGGCTGTTCGCAACGTTGTTGCTCCAGCACCCCAACCGGAGCCAGCAAGCCGCCTCAAGAGCGCAACGCGTGATGTCAGCTTTTTGCGAAGTGACTCAAGGTGTCAACGATACGTGAGCGACCTGTCCAGCGTAACTCCGAGATATTTGGGCTTGGAGCAGAAGGGCAGGATTTTGTTGTTGTACTGTAGTTGACTTTAAGCTCAAGATTAGCTTCCTTGTCAAGGTAGAAGGCTGCCGACACATTTTTTGTAGTGCTGAAGATACACCAGGCTGTTTTCTACCTTGCATTCAAGTGCAAGTAAAAGTACGCTAATACCGAGATGCACGTGCACGTTAAGTGCAAGTGTACAACAGAGTAAATTCTAATAGCAAGGACAAGTTATCGTTCACAAGCCGAGAAAGCTTAGAACTACCAGTTGTCGGAAGAAGGTTAGCACGAAGCTACGTCAGCGGCTTGTTGTTGAGTTCGATATTTCGTGGCATCACAGTTCACTTTGCAGTCTTCCTGTATAATCAATGAATGCAATTTTAGTGCGGGTAACACTGCACACCTACCGGAAAACACATAAGCATTTGCAGCAAAACCTGCTACTTTACTGAAGGTCATATCTTTCGTCTATTTTGAAGTTTATAGGTTTTTGCTCTTTTGAAAACGATTTGTTGTTAAAACTCGACATAAAATTTATTTGTGGTCTTTTAAAATCATGGAGCTACTGAAACTGTGACCATGCCAACAAATGTAAGATAATAGCAATCACGCATAACCTTATTTAAAAAGTGTAAGACTTAATATTTTGTAAAGCACAGCACGTTCCACTTGTGCTGCAACACGCTGACCAGTGCCCACGCCACAGTTAGTTACACTCGTGAAATATTACTTTAATCTAATTTCGAATGTCAGCACGAGTTGCTTACACTAAGGTAATCTACAAAAAGTAGTCCATCTATAGTTCATTGATACCAATTGAATCGAATTTGGGTGAGGGTTTTCAAGTGTTTGTGAAATAGTTTAGGATAACAATTATCATTTATTTTTTCCAATGTTTCTTTACAATGACTTTCTCTCAAAATCAGGTCCTATAGGCATGCGGGAAACAAATATACTCCATATGTTTTCTTCATTCGTGGTTAGCCAGGAAAATCTTGATTTGAAAACTCTTGCAATTTGTTTGAGCAGCTTTTCTGCAAACTATATTCCACCTCCGCTGCCTGATATAGTAAAATGCAGATGTTTCCCAACAAGGTTTAATTAAATAATCAGTTAACTTTTTAATAGAAGTGAACTTTAGCTGGCCAAGTAATTAAAGGTCAATACACACTTACTTGTGGCTGATGTGACGTATACTCTACACTAGTGGTTCCAACCTTTTCAGGAGAAGAGATAAACAATAATTTGCGGTGCCCAATGGCGCCCTTTAGTGTTTTAATATGAGGTTTGGTTACATCTTGACCGTGCACTGTATTTTTGAAGCTTGCGCTACCCTTCAGCTTTGTAACTGGCATACAAGTTGAAAGACCTTGCTTTACACCTTTGCGCAAAAAAAGGCAATTAACCTTTGAGACATTTTTTTTTCAGTGAAGACTTACTTTGTAAAAAGATTCGTTTGCGCAATAGCTTCAATTCATATATGCGATATTTTTAACAAAGCAATTTTGCAGAATGCAAGTCAGTGACACTGAATTTTCGATGCTCCTTTTAAGGAAAATAATGTTNNTTGCAAAACAGTGNGCTTACCTGGTTTTCAGACAAAAACTTTTCACGGAAATGGAGGGAATTGANGTTAACATGAAAATGTCTCTGCTTTCGGTTATAGTAGCTTTCCAAAACGCTGATGGCCAGTATCAAGCACGCACTCGCAGAAAGAACAATCAGTAGTGTGATGAAAACCGTGTTCGCTGACCTGCAAGCAAGCATGAGGATTTGGTAACAGCTTGCCTTGGCAAAAGGAAAAATGTTATTTCAAAAGTGTAGGCAGTAATGAAGTTTATAGATCTCTTGACATTGCCAAGATGATTGCATGCAAGATAACGAAAAAAAGTGTCACTATTTAAGCAAATAATTCACCAGACCAGTGATACAGTATCAGATAAGAGTAACAAATAATCTCATCTTTGTTCTATTGTATAGATGTCTGAGACATGTTTGCCTGGTTAAGGAGGAAGTATTTTGAAAAACACCTGATTAATTGTAGTTGGCAGAGAACAAGATGAGAGAACATGAGTAAAATTATTACTTTTTTCCTTTCAAACTTTTATCGTTTGCAAAATAACAGCACATTTATACTAAACCTCCCAAATTTAAAAAAATGCACAGTTTTGTCATTTTTCTTTTCTGCAACATATAGCGGTAAATGTTTTTCTATTATACTGTCTGGGATAACTGGAAAAAAGGATAGTGCAACGCTGATAGCCAGACCTACTAGTAGAGAAAATCACTCTTTCAATTCCTTTGTTTGGGAACAACATGCACGACCACACAAAACTGCAGTACCCCCTCAAACAAATTCTGGCCTTGGAATTGTTTAACCAGTAAAAATGCCCACACAACAGATATTTTTCAAGACCAACACTACAGATAGACTGAAACACACAGGAGTAAAACAATTTTTTGTGTCAGGAAAAGCTTTGGAGAAAACATAAAGAAACTAAAACCTCTCTTTCTGCCAAAATTCTAACCATAAATGGTTAACCAAAATTCCCCTCGTTTTGATCAACAGGCGAAAAGCTATGAAAGCCTTGAGAAACTTTAAGAACGAAACTCGCAACGACTTTTAGACCGAGATCTGACATCCTGCTTTCTCGATGTCCCAGGCCGTTGAGAGCTAATGTAATGCTTTCTTGTTAAAAAAAGTAAAATCATTTTTCTTCTATCTATTTATTGGTATGCCACCCAATTGTGTGATCAGGCAGACAACATATGTCTTACGTGCTCTAGTTTTTGATTTCGTGAACTAATTGCTCGTTGTTTGAGTTTGATGTCTGGCAGAAGAAGACTGAAGCCCTTTGGGGAATCAACAGACGTATTTCTTTGAAACGAAAGCTAGCTGCCGCAGAATATTGGCTTCCTATACCGCGAGCCTAAACCCACTGGACCTTTCGATAACCTTAACGAAATGCCAACACTGCTGTTAAAATACCGTATGAAATGCGTTTTGTAAAATCGGGAAAGCATAAAAAGTAATTGGGAAAAAATGTAGTTGCTGACCTTTTTGATACGGTCTCTCTTTTCTGATATTTCTATTTTAAATGTGTTTTAAGTTTATTTAGAAGTTGCTGCAACAAAACAACCCCAAGTTAATGTGCAACTTTTTTAACTTATGTTTAAACGCTTTCGCTCAAAAGCATCAGAATGTTTAAAACAAAACGGGCATTTCATTTGTATTTCGAGTATGCTAAGATAGACAACAAATTACAAAGATAACATGGCAAAAAACAATCCAGGGTTTAATTGGCCTTTGCATGACATCAGTTCGGAATTTTTGGATGTATCGGCTATAAAATGGGTTAATTTATCAACTTTATGGTTGATTTATCAATTTTTTAAATCAATCAACTGTAAAACTTCAAGGAACTGCAAATGGGATTTGATGCTCAAAATACGCCGTTGGCTACACCAGCTCAATGACAAAATTTATTGGTCATTAGTTATCTGAGAGCTCTATTTTCGTAATTTTTGACAGTTTCTAATTCATTTATCAAAATAATATCTTAAAAGCGAAAATACTCATATTTTTTACTGCCCATCCTTTTCAGATACACAATTTCAAAATGTGTTGCACTGGTAAATGTGATTGACAAATAAAAAGACTGCTTTTTATTTTGAAAATGTCAATAATATCAATTTTGCTTTGAAACGCTTTGGGGCACTGCTCTGGTGTTTACCAGGCTCATTTTTTTACTTGTTTGTTACATGGTTTATTTATTTATTTATTGTTTTATGTGACTGAGCTAATAAGCAGAAACAATGCAAAATGCCATCATATTCCAAGAAGTAACCAGCAATTGTCAGTGGAAATTATAATAAATGAAAACACAATGGCAAAAGAACTGATCAATGTAAACAAAGATGGTATACTCGTACTGCGTCACGTAGGATTGGTGAAAGGCTGTGGAGGTCGTCCAGTCAACCAACCTCATTTGACTTATAACGCTGCTCGTAAGCAAATGAAAATAGTGCATTAGTATAGCCATAAAATTTAACTTACTTTATTATGATTGTTGCTTCCAGCAAAGATCCTAGTTGAATTGTGATTTGTCCAGGAACAGTGGCATTGTTCATTTTGCCACTTTATCTACACAGCACACGTTCAGAAACTAGGTTCAAAGGGTTCCAGAAGTTCAAACTCTTCAATCTCGAGTTACTTAATGGTGGAATTCTTTACTGAACAAGGACAGGAAAACTGCCTCGAAACAGTTAACGCTAAATATAATAGGCTACAGCAATATATTTCGAAAATACAAAGCTTGTTAAAATGCTACTCTTTTCCTTTTATGCCTTCATACCTACTAGCAACCTGTTCACTGAAAGCTTATTTTAATTTTGATAAAATACTAAATGGTTGTTAGTTAGAACGTTACAGGCAACGGTAATGAACAGAGAAGGTTTATGAAACAAAGCGCAATCATGTGAGGAAAATCCACACTTTTTATGCTTCCACTTTTATCGGGTAAGTCGTTTTGATGGATTGTTGCTAAATCATTGCAAAATAAGTATTAAGGGCTTTTAGGCATGTTTTTGACCGTTTTCATATTCATGATTGCCAACTGCTTCTGCAGAGCATTGCCGACGTCGGAAACCAATTGCTGGTGGGGTGGCAGAGTTTGAAGTACAATTTTTAAGTGCACAACTGAGCAACACGCATTGATTTATCCAAATTTACATGTTAAATTACCGCTAAGCAAAAATTTGGCCCAAGCACAGGCCATTTGTGCGCATAAGCGTGTAAAATTTTCCTTTCCTGCTGTCAAACACTAAAGTCTCCTTGCTCCATTCGAAGCATCCTGATCTACGCGTTTGAAATAGCACAGGTAAAGCACAGTTCGACAATATTTGATCAGACCCACAAAAGTTTGTCATGAACATACTATTAAACAAAGATATATCGTAAACATTTGAAGTGTTTTGGCGTGGAAAGCCCCAGCTGCCATTTGTGTCGTAGCTTGTTAGGCAGTAAATTAGAACACAAAATTACACCTTATAACAACTTATGTTTCTAAGCTTCACCCTTACCCATCAACTGCAGCCTGACCGTTAGTAACTGGCGATTGCCGAGTCCGCAAAAGCAGCAGCAGTGGCTCAAACCTTCATTAGCTTTGCAGCAATGGGGATTGGGCGGGCGGTCGATCAAACGCTTTCGTTCCAGATGCTTCTCATTTTTCAACAAGCTTTTGGCCGCTAGGCTGGAACGCTTGCCAATCGTCATGGATTACAGATCTGCGTCCGAGCTCCAGAGACCATTACGCATATTACATTTTCCCGGCACAAAATTGGGATTGAATCACATTTGCAATTCTCTGACTCTCTGAGAAATTTTCAGAAAATATTGCAAGATTGCCAGGTGAAGCAGTAAACACGCAAAAAATCTAAGATTTTTATCTCTGTCTGACTAGCGAAGAAAGCTTCAACTAATTTGATTGACTGTGTCCCGGTTTCTGAGCACAATTACCGTTCGATAAATATTATAGTTTTGAAACCAAATAAATGAAGATACTGATCAGACCAATGGAGCATAAACGTTTCAGGAAGTACCTCAGCAAACTCCCAGTCCAAACAGGGTAAAGTAGGATTTCTTAAAGTTTACATCAGCAACACCAGCACGCCTCGAAATTAGATTTGGAGGTATTGAGTATTTCATTTCAGAATAAGTGATGTACTGTACAGTGAAAGCTCATTATAACACGATCGTCAAGATCCAAAAAATGCCATCGCGAAACAGAAATAATTCCCTACGGTGAATCCATAAATGAGATAAACATGCCAAAGTGGACTCGACTTTTTCAATTCTTTCGTGCATTGTCAAAAATTTTTGATCATAGGGGTATTGATGCTTAAAAATTTCAAGGATCACTGGGTTGAAGTGTATGTGTTTTCCAACTTTTTAACATGATATGTTATGGCTTGTTTATTTTGGGAATATGAATGTGAAAAGCACACCTTTTAGTAAAATAGGCGGACAAACAATTTACAGGGGAGCGTCCAGGTTTGGTTGTGGGACGGGTCAAAACAAAGAAATAGTGAAAATCTGCAGGTAGACCAAAAAATTGCCAACACGGATTTCCAGTTCGTGGAAATGGAATTGCTGGTAACATGTCTCATTCTCTAATTTTCCATGCGCTCAATTGCACACAAGTAAATTACCTAACGAGAGAAAAGATAAGTAAAAGTGTTTTTCTTCTTACTGCCATTAGTGCTTTAACTCTTAAAATGCTCTTGTGGTTTTTTGAAAATGAATGGGATGTACTTTCCCAAAGACTGAAACACATCTTGTAAGTCTGACCTAGAATTCAGCAAATGCAGCACTTATTAAATGGACGGGTTGTAGTAGCCAGACTCGTAGCCACGGGAGGCATTCGGAGACAATGCCCCCCAAATTCGTTTTGTTTCCCCTCCCAAATTTCGTTGTGCCCGAAATTTTTTATCATATTTATCTGTATTTTATTATGTTTATTTTAAACATATAATCAAAGCAAAAATCTTGACCCCATAAAATTTATTTTTGCCCCCAAAACTTAAAGCCTAGCTGCAGGCCTGGCATAGCAAGGATAACTTCATTTTGTTTTCAACCTCCTTTCACGTAAACTGCAGATTTTTGCACAATATACTCCCAGCACAACCAAGAGTTCTGGAAAACAGTGCACTAAATTGTACACTTTCCCATGGAACCTAATGTTCAGAAACGTTTTTGAAAGTATTCATATTTTATTTGCTTGCAGGACTGATTTGTGTAGGAATTGCTTAATAAATTACAGTTTGAACATCAAAGAGCGTTAACTAGCAGTGTGGAATGAGTTTTCCGAAATTTCATGGAACTACCAGGCGTCGGAATTAAGGTTGTAGTAAAATAACTTTCAAAACAGCATATGTCCCTATCCCGCTCTCAGATCTGCGTCTGCGTAATGCAAGACAACGGGTGTGAAACTTGATGAATTTTCCACCTACACAGAAAGCGGGTAGATTAAAAATTGTCAGTTGACATGAACATTTTGTTGATAAAGCGCGATTTTGTTAAGTTTGTCCGAAAACCGTGTTTTAAAGATGCGATGCGATGCTGCCACCCAGAGTCATATATAATTAATAAAAACTCAGTACCAGTCAAACTGACTTCATTCATTATTAAGAGCTTTGCTGGTAATATAATGACCATGCAAATAACTGAGAATCATAATCACAAATGGTGGATTTTATGAAAATACTGCTGTTGCTGAAAGCGCATGTTTGATAACCAGAGATGTGAGAGTTCACAGGAATGGCCACTTCAAATAATCAATCGTCATATTTCATACAAATTTAAAATGCACGTTTGCGGCAGCCAGTGCAGTATTTCAAAGCTTTTCCGTTCCTGTGAACCAAAGTGTTTGTCTTTCGTTCGACGAAAAGCGGAACGTTTCAACCAAACTAATGAAACCCTCGACAACGACAACCAAAACGAATTTTTTGTAATCTTTTGGAAAAATATCTAAAGGTTGAAATCGGAGAATGTCATTAGACCGTTGCATTTATACTTTAAATTTAAACTTCCAGTTGAGCAATAACTGTCGTAAAATCTTCTTCGCCGGGTAAAATGTACAACATTAAAATAAAATTGATCAAAACTTTCAATCCGGTTTCAAGGATATGTATCATAACACGTTTTATGTCACTTGTCTTACATCAACGCGTGCGAAGAACACTACCGTAGTAAAAATATCCATAATTTGAGAATGCTTTTTTTGAATGTGTAGGTGTATCATTCTTGAGGCCATAGAGTCCAACGACGAGAAACGATGTTGTGTTAAACAATGTTCTCAAGGTATTTATAAACATGGACTTTTGTACTTACAAGTAAGATGCTGGATCTCATACGTTTTCCAGCTCTAACCTATGAATTTTCGGTAGGTTGGCTTTCATTGTCACAATGGGGTTGTTAACCATGTTTAAAATGATGCAAAAAAGCTGTAAAAATGGGTTAAAGTTCACAACGGTTATTATTACCCTGCGTTTCCACGCGTGTTTTCAACTATCGGAGCATCATTTTTTGCCTTTGCCATGCTTCGCTACAGGTGATTGGATAAGCAATTGTAATTATTGCAAAGGCAGCGCCGAAGGTTCAAATGCGTTTTGTTGGAAAATGCGAAAATGCATCACGCGTGCCGGAGCTGCTCGTGCCACCTTTTCTGCAGAACGCAAAAAGAGTTTTCTCCCAACGCTCTTCGTGCTTTAAAGCGAAGTAGTTTCAACTTGCAGTCCTACTAGTAGCACTTTTGCATGCAGACGGTCGTTTTGGTTTTTACGTTGCAGTTTACTTTGTTTCAAAGGCGTTCTATAGCTATTATTCGAGGTAAGACGTAGATGATTTAGTTATAGTTCCGTAATCTTACGTCGACAAGATATAAGAAGTGTGAATGCGGAATGATTCATTAGTTTATCATTCTCAATAATCTGCAAGGGAGCGCGTTCTTTCTTATTCAGCAATTTGTTCCTTTCAAAGCAACGTAATTTTTTCAGATGAGTTCTGGTGCCCACGACACTACCGTTCCGTCTGAGTTATCCACTTATTTCAGCAATTACACAACAGTCCCGAGCGATGTTGCAGTGGATCCAGAATTGAACTTGTGAGGGTTTGAAATTTTGTCAGTGATGTACATTAAGTTGCGTGCTTGTAGATTTTGGCTCTGCTTAGTAGATTTTGGCTCTGCTTCGTTACCTGCACGCTTTATCAACAGTCTTTGTGTGCTTAGGTTGATGTGGGTCGGTGTCGCCGTTCTTTCTGCTGCATTGGTCATCGTTGTTTGTCTAATGGTGCACATTCTGTTTTGCAAGTCACCTCAGTACGAACGCTTGCCAGGTGAGCGATTCTTCCGTAGTTTTGAATTGGCGTTATGTAGCTATACACCAGAACCTACTTACCATCTCGGGCCGCATGAAATTGTGCGTTGTCGCTGGCGGGACGCCAATCAATCGAATTCATCTTAAAATTCTGCTAGATACTCGATTAATAACTATAAGGAGGGGTGCTTTGACAATTTTTACGTACCTGCTTATCATAGCTTCGTTTTGACCGATATAATGTACTTGGGCAACGTAAATTCTGATGCGGGCCGCGTTTTGGCCCGTGGCCCGCTGGTTCCCCACCCCTGCCTTATACGGATAGTGAACTTCAGGTACCTGCTGAGAAACGGATGCCGGTTGACTCGGTAGGTATGTACGCCTTTAAGTGTCTGCAGCTAAATTTTTCAGAAACAAGCATCTCGGACTCGGACGGACAGTCTGCTTCCCAGGGCGCTTCCCCTTCGGACTCTGGCGCCGAATAATTTCTTCAAGTGCGGACTTTAGCGTTTCCCGACTTTCATGTGATGCTGTGTTATTTCTTTCTAATACAATCTTGCCAAAATGTGCTCATTGCTTGTGTCGGCGGATGCGGCTGTACAGTGGTATTTGAAAATTTAAACAAGTCCCTATGTGGCATACGTTTCTCAACGTATTGTATACCGTCTGCAATCCCACACCAAGTTGATGTGTCGATAGTACAACATCAATAGATTGATGGCGCTAGCACAATTACTTCAAACAACCAAGTGTGAGTGATGGCGCCATCACGGTTCTTGTAAAATGGTGCTGCAATGATTTCCATATGGACCGTTGTACAAATGCATGATTAGGAGGCCGGGAGCTACATACCTCCCTAGGGCGAAGCTTATAATGTGATTGGAACAATGTACCTCTAAGCAAAACTCTCTTGCTCCGAGTATAAGGTTTAATGTGCGCATTGCGATTGTATGGTTGATGGAAGCAAAATGCGTTAAGATAAGATCAAACCACCCGATGAACTTGGCTTTTAACGATGCCGTATAAAACAGTTGCTGTTCAATTATTTTGGAAAACGCCAAGTGGAAAGCACTACAATGGTGTTGCAGAATTTATGCAGTTTGTGAACAAGGCGTACATTTATGTGTTTGTGAAATGTATTCTCAGTCGATGCGATGAATAATGCATGGGAACGGAAATTCGTTAATACTGCGTACACACATTGTTCGCTTTGCGATTGGAAACTAAAGGCATTCCAAAGACTTCAAAACGACCAATTTAATGAACACAACTAACACCAATCGAGTAAGATACACCAGCAATACATCATTATTTGACTGTTGTCACAGTGGCAGCGTTAAATAAATCAATGCACCGGGGTAATGCATGCACACCAAGAAATAAGTAGGCCATTCCGCTGCAAAAAGGGTCAACAGTTTCTTGTTTCTACACGAATTTTCACCAGATTTCTGCACTACTGTACATTAACATTTTCGCACCTGAGTTGAACGCGCTTTTGGTAAAGCAAGATGTTGAAGTGCATTGCGCCGTACTTGAACTTTTTCGCACCTAAGTTTGATAGTGCTTTTGGGAACGCAAATTTCCGAGATTTGGGTTGCCTCGTGTTATACTGAAGAACATCCGTAATGAGTTTAAAATATAAAATGTAGCCGGTAGCTGAGAGTTAAGTGTATTTATACATGGATTGGCTCACTTTAAGATTGTAAATATCTTTCAGTGGAATAATTTTTTGAGTTTTATAGATGTTATTAACTTTTACGAGTCACAAGTTTGTGTTCAAACATTTCATGGCGCGATTTAAGACAACCGATATTGGCTGTAGATGACATGAAGCTGCTTGTCCCCAGGCAATATTTCCATATTTTGCTCGTGAGTTTATTTAGCTGTGCAGAGTGGTTGTCGCCACTTGATAATTGACCGCCAGGAAACAATTGTGCATTACAACAATGGTTACAGTCATTGGTTTTGATTTAGGTTTGAAGTATATTTTTGCATTGCTGCGCTAGTAACCTTGTGTTGTTAACACTAAAAGCATCCCAACAGGTAAAATAACACTAAAAGCAAAAAGCATCCTAACAGGTAAAGAAAAGTGTTTGTGTTGCTAACACAAAGCATCCCAACAGGTATAGAAAAGTGTTATTGTTGTTTACACTAAAAGCATCCCAACAGGTGAAAAAAGTCACTTCTAAAGATGGTTTTCGCTTGTGCAAAAAGCAGACCTTCATGCAACAAGCCATCTCTTTAACCAAAGCTGCCACACAATGCGAAATTCCTCCGCCAGCGACCACGGTGCACAAGCCCAAGGGTTATTTCATGGTCCTATCAGGGTCCAGTTCCTTAATTTAAAACATTTGATTCTTGGAATCCATAATCCTGAGACATGATCTTTCAGAATCAATGCAAAACGCGTACGGCTTCCCCTTTAAGAACAAGGTTCTGCAATCTTTACGTTTAGAGGTTATTTCCAACGCACTATCCGTCTCTTTTATAAAAATGCTGTGGGATTAATGTTAGGGTTTGTTCAAAAGCGTAATATCACGCAATTTATAACAGTGGACTTCGTTCACAGCGTTTATGCGTTTCAATGCATGAGCATTGAGTTGCTTACATCGTTGAACGAGCAGATATCCACTGAACTGAATCAGTTTTGTTTCGACCCAGATTATTGCAGGTGATAGTGGGCTGCTACAATAGCTAATGCTCAAGAAAGATGTTCGATTTGTGTTTCTTGATGTAAGATAGTCGTCGAGTACCGCCATGCAGCGCCGGATTTAGATGGTGGGGGACCTGGGGCCCAGGTGTGGTGGGAGGCCCTATGTGCGGATACAGAATCTTTAGGTAAGGGATGATCGATGAAGTCACTAGCATTTCCACATTTCCACGGATCGTTAATAATTATGACGTAATCTTGTGACGCCACATTTGTTAACTCAAGTGTAACAAAACTTTGTGGTACAACATGATATTTGACAATGATGAGCGGTTTGTGAAACTGTTGCAAAACCGGTCACCAGAAGCAAGCCAGCTTGTGCTGTCAACTATTTCGCCGTTGTGGTTCTGGCGACGAACAAACATTGCGGTGCATTCCGTGGCGATTTTCTGTCTTTTATGTGCTGTGAAACAACATGATTCATGGTTCAAAAATAGCTTTCTATAACCATGTCAAAGAGGACTTGTGTCATTTTTCAACCAATCTTCCTGTATTTTTTCTGGTATATCAGCTGACCAGAGACCGATATCTTTGCCTCCAGTGATAGCGTCAACCATCTTATCTATCGTTCTTTTCGATGATACTTCTTGACGTTCTTCTGCTACTGCACCGCTGGTTAAACTAGATCTATTCTCATCGTTACGTAGATCTAAGACTGTAACAACATGTTTTTCGATTTTCTGTCCTCTTACAAGTTCCGTAGAAATGTCTCCGCTGGATTTCACTTACACTGTAAACTAGCAACTTGAATTTTTCTTGACTTAGCTGCAACTTCTTCCTCTCTCATATTTGTCCCTTTTGACTTTTTACGTTTTTAGAACCACTTGGATAAGCTCTATACATGTAAAGGTGACCATCCCTTATTCTTCTGTCCACGTTTGTTTAATAATAAGCTCAATATGGCTGCCATATTTTCATCGCAAAAACGGAAGATAATTTACGACTGTCACTTACTGGAGTGTATTATCTACACTTAAAAAGTCAAATAACAAGTATAGCCCAATTGATAAGTTTTAAGAATTTGAAGTAAGACGTCCAGTGTAGACGATGCTTCAGTCAAAACACGAAACAAAATCTTTATGTACTTGTCCTACTTAGCCCTTGAATATTTTGCAGTTTCCTCAAATTTCTTTAAAATGTAGAATCGCCTTTAACAATGTTATGTAACTGCTTGCATGAGAGATGTTTTAAATTGCACACCAGCTTTAATAGACCAAGAAACTGGTTCAGCTACAAAGATTTGTCCTTCTTTTATGTTTGTGGCTGCATCAAGGGAAAAATCGTTCCACATTAACGTAAAGAGCCATGACGCTAAAGTAAAACTGTGCAATCTTTATCAGTTTGCTGAAGCATTCAGTGGTATTGCAAGCTGCAATATATTTTGCCCATCTTTCATGTTACATCATTTTGCAATAAATTGCATTTGGTTGATGCTCTTTTTGCACGAACTCAAACACGTTTTGGTATTGGTCAAACAGTTTAATTCAACTTCATCAATAGAAACATTGCTATCAAGCAGATACTACTCACATGGTTCATCAATACCCCATTCAGTTGTTTGCAAACAGAGGAATCTAGTCAGAGCATTTAAATTCAAAAAATAAAAGTGGTCCATTTAGCCAGATGTGCAACACAAGACTTGTACAATACAGCTACATCTGACATAAATAAATCACAGTCATGATCCTTGCCTTCTCTGAGTTTTCTTAGTGCTGCATTTAACTTGGCTTGCTATGTATAGGCTATCTGATTGTCTCACTTAAATCCCTGCCTTCACAGTGGCGAAACCGATACAACCTCACCAAGTGATACTTTTGACTTCTCAATATTCTAAACGTGCTCATTAAAAACAACCACAAATGATTGCAAGTGTCTTAATGTGTTTAAACAGAGTTCGCGCAGAGAATTTCCAAAAAAACGTTTCAGAACAACAGTTGGTTTGTCGATGGACATGAAGTATGAATGTGAAGCTGCGGTACATCTGAAGCATCCTTGGCAACCTAGCACAAAGCGATAGCCATCTGGTTACACTTTGAGAAATAAGTTTTTGGCACTCAATATCCATAAAGTCACAATGATCTTTTCACTTTTTCTTGCGAACTGTGCAAATGCAACCTGACGTAATTCACTCAGCTTAAATCATCAAGTACTTTTGTGAGAAAGGGATACTTCTGACGTATTTCTTCATTTTTTAGCGTTACTGATTAGCTATAATTAAAAGAAACTACTACACTAATCCATGTATAATACACTGATCACGGTTCATCAGCAAAGCTAGTACAGTATAATGGAGTCAGCAGACCAAACTCTAATGCCAAAGTCATTGAGATAGTGAAAAAAGATTTACCACTATTATGTAGCGATTATTGTCAAAGCCTTTCCAGCCGAAAATAAGCTCAACCAAAACATAGATTGATTAGACAACTTGCAAGCCCTCCTATAAACTAAGCTACGCCACCATCTCGTATCTTGTTGCAGTTGAGTTGGGACAGTTTACTCCATGTAAATACAATATATCATAGACAGTGATGTAATTGACTAGGGGCAGAGGGGCGAATTGCCCCCCCCAAGCTAAATGTGAAAAACGGACCCCCACTTAACCTATATTTTGATTTTAGTATTTTTTTGGTTTTCAGTAGGTTGTATATTTGTAGTTTTCGGACTTTTTTCCGGATATTTAGGGCTTTAGTATAGCCATCCACATCCGGATTCAGCATCATTTCTCAAACTTTTCTCTGATTGTTGGCTAGTGGGCCCCGTACATTGGCCAGTAGGCTAAGTTTTCCACCCTGGCTCAAACCTCTAGTTACGGTACTGATTACAGCTCTGTAAAATAAGAAATGCAAAAAGGAGAACATTTTGACATTTTTGAATGTGCTCGGAGAATATTTTATTTCTGTAATAGTTGTTTCGTCACAATATCAAATAATATGCAAGTGAAATACTACCAATAGCATCTACAAAACATTTTCATCGGTAAAAATGATTAAGCGGCACGCACATGTCGTACATATGGCAAAGCACATGAACATGGTGGGGACCCCCTTTGGTCGGAGACCCTGGGCCCGGGCCCCTTTCCCCCTGAATCCGGCGCTGCCGCCATGTATGCACACACAAATGAATTGGAAGACAATTGATGGAAAAGCAGAAGTGCCCACTGCAGTAGCCTGTAAATGCCAAATTCGAATAATTTTTTCAATGCTCTTTTTGTGACATCATCGATGCTTACATCCACCCTTTCAATGTGAAGTTCGTGGCCTTATGCCAAATCATGCGCTTGAAGGTTTATCTTGATCTAGAGCGATTGTAGTACATACTGCAACATAAGCGAAATTTTACGTGCATCGGTGGAAGATTGGCAACTAGATGGTGGATGGGGCGAAGGGAGTTCATCCTACAAACCTAGATATTTGTGAACACTAGAAAATCCGGGACAGTCAATTGCTTTTAGGACTACTGAAGTTTAAATTATTATATTGAGTAGCACTTAATTATTAAAACATTGTACGTACCATGGCTGCTTGGATTTTCGAAATAAGTTTTTATGAAATCCATAGGGAGCCTGCATTTTTTTCAGTTATGTTATGAAATTTGTGTAAATGAAACCTAGTATGACCTCTTGATGTGTAGCTGCAAATACTTGGTATTCTCATTTATTTTATTGTATTGCCAAAGTTATAACACATATTGAAATAGCTTGGAACGTTTTTCAGTTTTTAGTTAATCGTTCATTGCCAGGAAATGTTTCAAGCAAATGTGAATTCAATTTTTATAGGGCGTTAGTTTTAGATGAACAGTGTGTGGCTCATGATATCGCGATTGAAAATTTTACACATTGTGAGTGTATTTGCATAGTGACAAGACAATCATGACTGTCACCCTGTTTGGTCCAGTTAAGTGTTGCAAGCAATTAGGAACAGTCAAGATCTGAAGGTGAAATAAGGTCGCCTCAAGCAGAATTTGTGTGTGATAAAGGTTTGTACGAAACCTGATGCAACATTTTCCTGCAGAGAACTCCGGAGGAAAGAGCCGGAGTGACGAATAAGCTCTGCAATGTCTTGCCGTCGTGCATAAAGCAGTAAGTTCCTTGTTGTGCGTCTTCTGACAAGTGTCATTGTCGAAGTTAGTTGAATTGCGACAGCAGGACACCTACCTCGCATGCAATGCTGTGCAATTTAAAACAAACCACTATTTTCTCTGCATAAAAAACTTAAATCGAATTCGCTGGAAAACCGCAAGATTGCCAGCACTGCTCAGTGCATGAATTTATGACGTCACAGACAGTGCCATCATTGTGCATGGTGCCCACACGCTGCCTTGCCCACCTAACATGTCAAAGGTTGATGGATTTTAAATACGTTTCGCATCCGAGTTGCTGCATGAAGTCTGGTCCATTACTGCTGTATGATCTCAACTGTTCGTAGATTCTAAAGAGGATATTTTTACTTGATATCATGAATGTAGACGAGTTGACTGAAAAACATTGGTTTACCGCTCTCAACCGAAAATCAATGAAATGAAAAAAATCTTGCTGTTGCATCAAATAAGGCATTGGTTTGTATCCCTAATCAAAATGAGGAATGTAGATTAGTGCGGTGCTTGTCGCTCATCGGTTTTAGAAACAACCACCTCTAGCTCCACTGAAACTGCTTTGAGAACATCGCTTTAAGAAACAACCGCTAGGGGCACATTTTCAAATGTAATTAAACTGTGGTGGCCTGGAGATGGCGCCACATGTAAATAAATAGTCACCGGTAGATGGCGCCCATAAATAACAAGTCACTGTGATAATCACAACAAGCGAATCATCGTAATTCACTAATAATGATAGTGCAACCTAGTATCAGTAGAGTGATCTCGCCGGGTGATCTATTATTGCTGATTGCTTTCCTGTTAGTTCAATGACCCGAATTACCATCTTTCTTTTGTGCTTACCTCCGTAGTTCAAAAGGCGATGCAGATACCTGTAACAATACCTAGGCTACATCATTGCATGCTTGCTGCTCGCTTCTTTGTATCTTTAAAATGGCGATGAAGAGTGGACGCAGAAGTGACTATTGTCTTTGTTCCAACCATCACGAAATTTATTCTTGCTCGTATTGCACTGCATCCCTTATAATTTCTTCAAGCTCCAACCCAAGTTTCGCCCTTGATAAAACGGATGTAATTTTTTTTCTCTGATAGTCCATCAATTTGGGGAATTGATTTGTGGAAGGGCTTGTGATGCTGGTTCTCCATTTATACTGTTTAACTCTCGCGTAAATAATACTATTTTGAACCAACTTTTTCCCAGCCTCTGCTTGTGATGTGCAACCAGGGTTGCGGGGTCAGAATCGAATTCCTGAGAACACTGGGGTTCGCTGTCAGAGTCGGATTTTTCTGTCCGACTCCGGAAGTCCTTTTGAATTTTTTTTTCACATCACACTCCTAAGTTGGGAATTCCTGTTGAAATAGTGCAATTTCTGTTGGAACTTTTATAGAAACATATAATTCTTGCTGCGTACCATGATTTCCATTGATTGCTAGTTGCTGCTAATTGTTGACAGTCAAATTTCATTCACGTTAAGGCGTCGGAGTCGGAAATTTTTGAAAGGTCGGGGTTGGAGTCGGCATTGGACATTTTACCTCCGACTCCGCAACCCTGTGCGCAACGGTAAGTAAATTACGACTGGAAAAGATTTCTACCACAGAATGTAAGAGAAATTTTTAAGGTTTTCCACAATTTGCGACTTCCTTGTATTTTCTTCATCTACGTCTACCTGCAAGGAATTTTGATAAAACTTTTAAAACTATTACTTAATTGCATTGATATCACTGAGAAATACATTCCTCTTGCTCTCTTTTCCCTATTCAAAATTTGAGGTATTGCGTGGAGAGGTATATCTTGTTGTCACTGCCTCACTCATTCCCTCCGGTCAAGAACTATTGGACCGGGTCTCACCTTTCTAACTTTTCCGCTTGTCGCACTTCTGAAAAATGGTCACACAAGCTTTGGTACCAAACATTTATATGTATATTTTTTTAAAATCACGGCAGTCTATCTTTCGTGGCACCCTAATATTAAGTTTCGGCAGGTTTGAGCCCACAAAAGAGCTTTTGCGTTCCCATCTTTGCTACCACAGGTCTACACTGGTTAACCGCTTTTTAACAATTTTTACTGTAACAAATTTTACACATGCAGTGAACAGCACTTTTAAGACTGAAGTGAACTACGTGCTCGCGATAATCGCAAGCTGCTCAAGAAGACTAGATGCACAAACAGAAAAGAAGTTCAGGAATTGTGGCAAGTGTGAGACACAGGACTGGATCAAACCTGCAGTCACCGTTTTCCATCTAACATTCAACGTGCCAGACGCACTTCTCTGCAATCAAACCGTTCAAATTTATTTATTGACGTCCTTGCTTCATCATCTAGGTCAGTGGCTCCCAACCATGGATGTTCGCAACCCCTGGAGGTGCGAGAAACATCCGTCTTAATGATAGGACATTTATATATTTATTGCTGTCCTGTGACTTTTTGTTTACTTTTTGCAGTGGATTATAGACAAAAAAGCACCTCAGAAGCTTGAATCGGCGTCGCTGTCAAATAATTGCTATTCAGAGCCAAAGTGCTGATTTGCATTCAAATATTTTGGAACAAGTCATCTCACATGTGAAGGCTAGTCCCTCCTCTCACCTTTAGTCCGGACTACCGATGTTTTGAATTTCAGACACCTTACTTCACCGGTGAGGTTTATTTTCTGCGACAAACTGAAAATAACCACCAAAGCAAAAGATGTTTTTCGGTTTGTGATAGACTTCTTGTAAAACATGAGTTAGACCAGTGTTTCTTAACCTGAGGTAAATTTACTGAACCATAAATACCAGCAAATGTACATTTTTATAAATATTTCTAAACTGTAAGAGTTTGTTTCGTATTTTTAATAAATGACCACCATTGAGTGTATTGGGAGTAAACCTGGTAATATTGTTTGATAAAAGGGTAAGATAGGTAAAAAAGGTTAAGATCCACTGAGTTAGAGGTTCAATGCATTGGCTCCGTTTTCAATGAATAAAAATAGGTGCATGGAAAACTCTTGAAAATTGCCCGCGTTGTCAGATTATTCTCTGTTTTACTTTGTGAGAAAAAAGTAACCGACCTGACAAAATTGGTTAAAAAACAACCCATTCTAAAAAATATTTGCGCAATTTATTCAAGTGAATGCACTCCTCATTTCCTAGAACTTTCAAAATGACATAGCTATGGACGTCCGCAGAAATTGTTCCAGGGGGGGCCAACATCGACATTTCGCCTATACTGTTTAGGATTTTGTGATGATGCAATGCAAATGGATGTTGACAAAACGCTTCACCTTTTCTACTCCACAACGAAAATGGCCTGTGTTACTGCAACAGTCAAAAATACACAAATACACTTCGTAGGCAGCAATAGCCAGGTATACTACGATAATTTACACAATACAATAGTTTATCTGCAGATTTTCAAAGCAGGGCACATCTTTTCAAAGAAGCGCTGCCATGGTATTTCACGAAACCACAAATTGTGACTTCGTAATCGCTACTTAGAAACAAGAGATGCAAACGTTTGGGAACTTACTCAGAAATCAGAATTAAACCATAAACGATTAAAACTTAGCGTGTATAGACGCATTCTAACAAGCCACGTAGTTTCAAACTGCAAAAAGAATGCATAAGCGTACTGCTCAGGAAACCTTTAAACGCTATATGAATCGAGAAACGATGGGTGTAATGCAACCCAAAATTTGGTTACGTTTTCCTGGGACATGTGACATCCGTTATTTCCGGAACAAACTTTTTTTGACTTCCCGAGGACCATTTTTAATCACTTGCACAACAAAATCGTATCTGCACAGCGAAGCATACATAGCATACCATTTTTATACACTGTACCCAAAAAACAGCTTTTTTTACAAACCCAGGGTTCCCGAGCAGGAAAATATTCACTCAGGCACATTTGTCACACTCACAGTCTCACAGTCAGTGGTGTAACTAACGGTGGGGCAGAGGGGAGAATTGCCCTCCTCTGGCAAGATGAATGTTAACACCGGGCCCCCACTTAGCTTATATTTCGGTTTTAGTGGTCTTTTGGTTATCAGTAAGTTATTGCTTTTTGCGTTTTTCGGAGTATTTTCCGGTGATTTATGATTTTATTNCAGCCAACCACATTCGGATTCACCATCACTTCTCAAGATTTTTCTGAATGTTGGCTAGTGGGCCCCATGCAGTGGCAAGTGGGTCCCTTTCAGCTACGTTTTCCCTCCCTGGCTCAAATCTCTTTACGTCACTGCTCAAACTAATGATGGATTTTCAGACTTCTGGAAGCATTCCTACAGATTCACCCATGCTTCTTTTCACACAGTATACTACCACGTGGCTTGCCGCTGTTTGCAGTCACTGTCACGCTGTATTACCTGCCAAGATGTCCGAATGCAACAGTCACATGCGGCAAAACGCTTACTACCGTAACCGCCTACCCTACCTTGAAGTTAACCTTTGAAGATTTGCTGCCATGAGATTGTTATGCAATAAAGACCAACAGAAGAACAATCCGATCGCAAGTTTTGGCAACCTGCCTCTGCAGGCAAAGGAGTGGACATGAGTGAAATGCAAGCTCATCACTATGCTTGACACCAGAACAGTGAACCTGGCTTTAGTGCAGTGTGAACCATTGCCTGAATGAAGTGGATCAATCGGAATTAAGCTGCTGACTTCAGGTTTTCTATAAACTTTTGTTTCTTAGTTCCAATTTCCAGCGGGGACAAATGCTTGTTTTGCCCCCCCTGCGGACGCCCATGGGCACAGCCTCCTTCTTAAAACACAATTTATTTTCGCAGGCACATGATAGCTCTCAAACAANTCNGTTGGAANTCAAGTGACTCACCAATTTCGACCAACAGAGATGAGAAAATGAACATATCGCTTGATCTACAGTACAATTGTTTCTTTCAATGAATCAAAACACGCAAAGCAAATTTACGTTTGTGGCAACACTTTCTTTCTTTAGCAGACTGCATTTTACAGACGACGAAATTCTCTCATCACAAAAATATTTGTGTATTTGGTTTTCGGTACCAGACTCAATGTCCATACCATATATTGGTGGTAGTGAAACACAAGCAACGATAATGCACTAAACCAGTGGTCCTTAACTTGAGTTCGATCGGACCCCTGGGGTTCGATGATTCAGTTTCAAGGGTTCAAGGTTAAGAACCACGGTACTAGAGAAATCCAACTAAACATCTCAATTAGAATAACGTCTACAAAGTTAAAAAACAGGGAGATGAAATCATTTAATCAGAAGGAGATAATAAAGGTTATAGTTATCATCAAATCTTTCTTCGAACGTTGTAAAATTGTTTGCACACTTTTCGGAGTGTTACGAGTTGTCTGCGGCGCCAACCTCCATTTGCTTGCGCCCACCTTAATGCCAATACCGAGGCTGAACAGGCCGCAAGTACCGTTTTTGAAGTCTTCGGTACGATCCGACTGGGAATCGATTCCCGCCAACCAGCATTGCTTGCGTGTGCTCAATCAACTGTACCATTTAGCTCGTAAGCTGGTTCAGTCTGACATGTGGTTTAAATTTTCAGAAAATTTTTGATTAGTTGCTTATATCAGATTGCAATAGCATACCACCGCAAAGATGTATCAGAGGCAAGAAAACGTGTTTGCGCCCACAGGTGAAACCTATAAATCTTAAACATTTAGACGCAGGGTGACTAAATTTAGTTCGTGCGCACACATTTGCAAGCACATTTGCGAGCCATTATTTATCTTACTGCACCCTTCAGAGCTTGCTCGCGATTTCCCCGTCTTTTCTGAACCATTTATAAAGCTTAGTAAAGAATAAAATTAACAAAAAGTCGTATAGCTCCACATTTTCAGCGAAATCATTCTTGTTCTGAACGTTTTCTGATGTTTTCCATTTTGCTCTTCTGTGCCGAGATATGGCTCCCAAAACCAGCTTAACGCAATGATTTCAATATATGTCAAGTGTGAATTTATCCATTCCGATCAGAGGACTCTGTCTTATGTGTCACGATGATTGGTTGTATCCGCATGGAGCTTTCACTACCGAAACAAAAGCTATGAAATATACGCTTACGCGACGAGATGTTCCATTACGACCGCTGCTCTGCCAGTGATTTGCTGATCTTGTCGTGTTTGAAACCTGGCCCTAATTGGGTGAAGCAGCATGTTCACTGCGAATCTTTGGTAGCTGAAACTGAGTTTCCAGCGGTTTAAGCCCGTTATGCTAAAGTTCTTTTCAGAAATGGGAGAGAAGCAACGGTATCGATCAACAACCTTTCTCCGTGAGATGAAGAAACCATCAGCGACGATGTTTGCCAACATTCCTAATGTTACCAAGTGTAACTACCAACTCAAAAGAGAAAGTGGCACTACGATTACTGCAACTGCCGCCCCGCTAGCGATTCCACAACTTTAAAATATGTAGGAGCCGCAGGCGCGCCGTCATTACGTGACTTGAGACTTGGAAGGCTCGCCACTGCGGGGCGAGTGACGTTGTCAGTGAAGCATCACACAATCATAATTTTGCCGTAACAATGGTTATCACGATGGCGTTGATCAGAGCCATGCTACCATCACACATGACCAAACGTGGATAAGATTTGGATGGGAAAAGTTTTCTTTCAGCGCGCCAGATTCGATTCAAGAAGTACGATACGGTCGGAATGTCATGACTCCATGTGATCAAGGTTGCTACAGCCAATGGGGGATTGCTTTTTACAGGGTGTTGCACAACTATTTCATAAATGTAGCAGTGTTGCTCACCGAGCAAGACATTGCCCGTTGCGTCTATGTAAAAATAATGTCATCCTTCCACACGTTGTGCAGTATGCGGATGGTCTTTATAATACAAAAAAATTACTGCTGGTG
>JGI24158J21664_10000441_pt1 | contig 37211 bp, 17 predicted proteins | sample Ectturendosymbi3_FD_21664 | JGI IMG/M metagenome (IMG submission 21664) | reverse complement strand
AACTTGAGTCAAAAAATTCCTTCTAGCAGTTAGAGCTCAAGGCCAGGTAACCTGAGCCAAAGTGGCCTAAAACCTATCCTATTTATGATGTCATCCACAAACAAAATGAAATCCAAAACTTTCCGATTTTGTTTTCAATGCAAACTAGAAGACTTGCTATATCTTTTGAGGGTTTGAACACAGCTCTCTCGCACAATCAGCAGGCGAGTTATGGAGTTGCAAAGTGATGGTAAAAAGCGACTCACGTGGGTCTTAAAGGCAAAAACAACCTATCACCAAAGGTGTTAAATTCATCATTTTGTGTGGTTTATAAACAGGGGTGGCTTACAATAAAGGGTGGCTTACACTTACATTTTTATTTGTTTACCTTGTCGAAAGGTATAGGTGATGCTCTGTATTTCCTTGGTTACATTTTTTTCAACCAAACTCTCTTTTCACATTCTCTTCAGCATCACGTGCACATCCATCACATGAGGGATCATGATGAACAAAAGGCAGTTGTATTGGTGTAAGCTTCATTACCTGGTTTGCCAATTAAACGCGAAATGTGCTCGTAAGTGAAATATCTCAGAGGCTTAGGTATTTAGGTAATCTATGCTCAAGTGCGGCTTACAATGAAGGGTGGCTTATGTTTAATTTTTAACACCATTTCATGCAGCTTACCATCGAGTAAATATGGTAATTGCCTCAAAGTAATTTTCTGGAAGGGCTCTACTATCAGGGATGTTTTGGGTCTCTTTCCTGCTTTTAATTGCTTGCTTTTGTGAATGTCATCAAAAGGTTACTTGTAATCTAGCTACATTACTTGTTTATTCGCTTGCTAGTAAATTTAGTTTCACTCTGATAATTGATTTATCAGGAAGTTTTTTGTACTAACATTTTGTATCATGTTATTTATGCTGTAATTTATTTTTCTGAATGTTAGCAAGTTGCAGACAAGTTTTAGAAGTTTGTTTCTTGTTCAGAACTTATACTTGTTTCAGAACTTGTAATACTCATATATGATTACAGACATATGAATTAGGTGTACTTGCTCAAGTTGAATTGTATAAAGTCCTGTTGACATTCAAATGTATAGTTTATTTATGCAACACAGTATCATTGCATTTTGTGAAGTGCAAACAGTGTGTTTCTTCTTTTTGGTGCAGTTTTAGCACTGCAAATAGTCGATTATATTTATTTTGTTGGACCTACTGACTGCATTTTCTTTTATGTGTGTACTTATTTATTCTTTACATTTGTACTCTTTTGACTATCGCAATGTGGTACTATTGTGCTTTTTTATTTGCATGTGGTATGGAGAATTGAAGCATGCGATTGCAAATCGAGTTGCTGTAAGTATAGTTACTATATTTTGTAAAGGTTCTTGTTTGTCTGTTTTTAGACTTTGCAGATTGAAACTGCAATTATCTGAAATATGTGACTACTTTTGTGTTATCATCAGTTGTACAATTTTGTGCAATAATAGTAATATGCAACATCATAGATAAATGTTATTGAGGGGCCTGAGGAGAACTGTTTTGTCTATTCACAGGTTTTTCTAGACTGATCCTAAGATATCTGTCTTTACCATCATAGACGATGTCTCTGTTTGCTATTCTACACAATGCAAGAGAGCTTTTGATGGTGCAGAGTGCTTAGTTGACTCCAGAAATTTAACAGGTATTTCTTACCCTTTTAATTGTACTTTTGGACTCCAGCAACTGTTTGACACTAAAAAATCAGAAGTTAAGATGTTTAGTGCTTTTCATCAGATGTTTAGCATATTACTCCCTGATTTGCTCTTCTGGATGCTTTTTCTCTGAAGCCTTTTGGTGTTGAAACAAAATGCTGTAGCACTATACATTACCATAAGTTGGTCATAACTGCCGTTAAATGAAGCACTATGATGATGAGCAATGAGCATCACGGTAAGTTGGCAGAATTTCCACTTTGATTTTGCATTTTTTATTGGTGCAACGTAACTTGTGCAAACCTTAGAAGGAATGGAATAAACTGAAACTAACCATTCAGCAAATTTACAGACAGACCCAATCACGCACTGTTGCTTATGCAGCAAAGCAATACCCTTGTAATTTTTGATGCATCATTTAGACTGGGTGGCTGGCTAGTAACCACCTTTGTGTAATCTCCCTCTTACAAGATTTTGCCTTGGTTTGCTGCAAGCGTCTCTAAAGATATATTACCATTTAACAAATAGCGACTCTTTCTGTTTTTTTGTTTTGTTGTTTGCCTTGGATTGCTTATCATGACATTTGATTTTGAGCACTTTTAGCAACTGTGTTGATGTTCCTGTCTCTTGTTCTAGACAGTTTGCGGTTCCTCTTCTGTTGTGCTTGCGTCCACCAGTGTAAGATTTATCTCACGATCTTCAAGTGTAGCATTATATACAAATGATTGCAACAACATTTAGTCCTATCGTTTTGTTTGTAAATGTATGCCGTGTTTTTTTGTACGTGCGACCTAAATTTGCGCTAGCAGGAGGGCAAAATAAGTTTTTGGCTTGCTGCAACAGCAGACCCAGCTGTACTGTGACAATACACTGTTTAAGTGAGAATCAATAATGATCTGTTCTGGAAAGTGGTCAAGTTGTTCCAGCAGTGCTTTGATAACTTCTCATCCATTTCATTTTTTGTATAGTTTCTGTATGTTATTATTTGCTCCACAGAGGTGGAAATTCCAAAAAAAGTATTTGAATTATTATCTTGTGACAAGTATTTCGTATTGTAAGGAAAAAATAAAGCTATTCATATGCACTGAAGTGTTAACTTCCTGTGCAGGAGGCATCGTACCGATCATCCTGTTAGTCCAGTTGCAGCCTTTTTATCGGCAAAGGGAGCTGCTTTTATATTTCCAGCATAAGTTTTTTTCAGCTGACTAGGTCTGCTTTCTTCACTTTGCAATTATTCAAACTTGCACGTATCTTTATTCAAGCAACTAGTCTCCACAAAGGTGGCACAAATTAGTCTACCTGCAAATTTTTTTCACATTTGCGGATAGATTCACTTGTGTCGCCTTTGTGGATACTAGTTACTTGCTAGTTTAAGGGTTATTTTTGCGATTTGAAAGACCATCGACCAAATTTGAAAGATGGCGTTACATTTGGAAGTTCAGAGACAAGCAGTCTCGTGTAACGCTACTTGTTTTTGTGAAACGTGGTTTTCCGTTTTCAACAATTGAAATCCTAATTTTTAAAAGTTCTTAGCGAATGTATTGGCCTTGCCATACGTTAGGTCTAATAGCACCAAGTAACGAGTTTCCTCTTGATCAGGGCTAAGTACACGACGATTTTTGTAATTTTACCCCGAGTCAGAATCCCAATATTTTGTGTCGCATTTGCAAAAAATTCGCTGACTCCGGCAGTGCAGTTCAAATACTCAATTTTAACCAGCTATGCAGTAGTGTTGAATGGATTGAAGAATTGTGCTATCCTAATCCAGTCCAATATTTTCATTGTGTAATCCAGTCCGATCCTAATCCGGTAGTATTGCTCAAATGTTTGATCCAATCCGGCTTGTATCCGAAAAAACCTGTGATCGCACATTTGACTGCAGTGATCAGCACAGTTTGGATATCTGTATCCGATCCGGTAGAGTTTTTTTCAAAATCCAGTCTGCTCCGGATCCAGTTCTGAATTGCAGAATCCGGTTGGATCGCGATCCGGAAACCGGATCATGTTCAACACTGCTATGCAGTGACGTGTAGTTATTGGGTTACAATGCAATTGTTATGCTTTGCTTCTAGACAGCGGTAGGTCTAGGCAGGCCTTGCTCTGGGTCTCTTGCCCGATTAAGCGCCACTGTTGTGCGTCATGAATGTGAATAATGAATATGATGCAGACATCTGAATGTTCCGGACGGACCTAGGTTTTCTCTTGTGGACTAGATGTTTCCGCACCGTTATATATTCAGTGTATAGCTTGCTGTATTATTGTATTCTATCCGTATTTAATTGTTGATTGTGTACAAGCTGTAGTTGTGTAATTGCTCTCATAGAAGTGTTCATACTCACCTTGTTCAATAATTGTAGCGTGTATACAATGCTCCTAGTAGATTCAAGCGTGATACAAAGAGTTTTCTCTCAGCGAGAGCGACAGAGCCAAAATTGTGCTTCAAACTGTGCTTTTATTAGTTGTAAGCATGTACAAAGGATAAAAACCCACAGCTTTTCAACATTTCACCCTTACCGACGACGAGAAGCATTACGTTTGCCGCTGCAGCACTAGTACATGAGATGAAAAAAGCCTTATGACTCAATGTTAGCTGTAGATCAAAGCCAGTCCGAATGGCGGGATGGCACTAACGTTTTCCATTTCTTTGGGTAAAGACAATATTGGAAATACGATGATGGAAGAGGCACTGGAAAAGATCTTGCTGGAAAGTTTCTGCGCTTGAAAATGGATATATGCACAAGGGTTCGAGTAAACCATTTTCCATAAACGTCCGTTATAGTGGTCAAGGCGGTAGAAGTTTGCTGAAATCGTAAATCTATTCAGGCAGGACAATCAGGTCAGTGTCAAAAGAAACCTTCGGCGACCGGGCTTTTAAGATCAGGATTTATTGAAGACCAGGAAAACGACGCATTCGCTTCAGTGGCCTCATCGTCCACCAATTCCGATGATGCTGGTGCATACAGCTGTGAAAAAACATCTCGACAAGTTGAATCAGTGGAGTATCGCAATAACTGCCGAAATTAGAAATGCAGGTGGAAAAATCGGCCGTTCATCAAAACTGTGTGTTTGCGAGGTCATACAACGCTATACCCTCCAATCCTTCGAGAGGTCGTAGCGATTGTCACATCTCTCCCACCAGCGCACGTTAGCGTACAGTGGCTCTTTTCCGCTTTACGCACAGTAAAGTCAGACTTGCGAACGCCGATGAGAAAAGATTTGATGGAAACAATTTTGTTGTTAGAAACAATGCCTGAACCAACAAACCTCTGCAGGTACTAGCTTATGACAAGGTTACAGGCAAGCTGCGGAGTGATGCTGCATTAATAACAGTAAAATTAAAAACTGAATCGAAACCGATATTAATCTGTTTTTGTACAAATCATCGCAAAATTATCATGTACTTTCACTTTCGTTTTATGCACATTTCAACTAGTTCTTTAAGTTTTCTACGAGCAACATTCAAGTGTTTGTTTATCTAGAGTTGACTTAGTTCTTAAAACATTTGTGTACCTTCTGAGTCCCTAGGCGCAGAAAGACAATGTTGAATTGTTGTGAGATTTACAAGTTGGTTCCACTAACGGTTCTGCATGTCGTAAGTAATACAGCATGCAGGTTGTTCTCCTTTGCTGCATCTGTGCTAATTATTTCCACATAAAACGGTACTTGATTTTAAGAATCTTTGATACAAGCATTTAAACCGCAATGCTTGACAATAATAGCTAAATTAATTGCAGTTCAACAAACGTGCATATTTACAGTTTGTTTAAACCGCAAGTATTACTGTTATGTAAGGCAGTGGTGACATACTAAAGTTTCTGCTGCATTGCTATACTGTGTTGTGTATGTTATTTCAAACTGTTCATGTTTTTATTGTAACTAAAAACTGCAGATTTTTAATCCACACCTACATTTACGTATTCATCAACGTACTTCTGGCAGGAGTTTATAAATGCAGGTTTGCAACTTCTAAGTTTGTAAAGATATTATCGGTTTCACTAAGCTTTGCTGAAAAATTTCCGACTCCGAAACCCTGCTCTTGATGATGTCAATATGCACATTGCCACCTGATTTTTTGAATTGCATTTCAGTTAGTTAAGAACAAATCATCCTTTTTATTCATACAGTTTAACGAAAGTATTTTTCGATTTGAAAATATTCCAAAGTAGTCCTACATACCTGGGTGTATCACTCTTGACAAAAGTCCCACTTCAAAGCTCACATCCTGAAATTGAAAAACAAAGTTTCATCTCGATTTGCCCTGATGGAGCGCCTCGCATATCTGAGTTGGGGATGCTTATTTAACGTGCTCAGAAGCTCGACAACTGCTTTGTTATACGCTCCTGCAGAATATTGCTCCCAAGCTTGGTGTCAAAGTTCCCACGCGCAAATTGGACTCACAGCAGAATGAAGCCATGTGGACAATCTCAGGTTGCATAAGATGTACTCCTGTAGACTTCCTTTCTGATATCCTGATTCCCTCTATTCGAAGAAACATGGCGTGTCTACGGCTACCATCTCAAAGTACAAAGTCCCAATCATCCGCTATATAAAGGCCTGCACGTACGGCGCGCTCCCGACAGACTCCACTCGAGACGCCCCTTAAGATCTTTCATGGAGAACCTCACAAAACACGACTTCTGTCCCCCTCCAGTTCCAGCCTCTTTGAAGCCATATCTCTCTAGTTTTACAACTTCTCCACCAGAATGCAACGCGCCGCGCAAAGACGCAAAGTGCGTCCACTTAACCGACTGCGCACTGGACATGACCTGTCGCGAACGTCTACAGAATGGGATTTGCCAATGACAAAAACTGTGTGCGCGGAGACATTCAATCCGCCAGCCATATCCTCAATCACTGTACCGTGCTGGCCGTGCAGTATCACCAACACCACCAATGAAGATCTGAATTAATACCTCTGCAATTCTTCATTTCAGACCTAACCGCACATGACTTGTCAGCTGTGTAAACGAAAGAAGAATCTGAAAAAAATAAAGTTGACTTGAAATTTCCTCAAGCCTTACGTTTTTATTGTTGTACAAACATAACATTTAAATTTTTTGTGGACGTTGAATGTCTTCAATGTTTCTTTGTGTAATTTAGTAGCTGGAACTGCTATATGTATTCCTTTATGGGCATTCTTTGATATTTACTACTTACTAGCACAGTATTGTATAGTTGCAAACCGTCTGGATTTTAGTGTACAGAAAGATTTCTTACACTTGCAACTGTGTTCGTTCTGCTTTTGAACGGTTATGACAACATAGCACAAACTTGTTGATTCTCAAATGCTTACCACTGAAATTGTAACCACAACGATACGTAACACAGTAAATAACGACATCCCTTTTTTGTTTGCGCGCAGACTTCGCTGCTATTCCGGCAGCCATTTATGTATGTAATGGCTTGGACATCTGGCAAGTAAATTTTGGAGACGTGTGCTCTTGCCAAAGAATATTTGTAAACAATGAAAAAGGTTTGTTTTTGATAGTAATTACGATTATATTATGTTACAAGTTACTTGTAACTTGTAAAGTTGAGTTTTGCGTGCAATAGTTAATTTTTGTTAATGATATTAACCTCAAGGTGTTCAGATGTTCGGACTATGAATGAAATTCAGAAAATCAATAGAAATTATTTGGAGTAACAGATGGACATGTTTTTGGACTAAGTAAAACACTTTTATTTTTACTACAGTGTGGAGTATGACTGCAGATCAAGATGGTTTGCACTGGTTGTCTCGTAGCAAGGCTACAATGGAAACTCTTCAACATCCATTCGTCAATACATCTTCTGTTCCATTATCCAATGCTACTCATCAAGGTTTACTTTTGTGTTACTTTTTGATTTCTTATTTGCCCAAGCAGATCGCTCCACACTCATTGCAGAACTTCGCCCTACATTGGTCAAAATTGCGGTAATTCTCTGGTGAATTGATACAAATTTGTTGAGCCCTATGCAGTTTAGAAACAGTAAGTAGATCGTCGTGACGAGATCCTGACACGCATGGTTTCATTTATTCAGATGCCCTGCTATGCAGTGTTCTGCCGGAAAGGAGATATCCTCCACAAATTTTATCAGTCAATGAAAGTTCTGTTGCGTTGAATTTTTCGATCCGTCAATCATGGAGAAAAAACGGATGTTCATCTAACACAACTGCCAGCATGCCAAAGTCTATTTACGCGGTTTTATATTGGTCATACAATGAATCAGTGTGCATTGGCAGCGAGACATGCATTGTTCAAGTAAGTTTGTGTGCAGCATTGTTTTTGTTAGTTTGATGAAATATATCCCCACTATATATCATAGTTATTTAAGCTGTGACTAACAGTCTCAGATCGTAGAGACCCGATCCTTCTTCGAAATCCACGTGTGCACGCTGACGTAATCAACTAATCCAGCTGTGTCCAACCCGCGGGCCACATGCGGTCAACTCGAAGGTTTTATGCGACCCAGTTTAGGTTTTCGCTGCGGTAAAGTATCCTAAATACTCACAACCTGTCCTTATTTTGATAATCTTGAATTTGACGTTTTTGATGCAGGTGGTCCTCAGTGCTACTTTATTACGTCTGTTGTCATTGCAGTTAGGAATTCGAACGTTAGCGTGAGCTAAATTTAGTTTGCTAAGATCAAAGTAAGGTTTCATTCAATATGCGGCCCTCGTTAATATATCATTCAATGTGTGGGCCTGGTTATGATAGTGATGTAATATTTGCTCAGTAAGCAATTTGGGTTGGACATAAGCTGAACTAGTCGAACAATTGTATTCATATCTGATTAGCCGTATCTAACGCATGTTTTATATAAAGAAGACTTGCGTTTTCAATAAAACTATCAAATAATGTTGTAGTTCAAAGTCTATTTTCAATTATCCCATGTGATGTGTTCAACAACACGCGAAATGATTACTGCTGCTAGACATCAAAACAGAGCACGAGAATCGATTTTATGAAACCATTTAAGGTTTTACAGTTTTTTCTCCCGCGACGTTATTTCAGTATCTTTTGGCGCACTTAACGGCGATGTGCGTAACAGCAGATCCACGATCAGGTTTCACGTTATTTTTAAATGCCCTTGATGTCCACAGAAGTATGAATTTATCGCTAACCGTCGAACTGCATTGCTGCTTTGCAGGTAGTGAATATCTCCGGTTCGGACGATTACCACGAAGCGAAAATCTTGAAGTTGCAGCCCGGTTCTACATATTCATTTCAGCTCATCGTTAAACAGCAATATTTGTCTGCTGCTTTCTATGCCTTATCGCCTCACACGCTTCTCAATACTAGTTGTGGAGGTACGCGTTCTGACAAGGCTTAATTTCGGGATGTTGCGACATATTCAATACTATTTGTGCATAGAAGCGGCCTGTGCCCATATAAAGTTTTCATTGTACTAACAAGTCAGTACTGAAACCTTTGCCGGTGTGTTGCAAAAATAAGGGTGAGATCTACACCGGAGTTTCGATGATACAGTCGTTGTATATGACCGTAGTGCATTACAGACAAGTATCCGCATGTGGAGGTTTGCAAAGAGGCACGGTCTAATTTTGTTTTCAATCTTATTCAATTCCTGCGAGAGGCCTTTTCCTGCTATCGCAGCAGGCATGTGTCACGCAACGAAAATTTAGTGAACTGGCAGATTTGAGATAATCTGGGAAAAGTTGTTTTGTAAAGTTGTCCTGGGAGATTTTTTTCAACGCACTAAGACGCAGCAAATATTCAAACAACTGGTTGCAGGTTGATTTTAAAAACGTGAATTTCTTGCGTGGTCGTTACGTTGCAACTGCGTTGTGGGCTTGACGAGCAACGGGTCAAGCAACACGACCTGATGCTCCGAGACACACAACTTGATGCACCGGCTTTCCGTCGATTGTATTTTCATCCGAATGTTTGGCATTTTTAGCGTGACATCTGCCTATAGTCAGTTAACGCAGACCGCGAAAACTCTTCGTAGCGGAACAGTAAACGTATCGTTTCGTTGAGCGAAAGCGGAACTTGAAAAAACAAGCCCGAAAGTCGCCACTGACAAAATCATTGATTTTTTCGTGCTCAATACCGACCAGTCCTAGTAAAATTAATCATTTATCTGTTGCTTGTTCAGTATCATCCCCCGTTTCAAGATTGACGTGCAGTCCGCAAACTCCGCATAGTCTGCTGTTGACATGGGAAGCTCCGCTTGTTATGAACACCCGGCAGCTGAGATACGAGGTTGTGTTCGGTGAAACGCCACATCACGTTTCTTCATCGCAGTTCTTACATTCCCCAACAACTGAGGAAAATCTCTATCAGGTATCAATTTACCAGTGCAGTTATGTTTAAAGTGTGCTGGCAAGAACTTGGAAACACTTTATGTCATGTGTGTTAATGAATGCGCCTTAGTGGGTAATCTCTTGATTTGGTGTTCATTGCATGTATGCACATTATGCCACTAAAACACGTGTGCCATCTGTTATACTCACTCTCATATGTTAGTGAATATCAAGTTCTTCTACCTGCAAGATTTCCCTACGTCTTGAACGAGATTTAGCCTTATTCCAATTGCAGTAATAGATTGGGGTGTGCGGTGAAATGCTTTATGTTTATTTATGAGAGATTAGATTTTAGGTTTGTGTACATGTCCATTGTCCATCAGACTAATGAATCTTTTTCTTTACCCAAACGAAACTGAAATCCTAATGCAGGAAGATAAAGGGCGAAAGTCCGTTTGTATGCAAGTTTGATTTTTTGGCATAAACAGGGTGTCTGTGAAAACGTAGTATAGCCCCCATTCGCTTGTTCTTGTGTAAGCGAACCCGCTTCCACAGCTTTGGCTTCTCGAATTTTAAACTTTTGTGGAAAAAAATTTGCCGGCTGATTGCGTTTATTTTAGTGCGTGTTTTGCGCCTGAGGTCTGTCTGAAGCAAGCCTTTGTCAACGATTGCTTAGCTGGATTACTAACGCCACTTATGAATTGCGAAAGCTATACCGGTAATAAAGTTTTGCGCACTTGATTAGTCTGCTATTTACAAGAAGTTACGTACTTACCTTCTGTCGTTCGCCCAGCGTAATTGCTTAAATCCTAGACAATGAATTTAGGCGAGAAGTCGATAAGCAGCATCTGCGTGATACTGGAAAACACAAAGACACTAGTGTTAGCGTGTTGGGTATTTCATAGTAGGTCGTTGTATTTCCAAAGAAAATAGGCTCTCATGTTTGTTTTTTCGAAGAGAACGTAGTTAACTCTCTCTGAATAGCAAAGAAGTAACCCATTACACAATATATCCACTGTTTTTGTGCAAAAAGCTGCCAGGTAACCAATTCTTCTAAAGCACTCCAGTTAATTGCTCCAGCCAATGGCACCAACAGCTGTGTTGTACATGCGATGACGCAGCTGTTCGTTTTGGGAGGCAGCCCTCAATTTTCTCCTTACCTAAAATCTCACGCTGAAAGACTCAAAACTGATGCCGAAGAAATCTCCTCAGTTAACAGTGCTGTCGTTCGAGCTTTGCGTTGTGTTATGAATGAAAGCCATCGAAGCTATCCATAGGCCATCATTTGTTTTCTATTGTGCATATCTTATTAACTTACGCGTTGTTTCACGCAAAATGCGTTGCTGGTGAAAGTGGCGCCAATAGCGTTGTTGCTATTTTATCTGCGTGTCGCTTAGTGTCGTTAACTGACTTACAAAAATTTCTATTGGCTGCTTTATTGTGAAAAATTGTTTGATAATGTCTTAAATGTTTTCTGCTTCTTTTTTTCTTGTGGTCGTTGATTGTGGCTAAAAATAAAATGTTTCTGTCAGCAAATAGGAATTTAAGTCACGTAAAATTCATGTGTATTGTTATTTTGAGACATCGGTATAATATGGTATGAACTCATAACGAAAACACAGCGAGCATGCGTGTTTTATTTGTTGGTGGGATTTTGATNATTGCNCTGTGTCAGGCTATATTGAATCTGGCTCCATACCAGCACCTTGGGTTGTTGTGCCGCCTTGAATGTTTAGTTGCAGTTAGAGCGTCGGATGTGATTCCTTTACGGCATGAACATTGTCTAAACAAGAACGCGGCCGGGGAAGCAAGCATTCATGTCGTAGCTATCTGTACTTGCGTAACTTTCACAGTTTCGAGGCTGGCGGTTGATTAAAAAAGTATCTTTTTATTTTTTTGTTACGTATTGATACGTTTATCAGTTTTCTTCAACTCGGTTTAGCAGTTCTCGAGTTCGAAACCTTGGTATTTTTTACAGATCCGGTCTTACGCCGTTGACTGCCATGAAGCTCGAAACCAATACAGCGTCGCAGAAATACGTTGCAGTCCGTTTACTGCCATGCAGTTGAGCACATTAAATGTTACAAGTCATACAATCACCGTTGCATGGAAGCCTCTTCCGGCGAACCAAGTCGTGGAGGTTGAAGTTCAGTGGTCGCTGGTATGTACTTTAAGAATGCATATCAAGTCTTGGAACTTCTCAGTTTATGCGGGCATTCTTGCGATTAGATGGCGGCTTGATGGGATACTTTGCGTACAGGGCTTGGGTTGCGGAATCCCAGAATGGCAGCTTGTCTATGGGACACTCTTTTCTGTCACATTCCATCCCGTGGCAACTTTTAACTGTCTCATCACATGGGATTCCCACGAAACTAGCTATGCGAAGTACGCTGAACCATGAGCATGTCTTATGTCTAGTCTCTACAGAGCTAAGGCTATGTATGTAAAACACTCCAAAACTTCCAATTAGAGGAACCAGTGAAAATTGGATGATCCTTTTTTGGTTGCCACCTAAATGAAATAGGACCCAACAACCCTGTTTTCGGCGACCTCGCATCAGTACGCCATGGCACTGAACCTTTACGTGTAATATCACTGTCCTATGAGCATACGATAGTGGTATTTTACATAAAATTCCTGCTATATGACGTGAAATGGGACATGGGATGAAATATGGAACAAGTCCACTGTCCCATTAGTCAAAACCCATGGATAAGCCTGCTTAATGATATTCGGTCGACGTTTGACGGAGCAGAACAGCCTTAGGAAAGTATACGATTGCATATACTTTCTCCAATTGGAAGTTTTGGAGTGTTTTATATAGCCATAGGATGGAATGGGATAAAACTCTTTGGTGTAGGTTTGTTTTTCGTGTAGGTAGGTTTGTGCTTATGCCCCAGATTTTCGGAAGGGAATTTCTGACCGCATACAATCATTTTTATCCACAAAGTCTCTGCTTTGATGGTCAGCCATTTGTAAATTTTCCAGTTCAACTGCTTTTTTTTTGAAGGCAGTTGGAAAAAGTTCATGGTCAGCAGGTAACAGTGTGCACTCATCGCGTGAAGGGGAAAACCTAACCTTTACAGTTGAGGCCACAACAGCAATTGAATCATTTGTCGTCGTCTGCACTCCGTTGTGATTTTAAGGAACGACCAACCTTATTTTTTAATCCCGAGTTTCTTGGCATAGCGGAACGTATATTTTGTCTTCTGTGTTGTTGGCATAAATGTGCAGCATAAACAAACAGCCGTTAAACAGGATCATGTTGTACGAAATCAAAGTCAGCGATGTGTGGAAGTTCATGAAAAAGGTTTCACATGTTTTGAAAACACGAAACCTGCAGAATACCCGGACAAAATGAAGTGCAGATGAACTTCACAATATTATTTATGAACTGTTCCAAATATTTGCCACTTAGCAATATGCATGTAGCCAGTAAGCCAAGTGTAGAGTTAAATTTGCTCTCAGGCTTCTTGAAACTAAATCGCTATTAGGTGTGCCGATGTCTGCCATGCTGTTACTGTCATATACAGTTAAAACATTTTGGAGGCGCAGTAGTCTGTAGCATATGTGTGTTGGAAGTGTGATAGAATTCCATAACGTAAGTTTGCTTCACAAGCTTTTGCGCAAAGATGATTTCAGACCATATCGCTTCCGCGCAGGTGACCGCGTCGTTTGAAGAATGGACGCGAAGCGTGCCCTTGGACGATGATGCTGGGCAGGATACAATAACCGATTTAATTTCAGGAACTGGCTACATGATAAGAGCCAACGTAACGTAAGTACTGTCGCATTTTTCGTCAGGTTCTGAAGTGAGAACGAAACACCTTGGCTAAAGTGGAATTGATGAAATGTAAATCAATGTGCTGTAACGATCGCATCGTGTCGCTTTTATTGTGTACGTACTTCACAAAATCGCCAAGTTTTTGTTGTTCGGTTGTGCACCTCGTTGCTGTCTCTTCGGAGTTTGCTTTGCAAAGGATGCATGTCAACCACAAAAATTATTGAACGACCCTTTGATAATTTAAGTGCAACTCCCGAGCAAATGTTCGTAGCGTGGACGAGACTTTCCAGCAAATCTTATCAGCAACTTCACGGACTCTTAGGTACGCGAGCTGCTTGTCGGTGCTGACCAATACTATCAGCGCTCAAACATTCCCTGGCGCACCAGACGCTCCTACGAATGTCCGAGTTAAGGGAGAAACTCCGTCTGGCGTTCTGTGGTGGGACGCGCCAACGTTGAGAAGTGGAGATCGCATTTCTATAAAAGAATACGTTGTTGAAGCAAGGTTAGTATAAAATTTTGCTCAAAATTAAAAATTTTTGCCCATCTGCGAAGGGTGCATTGAGTAATTCCCATACTATTTCCAGCAATAAAATCTTATTATTTTCGACTGCTGACTGTGTGTATCAGTATGAACTTTGCTTGAAAGATTTTGAGCAATTTTACACAATAGACCAACAACTTCATCTGGAGACGGCTTAGAAATATGATGCAGGATAGAAATTTATTTTGTTTCGCAAAACTGCAGTTTGAACCAATATCGGTAATTTTTGTTACAAAACCAACACTACTTTTATGCCAATTCCTGCTGCGCTTTCCTGAAGCAACTTGCAGCAGAGCTTCAACTGTTCTTGGTGGGAGATCCATGACGATCTGTTAGAATTCAAAGTTGTCCAGGGAAACCCGTCCAATTGACAATTCAAATTAGGTCTTTGCAAGTTACATGGAACTACAACTCTGTAAACCCAGAGTAGCTCATGGCTGGCGAAGATCGTTGAACTTCAGCAAACGTAGCGACTCAAGCAATTGAAGGAAATGAAATAATGCCGACGTGTCTGTAATCAACTATTAGCATCTCTGCGTTGATAACTCTTCTTTTGTTAGTTTTTTACCCCTTTCGTTTTTATGCAACCATCTGATTTGCGTCATAGCGCATTGTATTGTAACATCCTTAATGCTTAACCAATCTCAGCAAGCTCTCTTGACAGGAATGCTTTTACGCATAGAACCTGGAGAGTTGATTTGTCCTACGGTACTTTCCTTCGAATGAGATACTGTGTGTTTCTTAAGTTGTTACGTTGCAGGAACCGTTCGTCTCCCTCAAACTATCGGCTCTTGTTTGGTGAATGGAAAAAGACGTACACGGTGAGCGCGAGAGCCAGACGCCAGTGGAGGATAAAGGACCTCATGCAGTACAAGTGGTATGAGTTCAGGGTAAGTACACAGGATTTGGAGTTATTTTTTATACACTGATGTTGTATCATTTGCAGTTTAGTGAGAATATCTCGGTTTGAGACCAATTTATTTTCTCGTTTTGAGTTTTGTTCGTTCATGGAAGAACCTGCCACTCAACGGCGTGTTTTACACGCGCAAACATTTAGTGGAATGAGATTTTAGGTGCTTGGTCAATGTTTTGTGCGTTCGTCAGCTAGTTCTTTTCCATGTTAAGGTTTTGCGTGTTATGTGACTAACAGCCCATGAAAGCAGTAAAAGCGTGGTTTCGAAAGATGTTGGATTTCCGCGTCGCGCGTGACTTTTGTCCAGTTTGCGTTTTTTTTTTATAGGTGTACGCAGTTAACGAAAGGGACGTCCGGGGTGACACTAGCTCAGCCACTGCCAACCCTTATCAATTCACGCTTCCTGAAGATAGTAAGTCGTCAACAATGGCGTGTCATTGTAATGGATTGCAGCTTTTCAATTTATGCCGACGGTAGAATGTCGTCGTACGAAAATCGCGCATTTTGAGAAATCAGGAAATGTCTTCACGTGTGTCTTCTACTGGTGAAGGGACTTCAGTTGGTTCTTCTTCGCGGCCGCAACTTCTAAGATGCTGGAACATTTAAATGTAAAGTCCATCCCTTGCGGTGAATTTTGAATTCAAAACGACTTATCTATGTATACGATGAACGGAATCTGCATGCATTTTACAACTGACTGAGTTAAAAACATGTAATGGGTTAACCCGCGTCATCATTCCAGTTTACCACGCTTCTGTCGCAACCGCATGCTCTTGTGGAGAGGGTTCGGTCGCGTGCTGAACCCTCTGTGTGCTGCAAGAAGATTGCGCTATTTCTGCTGTCATCAATGCCGCGACAATCCTAGAGAGTATAAGCTATTTTGAATTCTATCCAAGAGCTCTGACGTAGGGCAACTTTTCCAGTGAGGTTATGCTGAAACAAACGAAGCCTTACAGCAGCGTGCTAGGTTTTGTGTCGGCCTGAGATTCGTTTACTTTCCGCACCGTTTTCACTGTTGCGCTTGTAGGTGGGTTTTTATTATTGTTGCTTAGCTTGCCAACTGCGATGGTGTAAATTTACTGCCTTTATGCGTATTTGACACAAACTACATCGCCGGTACACGGGTAATCGTAAATTTGTTCTCGCTGTTTCCAGATAGTCGTTTCAAGTGGATCGTGATCGGCTCTTCTGTTGGAACAGCAGCGGTCATTCTTGTTGTTGTTCTCGCGGTTGTTTGTAAGTATTTTTTGTCAGTTTATTTTGTATCGATGGTTTTGAGCTTGAGCTGTCATGGGGGTAAGGTATCCGAATCAAAACTCCTTCGAACGGAATCGACTGAATTTAATGCTGCGCTACTAGTTGTAAAAGACTGCCGCTAAGGAATGCTCGAGGTGTTCAGTATAACGCTTGTGCTTCAAATGGCAATTCCCATTGTCAAAAACAATTACACTTATCACAGAATTTTTATACGCTTTTAGGTGCAGTATTATTGTTAGCTGATAAAAAGCGTATGTTGTAGCTGGTGGTCGGCCGAGGAATCGGTTACCGTGTTGCTTTAGCTTCGGGGTGACTGTGATTGTTTCCTAATCTCCAAAACGGAATTGACTATAGTTGTCTTATACAAGCCATTTCCTTTATTTGGATTTTCTATCATAAACCTGGTAATTTGTAAGCAGTGTAATCTAGCTTATAAAATGAAGCACCGTGCACTATGCAGGTTATTGACAAATTCGATGAACATCGGAATGACGAAATACCTCCACGTTCATGAAATAAGCAAACCTGGGCTGTCAGCACCAAGTCCAATGGCTATTGGCTATAGTTGACAACTCCTAGGTGGCGAAATGCCATCACAATTTAAGATATGAAAAGCACTGTCTCTTGTCTCACTGTTGTGCATGTCATTATAGAAAGAGATAAGTTAACCCGGACAAAATAATTTACATGGAGCTAAATATGCACCTGGAACACAACGCAACAGTAGTGAAACTATCTTAGATTACTGAAACTTAGATTTCCTAACATACGTCTGCAAAAAACAGAGTTTCTGGCCAAATAGCTGCTGAGCTCACAGCAGCGTTTTAATACCAAAGTCTGAACAATTTAAACTGGATGTAACTTACTCCGATTCCAGGCAGAATGTCAGTTTTGTTCTGTCCCAGGCAAGGCAAAAAATAAAATCACGACTAGAGTCACTAATCACCAGTTGTAGTTGCCCAGTGCTGGAGAGCCGCCAACCTTCTGAAGTATTTTTTCATCGATTGTGCCGCAGATAAGTTACATCACCCTGTCGACTCGTTTTGAAATCGTAATAACGAACCTTCCAATTCAAGCAACTTGCTTTGTTGGTTTGTGACAAACTCGTTTGTGTATTTTTTTTCAAAGTAGGGAAAAATGTCCCTCAGAACCCCAGGAATCCTCTGAGTGCAAACGAAAGCTGATCTCGATATGACTTGTAGACCACAGCATGGTCTGGCTGCATAGGCGCCTTTTGCAAACCGCTTCCCTTACACCCGGTTCACATTAATTTTGCTCAGGCGAGAACGTAAGTTTGTGTATGCTCTGCGAAACGATAGCGTTTACCTTTAACTTCACAGAGGACGTTGCGGGTTCTTCCTGCAGGAGCAAAACCTTTTGCTAATGTTTCAAGACACAGCAACTTTTCATCAAAAAAAAGTTTGTGCGCATTCGCTGGTTCGACTCAGTTGTCACTGTTTCATCAGGTTACAAATGCAGTGCAAGCAGACGCCGAAGGCGCTTGAAAAAGAAACTGCCCGGGAAGATCGCCGCAATCAAAATTGATTACGGGACGGACATGGAGTTGGCGCAGATCCGTCACATGACCACCCTGGCGCTGGCCGCTGCCCATCACGACGGACGAATCAATTTGCCGGATAATTACATGGAAAAACTTCCTCTGTTTCCCAGAGATAAGCTGACGTTAGATGAAATGCTCGGAAGTGGCGCTTTCGGCGAGGTGAATTGCCTGAACCACATGAGCTGTCTTGGGGGTCAAATCCAGCTCTGTGAATGCTGCACTGGCGCAGCGAATCGATGTGACATTCCTTGTCTCATTGCAGGTGTACAGAGGCGTCGCAATCGATGTGAAAGGAGGAGATGCTGGTGTAGAATATTCTGTCGCTGTCAAAACATTGAAGGACGGTGCGAGCGACAGCGAAAAGTGCGAATTTTTGATGGAAGCATATTTCATGAGGTTCGGAAACTATTTGAAAAACGTGTTATTCCAGCGCTTGTAATTAACAAGCTGGATGTGCAATGAAGCAAGTGCATACTTATAAAATATTTGGCAATGTTGCCATAGTAGGATTATTGCCCTCACTGTCACCGAGTCAAACAGGTTATGAATAGTCCTGTTTTCATCACATTTTCGAAACCTGTAGTTGGAAGATTACCAAACTTGGCATCAGCACGTAATTGATTTCTGGGCAAAATCTTTGCCCCTGTCTCTTATAACCGGCTCTCACCGCGAGTCAAGCTACGGATTAAAAATCACAAACCATTTCAATTGATACGAATGATAAAAAAAATGTTCATAGAACTCAGCTCAAGTGTGTAACGGCATGCACAGATATTTCAGAACAATGTTGCTCTTCCTTTTTTGCGCCACTCTCCACTTTGATTTTCAAAAAATCGTGTTGCCACCACACCATGGCTCACTACATGACCACAGTGCATACGATAAAAGTGATCCCGTATTGATTCCGTGAATCTTAATCTGCACTTTCCCAGCAACATATTGCAACGCCCCAAGTTGAGGAACCACGCAGTTTTAGAATGCTTGATATTTCAGCCTGTTTTATGTTGCGCAGCCTTTTCGACCACCCCAACATTATATCACTGCTTGGCGTGTGCCTCGACAACGAACCGCAGTTTCTTATCCTCGAACTGATGGAAGGCGGTGACTTGCTCAAGTACTTGCGCCAGGCCCGAGCAACTCAGGTAAGCATTGCTGAGATACAGAGTTAACTCAGAATGAACAGCGTCGAATACGCGGGTTGGAGAGTATATTTACAATGCGATGTCTGTTAGCTAGGATTGATATAAGTGACGTAGCCGATCGTCATCTCGTAGACCGATATTCGATTCAGACTTCGAGACCGAAACTGAGACTTCGTCAAAAAAGCTGAAACTTGAATGTTCGAGACCAAGACTCGCAATCTCAAAGTTTTGTCGGCTTCGCCAAGAGTTTTGTGCATTTTATCAAAACAACTTGTCAGCTTCAATTATGTCGAATTTCATCCATTTTTGCCAACTTTTTTGGTTTTTCTTCCACAAAGATATGACTAACAGCGAAGAGGTTGAACTTCTGGAGTGTCTGCGAAGCCATGTCGTTAGTGAATTCATAGTTTTGATACGAAGAGTCCGAGACCTACATCTTTCGAGGCAGAGGCGAGACTTGAGACCTTTGAGACGTAAATTCGAGTGTTGAGAAGTCTCAAGACTCTGTCATTGATTGAAATATCAATGATAGCTGAATACCATCTAGTAAATCAAATAAAGTCTCACTTGTTTATGCAATAAAAGTGAAAACAAGCAAAAGACTGACCTGCAATCCGAATTTTGTGAGGCGAACTTGTTGCAGAACTTGGTAAAGTTTTGTTGAATCTATTCCTGTTTATTTTGCGCGAGACATTCGTGTGTATCTCAAAGTGATAAAGTATTGCGCCCGACGCAAGTTGATGTTTTTTCACTACCTTCTGTGGAAGCCGCCGTCATTAGTGGTTGCATATGTAGTATATAACATATGTAAAGGTTGATGATGTCGTAGATCACACGTACTATTCTTTTTTGTCTTTTTTGCCATCGTGCTCGACTTACTCTTGCTGTAAAAATGTTTGCCATTTTTGTGCTTGAACTGAAAAACCCGCCAACACATGCGTGCGGTTGCAGTGCCCTCATCTAAAACCTTCGTCTGTATCGGATTAGTTTTCCTATTCAATTTCTAACCATCACCTTTCCTATTGCTTCCTATCACAATATGTGGCCACCAAAGAGTCCTTTGCTTGAATGTCTGCACTCGTTGTTTGTTGGAATTAGAAGCTTATGTTAGTTTGACTTGCTCTACTTGAACTGTTGTTGCTGAAACGTTATTTGCTCTGTGTTCTTAGCATATCAATTTACCAAATGCGGCTGCGTTTTAATCGGTCTGTTTTTCCAATGTGCTTTAGTCTGTGATACCCGTGGCATGTAATACATCTATGTCTTTGTTCCAACAGGTGATGAAAGCCAAGCTGAAACTTGTGGACTTGATCGACATCTGTCTCGATTTGGCCGCTGGTTGTCAGTATTTGGAAAGCCAGCATTTTATCCACAGGTGGGCATCCTGGATTTCGTGGGTTATTTAATGCTGATTGTAGAAATATACTCTCAATCCAACAACCATACGGTTATTGCAATGTACATCAGCCAGTGCATCTTTGATGTTTCGATGATATAATTAAATTGACATGGTCTCTAAAACCAGGTGTCTTGTGTGTTCTGCTTGCATTCGTCATGTGATCGAGGTCTCGTGATAGAACGCGTGGTTCGCACTGTTGTCGGTATGTACTTTTGAGAATTCGCCGCTTATGAGTATGACAGTAACAAGAACGTTTTGTTCGTTGGCATTTCAGAGACTTGGCTGCAAGAAACTGTTTGGTGTCAACAAAAGATTACAGGTCGAAAGACAGAGTGGTGAAAATTGGTGACTTCGGTCTGGCTCGCGACATTTACCGGAACGACTATTACCACAAGGAAGGTGAAGGCTTGTTGCCAGTCCGGTGGATGGCGCCAGAGAACTTAACACTGAAGATTTACACCGTACAGAGCGACGTGTGGTGAGTGCAGCGAACCGGGCATTCTTTTGCGCTTACCGCACCTTGCTAGCCGAGGAAGGGTATTGAAACAGACCCAGTATATTTTGCTTCGTCCTTGGCAGGATATGCTTGGCCTTTACGTTCGATTTGCAAACTCCGTTTAAGGCTGTGAAACATGTTTGCGCGAAGAAATGATTTCAACCCACGTACACTAGCAATTTTTACTAATTCTTGACTTCGATTTTAAATAGGATCACTGGTAAAAGTCAGCGGAGTACTGTGACGTCGTATTTTTTCTTCAATGCGTATGTATGCAAACAACAACGGTAACGTCAAAGCAAATACTATGTTGGTTTTATTGAAGTTCGTCGATTTTGACGATTAACATCAGATGCTTGGAATGAGACGGTTCGTTTTGGTTTGTCACGTAATCCGTGTCCTATATTTTTGTTCTTGCCAATGGGGTGGATGAGCTTGTGGATTGTAATACAAATTTACGCCAAATCTATACTTGTTCAAGGGAAACTCCTATTCGATTATGCGGCACAAGTCCATATCTCTATAGCATTTTTCGATTCCGACTTCGTCAAAACTCACTTCGCCGCCAGAAACGTTTTAAGTGACACTGCCCGTTACGCTCCGATGGCGAATTGCGAGCGAGGTTCGCTGACAAGCGCTTGTTTTTTTCTGAACTCGAGTGGTGCAAATGCTTGGAAATCACGGCTTTCCAACGGTCTTCCGTAAACCAATGCCGGTCATTGCGCAACCGAAGGGACCATTTGCTTTTCGGCGGCTTTTAATGACTTGCTCGGCACTTGCGTGCGACGGTCGCGCGCGAACGAACATCAGCGGTCTCAGGTTTCGCTGCTTGCGTCGACCCTGTTTTCTTTGAAAATTTCGCTTTTCCGCTTGGATTTCGCCCGAGCGCGCCCTGTGGAAAAATTCCACTAATGGATCGTGGAATTGCCGTTCCCACTCGCCGCGAGTTTTCGGCTTGGTCGTCGCACAGAGTGACATTTGTCAAGATTTTTAAAACATTTCCTGCGTCGTTAACAAATGCTCGGCGACCGTCTTTGTTTTGGAAAGAATCACTCCGCCAGTTCTTTAAGTGCTTGTGGAGATTTTTTCTGGAGTGCAATGACGTTTCCGTGAAGCTTGAAGACCGAGTGTTGCGGTTTCGCGCGATTGACTGTTGCTCGGCGCATCTCACTGAACGCTTGGACAGAGGACAGCAGCTACATCGACAACAGTGACGCTGGTCGCGTAGAGAACAAAACTTACAGTGCTTTGTGTTTCAAGTCGGTGATGATGAATTTTGAAATGGGCTTAGTTCTTCAAAGTAGGTGCATTAGCTGATGCACCTCTTATATCACGCGGTCACGCCGCTTTCCTATCAATCGTGGGAATGTTTTCTGCCTTGTTTAAAAAAAGCTGTATTTATTTTTTGAAAAGCGTTACGTTCGATGTTTTCGGTCCAAATAATTTTTCCGACAGTATTGTAATTCACTGCTGGAATGTTAACGATTTTCAAGCGAATCCCGGTAAATGCGCTGAAAACCTGTTTTGTTTGCGCTTTTCAGTTGCCTTTGGTTTCACGATCACTGCGGCACGGTTGTTTTTAAACATAATATCACGCGTGGAGTTGTCGGACATCGCGCTGACCGATTGTCACTTCCTCCAGTCTTAGTAACCAAGTAGTTTATTGACAGTTTCAAAATTCGAACTGATGGTACGAAACGTTTTTGATGTTTTTTTTTCCTATTCTTGCCCCACTGATGAGAAAGATAATTCACTCATGTTCACTCTAATCCAAAGGTTCCCAACCTTTCTCTTACCATGTACACTTGTAGCATTTCGACAGATAAACATGTACCCATAAAATTTCTTATGACAACATATTATATCATGATTATTCATAGATACTGTATATTTAACAATAGGCGTATAATGATTTTTGAAAATAATATTCACTGATATACTGTATGTATTAGTATTTGGAAATAAATGGTGTCAAAATATATTTATCTATTGCTAACCTTAAATGTACCCCTTCGGATAGGCAAATGTACCCCTGCTCTAATCGCTTGCGAATGAGCATACTATCCTTGCGCAAAGTTAGACCCCCGATGAAAAGCACTGCATATGACAAAAGTTGCTTCTGGAATTAGGAAACTTTTTCAAATTTGCCAATCACATCACAGACCATCATTCAACGCAGTTCTGCTGCAAAAATGTGTTCTGCTTAAAATACAGTAAACGAAGGTCGCAACTCCGTTATCTCACCTGTATATTTGTAGCGGGGCAGCTGTTCCTTGGAGCAAGTAACAGTCCGTCGTTCACACAACGTGGCTAACTTTCTTGTCGGTGGTCCTTTTTGTTTTGAAGGCTCCGTAATTGTTTTGCACGGTATTCATGTTTGTCCTGAAAAGCTGAATTGTGTGCACGTGGAAACTGCTAGTTGACCTTCGTTTCACGAATCAGCTCCCATTTTTTTCTGCCTAGTTTCTTCGGAGCAGAGGAAAAATATCGGTCTCCCAATGGTGTTTAGTTCGGAGCAGGAGCTTTGCATAAAAATAAGGAATTTTATCCGTTGTTTGCAAGATACGAACTAACATAAAAAGTAACCATCGCAAGCAAACGTCGTTTGCGTGGCGCGTTTCAAAATATACACATCGGTAGTTTTTTGATGAACTGCTGTTTGGTCGTGTTTTTCTTTTAAATTTAATTAGCGTCGTGTTTCTCTGCGGAATTTGTGCTGTGTTTGTATTCCACGAAGGTTTGCCATGGTTCCACACTAGGTTTGGATTGCTTTGGTCAACATTCAAAAGGCACGTTGGTAAGCATCGATTGATTTAAATGGCGACTGTCGCTGAAAAATCTGCGCTACCCATCCCAGTTTATCAACATGGATGGCGTTGCCAGTGCTTGTAGCTATTCAATTAAGTCTTTGAGCTTTCCGTTTTCGTCACCGGGTTTGTTTTCGCCGCCACGGATTAGATGAACCCCACCTCTCCCGCCTCCAGTTAATACTTAGCGGCGCGTTGTGGATATTTTAAGCGTTTTCTATGAGTGCAGATCAATGGAAATGGTCGCTGGCTTGCGTTCTTGTGTTCTACGTCGTATGCGAGGTTCAACGGCTCATTCTCCGCATGCCGCGGGTTCGTGTCGTCCGGTTCAACAAGTGACGAGCCGTGCGTTTGTAGCTGTAATGGCACGACGTGGTCGCACACAATATCTAACTGCAGCTTAAATGAAGAAGATTATTTCGAAGCTTCATAAAATTTAGTTTCTGAAAAGCAGTGATTCTGCAACTAACCTAATGGTGGCCTCTATGTTCTGCTGAAATGGTCGATCTTCCGCTTCGGTGCCACGTGGAAGCTCCGCTTAGTCGCCGACCTCACTCCAGCAAACTGGAGCTGCGCATTTTACTGAATGCCATCTGTCATCAGCAGCACCTTCTTGTAAGATGCAGTAATAGTCGGTGAAGTTCAGCAGTTGGCGTTTTTTTTGAAAGCCTTGTTGTTTACATACTTTCTCGGCGAATTATTACGCATCGTCTTTTCAAGTTCTCGACACTGTTGTCCTCAAGTATGTTAATGAAAAAGGGCCATTGTCGAATGACGCGTTGCTGACTGACGCCTCGCTTGCTGGGTCGACCTGTCACCCCACCCTGGTCCGCTTTCTTGTCCCCGCCATTGTTGTATTGTCACGCATGACGCAGTCCATTGTAGATAATGTGTGCATTGCGTTCAGGGCGCCGTTAATGTTGCTGTTGTGGAAACGAAGCGCAAAAAGAGTTCAGTGCGACAAAATTAGAAGAAAAAATGTAGTGATTTGGTGAAGAAGATGTGACGTGTCGTTAGAGGCAGTCGTGTTTCATCTACATCAAAGAAGTCTTGTTGAAACGTACATCAAAGAAAATGTGCTGCAAGAATCTTAGTGCGGCCCAGATACTTTCATGGGTGATGACTTGCGAGAGGCATTAATGGTTGGTTGTGACGTGACGTCATTACAGTTTTTTAAGTTTCATTCGAATAATCGGCGCTCTTATGAATATTTTCTCAGAAACCATCGAATATTCGCAGTGCTCACATGTAATGTGGTCAGTTGTTATCAATTAACTGAACACTACGTTCCATTCTGCTCTCGAAGCATATGCTTCCATGAAGAATTTTTTCTATACCTCTACTTCAAGTGATCTCTTTGAATTTGATTTCTTGATTAACTTTTCAAGCTTGAACTTCTCGCCGTCATCAGCACACCTTCAAAACATTTCTTATCAACTTTAAACGGTTTGTGTTCAAAGGGTTTTCTTTGTTGCGTATGAAACAAGTCACTGGTTTCGCGGTGCTGATATGTGTGCCAATAAAATCCAACCCTTTTTTGTAAAAATTCTTGAACCTTGTTGCTTCTTTTCTCGGAAATCTCGATGTTTTTCGAAATTGCATGTTGCGTAGTTGAGTTCTTCTGGAAAGGTTCCGAAGCATGGACGTGCGTTTCATTCTTAGTTTTTGTTGCTTTTTTCGGGTAAACGTGGTTGAATACGTCCACGAATTCGATTAACTTCTCTCATCCACACTTATGTTACATTTTTACACGTGTGTTCAGCGTGGAAGTGGAGGTCATCGTGATGACCATTGCGGATGTGACTGCAGGCACGTGTTTCGAGCGTTCTGCGCTTGTCAGTCGTCACTTCACTCGTGCTGCCCTTTTACCTGTCGTCCGTTTGTCGCGCTGCGAATGTTTTCTGGACCTCCGTTTCAAGTGCCTCGCATTTCCTATCTGCCTGCGCAGCGCCGCTGACGTGTGGTAGCTACCAGTTTTAACACTTGCACTCTGCTCGTCGGGTTTTCGACCCTAAACGGCACAATCGCTGTTAAGTGATAAGCAGCCACGTGTCGGTGAGCTCTCGAAAATCGACTAACGTTTCCGCATACCTAGCGTATCATTCATGCAAAGATGATTTGCTACAGCGCAGGAAGTTGCTATCTCTTGCTCTCATTAAGCGCGTTACTTGCGAGGATCCACTGGCCTGCTTTACGGTGCAATTGAACAGTAATCTTTTGCTTTCCGTAAATTGTCTGCATCACTTGTTTAAACTCCGCGTCGACCCTGCCAGTACATATCATTGCGCATTTTAGGTGCTGTCCAAAGCTGTCGAAAATATTATTTTGTGTTATGATGGTTTGATCCAAATAAATATAATATTACCATTTAACGCGGTGCTCCCAACAAAAGTAATGTTCAGATCCGAAGTCGCAACTTCGTTAACGAGAACCGTGAAAGTTACGAATAATTACAAAAACATAAATGGCGAAATGCTAAATTTAGATTCATTTATTTGGTTGACGAGGCAAAAATACTAGGCATAAGCAGAAAAATCTCTTCAGAGTATTTAACTCCGTTAGAATTCACCTATAACGACTCCGGCCATGACGACAGTTCGCCTGATGCTTTTTTCTCCGGTCCCAGTGAAGTTATAGAAGAATATCTGATGTATTTACAACGGCTGGCAACTTGTTTACAAAAGTCCGTGGCGATATTCGCCGTGATTCTTCGTCTGTATTGAATGTGATGTTTTTTGCAGGGCATTTGGTGTTTTAATGTGGGAAGTGATGACTTTTGGCCAGCAACCGTATCCAGCTTTTACCAACTTGGAAGTGATAGGTTTTGTCAACGAAGGCGGAAGATTAGAGCAACCAAGTAGTTGTCCAGATATTTTGTAAGTGTTATTTTCTTCACTACATTGAAGGATTTGCTTTTTTTCGTTAAATACCAGGATGCACTACTCATTACGTAATTGTAGAGTCGTACGATTCATAGATGTAATCAGAATGCACTTTTAACTGCTTGAACCGCACAACTTCGAGTATTAAACGGTTTCTTTTGCGCTGTTTTTAATCCAAACTTTCTGCATTGTCAGCAGCGTCATTGCTTATTAGGAAGAACTATTTGCGTTTCGAAAATGAACCAGCAAAGCTTGTAATCATTCGAAACTGCACAAGCGTAGAAGTGAAGGCCACGAAATTGTTTCCGCGCTTGTTTACCGATGATAGAATCATGGTTTCGACTAAACCTTATAAGCAACTGTCGCGACAACGCAATTCTAAGATCGCGAATGGCTGCGACAGTCACGGCGATCGGCTCTTGCGCAATCGGTGGGAAAAGTCGCCCGTTGTTGTATCACCTCCACTCGCATAAAATGAAGCCTGTTCTTTTGCGCTTCTCTGCTGCGAAGCACGGAGAGGTTTTATCTTTTGTTAATCGGATTGTTGCTTGGTATCACATTTTTATGGGACAGAGAACTTATTCTTACCAACAGGTGACATCGTTTGATTATGACTATCGGACTGGACTTCTTCCTCGTGGCAACTGCGCAGTGATCGTAACACTGTAGCTTTAGCCCATTCTAGCGTTACAGCTGCCATGCAGTATTTTGAACCAGTTATCTGTCACATTTTTGATGCTGTGGTTCCCTCCGTGTGTTTTTTGTTACGCATCACCTTGTGAACTTGGTGCAATGTGCACACCGTAACGCCACACATTTGCTTCCCTTGCAATCCTTCGAGGCACCTCAGGATATCTTCTGATATACTGTCAGTGAGAGTATTGCGTAGCAATGTACGCACTTACGTTTACTCCCACAACTTCACATACAATCTTACTTAGTTGGAGCTCACATAAAAAAAAAAANATTGCGTGTTTGTCGTTTGTTCAACAATAAATTTCGCCTGTTCAGAAACATATTTATTTTATTCATTCTTGACTAACCAGTTGTTGGTACATTTAGTTATTAAGCTANGAGACGGGAAGTTTAGATGATGAACGTCTGTTGATTTTAAGCATGTATGTTGAAGGACTACGTTTGCAGCTGAAATGAGTAGTAAAATCCTACCCGCTTGATTAGTTGCGACAGTTGATTCGAAGGTTTTCGGCACGAGATGCGTCGTGGTTTGAAAACTCGGGACTTTTGGCATATTTGTTCGTTATCAAGGTACACATTGATGAAAGAGTGCTGGGATTTCGAACCAAATGAACGACCGTCTTATCAAAAAGTTCTAGAACTTCTCCGCACATGTAAAGTAAGTCTGCCTGAATGCGCATTTGCTTTTAGGCGTTGGAATGTAAGATTCTATTGCAGAGGTTACAGACGGCAGACACGCTGCTTCAGAGATCTTTGTTATATTTTCAATTAATTTAGTAGTTTTAACCCGACACTTTCGTTAACTGTTTTCTCACTGTTTGCTTCTAAACTGCATTCTATCGACCTTTGTATTGCTCAGCAGGTGGAAAAGTAATCGCGTTTCAGAAAATGCGTCGATTCTATCGTTAGTTTCCAGAAGGCTGCGTGCCATTTTTTGTCCCCTTCAGTGGAAGATTTCATTATCTGAACATGAATTTATCATTGTTGCTGTTTTGTAACAACCGTGTTTTCGGCATTTCATGTTTGTCTCAAACGCGTCGATAGGTGGAGCTCCCAAGCATAAGTGAGTCTACAAACGAGTCGGAACCAGTAACGAACCACATCAACTACTCCCTCGTGACTCGTGGCAACGACCAGGACGGATCCTTCTCCCATGCTACCTCGGCCAAATACTTTGATAACAGGGCGTTCGTCTTTGACGAAGGTATCAAACGTTTTCTTTTTCTCTTTTTGACGCCATTAATTATAAGTTACTTCGTAGGGCTGTTTTCCCTAGGTGGATTAATAGCGTTATTGAAACTATCCTTTTCTCATTGTCCGACTTCAAACAGTTGCCCATGACGTTTCGTCGCGGTAGTTTCCCCAGAAATAATTTGCTCACAGACATCTTTCGGTGATATTGGTTAGTCCAGATTCAAACCGCCATTGGTTAGTCCAGATTCAAATTGCTTCTGCTGTGTAACTATTTCTGTTAATTCGACTTTCGAAAAACATCGTTTCAGTGTACTGAGTACGCGTTGCTTCGCCATGCAGCTTTTTGCTGTTGCGCCATGAAGTTCTAATTCGCGATTCCAGATGACTGCTCGCGATCCCACAGCTGTTATGCTGGAGTCAGCTACACGAGTCCTTCCTACCAATCTACTGGAAGCGCTACTTCGGACTCTGTCACAACACCGCATGCGAATGGTTTCCTGCCAAGTAGCACTGGTTCTACTGTCGCGGTGCGTACAATGCGGTGTTGTACAATATGCAGAAAAAAAGCGAAAACAAAAGACCGAAGTCTGATTTTTTCGGAACGCGTGTTGGTGCGGACTAAGTGTTCGTTTGTGGTTTGAAACAGAACCGTCGCCAGAAAGTCTTCAATTAACATTCTAAAATTTGACAAGAACCCCACTGATTTATAGTGTTTCCAATTTAATTTGGGGGGCTTGGTACTTTGCTTAGGGGGCCAAGCCCACCTTGGTACTTTGCTTGGGGGCAAAGCCCATCCCCGTGGCCACGGGACTGCTTTGAAACCTGTCCGACACTTCGCCAACGCTTACCTTTTGAATTTAAGCCATTCAAAACTAAAGAATATGCTTCGCTAGAAAAAGTGAACACTTATTTCCACGACCTTGGTGTGCATTGAGATTTCATTTGTCAAAAATAAACCTGTCGGATAAAAGTAAAACAAAAATGCACCGGCTTGAAATGGGTTGGGAAAAAATGATGAAAACCATAATGCTTGTGACGTGCGGTTGTTGCCATGATGGCGGTGTGCTTACGACCACTCTCTCAGTTACGCTTGTGCACCAATGGCACGCAAGATATTATTCACGTGACAAACGCCACAGTGGCCTGTTTTGCAGGTTACTGACGGTGACAGAACGACGTCGACAAACTACGCTCAGCTCGGATTTTCCCCCAGCAGAGAAGCCAGCGTTCGCAATCCTGTAGAAAATGGGGGGTGAGCGGTTGATTTGCCTGTACTTTTGTTCGAAAGCGTGATGTTGGTAAATTACCGTTATAGCAATTAAATTTTCAGAAATAGATCAGGCAACTGGTCTTCGCAATATCAGGTAACCCCTGATATCGCAGAAGTTGCTGTGTAAATAACCCGACCGGTTTGTCCAGTGGTGTAACATGGGCAGCTACTACCATGAAATGCGCAAAATAAATCAAAACCATAGCTCATCATGCGCGTGACCAAGGACCGCATCGGGCTTTAAACAGGGGTCCTCCATTCGAAGAATTCGCGGCAGTCCCCCACAGCTATCCACAAGTGGAAGTCCCACGTTGCGCTCGCTACGCGTCTGGGAATGGGGACAGTGGGGAGTGGTTCTACAGTCTACACTAAAAATCTGCGTGGCTCGTTCCAAAAAGTGTGTGAATGGCAAAGAAGGAAATCTTAACATTCTCAGGGAGGACGTGTGGTAACGCTAATACCGTTAAATGAGGGTTTTAAAATTTGTGGTGCTACTTCGTGCGTCTGTAACTTCTTCAGACCTGCCAAAGAAACTGAACCAAGAAAAGAAGTCGATGCGTTTTTCACACAACAACGTGCGCATAAGCAAGGAATTGATTTCTCAAATGATCGTAAGAGTTTTGAAGAGAACGGCAGTGTCTCTGCGAATGAGTAAGTATCCAGCTTTTTGTGGGGTTACCTGTGTTCTACTCGCGGTTCCCCATTTCTTCGTTAATGCCGCCTGTAAACGATCGGCCAGCCATGCAACGATCGGCCATGCATTTCGAGAGTACAAGTATTCGGCAAAATTATTGGTGCTGCGGTAATTCTATGCGCTCATTCGAAGAACTTAAACTGGCCTTTTAGCTACAATAAATAAAATACTAAGCACCATGCTCGCGACATTGCTGGAATATCTACATAAACATTTTACAGATACCTGAGAGCGAAAAACAAGGAGCCATCAGACAACCCTAGAATTCAATGGGATTCTGCAGATGTTTTTGATACTGTGTCGAATTACTTCAATTCTCCGAAACTTACTACAAACGACGACTTGCACGAAACTCGCCTCAGCGGAAAGAAATATATTAGGGAGCTCACGAAACACTGGGACAACAGCCTGTCAACACCTGCCATGAACGGCGGCGATTTGCCTCGTTACGCCGACAAACCCGTGACCTATGTATGAACTTCGGAATCGCTGCACTTAGCGACACGTGACGATCTGTTGGTGCACTTACTGTCTTTCATCTTTACCTAGTTTTTGTACAGGTTAAGCACGATTTCTTGTTTTGTTTGGTACAATTGCGCATCACGTAAACTATGCAAATATAAATATTCAAGCGTCACTTTTTCTTGCGATCCCGATCTTCGCGACATTTCGGGCAGTACCACTTCCCTTTGGGCTTGGACGTCAGGTTGACGCACCCGAAGTGAAACCATTCGATCGGACACTGGAAAAAAAATAGAAAGAGATGTAGGTCGGTGTTGAAACAGAGATGTAGGTCTTTTATTAACGGCTTTTGCCGAATACCTGATCTGGCAAAATGCGTCTAGATTCTAGACAGTTGGCACGCGTATCAGCTATTTGCGCTAGTTTCATTGATCCGACGGTCAAGCATTTCGACCGGCTCTCATCAGGCGTCAGCACACGGATATAAAATGGACCAATAATCACGCGACACCCAACTGAATTTATTAAATAAAGGAGATTTTATGTCCGAATAGCTACAATGTTACACGCAATTTTGCCAGTTTCACAACATCCACTTTTAAAAACAGCTTCAGAACATTGCCGGCGCCCTGGCTAGGTAAATGTTACCACCGATGGCTTACATTGTCATATTTAGTAGTCTCTTTTTGCGTTTTCCGGGGTGTGTTTTAGCTAGTACGCCCTAGACATCCACATCGCTTGTGGGCTCCATTCAGCTAAGTTTTTTGCCCCTGGTTCAAACCTCTAGTTACGCCAGTGTATGTGAGATTTTAAGTCGTCCTAGCCAACCACTTCTGATGTTTATTTTTTCACTAAAATCTGCTACTTTCAAACGTTTTCACCGGGTGGCCAAACTTTTTGACCCGAGGGCCGAATTGGCCACTGGAGGGCCGGATACAGTGCGATTTACGTGACAGGCAGCAGTTAATGCTGTTGCACTGCTGTCCAGTCGGAAACGTGGTCCTTGAAAAAATGTACAAGGTATTTCACGGGCCGGATCAGAAAATATGTGAAAGGTATTTCACAGGCCAGATCGAACTGGTTGGCAGGCCGTCGTTTGGCCACCACTGGGCTAAGCGGTACTGTGGCTGAAGAAGCCCTCTCTGCTTCCACTGATGTGGGCTTGATTGTAATAAAGGCATGGTACAGTTTTTCAAGGTTATTTGACTTCTCTGTAGCCTCAAAAGGACTCATTTCCTTTTTCACAATTTATGATCGGGCGGGTATCTTTCTGTGTCGGAATAGTTTTGTCGTCTTCGCTCTCATGGATTCTGTGCTTTGATTTCAAATGGTGGATTAAACTTACAGTGCTTGAAACTCCTTGTATATAACGGAGCACAAATTGAACTTTGGTGTTTGTTGAGCCTTGTATAAGAAACGGCTCAAACCTGATTTTCTTTGATTAATAGCGTCTTTGAACTGAATGTGCATAATTAAAGATCTATTTAAAGTCGCTTCTAAAGGAAATCCAAATATTTTATGGAAAATCATTGCAAACTGAAAAGGAACGAATCGATTCTGCAAAGAATCACAGTTTGTGTGTGAACTAACACATAACACAGGGGTTCTCAACCGGGGGAATTTTGTATTTAGGATTTTGTTTAAAATGTCATATAGTTTAGCTTATCACTTGTAAAGAGTTTAGTTTCTCTTCTTAGTGTACTGATGTAAAAGTGTTCTTTGCAAACAAAATTTCTAAGTGGGGATTTTATCTGTGAATAAACGGTTAAGGGGGTGCACGAGATAAAAAGGTTGAGAACCACTGACATAACAGCTTATAAATGAACTATAATAACTGCGAAACTACGGCATAACTTTGAAGAACTACCTCAGATGCAGGTTAGCGAAAAGACTGAAGTTCGCGTAGACACCTATTATGGGCAAAATGGCGTCACAATCCTTGTAAATAGGTCATTTGAACGATGTTACAAATGGACCAACAACGAACGTACGGTGGTCAGCGATCAAAACCCGCACCTTGTGCCCCATGATAATAGGTGAAAGTTCAAACGTGCTAATTTGGCCGTTACACGCGCCACTCACAACTTCAGTGTTATCAGAATTACTAATATTTGAATGCAACAGCAATTCCAGGTTTATTAAAATATCCGGGTTTCATGGTTGAAAAAAACGGGTTTCGGGTTGTAGAAAATAGCCAAAAAAAACGGGTTTCAGGTTCGGGAAAACCTGGGTTGGAAACACTACTCGTTTTTATAAACCTGGAACACTACTCAGTTGAGGTTTTCCATTCACATTCCAGCTGTTGTTGTCAGAAAGGAACCTCACACCTAGCTGAGGCAGGCCAAACGCTGCTTCCTTCTACGTGGCATGTATCATAACATTTATAGTTTATGACTGTGCCAAGAGTCTCACAACATTACCTGTTCAACTGCAGATACAGCATAAGCAACAAACGGTTTGGCAAAATTTGTTCATCCAAACACTTTAGTTCAAATTGAAGACAAACTTTTCTGTACTTGCTTAACATATGAAGTATGTGCCCTGCTCCTGCAATACACGCGATTCCGTCGGTGTACAAAAAAGCACAGAAATAAATTGCCTTTTTGCCAAAACTTTCAAGTGAGTCAGTTACTCATCACTCTTACAAACTAAAACACAAGTTACTAGGAACAGTTTGTTGACTTTATATATACTGTATTTAATGTTTTCTATGACACAATAAGCGTTTAGCTATGGACTCAATACCAAGGAAGGTAGAAACAGAGCAACGCCGTGGTCTGTTCCCGACTTTCAATGGACAGATAACGAACTGCAATGGAACATCACTGCGAATTTAACTTCGAGAAAAAGCAGTGTTTGATCCTCATACGTTCGCTTCAAGTAAACAAAGTTGTTGCGCATCTCACGTGTGTATGAAATAAAAAGAAAACTGTGAAGTATGATTTACATTTGCTTTTTCGCGACACAGACTAACATCAGAAGTTTCAAGATGCTTGTAAGTAATAAAATCAATAATCGATAAATTGATAACTGCCTGAGATCAAGTTCAATCTGATGGTTCTGTTAAAGTTAAAAGCTGAGAACCTCAAATGCTATGAAAATGATGTGTCAATCTTCGTCGGACACTATTGGTTCATCAGATTGTTGAAGGGTGCTAATACCAAACATCTGAAGCTTTGGGAAACGAGGATATTCATTTTCAATGACGAAAATGTACCAGTTTTTTTCTGAACTGTACTGGCGGTTTCGATTCAGCAGCATTTTTCGGGAAAGCACTTCAAAATCAAGAGCCCATGGCTGTGTAGCTTGAAATTATCCGAGATTTTACATTTTTTGTTCAGTGACTGGCTGAGAAAGCGTAGATAATAAGGTAGGGTCAACCGGTGAAGCCACCTTTCAATTTCCTAAAAAACGATGGTCTGAAATAGACGTTAACGGTGTGAAAACAACAATGCACAAAAATGGTCGTTTCGGTCAGCCATTTTGTAAGTTTATAGATTTACAAGCGGCAATAGCAACAGATACTGTATGCAAAAATTCTAAGGACAGCTAGTTGCTGTGAAATCCAGAGCAACAGTAACCTTTCTTTGAGGTTGAGGGGGTAAAACATAAAGTTTGCGATCTATGTTGTAAATACTCTGTGTCCTTGCATCTGTGCGCACGCGCTATGCACATGTTTTGCATAAATAACGGTGGTTGTTGCACAGCTGCTTGTTTGGAGGCAACTCCCAAATCTTACACTGGAGCAACTTACGTCGGCATTATCGCACCCAATCATTTCTCCATACGACACTTGATGACATAGGCAGTATGTCGGTTCATTCGGATCGACGGGCATGTCGAGGACATCGGATTGCTGGTAAGCCACCAGAGGAGTAGAAAGATGTGGTTCAAGAGCTGCACGCAGAGGTAGTTGTTATGAAAAGATTTTTCTTGAGTTTTTTACTGCACATAAAAGCTTTATTAACAATTACCACCAAAACAAACTGAGGCAAATTGCACAAGGATGGATAATTTACAGTTCAAACGTACTTTTCTGACGCTTCCTGGAACTTTTTGACTCTTCATCTGATGCGATTCGACCCTTTTTTTTCCTCTTCTTATCTGCGGACTCCGGTGCGTCAGCCTTGTAAATAAAGATAAGAAAAAGACGACATTGCAACGTTTTCGATTTCATTAATCAATCATCGAAAACACATGCTGGAAAACAAGTGTACTTAATACTCACTGTTAATGCTCCCGTTGTGTCCTGTATGGATTTTTCTTTTAAATCCGCTTCGAACCTTGCTAAGTCAGAATCCAACCGACGAATATGTTTGTCCACCTGAGAAAATTGGACATTCAAATCCAAATCTACTTGTAGGCATGAAGTTCAGGTTGAATGTGTGGACGGAAATTTCAATGAACTTCTTTCAAAACACATTTTATAAAACGTATTAACACGAGGTTTGACCCAACACGCCAGCGAAAGCTATTTAAAGTATATCGCAAAAGGATCTCACGCCAACAGGTTGTTCCTGGGAACGGCAAATAAAGACGCTACATCAACCTCAAAAATGCATTACGGACCTTTCTACACTAACTCACGCTTTGTACATCTTAACTAGACTTTCGTTTACGCATGCGATGCGAACGGCAGGTTGAGCTTTAATCTACCGATTATGCTATCCCTTTTTTTCAAGTTGATCTTGATAAATATTTGACCAGAGAGAGCGGTTGGGAGGATGATAGCTGCCTTCACGTGGCCCACTACGAGAGCAACCACTGCTACCCGCGCTGGATGTGTTCGGCATGGGATGGGTCATAAAACGCCCTTCTCAGGGCGCGGCAGCAGAAATGCTGCCGAAGACCCACGACCCAACGTACTCCAGCTGAACACCGAGGGGCTGACTGCAAATAAGATCTCTGTCATTGAGAAGCTAGCCTATAAGAACAAGGCTTTCATCATCGTCCTGCAGGAGACCCATTGCACAACTGCAGACAAGCTAGTGATTCCCAACTTTTCACTAGCTGGGTCAGTCCTGAGCAGGAACCACAGCCCTTCCACGTTTGTCCATGAGCGGTTGGAATGGTCACTGGTCGATCAGTCTCCAGAATAATCAGAGATTGAGTGGTTGTGCGTAGACGTTGCAGGATACAAGATCATTAACGTCTACAAACGTCCACGCTCGCCATTCACACCAACGGCCATCATGACGTTCCCACACCCCAGTCTGTACGTTGGTTATTTCAACTGCCAACATGTCAATTGGGGTTACAACAAAACATTTCCTGACGGTGAGAGCCTGGACTTCCGGGCAACATCCAACAACCTTGGACTGCTGTTCAACCCAAAGGAAACACCCAGCTTCTTCTCTCGCCGATGCAACGTCGACACCAACCCAGACCTGGCCTTCGCGAGTTTCGGTCAGGACAGCCGACTGCCGGATAGACGTGTTCTTGGAAACTTCCCGTGGTCACAACATCGGCCTTCCCTCATAACGCCACCGAACTCAAGGTTCCTGCCAACAGCAATCTGGTGAAGCGTTGGAACTTTCCCAAGGCTGATTGGAATCGCTTTTGCCTTCTCACAGATGAATCTGTTGAGAGATTGCCACCTCCGCACACATCAAACATTGAGAGGGCATACCAGCATTTTTGCAACAGCCCACTTTCTGCGGCCAACAATGTATCCCACGTGGCCGTCGGAAGAACTATGTGCCATGCTGGGACAAAAAGTGCGAGACCCTCTATCGCTCCTTCAAACCTGCTGAGCTTCGTCGCATTGGAGCCACAGTGTCTCTAGCACGCCGTGCCATGGAGCCTGGACATCTGCTCCACTCAGCGCTCACCCGTCCATCAAGTGCAAACGTACGGTGCCTCAAATCAATACACCCATTTGTACCTGCTGCACATCTCATCAGTTCATCTGACAATAACAACATACGTGCGGCGCAGTGGGCGGATCACCAATGGAATTTGAAGTGGGCAGAGAACCCCAACAAGGCTCCGCATTTTCATCCCGACACCGGCACCCACCCCTCCAAGAACAGCCTGGGTCTGGTTTAACCACCTCCGCACCGGTGTCGGACGTTTCCGCTCCTGCTTGTACAAGTGGGGAATGGCCTCCTCTGCGGCCTGTGAGTGTGGCGCAGAACAAACCGTCGACCATGTTGTCCTCCAATGTCCAATCCATCGACCTCCCCATGGACTG
>JGI24158J21664_10000439_pt1 | contig 37236 bp, 23 predicted proteins | sample Ectturendosymbi3_FD_21664 | JGI IMG/M metagenome (IMG submission 21664) | reverse complement strand
TTAAAAAGTGCAAGTAGGGTTTATGAACTTATCTGAAAAAAATAATCACTTTAAGTAACTAATACAGCTGAAGGTCGGAGTCGGTCCAGAGTCGGATATTCGAAATTGCCCGGAGTCGGATGATGAGACTTCCGACTCCACAGCCCTGCTGACAATGCTTCTTAACTATACTTGCTGCTTTCTACTTCTTGAAACTTTTCCCATGTTACACACTGTTAGCAGACCAGCGGCACGTTTTGAAGTGTCATTGGCAGCATTTAGGTTCTTGAAAAAGTTGTGAACAGTAATATAACTGTTATTTTGTTGCCAAGACTTTGGGTCTGCTTTTAAAAACTATGGTCTACATTCAGGAGCTGAAGTAGTGTCCAGGAATCTTTGCAACAAGTGAAACATTGTCGGTCAGAAGAGGCATCTGTATTAGAACAAATTTATTACCTTGGGGTAACAAAGGAGTGCCTTAGCCATTGCTGACATTGCTCACTTTTCACTCAGGGGAACAGAGTCGCTAAGAATGACAAGCAGACTAAGCATTGTGACAAGTACCAAAGGTGATTGTCAAGTTTCTTTATACTGTATAAGCAGTAATCCTGCAATGCATTGTGATCTGTTTTAAGTATTTGTACAGTTCCAGGTGTGAGTTTGGTGGACTTGGTGAGTCTGTGCAGGTTTTTAGTATGAATTTGGTACTTGTCAGAACGTATGATAGTTTGTCATCTGGTATATATTTAATTTTCTTTCTTAAGCAATTATATGCTCTTTGTTTCTATTGCTCATCAAAATCCAACGGTATTTTTTGATGTGATAGCATCATGTGTGTTTTGTGACAATGTAGAGATATATTTCAACTGGTTGTCAATTTTGTCAGTTTCTGGTTGACTTTGTTTTTTAGTTTCATGACTGATTTTGCTAACACAGTTTGCTTTAGTTACCTGTTTCACTTCGAAAGTTACCTACCAACAGAACTTAACCACTCATAGACCCTAATATCAAAGAAGCACTTTGCCGTAGTACCTGGGCGTTTCCGCAGTCCACCCAATAATATATGCTTACACTTCATCAAAACTGTGCTCTTCACCACAGTATACTTTGCAGTTTTAACTTCTATAATTTCGAAGTGGAAAATTATACATGATTTCCATGAGTTAAAAACACAAACTAAAGTTGCTCATAGTCTTAACTTTTAGTTTGCTTAATTATCTTAGCACAAAACTATTGGTTACTAGCATGTAGTAGCACTCCTAATTCTATGTGCAGTTCATTATTTGTCAAGAAACAAAAAATTCACAGTTGCTTGCTTCTTAACCTCATTCATTGTCAAGGTGTACTTATAAGTTATAACATGTATAATCCGCAATGGAATTAATTAATTTGTGGTCTTTGAGCCATAATTTTGGAACCAGAACTGCTAGAAAGTGGATCAAGGTCTAAAGGCTTATATTATAGCCTAGAATCAAGTACAACTTTGATCCATGAAACAGGCTCATTGTGTCCGCCAGGCCAGTGATGTCATCCAAAAAAACTGCAAAACTTAACCTAATTATGATGCCATCAACAAAAAACTGAAATCCAAAATTTCCCATTTTTTAAAATCGAAACTTGAAGACTTTCCAGATCTTTGTAGGGTTTGAACAGCTCCCTAGCTCCAGTGGTTGGCGAGTTATGGCCAGAAGCGTGGTGGCCAGCGTAGTGGCCAGCACGGGCATTACAGGGTTAAACAGTAGTATTTACTTTGCAATTTTGAAGTTTGGCATGTCATAAGCATGTTTTTGCAAGTTATGATAGTCTTTCCTGTTATGTCAATTTATTGATTGTGACCTTAACTTTTGTACAGAGCTGTAGATATTGCCAGAGAAGTTGTGAAGTTGCTCAAGAACTGCACGGAAGATTAGTGTAGTCAGTGTTTTTCAAGGTTATTTGAGAGATCATTTTGGTCTTGTTTCTCTCATTTTTCCAAAGTTCTTTCAAAATACAATAGAATCTTGTTGCATAACCACCACCAAAATGCACTAAAACCTTGCTTGATGACCATCTCAGTATTCAGATGAAATAGTTGTGGTCTCTGAAAATGTCTTAACACCTACCATGCCAGTAGCCTAAGGCTAAAATCCAGCAGTTTGCATGTGTCTTTGTGCAGGAATATCTCCGGCGGCAATTGCACAGAGAGCTATCCATCCCCCAACAGATTCGGCAAGTCTTCGCGTCTGCAATGAAAAAAATTATTTTGGTTTTGGGTTTTTTGTGAGTGATGTCATAAGTGGAGTTGTTTTAGGCCTTTTTGGTCCACTTCATCTGGCCCTAGGCCCAAACCGCCAGATGGTAGTATTTCGCTCAAGTTTTTATTAGAAACTAGACTAAAATCTGGGTCTTTTGATTCTTTGATCGACTTGCTAAGGTTTCTGGTTCAAAAATTATGATATAAAATATGCAAAGTAATTAATCTCATAATTAGATAATTACTTTGTTTGTTTATTTTAGATCATAATTTTTTAACCAGAAACGCTAGAAAGTTGATTAAGGTCTCAAAAGACCCAAGAAAAAAAATTCTAGCCTAGTTTCCCAGGAAAACTTGAGCAAAATACTTCCATCTAGCGGTTGAGCCCAGGTCAGGTACCAGCAGCCAAAAATGGCCAAAAACCTGCCTTACTTATGATGTCACTCACAAAATAGCCGAAATCCAAAACCAAAAAAATTTATTTTGACTGCAGACTCAAAGACTTGCTGAGTCTTTTGAGGGTTTGAACAGCTCTCTAGCACAATCGGCTGAGGAGCTATGCGGTCAGTAAGTCAGCCGAAATATGCCTGGTTTTTCCCTGATTTCCAAGTATGATATATTCATAGATGGGCAGCCGATGTGTTAATGGTCACCAACGTGAAGCCTTAAAAAACCCTGGGTGTGGTGCAGTGTCTACGCACAGCACCATTACAACCATTGCAACTAACTTACCAAAAGTAATGATAACCTTAAGCAAACTTACAGAGTACCCTTGAAGTAATTCAGAGCCAAACGAACTTTGGCACATGCATCTTACAGGACCTAGAGAAACCTTTTGATGTCTGCGAATACTACCAAAGAAGACAAATAGTTACCCAACATTGTTTGAGAATGCCTGCAGAAGATTGCACTTATCTTATAGATGTGCAGATGATGACATTCCAATCAGCCCTTCATATGCAAGGTTCAGATAAGATGCTTAATGACTTCCTATGCCAATCTCTGCATTAGATGCATATGCTTAACCATCGAGTTCAGAACAGCAAATCCTCCCTGAACCTTTATTTCCAATTTGAGCAGTGAGGTGGGTAGTTTTGTAGCATAGCTGCCTGAAGCTTCAATTTTGCACCAACAGATAGCAACTAAGTCAGTGGTTCCCAACTGATCTAGGGTGCCATTCATAAGACGTAAGGGTACTGCATGTTAATGCAGAAAAATACTATTTCAAAAAATACTAAAAAAACGATTTTCAAAATGTCATCAAACCTTAATGAAAATTGCTATGGGCTTTCTACTGGGTACCACAAATTGTATTTATTTGCTGTTGGGTGCCGCAAGCAAAAAATGTCGGGAAATATGGACCTATGTCATGCAACATCCCAAAACTGTCAAACAATGGACTAACAAGGCAAGAATGTGCAAGCAATATCAGCTGTCAGATAGGGCTGGAGCTTTTGTCATCAGCATACTGCAAGACATGGGGACAATCACTTGTAACTGATCCTTGTAAACGGAGAAGGAGATATACCAATCGAGAGAAGAATTAGTCAAAAAAAAGTTTAGAGATTTTCAGCTGGTTGCTAGATTATATGCGGAACAGGACTTTTCGGTCTGGCTGTTTTGGTCTGAGCCGTTTCGGTCTGGGCTGTTTTGGTCACGGGATATTTTGGTCTGGGGATATTTCGGTCACGACATTTCTGTACATGAACAACTTATTACATTCATTTATTTAAATGGTTATAGGCTGGCGAAATGTCACTCTAGCTGCTGTTATACCAACTCCCTTTGAGGAGTCATGATTGGGATTAAATCTGAATTGTAATTATGAGTTTGAAGAATTTGTATTGAATTGCAAAATGTCGATAATGATTTAATTTGCTTGCTGATGATAATGAAAATCATATGTTGATGCTGTAACTGTTGGATCTTTGAATCATGTTTGTAGTTTTTTCAAACAAAACTTCTCGTTGATTTAAGTATGTTTGCATTAAAATGTGAACATGTAAGATTTCTGCAAGATTTCATAGTCTGACCAAAATGTCCCCAGACCGAAATGTCCCCAGACTGAAACGGCCCAGACAGAAATGGCCCAGACTGAAACAGCCCAGACCGAAATGGCCAGACTGAATCGGCCAGACTGAAAAGTTGGCTATCAGATATATGTTGAAACCAGAAAAGTTGCAACCCAGGTTATGATAAGACCACCAAATGGAAAAATGTACAGATTCACACAACAGACATGTATGAGTCTTATTGAAATGTTTTTACTCATGACATTTTTTTACATACATTAATATTTGGGAAGGAACTCCTTCATGAAGCTAAGAAAGTGGTAATTCTACATCTTTCAAAGCAAAAACCAGTTTTCTAGCTCATCCACTTCTTGAGATATGGCTTTAACCCTTGAATACTTCCGTTCAATTTTTGTCACACTAACCAACATGTCGGGTGTGCTGAACCCTGTTTTCAAAAATAAAAAAAAATATACTGTGCTTCAACTAAAGTTTATCACAAAAACTACACTGAAAATGTAACTCTCATTGAGCAATTTGAGCACTCACAAAGTTACTTTGTACTCTAATATCATATCATGCAATTTTGATGAAAAGGGGATAATGTAGATTTCATATATGTCTGAACTGAATTACTCATAACAAAAAAGTTTTGGGCCTGAAGTACTTATGTTGTATACTGCTAACACGACCATAGAAGCATGCGCTGAATGATTTTCAGCTCTTTACAGCCACCTGGTGCTTAGCCCCCTCTAACCACAATGTCGGGTCAGCATGCATAAGCCACCTCACACTAACCATAACGTCGGGTCTGCGTGATCTGAACTCACTCTCTTTGCAAAATCGAAAAGAGCGAGGTTGACCGCAAGCGCACCTTTTGACATTTCACACACAAAAATGAAGCTACTGAAGCATGGAAAGTGCTCCAACGTGTGCTTACGTAGGTATCACATGGTCACCACATTTGACTAGGGTTTGATAAGCCTACCAAATCAATCCAGGGTGAATGAGCCATTTTTCCTATGTTGAGCAAACAGCCACTAGGTGGTACACCAACCTAAAATTGGTTCCTATGCCATTTTATCATATTTATGGTAAAATATAAACAGTTTTCTAAAATTCATAAATTTTGTTTTTTCTTCACACCGAATTTTCATAAACACTATGTTCATTTTACTACTGTACTTTGCAGGCTTTTGAAAACATCAAAGTTGACTAAAGAACAATTATTGTCAACAACAAGACTGTAATGAAGTAGAGGTAGAATATGGCTGCAATACAGAATAAGCAATGCTTATCAGGGTACTAGGTGTAAAACTTGTTTAAATTCCTTTACTCTTGCCAGAAGTTTTGTTAGTTTCCAATATAAGATCCTACAATAACTAATAATGTCTAAGTAGGGATAACCAAAGGTTGGTGAACAACAGGTTATCAGAACTTCCAATTTTTTGTGATTGAGGTTTTCAGTGCTTAATAACTGAGATTTTAGCGACCTTGATTAAATAATCACAAATCATGTGAAATAGTTGTGCAGCCAAGTGGAATTCTGGATAAGCATAATGGGATGTTATTGCCTACAAACATTTAAATTATTGAAGAGATGTTTCAGATACATATAAAAAAAGACGTAATTCCAAAACAGAACCTTGGGGGATACCACAATTGTATGCTTTTACAATTTAGGCTAGTGCAGCAACTTGTGTGTGACATGAGAGGTGTGGAGAAACTAAATCGGCGACACTGCCATTGGCATGAACAGTGTTTGAACTTTTCTTAATGCCAAACTACATAAAAAGCACATTTCAGTGAAAACTGCTCACTCTCAAATTTTGTGGACTCTGGAGTCAGTTAAGGGCTGAAGCAAGAATCTTGCATAAAATCTGCCTTCAGCAGATGTTTGAATAAATTAAACTTGTGACTAGTTGCAATCTTCTTTCTTTTGACTAGAGTCAAATGTGTGTTGAAATTATTTTCAGTTTTTCAGCCTGGTCAAAACCTTGTTTCTTTGCCTTTTACAGTAAGCCTGTTTTTTGCCTTTTTACAATAAGCTTTTGATAAATTAATTCCTAAAGCAAAAACGTTTGATCATGATTACAAATTTAGTGGTGTTCTGATAATATTGGTCCTTGAGGTTGGCACATGTGGCAGCTGTAACACATGAGAAATGGAATTAACTTCACAATATCAGTTTTTCTGTAACCGTGAGTGACAAGATCCTTCTGCATAACAAGTTAATATTGTTACAAGTCAGCTTCTATGCCAGTATTTCTTAATCGGGGCTGCACACCTCTGGAGGAGGGCATCAACCAATTTTCAGGGGAGAGCGAGCACTTACGCCATCTACAACAAGGGAAGTTTTTTAATGAGGCGGTGTTCTGTCCAATTTACTCGTGTAAAGTCAGGGGGCTTTAAACTCAGGATGATTACTTAGGACAAGGTAGGTGTGGTACAAAGGTTTAGAACCACTGCTCTAAGCATAATGTGACATCTTGATAATTGTGTTTCTCTTTTGTTACTTGGTTCTGTGACTGACAAATGTCACCTAAGGAAAGGAAGTGGCATTTGCCAGAAAATAATTCTAATCAAGCAATCATTTTCTGTGGTCATTTTGATCTTTGTCTACTGATGAAAAAGTACTAAGAAAGCAGTGAAAACCTGTAGGTACATGATAATTGTTGATTTTTCTTGGGGTAGCAAAAAAACTTACATTTAACAGCGGCACCATAAAATGGTTTTCAGTTTCACATCATTGGATGAATAGCATAAGCAATGTTTTCAATGCTGCTAAGTTTTACACAAGGTGACAAAGACAATGGCTTAGTTGTGAGATCTGTGTTTGGCAGAAATAAACATGAGTGATGGCTACAGAATAACAACTGTGCTTTTTGCAGGATAGCCTTACACTTGTGTTGTAATTAAAATGTGCAATTTCTGAGCTTGGTACACCTGTTTGATTTGTGGAAAATTCGCTGAAAAGAACACTATGTCAAAACTGACAACCAAAAAGGACACTAAAATGAGAATTAGAGCATTTCCGGTGAGCTGATTCTTTTGAGTTCATGTGAATTTACATTGTGCCTTGTTACAGCAGTTACTGTTTTTTTGTGTTGCTATTATGTATTTTTTATTAATACAGTTAATTATTGACAAACTGGTTAAATAAGCATTACTAGGTTTCTCTGAAAGTGTTGTGTTAGATGAGGGGTCACCAACCTTTTTGAAACTGCGAGCTACTTCTTGTAAACCGATTAATGCGAAAGGCTACTAGTTTGATACACACATCTGAAACAAAAATTTTGCTCAATTCACCTTCAATTATTTTAGTATCGACATTTGTTAATGTGAAGACATTGATCATGCTAATGTTATTTTCAGAACAGGCCCATGGGCAACCTACATGGTCCTTGCCGGCGACCTGGTGCCCGCAGGCACCACATTGGCGACCTCTGTGTTAGATAATTGACTTGTATTGAAGTATGAGTGTAGTTTAGGTTGCTTGCCCAAGACATGTATATACTGTGATAAAAAATCACTGTGTGAAGCCAATGTATTTGTTGTTTTTTTCTAATTAACAACAATCAAAACAAAATTGAGCTTAGTGTTGTTGTTGAGATGATTGTAGCACAACGAAATTGAGCTTAGTGTTGTTGTTGAGATGATTATGATTATAGTAATGTACCTTGAAAACAAGTAATGATTGCAATCATTTATTAGGCAAAGGAAAAAACAGGCATTGCTAAGGAAGCAAATGTTTTCTCTGAAGAAACAAACATTGCTTCATGTAGCATGTGCTTTCCCATCCGTGCAATTTATAAAGTTTTATAGATTTAATTTGTTTTTAGCCCGTAATGATGCTTTTACGATGATTACTATGTGTTTTAACCAAGCTTGATATATTTCTGAAACCTCTTGGAAAAGCATCTTTTCAAGCAACTAATAATTTAAAATCTAGTTCATTTTTTTGGTAATTGCGATGTTACTGCTTTGTTACAAGCAGACAGCTGTGTAACATTATGTGGATTATGTGAACACAATTACCTGTGTTCCACAATGAAATCTGAAGGGTACCATCTATTGCAGGGGTGGGCAAATAGCGGCCCGTGGGCCAAATGTGGCCCGCCACAGAGTTTACAGTGGCCCGTGAAAGCATTCAAGAAATACATTAAAATCTGAAATTTCCTCCAACGTAGTAACTTACCAATACTTGCTTCTATTTCCATTAGAAGGTGCGGCCCTCTGCTGAATGTGGCCTTCTCAAAGTGGTCCCCGAGCCAAATTAATTGCCCACCCCTGATCTATTGATTAGAAGATATACTTTCTTCATGTTGAGTTTTTTGTAAGATGAAAATAAGTTTTCTTATGCTTGAACAAACAAGCAAGCCACTCGGCTAAAGCAGAGCATTGAGTAGACATACTCTGTCATAAGTGAGTGACTTGAGCCCTGCATGATTTAGGACTAGTTTTTTGATTAATCAAGCTTTGCATTTTGGGAAGTATGTGAAATAGGTGGTTCAGTTTGACAAGGGCATGAAACATGGTAGAAGTCTATCATACATAATGCATTTTTCAAGATTTGCTGATATGCTAATAGATTCTATTTAAAAGTAAAATTCAGCACTTTTTGTCATGTTGAAGATGTGCAATCTTTTTATTAAAAATATAAAGGTAAGTTGGAGTAAACGTGTTTGCGTTTTGATTTTTTAAACTTGTGCTGTAAGTTCTATTTAGAATGCTGTACCTTGACAATTCATCATTTTGTTTGCTGACACTTTTTAGGCATAGAATAACCTATATGGAAACCTTGATCATTGCTGTGAAGTTGCATCTAAATATTATATGTTCATAATTAAACAACTATCTTAGTTTACTATTGCATTCAACAATTCCAATGTTGCATGCTTAAAACAATTGAATGGAAAAACTAATGATGTAAACAAGAATGACCTCTCTAGCAAGTTATTTGAATGTATAAAAGCATCACTTGCAGTGCAAAAACAGCATTTTTTTGAAATGTGGTATGTCTGTTATTTATTTTAAACCACAACAAAATTGAATTTTTTGATATGAATGGGCTAAAGAGACTCACTGTATGACAAGAAGAACACAATGATGATTTAGTAGAGAAGCATGATTTTCTATTTGAATTTCTGTGTCTGTGTGTCTTGCTAACAGTTTAAAAGTGTAGAAATACAGATGTAAAGCAGCTAAGGGCAAGTTTCTACTATTGTTAACCGCTAACTGCTATATGCTAATGTTTCTAATCTTAATTGTGCTTTTGGCCATTCATCCTTTGATGCATATACTTTGCACTTGGCATGTGTAGATGCAAGAAAGAAAATCACTTTTGTTTTATTTATTTTTTTGCTGGTGTGCATAACCTATGCAAATTCTATCACAATCAATTAATTAGTGCAAGTGAAAAGTCTCTGAAAGGGACTTGGTCCAAAATCCATTGACATTGTTTGTCGTGTGTGATGTCATAGGGAACAGTTCCTTTGTTTTTTGATTAATGGTCAACTGCAGCATTTCAGTTTGTTTTGCAATGTTGTATGACTGAAGCAGCTAAAATGTAGGTCTGAGATACTAATTTCTGTGGAATATATGTTAGGCGTAGGGATGGAAGTGGAGTTCTCAGTCCTGCATTTCAATCAGGTCTGAAGATGTATAAACAGTAGTTTTGTTGATATCAAAATATTCAAATATAAGTGCCTTGTTTGCCATTTCAGTGTTAAACCAGTAAACATTTCACCACTTTCATTGACAAACTGTAAGATATTTTTTGCTGTGATTAATGTAAATCTATTATGTTTGGGCTAATTGTAGTGATGTTTGCTAAATTTTTCTTGTCTCTTAGTAGTAAGTAATGCTAAGCAGATTTGAAAAAAATTATTTTCCTACAACTGAACTCAACTAGCTTAGCTTGCTTAATTTTTTTCAAATGCAGCATGTTATACAAAATTTTCAAGTGTTATTTTGGTCCCTCTTGGTATAATTGTGCATGTCAATTTACTGCTGCAGCGTAAGTTTCACACTTTTGTCAAAACTTTATTCTATTAGATGACAATTGATGAAAAATATGTCGCAAACATCTGGGACTTACTGAAGAAAGCTATCCAGGAAATTCAGAAAAAGAACAATGGTGGGCTCAGTTTTGAAGAACTCTATCGAAATGCTTACACCATGGTGCTTCACAAACATGGAGAGAAATTGTACACTGGTCTGCGAGAAGTTGTAACAGAACATCTGATCCACAAGGTAAAAATTCAACGGTTCTTTGTAGCATTCCATCATTGTCTAAAGCAATTGCATTGTTTGCAAAGTAGAGTAGAGTAGTTTTCTCCTGTTTACGCTTTGCTTGATTCACCTCTGACATTAATGTGATTTTGACATCAGCTGCCAGACATGTCCTGAAATATGATTGAGCTCACTACAGCATTACAACTTAAGGCAAGTGCTATTGTTTAACTTGTGCCAGATTTTTCATGTCTGGTGCATGGGGAGAAACCGGGCTAAAGATGGTTTCTTACCAGTTTTCTCTGAATGTACCAGGCATGAAAAATTTGTCTGGTGTATTCATTAATAGTGCGCTATGTGTCAAGGTTTTTGCTCAAAGAAACAAAAATAAATTACACTCAGAGAAAACTGAGAGCTTCCAGAAAGAATGTGCTCAGAATTTAACATGAGTGTACCTAAGACACTGTGTAATTCATCGTATTGACCACTACTTCCTGTGTATTGCTCAAAAGTGATTTGAATTGATAGTTTGTGGATTGTTCTTTTTGCAGAAAAAAGAGATAATTGTGCAAAAAGTAGTGCTTTTATGTTATCTGGCACGAAATGCGTGCATCTTGGCCCAATAAAGTTATGGTCAATTGTGAGAGTTGATAAGCTGTCTAATTTAGAATAAGTATGGTGAAGCTATCGTTAAGAACAGGGCTGCCATTCATCGTAATAAACCCAAACATGTAAGTGGTAGTAATCATCCAGCAGGTTGTGCAACTTGGAAAGAGCAATATTGATGTGTTAATTGAGCAGGCTGCCTAAACAGCGCTTCGTATTTCTGGTGAATACAACAACACCTATTGAAGGTCGGTTTGTTGCAGGTGCAAAAAGACGTACTTAACGCTCTTAACAACAACTTCCTACAAACCCTCAATGCAGCGTGGGATGATCACCAAACTTGCATGGTCATGATTCGAGACATTCTTATGTACATGGTATGTTAAATGTCTGCAGCAAATTCTTTTAATCTGTGATACATACGACTGCAAGGGGAAATATTTGTTGAAAAGCTTTAGATAGCTTTTATTTTTGGTTACAAAGCAGGCGTTCATCTGCGTGAGAACATAAAAATATATTGGAGTGTACACCACTTTGACCAGGTAATTGGGCACATGCGAAAGTGGTTTTAAGTAATTCCAACTCAGTATTGTAGTAAGCACCTAACTGGATGTGCAGGAGCCCAAGTCTCAGCTGCACGCTATTCTGGTGGCAGTGTAGTGGAAAGTGCGATTGATTTCTTGGTGAGGTTTCATCCTACAACTGTGAAATTACACTTGAACAGAGAATGAACGTATCTGTTGGTTTCTATCGTCCATATTTATAGTTGAGGCAAATCATCGACGTGTTGAAGTAACTTGAATTTGTAAAAAAAGTATGTGATTTGTTTTTTGAAAACCCGTATGATGCGTCTTTTGTTCCCTTGTGCTGTAAAAAAACGTGTTGTTTTTTTGTAATGTCATCTTCTGTAAAATCATATGCCTGTTTTCCAGGATCGAGTATACGTACAGCAGTGCAATGTCGATAGTGTGTACAACTTGGGACTAAAGATTTTCCGAAGCCACGTTATCGGGCAAGATGACATTCACGAAAATCTCCGTGAAATGTTGCTGGACATGGTCGCCAGGGAAAGAAGAGGTGAAGTGGTGGACAGGTACGAAGTAGTTTTGATCCGCCAACAGATGGTTATGTTGTGTCTATAATTGTGTTTGTTGATTTGTAGATCAGTTTCATCATTCGATTTTTCGGTGTTTGGCTTTAGTACTGAATGATAGCGGAAGACTATTCGCAAACATTCGGTAACTCTCTTAATTTGTCGTCATTTTCAAACTCAGTTCTATTATTGCAACAAAAAGGAATCGTAATCAATGTTATGTTTAAAACTTGTATTCTCATAATAATTTCATTAAATTACACTATTTTATCATCAATCCAATATTCTCATTTTTTTATAACCTATGATATTCGGCGCTTAAACGAAGCAGTAATATTAAATGACCAGCGGTGGAGTAATGTTAAATGACTAGCGGTTAACTTTTAGATGCTATAAATCAGGATTTTTTAAGGAAAATGTTAGGTACCCAATATGGACCTGTAGGGACCCGATTTCTCTGATTCTGGGGACCCGATTATCTCTGATTCTAGGAACCCCATGATAATTTTCTCTGATTCTAGGGACCCGAATCGGGTCCTTAAAACACTTTAAAAAAACCCTATATTATGTATAATATTATGTAATGTTAGTATTTTATGACTGTTTGATTGGAATGTATATATTACGTAATTCTTCACAATTTACAAAAGTTGACGTCGTTGCAATTTGTTCTCTTCATTATGTACTCGAAAATGCGATGATTTTGGAACCAAAAGCATTATTTTCTAATATTGAGGTTTCATTTGGTAGTCCATGGAAAACATACTTTTAAGTGAATCATTTCACTTCTATGCTGAAATTGTGTCAAATAGAATTTTATGAGCGTAGGTCTAATACAATTTTTTAAAGGTGTTTTGGAGATCCGATTCGGGTCCCTAGAATCAGAAATTACCAAGGGAAATATTTGAACGGATACTGCAATCAATATTATGAAATGGTAATAATGGAAAGTTTTCGGGCCCCTACAGGTCCATACCAGGTACCTAACATTTTCCTTAAAAAAACCCTGGTCTAATATATTCGAATTGACTGCGGTTGGGCCAAGTAAACTGAATATTTCCGTACATTTCTCCCTGAACGATTTCGTAACATGCATTTTGTTTTCTTGACGAGCTTGGCGTTTTTGTAGCTGAGCCTGTTCGTCTTTTGATTTATGGTAGCATCAAATGCAGCTTATGTATTTTGAGCACGTTTCGGTTTAGATGGTAGATTAATAAATCTTTAATGTTACCGCGTTGATACTGTACAAGCTCGTCTTGGTTGAAAAATAAGTTGACTGTTTGTTGATTCATTTGTTTGCTTACACCAGTACACTGCCTTTCCGTTAAAACAATTTATATTGTTGAGTACTCTAATTTTCATTCCACGATCTTGTCGGTGAAAAAGCTAAACAAGCTACCTTGAAAGCGGAACAAACTTGTGTACAATGGCATGAGCCCGTTACTTCTAAAGTCCGCAAACTTGACAGGTCTTGAAATGGTATAGTATCCGTCTGGTGGCGGTGTCCGTTAACAGATGGTTTATGTAATCTGCCCTGCTGGGTGTGGTATAACATATTTCGTGAACTTATTTTCACAGAAGCGGACATTACAAGCGTGTAAGTGGCACAGTGTTGCTGTGTCACAACTTGAATGTTGTCTTTTTTGGCAACTTTTCAGTGCCATGGATAATATGCAATTGGAATATCAGAGATTTTGTCATGCAAGCGTACTGGCCAACGCGCTAATGCGAGCATTGCTGCTTGTCTAGATGTGCGCGCTTAAGAAAACGAAGTCACTGAAAAATTGCAGTCAAATAGAAAACCTGGCAAGTAAATTATTCGCGTCAAACAGCTTTTCCTGTTCAGATCCAAGTGTGATACAACATATTGAATAAAATAACCTTGTTATTGCACTTGGTTACATCTGCATGTTGTTCGGATAAAATGACTTCGTCATTCCACGTGAAATTAACTTTTCAAAACATATGTGTCAAATTTATGTTCTCCTGACTTCGGCTAAAAATTCTTCTAACGCCTGTTTTGCTTCCATCACTCCATTTTTAAATTTGTTACTATTGTATCAATTTGTATTTATTTGCAGAGGATCCGTGCGTAACGCTTGTTCGATGCTGATGACCCTCAGTTTAAGTGAAAGAGACGTTTACGAAGAAGTTTTCGAAACAGCCTTCTTACAACAATCTGCAGCGTTTTACTCTGTAAGTAGCGCTTGTTGAAATCATTTTGTGCTCACCTTTTCGACTGTCCGTTGATCACCTTGAGTTTCACGGCCATGTCTTTGGGAGACGTTGCGCGTGCGACTTTTTCGAAGAAAAAATCGCATTTTCGGCGAGAACAGTAACCTGTGCCATCTGCTTGCGTTTGGTTTGAAACTTTGCGGCCAACCCGGCACGTCGACGGGCTTTGATTGTTGCGGGATTCAAGCAGCAAATGGGGAACGGCAATGAATTCCAAAGCATTGTGTTACTGTAAAACAAAATTTGGAGAACCAAGGAAATTGCAGCAAATTTTGTCCAACGTTTACTTATTGCTCAAACACTTTTCAGACAGTGACTAAAACACATTAATCACTTTCCACAAATGAGGCTTAATTTAAAAAAAAAATGTCAAACACTTGAAGTTAAATCTTCTGAAAATCCAGGTTTTACACAAACAGGTTGATAATAATAATCTCATCTGGGTCCTCGGCCTTCCCTTGCGACGACTCAGCTGACTTTGATAAAGAGAAGTAGTTGCTGGACAGGATGTTGTACTTGTTTAACGTCAAGCATTTGGATGAAAACATATTGCCGTTAGGTGTTCTTGTGAGAGTCTTATTTGAAAGCGTCACCGGCATTGGCCAATCAAACGAAAAATAGCAAGTACTGGAGATAATTCACGTCATGCGGTAAGCCAGCCTTTAGGACGTTTCGAAGCATAAACAAACATAACTCAGTTTTAAGCAATTGGAAACGTCCAATGCAAAGTAAACACTTACGATGTGAGCGAAAACCAAGATCTATATTTTAGTGCTTGTGAAGAATATGCCAACATTATATTTATATACTCCGTTTAAAGATATTTTTTCACAGATGCACTTGAACGATTTGTGTGCATGTTAACACACTATGAGTTTTAGATTACATAGCTTAGTGAGTGGGTCATCCCATTCACTTTGACTTTATCTCGCAATCCTTTTGCATTACCGTTTCACGCTCTGCGTTAAATATTATTTTTAGGGAGTCAGATCGGGCTCTTGAACTGGCTAGATTTTAAGAGAAATTGATCACTCTTTGCAATAATATTACGCCCACCTGAACGCTAACCTTTTTTTAATCTACAATGAACTGTCAATCGTAACTTTTTCGATGAAACGCCTGTAGTATGCACCTGTTCAGTTGGTTGCAGTGTCAAACTGTATTGCTATCGTACTTTTCGCCATTTTACGTCTACACTGCACAATATGCGCAGTTGGAAGGCCAGAAGTTCCTTCAAGAGAATAGCGCATCTGTTTATATCAAGAAGGTTGAGTCAAGAATAGACGAGGAAGCTGAACGTGCGCGGCATTACCTGGACCCAAGCACAGAAAATGAGATAATTAAAGGTATTCTTGGTGCTTACGACTGAAAGACTGCACGTTCAGCTGTGTGGCCGAAGTCATGCGGTCGTTGCTTGCATTTGAACATATGCCAACCTTTTATTTCAACCGCACAAACAAGCTTGCCATCGTGAAGTGATTGGTCAAGTAATCGTTTCAACGTAAGCACGTTGTGACTAAAGATGCGCGTTGGCGAAATCTTGTTGTTGTATTTTCCTATCTTTCGCCAGTATTTTTTGCTTGGAAATGTCAAAACAAGCTTTTATTTTGTCGAAAGTTTGCAATCTGAAACAGGCCGTCTCTACCGTATATTTTTGGAGTGCGTTATCGCATTGGTGGAAAACGGTTTGTCAACTGTATTTTTTCAGTTCTGGAAGCGCAGCTGATCCAAAGACACATGAAAATTATTGTCGAAATGGAAAACTCCGGAGCGGTACACATGCTTAAGCATGACAAGAAGGAGGGTGCGTGCTGTTTCAGTTTTCTGGTGTGAAGCTTCAAAACCAGATCTGTTCGTTCAGAAATGTTCGCAGCATGAATGTTTATCACATCGCGTTTGTTTTGCGCGAAGCAAACTGAAAGTGACAGGGTGGAACAGATGCAATGCATGCACCCCACCACATCGTTGTATGGCGCTCCACTAGTCGCCGCGGCTGTTACCGATTCATATCTCACTGACGTCATACAAGAAAAAAACATTCGGATCGCATGCGGTTTAGAATTTGAAAGAGGGGAGTTTAGTAGGAATTACGCGTACGTGTGCGAAAGTTTTCAGCAAACCGACTTTTTTTTCCATAATCGGTTGTTCTTTTATAAGGAAATCCGAGAAGATTATAAAGATGTCTTACAACAGTGTGGTCCAACTAAAGGCCCACGGATTTTTCAGTGATCCGCGGAAGCATTCAAGAAAATTTTTGAAATTTGCTAAAGAGCCCGTGAGGTTACATTTTGTCTCACTGAATTGCTTGCCCTGGATAAAGTGCATTTGCACAAGAACAATTAATAATACCTTTTCTGTGTACCATATTGTTTTATTTTACCATCAGATTAGAAGTTACGGCCCGCCGCTAACCGTACGTTGGGGCACTGTTGTTTTTTTGGTGCCCTGGCTTTCGTTATCTTGAAGAGTAGGACTACATCAGGCGCAATGAACTCAGTACCGACAAATAAATCTGTCTATCTATCCGCTAAACGTGGCCTACTAGAAATGGCACTCAAGCCAAATCAATTGCCCATCCCTGCAATAGGTAATTTTAATTAGAACAAGCATAACATCTTTTAATAAAAATGTACAATACTAACGGTGTTAGAGACTGTAGATGGCTGAAATTAGTCAGCAAAGTATATTTCCCAAACTGAAAGATTTCGCACGAAAAATGCACTCAATGTTTGGAAACACATACGTGTGTAAGAGTACATTTTCTACGACGAAGCAAATCAAATCTAAAAACAGAAATCGAATGGCAGACGAAACAATGAACGATAGTCTCTGACTTCCACCACTAACACTGGTATTATAAAGGAACGATAAGGTTTGAGAAGACTCGACCACAGGCATCCCACTGATAGAGATTTATAATGAATTTCTAGTTGCTGATGTGTAATAATTTCACTGACGCACTCACTTACCTTCCCTTTTTTAGTTTCAAATGTAGTGAACCTGTTGTTTTATACACGATGTTATTGGAAGAAGTGCCCCGCGAGTTGTCTCATTTTTGTAAAATGGACCGTGGGTCAAAAGTAGTTGAACCACGCTCAGGGGCGTAACGAGGGGGGGCAAGGAGGCACAATTTCCCGGACGCCGAATCACTGCGGGTGGGCGCCGAAATGTCCCAACTCACAAGTACTTTCTTCAATACAGCAAATTTGCTTCCGAAAGAGCTCAGGTTCGAACATGGGGGCGCCAAACTTGCTTCTTGCACCGAGCGCCATTTAACCTCGCTACGCCCCTGACCACGCTGTCTTGCATCCTTCCAGCAGCAAACCCGAGGAAGAAACTAAAAAACTTCTTAAAATTAAATTGTTTGTTTTGTGTGAGAATTCGTTATATTTGTCGTGAACTTCCTCGGGAAGCTTTTCCATTCACTTGTAAAATTTTTGTACAACTTCTTACCTTTTTGTGAATCAACCACTCCTCACCTTGGCATTGTTCTTATTAAGAAAGCCTGTATATTTAATGTTTTTAATTAAAATGTCAGTGATGGGCAGCGATTATTGCATGAACAACTGCACCAGTGTAACTATCTTATAGCACCACACCATTCATGATACCGGTCTACGAAATCAGGCTTGCCATCTCGTTTAGTTTTTAAGCTTTCTGTCTGGTATTGCTGAAAATGGGCCCCAATCAGTGGCTTAGAAAAGACTCAGTTCTTAAGTTGTTTCCAGTCCTTTGCCTTTTCTAACATTGCAGTACCGCGCACCATGCAAGCCAGTAGCCAGGTTTTAAGGTTAGAGGGGAAAAATACTTACTTAAGGGGGGTAAGACTTTTGTTTCAATTAAATGTTTAAAACAAATTTTTCAGGCCGCAAAAAATTGGGGGACACTGCTTCCGAATTACCCCCCCATGGCTACGGGCCTGGCACCATGACGACACTTTGGCGATGCGAGGTGGTCGCGAACGCGCGAGGTTTCTTTGTCAATATCATCGCAACAGGCCGGTAACGTTAGCGGGTTGAAATCAGTATCGATGATACTGAAGAGGCCGAAGGGTAAAGCCATTACTGGCTACAAGTCAAGACGTGTATTCTGATTAAATAACTTCTTGTTTTGCTTTCATCGTTTTGTTGTTGCAACAGATGTTTTAAAAACGTAATTATCTCTTTACGTCAACAGACCTGCTGTGCATGTACAAGTTATTCGCACGAGTCCCTCAAGGTTTGCAGACCCTACGTGACTGCGTCAGCTCCTACTTACGAGAGCAGGGCAAAGGTATGGTTGAGGACGGAGGCCAAAAATCAGCTGTGGAATATATTCAGGTTGGTGTAAAGCGTTGTTTAGTGTTGCTCTTTAAACGTACTCTTTCAAAGCCGCTCACTGTAGACCTTTGCAGCGGGGAAGTTAAACCTGCTTTTTCTGTTCGCGGTATGTTCTACGAGTTTGTCAATCAATTTGAGCAGCACACATCGTGACTGTTATATCAGCGCAAAGTATTAAATTTTTTTTACAGCACGGATACGCCAATTGTAAACAACGTGTCCTTTACAGCGAAATTTCAGCGGTCAAGGTTAATGCTCTGTTTAGCATTAAACTTCCCAATTACTGTATATAGAATATTAGATACTGGAACGTCATGTTCATTTCGATTGGTCCAATGAAACTCAAAAGTTTGGAGTACGGAATGTGAATGGAAAGGATGTTAACCTGTGACTAGATCACATTTATCGTCCCTTTTGTCATCCAACTTGATCGCCGTCTGTTGTCAATATCACCACTGCCGCAGACTCAAACCACCGCCATGATATTCATAATCATTACGTCGGGTGAAGGGCTGTGTTGAATTTTGTTGCAACTTTGACCCAGAAACAGCTTTTAGGAAAACACATGATGAGCAGTGCGGACAGAAGTCTTCCGGCAAAATGTTTCATTGCCAAAGCGCGACTAGTGTCTTTGTCGCTTTGTCGTGATGCTTAGTTGCGCTGTAATCTCTGATCAACTTGTTCTTGCTTGCCGCAAGCTTTTCCCACAGGATTGTTGTGATAATTATTTTTTTTTGTTTTTTATCAGTGTTTGAGCTTTCTATGAAGCATGTTTTAAGCTTTGTCGGTTGTAACTGAAATTTTCCCTTATCTGCGTTTCTCCTCAAAAGATAAAATCGACTCACATTGCTCGAACGGAAAGCCAGCAAGCGCATGCAAGAAACTGTACACAGTGTTCCAAACAACCGTGGCATCCAAACCACGTAAATTTTCAGTTTCATTTGTACTCGCTTTTTGTACACAACATTGTGCACAGTTTCTTGCATGCGCTTGTATTTTATAAAGTACGTCTGCATGCAGAACCTGTTGGATCTGAAAGATAAAATGGATTCATTCCACAAGCAATCTTTCCGAGGCGACCCCATGTTCAGAAAGATGATCTGTTCTGATTTCGAATGGTTTGTGAACTTAAATCCAAAGTCACCGGAATATCTTTCACTTTTCATTGACGACAAGCTAAAGAAAGGGACAAAGCTGGTTAGTTGATTTCTGTTGTTGATCNTGCGCTAAACACGTAGTTTCTGGAGGAACAGAAGTCGTGGTGCTCGTGTTTTGTCCTTGTGGAGGGTTAGACAGCGATTAAGTTCACTTAGAACAAATATTCCTCCTTCGTTGTGGGACCAAAACCGTTCGCATTTAGACAGGCAATAAAAACTTCGTTTTAAGTACAGCTTTGCCTTTTGTTAAAAAACAATTATCAACTGTGCTAGATAAATATATAACTTTCAATGAGCGCCATCACGGGACACCCCAGTATACTGTAAGAAATTACGCAAAATCTCTGGTTGCTCTCGCGACACTGCAGCGTCGGTGCGCTATTCGTGCCCGGTCAACATGGGTACTTGTGTAGCACTAACATGTTTCCAGCTCTTTTAATCGTCTTTTTGACAGTGAGGTAGTGTAATGACTGTGTGTGCTCCGCATGATAGCGCATTTATCAATAAAACGCGGTTTGGCAGTTTGTTACGGGTCGCGTGATGGCAACAGCATTTTGTGATTTGCAATAGTTTTGTTGCATGCCTTAGAATAAATGTAATGTTCTGCGTAAAACAAATGCTGCGTCATGCGTCTCCTATAAAGTTGATGTACACTATCTCAATTGAAAGTTCGGCGGAACAACCGGAAAATGACATCACATCATCAGTTAGTCTAGATTAGGGGTTCCCAACCTTTCTCTGACCATGTACCCCTTCAGTANTTCGACAGATGAGNATGTACCCCTAAAATCTTTTATGACAAAAAGGCTAAGTTAAATAACAACATTCCACTAAACTTTTAATAGAACGTTGTTCTATTAAAACTANAAAGGTACTCCGTTTCTATGTCTCAAAGTTATAGGTATAAACATTTGGAAGTAAATAATGTACAGTAGACAATAAATATATTTTCCCTTCTATTGGTAACCACAAATGTACCCCTTCAGATAGGCAAATGTACCCCTAAGGGTACATGTATCCCAGTTTGGCAACCCCTGGTCTAGATAAGTAGCACTCCATAAAAATGTTTTGAAACGGTGCAATCCAGCATAAGCAGCCAAAAATTGATTTTCTTTGACTGTTCAATTTGATTTTTGAGTGATCTTCAAAAGTGTTTTAATTGCAGTGTCCACAGCCTGAAATTTTTGCGGTAATACCTGATTCTTTCTGTTAGTGTGTTGATCTAAGTTCAAGAAGCAGTGATATGCTTAGAAAGATGATCATCGTTTTTGGGAAAAAAATTATGGAAAGGCTGTGCTGAAGATTCTATTCGTACATTCATGTTACCAACAATCTGGTATCTGTTAGATAAATATTCGTGTGTAAAGATCCTAATGTATATTTAACGCCGCACAAAACTGAATTGGCGCAGAACCTCAAAACGCATGTGTGCATCGAAAAGCGCGTCAATTACTGTAGTCCATAAAACTACGAAAGTATTCTCAAAATAGTGTAGCATTATCTGTTTCTGCAAATATGGAAAATTCTACATCAAAAAGTAAGAGCTTGCAACTAGTAAAGAGGGCTAAACATGAAATGTGCTCTTTTGTCTTAATAAAGACTTTTGACATGAGATTTCAGAGCGAGTCTTGACCTGGTGTGCTAAAATTGTATGGTGCTTGTTTGCTGCTTGTCTAGGTTTAACAATGTCTTATTCCGCGAAGCTCTCTGAGCAAGAAATCGAAGTGGTCCTGGACAAAACGATGGCGCTGTTCCGCTTCTTACAAGAGAAAGACGTTTTTGAGCGTTACTACAAACAGCACCTTGGACGACGGTTGCTCACTAACAAGAGTATTTCCGACGATTCCGAAAAGAACATGATTACCAAGTTGAAGGTGGTTTTCGTTTTTGTTTTTTGTCACTAAATGTTCAATCATTTGCAGCCGTCGAAGGCTTAACAAGTCAGGTGCGTGTTTTGCGGTCTATTTCTTTAAAACCGTGATGCTTCGGAAAATTTCTGGCTTACTGTTGGGTGGCTACAGATGGCAGCATAAAACCGGCACTGCCAGAGATCTTAATCAACAAGCTCCGAGTGTGACAGCCTTGTAGTTTTCTTTCCTTCATGCTTGTATCTCGATAAATACGTAGATGGCAAACGCTTTTTTGCTGCTTCCAGAATGAATGCGGCTGTCAGTTCACCAGCAAACTGGAAGGAATGTTTAAAGATATGCAAGTGTCTCTAACAACAAATGAAGAATTCAAAAGACACGTGCAAAGCGCTGCTGTAAGTTGTGCACTGGTCGTGTGTGTGTTCTCCCAAAATGCAAAATGTTCACATATTAAATTTTCCTACAAGCATTTAAACAAAAGTTTTTGGTGACAGAGCTGCTTTCTTCAACGGTCTTCTGATTTGCTGAAAAACTACTTTTGTGTAAATTTCTGCTCGATTTTTTAAGAGTTTTAAATTATCCAGGGCGTATCGTTGCAAGGAGTCGACTTGACCGTGCAGGTCCTGACAACCGGATGCTGGCCTACTCAGGCCTCGACTCCTACGTGCAATTTGCCTTTGTCGGCGAGACAAGCGTTTGATGTTTTCAAAAGGTAAGATGTGCTTGATTTTATCCGGTTTTCGATGCGTTCCAGTAGAACTTTGCATGCCTGGTTTGAAACCAGACGTGCGATTTTGTACTCACCAATTATGACCTTAAGATCGTATAGAAAAGTTGCGAACCTCCTGTCCGTTGGCCATGNAGTGAAANCACAATGCAGTGTGAATCGCTTAGGACGCAGAGTATTCAAATAAAAGTAGAAGAATGTTTNCTCAATTACCGAAATATTACGGTCTGTATATGTAACTGAGCTTTAATAATGCTAATAGCGCTCAAAGCAAAGCAAGCTGAANNCATTCGCAAACGTTTCGTGTTGAGGTTTGTGTCCGTTTGGCTTATCAATTTGAGACAAAGTTTATGAACCCACTTAACCTGGCATGTCCCAGTAGAATTCAATTCGCCCATATTGGAACCCAGGGTTGAACCTTTGTAAAATTCAAAGCGGACTTTCTTGGTGTTTGTTGTAAGACAGCGTTTACGCGATGGCAGAATTGCTCTAAGCCACTCCGACCTTATAGACAAGGAAACGCAAGCTCTTATGGTTCGTTCTTGATTGCATTCTCTGAGCGTCAAACCAAACGTAGTTATGGCATTCGCAGCTTCGAACTCCTTGGGTACTTGCCCAAGAAAAAGCATAAGGAACAAGCGAATGTATGCAACGTAGTTCAACCACGGCCTACTGGCAAACGTGAACGAAAGACACAAATTGCAAAAGAATATATTGTCTATATTAAACAAGGTACAGTACAAGATGGAAGATGTGCGACAAGATGTGAGCAGAGCGTTAGATCAGCGGCAGCATTTCATTGGCAACGGGTTTCTGTTAAGTGACACGACGACAGCGCCATTTTTTTTGTCAACCTAACCTTCGTGCGCAGTTTGATCTTGGTTCACTGGCAAGACGTGGCACGAAGATGACAACATCCGCGACACAACTCGCTGCTTACTCTTTCTTAAGGTTAATATGACTCTTGTGCGCATATTCATACCCGAGGGCGAACTCTGCAAAATTGCGACAGCGTAATAAACACTCAACCCTTCCTCTGATCATTGCCAGCAATTAATTTCTAGCAGCGCACATTCCAACCAACACCCATTCTCCCCCTGAGCGGGATACAGCGATCTTTTATAGCGAGTACACAAGAGCACTAAAGTTAAATTAGGTTCTTCCGGTGCCCTTCATGTGTGAACTACTGAACTCGATTGGCAAGTTCCTGAGGTTCTATTGAAGTCGATCGGCAAGTCTTTTACGTGGCAGATTTGTGAACCTGTTTCGTTTCCATGACCGTTGCTAACACGCTCATGTTCGCTAGATGCACTTGTCGTTTCGGATGATGGCGTAGCATACGTGAGGTTCTCATCTCAGTTGTTTGGTGCGTTGTTCCGTTTGATTTTCGTCGTATCTTTGTGCATGTGGAGACGTCCATNGCNGATTTTCAGCGATAAAACCGTGCTAACGTTACCAACATCACTCAGATGAAATATATACTGTGCAGTGAAGTAGGGAGAATGGCGCTATTAACAGTGAACGAAAAATTGTGAGGTAGTGTCGCAAGCGTTGGCTGTCACGTGATCTAGCGCGGTAGTACGACCCCAGGGGTACGTGTCAGTGACGATGGTGTGTGACGACACGGATGGCGCACGAAACGGTGCTGCAGGTTAGCGGGTGGATTGCATGTCTGCGTTAAGTTCAGACATGTGTTCTTGAATCAACAAAGAGTTGAGAATCTGTCACCAATTGCTGGTCATCACTAATAACCTCGGGGCTGTGGAAAGCAACCCGATGATCTGAGTTGACCTGCAGATGCCTGCAGACTGACGAGTGCAGTGAACTTCGATGCTGCTCTGTATGATGTCGTGAATTGCCTTGCGTTTGCCTGTATACAACCTGTAACCGTTGGCTTAAAGCTTGCCTGTCTTCAATCAAATACCAGGTCTGAAGCTTCTGGGTTTTTGTTTTTTTAATAACTAAACCTTACGTTTACTCTGTCATTACGTTTTATATAAGCTTTTCTGGCAACCTCAGAGTTTAACCGATGAAATGAAGTGGCGATACAAATAAGACTTATTTTGAAGTTAATGGTCCACATCAGCGGTTCGTGTCAAGTTTTTCTAGTTCGCCTAAAAATAAGCATGTTATATCCGATTCACTGACCGAAATAGGCCCTGATTATGAACTACATTGAAAGAATGGGTTCATCTGAGCAGAAATTTTTTCAACAGCGTATTTATTGTATTTTTTCAACTTCTTAATCAAACAAAAATTATTACTCTTGCTTGACTGCATATTCTTTGTGCTTGCGAATCCTTAACTGTGTGTTATGTATCAAACAAAGATTTTTCGGATATCAATGTTCGTCAGTAGTTACTTCTTTGCGCACAATGAGTCATGCTACATGGTCTGCACTTCAGGTCAGTTCCAAAATTATGTTCATTTAAGACAAATTTCGTGGAAAGGTTTTATTTTTAATTTTTAAACAAGGGGTGCGAGACCACAATCCAAAGTTTAATTGGTGCTATGGACAAAAAATCGCGAATCACAGCGCTGAGTGAAGCAAAACAACTATACGATCAAACCGCTGCATTANTCTGCGATGTCATATTCACTGAATTGGGAGCACAGGCACGTTGTTCGCNAAAATGTTNAATTTGGTAGATGTTTGTAAAGCATGTTTTATACGTTTGAAAGCAAGGTTAACGTTNTCTTGTGACAACGTTATTACGCCCTACAACTACAATTGTTGCTTTAGAATAACCTTGTGTTTGTCGCTTTTCTTNAGGGACGATAAATTGGCGGTAGNGGCAAAATCTGAATTTGCTTCTTTCCGGGACGACCGTTGTGGTTGAAACTTTTGCCCTCGAAGCACTACAGCGGTTGTGGTTCGACCTCACAGCCTTTCGATTGAAAGGCGAAACCTGTACTAATCAGCAAGCGTTTGATAAACACCTACCTAAGTAAGCGCGCAGACCAACTTTGTACCACCCCAATGCTCACTAATGAACAGATATTCCCCAACCCTGCAGTATGCACAAAACAGTGTGGTGAATACGTTGCGAAATGTTAAACAAATGTGTAGTCTTTTTTGTTTTGAGCGGCGACGAATTGATCTTACCACTATTTGAATGCCAAGACTGCTGTACTGCTTGTGGACCCATGCAAATTATCGTTTGCCTATCTATTTTCATAGAAATTGGTTTCTCCCTTGGTGTAATGTCTGAAAATCTAGCCTAGTTTTGGAGTTTAACAACACTCATCATGTCTTAAAGCTGTTTCGCAGCTGTTGATCAAACAAAGTGGATGATGATTTTTGATAAGGCCGGAATATTCACAATCTTTCTTTTCGATCCCAGCCACATGAACAACACATCATCTATTGCCAACAACTTAACCCTCGACAACCGAAGCTTGAGTTTTAGCACTACTGGAAGGAGTAATGACCAGACTTTTGTAACTTCACACAGGGGATGGTATAAACGAGGGCCATGTGCAGTCTGAGAATTGAAGGCTCTGTATTCGCTGTGAGCTTTCAAGGAATCTGCTTGCCACGCTCTGCTTTCATAACTTTGTAATGATTCGCACATTCCATGTCGGCATTCCAAACATTCCAACAGTAAGTCTCCACAAAGATGACACAGTCGAATCAGTTAGCAAGCAGATTGTTTTACCAGAAAATTGATTTCACACATTTTACACATCTTCAGTTCTGAAAATTGCAAGCAAAGACTCACGAGTGAAATCGTGACTAATGCAAGATTTAGAGATATAAGTTGTGAGTTGTTGGCCTCGCAGGAAAGCTGAAAACATAACTGATGCCATTTACTCAACGACCAGCTTCAAGCAACATGGCGATGAGTCAACAACCATAGCGGGTCCCGCTACACAGAAAAACTTCTTTAGCGAAAACATTTTTCTTGTTATCCAGGTTTTATTTTTTCTCTTGCTTCAGCACATTTCAAACATGTCCGGAAAGCTGAGTGTTGAGGTATTCTCTGCTGTAACGGTCGCTTTTCTGAAACGCGAACCAAGAATGCAGGGCACGGAAAGTTTCGGCAGAACAAACAATAAGAGTTTCCCCGCTCGACCAGGTTCAGTCTTTATTGCCTGTGCTGCACTGCGCGTTTTGAACTACCGTAGGTGACTTCCTGACGGCGCTGTGTGACGCTCCGCCACACCAGCGTATCGTCGAGAATTGAAGGCTTTGGGCTTGCTGTGAGCTTGCGAGAAGTCTGCCTGCCATACTCTGCTTGCTTTAGCTCTTCACCATTTCATTCGGAACCTTAAGATGTGCAAAATACTTAATCGATTTCCCAGTAAAACAATCTGCTGATTGATTGGATTTCGTCACTGTTGTGGAGACACATCGTTGTCATGTGCAGACTGCCAGCAACATATATCTATTTAAATAGGTCTGTTACTACACCCTCAAGTATTCACTAATTCTCCAACTGTGCTAAAAATATGGCGTCTTGTTTGTGGAGGCGGAGTGAAAACATTTTTGGCACACAAGGAAGTGAATGTGTGTTTCGCCAAAATGGGTGTTATTATGAAAAGTAGCTACTGCACTNTGTTTTCATCGGTGAAACCTCAGCGCCATTTTTCCACCGGTGCAGTGGCGCTGCGGGGACTTTAGTTGCAGATTTGCTGTCGGTGTCGAATTTGTTGGAAGCACCGCTCTATGGTGGTAACTTTTTGTGGCGCCTCAGTCGCCACTGCTGTTTTATTATTTAAGGAATTGAATCCCTGTTTTGCAACGCTCTTGCGGGTTAAACGCACCCTGATAGTATTTATTAGTTCCCACGGAAGCGAATAAGCGAAACAACTTAGTTTTAAAAAACGTTTGAGAACTAACAGCTACACCTGCAAACCAATGACTGTAACACAGCCGAAAAAAAGTGTCTTGTTATCACCATCAAAATTATAAAATAATATTTTTTTTCACATTTGGTGAATTGTATTTGACTTGTCACTGATCGATAACTAGCAGTGAGGTGCCGGAGGAGGAGGCAGCACTTTTGTGCCGCCCGCAGTGTTGTGTTAAAAAAGCATTTTACCCTTGTTATTTTCAGGTAAGATTTTAACCGTCCTTCCTAGGTCAGCTTCACTCTGCTTGCAGGTTTTATCTCGGAAAGCACAGTGGCCGCCAGCTGACGCTGCAGCATCATCGCGGATTCGCCGATTTGAACGCGACCTTTTACGCAACCCCAAAAGCGTCGTTATCGAATGTCGAAGGCGAGCCGGCCGAATCAGGCAGCGGATCGAAGCCCGTCACTCGCAAGCACATTCTGCAAGTTTCAACGTTTCAGATGGTTGTTTTGATGTTGTTTAACAACAGGGATAAATGGTTATTTGAGGTACAGTATTTTTGTGGATGCACCTTGGTTGTTCCATTATTCAGTTGCATGTTCGTCTGTATCGTACGGTGTGCAATATGTAAATACATGCAGTACTTCAATTGCGGTCGTCTTCTAAACAATATGTAGTCTAGACACCAAATGTATGTCCCCACAAGCTAAGATGACTTAGGCCTTCGCTTTTCGTTCACTCTCAATGAAAACTTCTGTTCTTCTGGGGCGACTCCTTGAGCTTGTGAGAATATACTGTATTAGAGTAGTTAGTTTTTATCTTACCAGCCAGTGCACTCAGACGCGATTTTCCGAGAGTGACCGCTTGTTCATTTTCCAATCTGGTCCTAATCATCACGCTGAAGAGATCATCATGTCTGGGAATTTTTCATCATCACCTTGTTCCAAACAGATGATTTAATGATTCCTCAGAGCGATATTGCCACATCGGTCTAGGAGTGAGGCACACAGCATTTAGAAGTAATGCAATCGGATTTTCGGCATAACTGGGTGCTCTTGTGACTACAGTAATTAATCGCTTTACTGTTTGCTGTTTACGTCTCCAGTCCGAAATCTCACCTAACGTCACTGCCTCAAGGAAAGAAACCAACTCGCGTTTAGAGATATAGCAGAGACAAAAACTTTAAAGAGTGATGGAGATAATTTGAACAGCTTTGACATCTTATCCGTCAAATTTTAAACAATTTGCAGGAAGCCCCAGATCGAGATTCAAAAGACCATCACTTGGCATTAATTTTCATTCAATAAAGACCTCATTGTGTGTGCGTGATTACAAGTTTGTAACTTAAAAGTATTTTCTGTTGCTGTTCTCGAAAGTATGATTTATATCGTATGCTGCTCAGACATGAAACAGGACCGGCCGCCGATCTATTATAGTTAATAAGCTCGAACAGATGGTGTTAATCAGCGTTCGTTCATTGTTCTATGCGCAGGACATGCAACAAGAAACGGAAATACCGGAAAAGGAGCTGAACAGGGCGCTGCAGTCTCTGGCGTGCGGCAAACAGAACCAACGAGTCTTGCAAAAGGAGCCCAAGGGCAAAGAGATTGAGAAAACCGACGTGTTCTTTGTTAACGACGGTTTTTCGTCGAAGTTGCACCGCGTCAAAATCCAAACAGGTGCGTCCGCGGCTCTGCTGATATACTCGCGTCGTCGATTCGCAAACACAGACTCACAAATATTACGCATGAACTTGAAACGCTGTATTGTTCAAAGTCGCCCTTTGTCTGCGATTTCTAGGCTTCTTCGTCCTGCTTTTATAAGGTCAGGCCGTGCTGATATTTACGTTAATGTTATGTTTGTTTCGCCGTTTCTGTTGGTTGGTTCTATATCTGTCGCTTTCGATGTACTTAACGCAAAAAAATTGTTGAACGTGAACGAAGAACGTGTTTTTGAAATTATTCATTGACGGCGCCCGGACTGTATTATATAATGTTCTGGAATTATTTACCGCTGCCCCGCAATTGGCTTTTATCGACGCATTACAAGTTCCTTGTTTGTCTCTTTCTGTGCCTAACTCGCCATTTCCTGCGGCTGTTCCAGAAGTTTCATATATTTCATTCGATTTTCGCTCTGGCTCTGTCGAGATGTGCTTTGCTGGACCAGTTTTTCGTTTGTTTAACTTCATGAGTTGTCTTTGAATTGAAGTAACTGACTTCGCGTGGATTTCAGTCAGGAGCTCAGAGCAGATTTTTTTTTTGCGCAGTTGCACAAAAACAAGGAGAGTCGGAACCTGAAAGAAAAGAAACACGAACCAAAGTTCAGGAAGACAGGCGACATGAAATCGAAGCCGCCATTGTACGGATTATGAAGTCCCGCAAAGAAATGCAGCATAACCTTTTGATCGCAGAGGTGAGTAGTGCGATGACAATAATCCACGCGTGTATTTCTCGGTATATTTGGTTGCTTTGCCACTGTTGGACGGTAACAAGAGGAATGCTTTTCAAGACAAGTATCTATGGACTTGTGAACACCCAAGAAATCTTTCAGTGACTGATACAACACCCTGCAGCGTTTTTGTTTAAATCAAACTTCGTAACTGCAGACCAGTGGTTTTCAACCTGTTTTGAACCGCGGCCCATTATAGCAACCCACTGTAACCAAACAACCCCATCCAAAACCCGAATAAAGCAAATGTAATATAGCTGTGTACATAAAATGTCTACTCGCGACCCCTCCAAAAATGGTTCACGATCCTTCTGGAGATCGCGACCCCCCCAACCACTGCTGTAGACGAACGCTGATCAATAAGACGACGTGCCGTTGGCGCATCGTAACATGTCTTCATGGACCTGTTCTGCTAAGGTACACGAGAAACAGAAGTGTTAAACACCGTAATCATAAAAATTACGGCCAAAGCAAAAGTTGTCAGAGACATATCGCAAACCTTTCAGTAACCACTGATTTCATCATCACTTGTACTGATGATGGTAGCAGTGGTTACTGAAACGTTTCACAGTATGTCTCTGACTTTTGACTTTAGACGTTATTTTAATCATAAGGTTGTTCAACTAATTGCGTGGCTCTCCAGACCTGCCTTGAGGCCAAAACTAGCCTTTCTCACGTTACTGTACTAAAGGTTCCGAACTTTTTTCCAAGGGAGCTTTGATCTGATAATGGAAAGTTTCCTGAGAGCCAACCCCCCGGTGTATCATGATTCGGAACAAAAAATACAAATGAAATCTGTCTTGTTGAAGCAGAAGTTGAAAACTTTACTCCTTATAAGAGCAGCGGCGTTCATTGTCGTCTTCTCTCCTACCGGGGGTGTGACCAGGAATGTAGTTAGGGGACCAAACACTCGGAGAAGAGTTTCATCGTCCCGCTGACGTCATCGCACGCAGTCAACCGTGATACAAGCTGCCATCGAAAATTGCTCTCTTTACAAAAATCAGGACATTTCCTGCCCACTTCTGCCGCCTCATTTCTAATTGTTGGTCATGGGAAGTCATCAAACCGTGGGGAAGCCGTAGTTGTCGAAAAATTCTTTTTTGTAGCGCAGGGAAAATCTGACACTAGTGGCCAGGTACTTTACGTTGAAAAGAATGAATGATCGCTAGCAGAAAAGAACCCACCTTACATCCTAATTTAAAGCCTAACCAAAGCAATCTACCAACCACCGACCTAGTCTAAAGGAATAATACCATCTAATTAAAGGAAGTTATAATTTGAAGGCAACCTTAACTAACTTTACTCGCTGCATGCAGAACAGTTCAGTTCGCGCCTTAGCATCCTGAGTGTGTCGGACTCATCACGATCATGATCGTTACAACAAAAAAATATCGAACCAGAGTTTCTGTAGACACACTAGTTGTGTTACCTTAGCCGGTATACCACATGAACGACGATCACACCTGGGTAAATCTTATATTATTTAAAAAAATTGTGTGTGAAAGATTTATATTGTACAAAGGTTGTTGCTTATGTTGTACCGAGCCGACTAACCATGACGCCCACATCGTAGGTCATGACCAATAAATGAAGAATCACTTTGGATTGATGAATCGCGTAAACCAGTGGTCCCCAACCTTGCAACCGCGGCCCGGAAGTACTCTGATTCTTGTATTAGTTTGAAACATCAGATAAGACTGTACTTTATGCTCCAACGCTCTCACCCTACGCACGCAGCAGTGATTCCTTTGGGAAGAACAGTGATTCCTTAAACTCATAACTAGTTCGTGGTGTCCGCATATGTTAGAAGTGGATGTGTCTAAGCTTACGACTGGTTCCGAGCGTTTGAGGGAGTTGCATTTGGATTCTGTCAAAGAATGGTTGCGTGTTTGTGAAACATCTCGTGCAGTGTTTAAAGTTGAAATCAAAAATAGAAACTGCGAGACCGTGTTGAAATAACAGCACCAAGAAGTTGCAGGTGAAGTGTACGTTGCGACCACGGTAACCGCTCAGGTCCTAGCCTAGGACATATATTCGATGTCAAATATAACAAGAGCAAAAATTCGGTACCTCTAGGAGCAAAAAGTTTGCCGAGAATCAGGTTTACTGCTTTTTCGCGCTTACCTGTACTTGAACTTCAGATAGGCCTACTGTGTACGTTCTGCCGGTCGATGTGTCTGTGGAGTTTTCATTCACTTCCTACGAAATTGCGCTGGCTTTACGTTGGCAGCTGATCTTTTCATCAGTGTGCGCAATCAAGCCTACGTTTGTGATAAGGTTTTGCAGTTACCACCAGCATTACGTCGTTGGAACTGAAAATCAAGCTGTATTTTGATACGAAGCTGCATTCCTATTGCGCAGGTGACGTCGCAACTAAAGCATCGCTTCCTTCCCAGCCCGATGATCATCAAGAGGCGCATCGAGAGCTTGATAGAACGCGAGTACCTCTCTCGGTCGAACAATGACCGGAAGATGTACATCTACGTTGCCTAACTACCACCTACGCTTGCCTGTGCGATGTTAAAGGGAACACCTCCTCCCCCCCCAGTGTTCGTTTCGTTGTTCCAACGGCGCTCGCTGAAGTCGCGCGCCGCGCGCTGTCCTGTTGCTGTTTGTTCATATACTGTGTTGTTTAATCGCTTGTAAGGAACTGGTGAAATACTGGTTGCCGTAGCAAAGCGCTTCGTGCCATCTAGCGTGTCTATGGGGGTTTCTTACTTCTCGCGGGGATGCTAGACGGGCGTATCTGCATAGCTCGGCTTATCAAATCTATCCTCACGACAGTTCAGCTTATGCCACACGCTTTAATGTTCTGCGGCAGCTCTGTGCATTCGGTGGCGTGTCATACGCGTGAAGTTAACAATACGTTGAGTAAGTAGATAAACCTTCCGCACCTACGGTCGCTGTCTTTCTGTCTGACAAATTTCGTCTGCGTAGCGGTTGAAGGTGTGGCATGGGCGGTGCCACAAGTGCGCCGAACAATTCGCAATCTTTTCGCTTTGTGTTGCGTTTTCGTTTGCTTTTCATTTTTGCCTTTTGTACGTACAAATTCTCTTTTAACCGCAAGGCGGGAATTTGGCTGGGGGGGGGCTGGAAACGTTTGGATCACAATCCCGAGTTTTTACTTAACCTTTGGCCAAGTGCTATTTAGCGATGACCCGATCCATGTAAAAATTTAATTCGATACTATGTACTGGTGGTCTGAACATATCATTAACGGTGTTTGACGTTTGGACCCGTCGAGATAAACAAGAATAACTGCAACCGCGCCGCTTTCTGCGCATGCGTCATTTTCACTGCTTTTAACACCCACGCAATGAAACTCGGCCCTGACTTGAACCCATGGTGATCAGACCCTGACGCCGTCGAGGCCTTGGTGGACAGACCGAGGCTGTTGGCCCTACCGTCGTCGCGACCGGGAACTTAGACATACCCTGCTCATGTGCTGTTCGGCTTATTCCTACCACTGTCTATCCCGTGGTCGCGGCAGGTGTTTCGACGCACCATGCCTTCTACGAAAAAACGACAAGGTAGATTATGGGCCATTTCCTGGTGCTGGGTTTTTTCTTCGGTTGTACAAAGCTATTTAGGACTGTTTCAAATTCAGCGCTTCCGACATAACGCCGACATTTTTTCGAACAGAACATTTTCTGAGTCGCTGCTCAGTTTGTTCTGTTACTTTTATTGCCTTGTTGTCTTGGCGCTTTCCAATTCTATTCATTACATGATCGTCAGCACAAGATGGCTGCCGTTGCAGGGTTTTGCTCCGGTCTTTTTCGATTGCTCTACTATTTGTTCGTTTGCCTTGTTTTCGCCCTGCTCGCATCTGTTAATATCTTGACATACAGGACGAACCCCAAGCATATCCAGACAACACTTGGCTACATTGTGCTGAACACACGCCTCCGACACTTGGCTTGATTTGCAGTCGCTTGCGCTTCGGATACGACGTCGTCGCAAGAAAAAAAGAGCTTTTGTTCCTAATCCTTATTGCGAAGACTGTTGCGCGCAAGACACGGAGCATCAAAGCTGCTGTCTGTTGTTGCGTTTAGGTCAGTGCGCGTGTGTGTTGGCAGAAGTAAGCAAGCAGTCGTCCCAATTTTGCCCACGCACGCCTACGTCGACGCTTGTCCGCATATTTACCGCCAACAAGTAGCAGGTCGACGGTGTGAAAATCGCGTCGCTTTATTTACCGCAGGGAGCGTGTCAGATTGTCAGCGTCGTCCAACTCCGAGAAGCTGCATTGCAGGATAAAATCTCCAGCTGTCTTTTCTGGTGTATTTGCGGTTCGGGCCTGGTTCCCTGGCAACCATCTGGCCGCAGTGCGGTCGCAGCACGTTTCTGATAAACGCAAGCTCGTGATTTATTTTATGAGCCGATGTTATTTACCGTCGACGTGTTTGTTACATGCGGAAATATTCTATCGAACAGGCAACTTTGAAAGCGTGGCTCCGTTCATGCAGCCGTTGCTGCTCAGCACAGCTATACGTCATATTGGACTGTAAGTAAACAGCGTTATACCTGTCGAAGGAGAAAAAAGTAAACTAAACGTTTTTAACATCTTTCCAAGACAAAACCGCAGCTTGCTCTGGAGTTCTTCTGCAAGAGCATCGTTACTGATAAAAGCATTGGTTTTGTCCGCACGCACAGCGCTCATTTTTTGAATGCTTCAAACACGTTTTTTACGTGTTTGTTCGCCGCCAAGATTTCCGAATGACTCGTTTTTGTCGAAGTTTCTGGTCTTCTACCAGTATTTCTGTGAGACGTGAGCCTTTTCTGAAATCTAGCAGTGTCATATACAACGCATATAAAATGAAGCCGTCGCGACTTTAACTTAGTCAAATAGTGGTTTCTTTGTGTTTTGAGTTAATTCCAAGTTTCGGTTTTTGAAGCACCCAGTGAAAAGTCAAATGGCCTGCGGAACTCGCGAAACCTCCACAAAATGAAAGATCTTAGCATCCAGGTGTGAAGTTCGATTTAAAATTATATTTTGAAAGACGTCACGGATCTCGCATCACTCACCTGAAACCATAAAATACCCATTACGATGTTTAACTGGAAATGTGGGTACTGAATCATTTCACGCGCAATGTTACAGACGAGTGTTAACACTGATTTCAGGACCTCAGGAAAAGTGGTTACCTTAGCTAGGCCAAGAAAGTGGCTATTTTTGTTGGTCGATATATGCGATCTTTCAGGGAATCACCACAGTTTCAAAGTGCTTTATAGCCTATCAATAGGGTTGCCAGATCACTTGAAGTTCTTTCAAGGACATTTTGTTTTTCAAAGAGATAGGGTGGGCTTTTTTCATACTTTCATGGGCGTCCGCAGGAGGGGCAAAACGGACATTTGCCCTCCCGGAAATTGGACTAAGAACCAAAAATTTCTAGAAAATCTGAAGTCAGCATTTGATTCCGATTATTTAATTTAATCTTGCAATAAGATGTTATTTACCAGTATGGAGATGTGATGTTATTTACCGGTACTCACACTGCACAAGAGCCGGTTTCACTGTTCCGATGTGATGCAGTGATGAGCTTGCAATTCGCTCCATCTGCAGACTCAAACGTTACGAAATTTGCGAGCGCATTGTTCTACTGTTGCGTAACAACAAGATGGCAATGAATCTTCAAAGGTTCACTTCAAGTTACGAAGTCAATGCGCTTTTCCGCATTTGACTGTCGACCCCAGACGCCTTTGACAGGTGATGCAGCGATATATTGACTCAGTGGCGTGGCCGGCCCAAAATTTTTTTTGGCCAAAATGTTTGATTTTAGGCGAGTAACAGTATTTTTTTGGGACACCGCCTCTCAAAGCGCAGATTGACTACTTAATCTAAAAATTTGTGGGGGGCATGTCCCCCTAAGCTACGCTAATGCAGGCTTTTCACACAGTATAAAACTACGTAGCTTGTTAGAAATACCTCTGTGAAAGGCTTGTGGGAATAAGTCTAAATCATTAAGGCTTAGTTCGGACTTCTGAGCTAGTACTAAGTGCAAAGCTATATTGGCTGTGTCGAGTTTTCATAATTCACCTACTCAGTTTTTACGCCTGCGTGGCGTTTTAGATTTAGTAAAGTGTCTGATAGTCGTGTCAAGATACAGATCCATTTGTCATTGTTTGAATTAGTTTTGCAAGAGTGTCAGACTTTCATGGTTTTTCACCGCTAGTGTTGATCTGGTCGTTGATTGTTCTTAAGTTATGGCTTATTTGTAGAAAGTGCTCTCAAAAATAGATATCAGGAAGTTTATGAAAAGAAAAAGCATTTCTGGTAGACGAAGTGTAAAAAAACAATTCAGAAATGAGGTCTGATCAATCGTCAGACTAACGAGAGAACCGCAAACGTATCTATTGATAGTTCAGATCCATTTCAGACTCAGTTGTGTGAATATGCGCCACTTCAGCAAAATCTGTAACGCATGACAGAAAGTACACCTTTGTGGCAAATCCGTATACAGCTCCACTTGCAAAAGATTTCAAAATAGATGCGAATGGAGCGCATGCTTTCATGGGGCATTTTATTTGTAGTGTAGAAGCAGTGAAGCGTTTTGTGAACATCCGTTTGCTTTGTAACAGCAACCTGTAAAAGATAGGCAAATGTCGACGTTACATCCCCCTGGAAAAATTTCTGCGGACGCCCATGGCTACTTTTACCCTTTCAGCAAGCTTTGACGCGTAGGCAGGGCTACCATACCGTACTTATTTCTAAGATTGTCCTTATTTTGCAGTACTACATCTTGGAAAATATTACTGTCCTTATTTGTGACCTGCGTCCTTATTTCTTGTTTTCTAAAGCAGGTGTTCCCAAACTGGGGTACATGTACCCCTAGGGGTACATTTTAGGTTAGGAAGAGAAGGAAAAAATGTTTATATATGATTAATTTCGAATTATTGACACATATATATCAGTGAATATTGAAATAATAATTCATTTGTTATAGACTCGTGGTTCCTATCACAAGCACAATCAAACAACGCAAGAGCACAACAAATGGTTAGTCATAGCGCATTACAGAATAGGCGGTGTTTGCAGAAGACCAGCACTGATATTAGCAAAGCACTTTTACAGCGCCCCAAGTATAGCGTCATTCACCCATCGTAATATAGGCATCCAGTAGTGGGAGAGAAATGAAGGAGGCATTCTAACATCAAAACTTTGAGGTAAACAACTCACCGAGAAAAAGAAAAAAGTAGAGAATAAGTCAGATGGGGGTGCACATTCCCGCACAGAAACAGGAAAACTGTTCCGATCAAGGTTTAATTCTTTGTCATGGGATCGACAGCCATTTAATTTTTCTGAATTTTAAAGCAGTATTTAGCGATTAACGTTTTGTCTTGCTTTTTGTATGCTTGGTTTGCACAGATTGTCTGCATACTGGAATAAGTATATAAAGAAATCCTAGAGCGCCATGAAACACAAGGAAAGTTTTTGTTGTTATGCAAAAACAATACTGATAAGACGCGTGCGCTGGTACAACGCATCAACAATTATATCAGTTGGTCACAGTCAAAGGCGCAGCCAGGGGGG